>ENA-OZHT01000003-OZHT01000003.1-human-gut-metagenome-genome-assembly--contig:-NODE-3-length-156150-cov-16.931157_pt1 | contig 156150 bp, 138 predicted proteins | sample MGYA00244051_ERZ653696 | MGnify/ENA primary metagenome ERZ653696 (study PRJEB26926, sample SAMN06165338) | human gut metagenome | biome: ENVO:00009003; feature: ENVO:2100002; material: ENVO:00002003... | reverse complement strand
TCTTTTGCATCTGCATATTTTCCCTTGACATCACGACCAAGGACATTGGAATGATCGTTTATTTCAGTTTTTTTCTTAGTTGTCATGTTTGCAAGTATTTGCACACGTTAAAGAGCAAAACAAAATATATAAATATCACAAAGAGAATAATTATTAATTTACCTACATTACCCACAAGGCTCTTTTTTTTCATACTATATACCTAAAGTACTGTTTATTTGATCCATAATATTTTGACTTGCTGTTCTTTCTCCTTTTTCCCATGTTAATGTTCCTTCAAAATAACCGATTATTAAAAAATGATGAGATAGAATCTTGTTCCGATTATTTGCTCTTACTTTGAAGAATTTAAATTTTTTCCATGAGTTTTATAGAGTAACCTTAATTTCTTCGTAGTCTTCAGATTCCCCACTACATTTGATCTTTATTACCACTAAATCATTCTCACAAACTACTTGTAAATTTTTCGATTTTACCGGATCGTAATTGTTAGGCAATGCCATGGGATTGCCAACTTTCCTCATTATTAAGCTGTTTTTCTTTAGATACACATTACATCTGTTGCCGAATATAGATTCATTAATACGTACAAATATTGAACAGTTATTATTAGTATATACCTGATATTCTGTGCATTTTAAAGACATATCTCTATTAATGGCTAATGTTAAACATATTATAATTGACAAACTGAATATTGAAATCAACTTTACAAATCTTTTCATTTTGGTTACTATTAAAACTGGAATTAATAATATTAATGCAAAACAAAAAGAATAGCAACATAAAGAAGTAATAGTGATTTTAGTTGTACACAGCTCAAAACAACTACTGCATAATATTAAAGCAATTAGTATTATTGTCATTATGACAATAATATTTTTTGTGATTTTTTGCATATTAAATTCCTGCCTATTACATATACACATAAACTGGATTATAATACAGGTAACCACAATCCCACAATAACAGAGTAATCACCATCACAAATGATAATGTTATCAACGAAACTTTTTTCATGACTTCCACCATATAATCCATACTTTATTAGTCAATATATGCCGTTTCAAAATCTCGAACCGCTTTTTCTATCCAAAAGTCTACCATCTTTGATATCTACGATAAAATCCGTACCGTAAAAATCATTGACAATCAAACTGTCATTTTTATACGAAAGCCCAACATATGGAGTGTATTGCAGCTTTGGAAACCTCTTTTTTGCTGATTCTATCTGCCAAGTAATTTTACCATGAAAATCAACTGAGTAAACATTATCATTTTTATCAATGTCATATGGAATTTTTATTAGTACAATTACCTGCGAATCCAGAACAAGGACAGTATCAATCTCAAACTGAAATTTTACCAGCTCGTTATTAACATACAATGCATTTTTATGTATTTTTAAAATAGGCATAGTTAACCTCCGATATCATTATAATCGTTTGTTTGTAAAGGTGCAACAAAAATTTCTTTTCAGAAGCAATATACTTTATTAGCTTACTGATTAGTCATTTTTAATTCCATTAAAGTTATTATTCCTTTACAAAGTATACATTCCTTTTGTAATTATCTGGGTCAACATCAATGTTTACTTTTGGTATCTCGTAAATGCGGCATAAGTCATCTTTTTTATTCAATAGCTGAACCCTGGGAACGTAGTAATCGAAACTATGAAAAATAGGTTGTGAAATCAGTGAGTATGACAATTCTACAATTTCATATCCAAAAGTGATGATATAGCTATGGTTTTTAAAGTCGAAATCATAGTTTGGAAGATCATATGAACAGTTATAGATATCCTCTAAATCATTTTCTCTTACTATTGAATAGTATACATATTCACCATTGCTAGGAATCAGATGTCCGCTGGCTATTTCCTTGTGGTCTAAATCATGATTATAACAAACAAATAGACCAATCAAAGCGATAACAAATGCAGAAGTAATGATTATTATTTTTTTCTTCTTACAATTCCCAATCATCGCCAATTTCCTTTTCGTAATATATAAAGCTATCATTGATTTTTTCTGATGTTATCTCAATCCAAGTACCACCTGTTTTCGAGCGTCTTGGATACAAATTATAATTCTTCCAGCGAGAAACTTGAATTGATGTTTCAATTGGGGGTTGCCCAATAGTTTCGTAAATCATTATTAGTTTATCAAGCGGTTAGGTAATTAGAAAAGAATATTAGCCGAAACAATAACCCATTGACCATTTACATATTCAAGATATAGTCTATGGGGAGTACCATCATATCCTATCCCAATATCTGTAGGCTGACCATTTTTACGATAGTAATCTGCCGTATAAGTGTACCCCCATAGAAATATAGCCTTATTGTTATGGCTAAGCACAGATGCTTCTTGAATATGAAACTCTTCATTGATAATATTATCTTTTAATTTCGCCAACGCATATCTCGGATTCATATATTTAAATATCTTGTCAGAAACTATTCCTTTATATTTTTGGGGAAGTTCTCCGTTATTTTCATAAGAACTGTTTATAAGAGAAATTCCGAGATTTTTCACCTCATTATCTTTACTTGAATGTATTATTAATCTTACATCCCATACTCCAAGATATTCTGCATCAGTTTGCTTTGGCTTTTGATCCTCATAATATTTATTATGCCAGTACACCGTTCGTGTGCAACAGAAAACAATTATTAATATTACGACAATTATCAATGGGATAGTTAAAAATATTATACGCTTTCTAATCATAATGCATCACTCATTTTAATAATGTAAACATAATCATAAAGAAAATCATCATCTTCTTCTGTGGTCACTATTGCTTCAGATAACGGAAATTTATCTCTCGACCCTGAATGACCAGCATAAAATATTTCACAATCTTTAACTTCGCTTATTATTGTAGCATGAGTTACATCTTGATTTGGTTCATGTACATTGTGAAAATAGAGTAAATCTCCTGCCTCGATGTATGGATGATCTTCTACAAATTTAGAAATGGAATCACCACCTATTTCTGTTTTTAACTGTATTATAGTATTCGTATCCTAATTGTATGTAGTATTCGTCTCTGGCATACCTTTGTATTTTTATAATTATACATTGTACGCATGATAATAACTGAAATTATCATTAAGATAAATATTTTTCTTATGCAACATTATAGTATTAGGCTTTATCATTAAATAAAGACTTCTTTCTTCGCTTTACAATGTTTTTAATTATAAGTGTGATAAATATAATCATAGCAGCACATATAAAGACGAAAATGATAATACCAAACGTATTATTAGGAGTATAGTAATCAATTTCTAAACTATTGCTGTCAATGTTATATATAATGCCTCCGGTCAAATAACCTTTAGCTTTTTTTATTGTTCCAGCATCAGAAACGCTTATCACTTCCTTATCCTCATTCAGTATGGCTACTTTGATTTTTGGGGAATATTGCATTAACAAATCAAAATTCTTATTGTAATTGGGATAGTCAAATGGAATAAATTCATTATCAGCATTAGTAAAATGCAATGAATAGCTAATGTAACCTTCATTTACATAGCCGACATAGCTATCGTTTTTATCAAAACTGTTCCTCTCAGCATTTTTACTGTTAAATACAGTATATACTGCATCGGAATCTGTAATTTTTACAAGAAGATCAACATAATAAGCCTCATCGGGAACTTATGTCAGATGAATTGTTATGGTCCTTGCTTTATCTTGTGCCGCATATACAGCGTTTTGTGAAGTGTAAAGCACAGAAACAATCAATGTAATTATAACAGCTGCTATGCTACTTTTCTTCACTACGATCCCCCCTGGTTATGATATGTATAAAATATTGCTGAACCCAGACAGTTTATACACAATGTATTCTTCATATTCATCATAATCAATAAAATATTTTTCTCTGTAAGAACTTTGATGCAGAGCAAAACGCTTATTATAGTTATCAATATTTTTATTATACATCAGTTAAAAAATAAAATCAATGCTTTTTGGAGTGTTTTGGTAATTATAAACGGATTTTTTGAATTTTTAATAAAATTTAGTTGATCCTATTGCTTTATCTTATCTGGGTTTTAATTTTCTGCGTTGATCTCATCAAAAAAGATCTGCTGAACATTTTATAAAAAACAGCTCCTTGATACCGTCTGGTTATCAAGGAACTGTTCACATGATCTGCTGTATATTATTTTTAGCGATTGTTTAATATTTTATAACTATTGCCTTAAACCGTTTCCAATATGCGTATATGACTACTTTGCCTTTACTGCAACAGTTGATGAATAATCGCTGTAAAGCTTCTTGCCGTTTACGGTCTTAAATGAGCGTATCTTGAAGTAATAGGTTTTTCCTTTGGTAAGTCCGCTTTTTTTATAGCTTGTAATTTTGTTGGGATTAGGATATTTGATCGCAGTGTATTTGCCGTTTTTTGAAGCAGACATTACTATCTGATAGCCCTCCGAATCCGTACATCTTGTCCAGCTTAAAGCGGCGCTTTTCGTTCCGGCAGTTCCCTTTAGAACAGGTGTAACGGTTTTTGTAGCCGTTATATATCTTCCGCAGGTTCCGACAACTCCGTTGGTCTTGGCTCTTACCTTGTAGTCGCAAAGCTGACCTGACTTCATACCGGTTTCCTTGTACTCCAGAGCCTTTACCTCTGCAAGCAGCTTGTATTCACCGTTTGACTGCTTCTTGTATACCTGATATTTATCCGCTCCCTTTACGGCATTCCATTTGATCCTTACGCTTTTTACAGAGCGGGAGCAGGTCAGTCCGGTAACTGTTGCCGGCTTGATCTTAAATTGAATCGTTTTGATCCCGCCGTAATTTCCCTTGCCGGTAATTCTAACCGTAGCCGTGCCGATCGCTGTATTGTTCGTATAGCTTACCGTATAGTCTGTTCCGGCTTTAAGAACAGTCGAGCCGTATTTTACGGTTATCGGCTGAGTGATCGCTTTTCCGGTATATACCTTAGTTCCGATTCCGGAAACCGTGCAGGAGGGAATACTCTTCTTCCATTTTGCATAAAGGTAAATGGTTTTATTTGCTGACGAAGAAAGATTATTTACCGTTTGCTTATCGGCATAGCTTATATCAGCTGCGGACGATTTTGCCCAGCCTGTGAAAATATATCCGCTTCGTGTAAACCTGCACGCCGTTAAGGCCTGTGCCTTGCCGTATGTAAAGCTCTGCGTGTAGCTTGAACCTGTTCCTCCGTTGGGAGTATACTTGACAGTGTATTTAATACCCGTATAAACTGCGTTTACTGTAATATCGGATCTGATATTTGTTAGCGGTTTATCCCAAGAGAGCGTATATCCGGTTCTTTCAAACAATCCGAACGGAGCGGAAGCCGTTCCGCCGTCCTGTACAAAGGAAGTGTAGGTCTTTGTTCCGTATTTGAACGTAACTGTATGGATATTGCTTTCGCCTTCCTTGTCAAATACGGCCTGTATATTTGTATTACCTGAAAGTGAAATGCTTATAGTTTTGCTCTGAGAGGAAATTCCTCCTGACCAGCCTTTGAAAATATATCCCTCTTTAGGCTCGGCGGTAAGGGTAATTTTATAATCAGTAAAATATTTTCCGCTGAATCCCTTTGAAAGATCGAGCTGTGACGTATTTAATTTAACTGTTCCGCCGTCTGAATTAACTGCGGTAACATTTACGCTGACTGCGCTGCCGAGTCCCAGAGAATTTTTCATCATAGTTGGAACATATGACGGGCGGTTTTTAAGGAATGTCACCATCCTGTTATAGCACGGCGTCGAAGCGTTGCCGACATTTGCCCATGACGGAAAACGGCTGAAGTATTTTGTCAGCTCTGGGAAATAAGCGTCGTAGAACGGCTTCATAAGCTCCTGACAGCGGCTCCAGTTATAGTTTACATTCATCTGATCCATCATTGATGTAACAAACTTTTCCTTAAAGCTGCTGTTTTTCATGAGTGAATTGAAGATAACGGGAAGAAAATCACTCTTATTATTCATTATTTTCTGAAGATTATTAATATTGTATTTGGTAGAGGAATTGCCGTAATGATCTACTCCCATTTCAGTATCGTAATACAGCATTCTCCATCTTCCGTCCGAGTAAGGGTTGTTTTCGTCGGTATTCCTTACTCTCCACATAGCGTAGTTGTTTCCAGGCCAGTCCTCGTTGATTATATAGATCTCGGTCGCCATATAGTCTATAAAGCTGTCTATATCGAGCATTTGGCTTATCTTTTCATAATTTGCGGCATTTGACATATTGTTGTTTTTTGCAAAATTATACAGTTCATCGGCATAAACGATATCTTCTTCAAGACCTTCGTCTATTTCTCCCTTTTTATAAACTATTACCTCGTCCTTATCGACGTCGTAGTTTTCTTCAAAGTAAGAATCGTCATAGTCCTCCTGAAGTGTGTAAAGTCCCCAGTATTCGCCGTCAATAAACAGAACGCAGGGCCGTCCTGCCTGAGTATCGAAGCTTCTGTCTGATACCAGCGACTGAAGATAGCTGTCCTTGAACTTGGTATAATCACAGTCGTTTCCGCCGTTTCTTATAACAAGCTTCTTAAACTTTTTTACAGCTTCTCCTGATCCGTTTTCCTTAGTCAGTCCTTTGAAAAATTCATATTTGAAATTTTTCTCTCCGTATTCGTCACGGGCGTAGAATCTAAAGGATTTCTGATATGAGGCACGGGAGTATGCACCCTGGGTTCTCATTCCGCAGTCCTGAGATAGGGCAAGCGTTCCGTCAGGTTCAAAAAAGTCTATATGACATTCTCTTTCCCATTCACGTCCCCGCTGGTTGTAGTTTGCTTCGGGATTATCCCAGTTTACGTTTCCGCCCTTAATGTAATCGTAATAAGTCTTTCCCTTGATATATATTCCCGTATCATAATCAAAAAGGTTAGCGGTATCCGTAGTAACAGAGATGATCGGCAGGTTGTTGTGGTTTTTACTTGAAACTCCGACAAAATAAGATTTTGTTACTGTATCGCTGTATTTTCCGGCGCTGCTGAGAGTACAGGCTCTGATGACTGTACCCTTGTCCACTGCGCTGTTTGACGGAAAGCTGTTTGAATTGTTCCAAGGGGTTATCTCAGAAACCTTTACAAACGTTGCAAGTATCGCCTGTTCGGAAGAACGGTTTTTAACTGTTATTTCAGACGTGTATTCTTTTCGAGTCGTGCTTGTAGCCGGGTCGCTTCCGTCCGTTGTATAATAGATGGTATTGCCCTCGTCGGTTGATAATGAAAGTCCGAACTGACTGCTGTACATTCCGCTTTCCGCACTGAATTCCGGTGCGTTGCAGGGGACGGCTGACTCGGCGTCATTATTTGAAGCGCCCGGTGTAGGGTATACCACAGCAAGGTTATCAGTAGCGTCTGGCTGTCTTGCATAGCAGGTGTCTTTTGCCAGCGCAGGAACTTCTATGGTATCTATATCCTCTGCTCCGTTGTTAAGCGCAAGAGTAACGCCGTCTCCGGAAAGATTATACCCTGCATTCGGGTAGCTGCTGTCGCCGGCATATTTTTTGCAGCAGAAAACAATTTTATATTCTCCCGCAGCTACAGTCACATCTCCGAACGAATACTCGCTTGAACCGTCCTTGATAAGCTTCCAGCCTGAAAGGTTCACGTCGCTGCCGGAAGGGTTGTAAAGCTCGATCCAATCGCAGTATTCGCCGCTTGTATCAGCAGCGTAGGTAATGTTTCCGTTTTCTCCGTTATTTCCCGTACAGACCTCGTTTATATAAAGAACGGAATCTTCTGCTGAAACAGAAGCCGATCCCCACGAGGCGGCAGTCGATACCGTTAAGGCTGCGGCCGCCGCAAAGGAAAGCAATCGTTTATATGATTTCATATTTTTATATCCTCCTGTCAATATACACTAGCCTGAATAACTTCGCTTATATTTAAATTATAGCACTTGGTTCAAGGAAGGTCAATAAAATAAGGGCGTTTTTAGATATATTCATCAGTCTGCATAATTGGCGGTGCTTATGTATGGTAAAAACGACGGCACGCAAACGTTTAATTTAATATTTTTATACCATTTTCGTTCCAGTTATTAAATTACAGCCTCGTAATAAAAACCCGCAATACGAATAAAATGATACATACACATAAAAATCCGGCTTTGCGAACAAAGCCGGATCATGTGCATTTATTTGAAAATTATTCAGCTGCAGCTTCCTTGTCAAGACCGGAGATCTTAAAGGTTACTGAAAGCTCTTTCTCAAAGGAAAGCGCCATCGGGTCAATTGGAGGATCCTTAACGGTATCGCCGTAGGAATTGTAGATCTCAATTCTGTAGCAGTTGTTGTTATCCTCGATATTTCCGTAAACTATCTTTGAAGGATCAAATTCAACTTCCTTGCCGTCAGCCTTTATAGAAGTTACTTCGCAGGTGATCTCCTGTCCGGTATAAGCTCCTGGAGCGTCCTTCTTTGTAAGAGGATCGCCTTCCTTGAGCTTATTCTTCTTGATAGCTTCGCCCTTGTAGTTTGTAGTACCGTCTACGATACCCATAATATCAACACAGAATACGGATACGCCGTTGCTTGCAAACAGTTCTCCGGTATCCTCATTAATAAGAGCGCCTTCATTAGGAGCGTCGTCTGTTCCTAGAATAGTATTCTTATTAATAGAAACGGTATATTCACCGTCACCTGTTACGTCAGCGTCAACACCATACGAAGGAGTCTCGGCATCTGCGTCGTTAGCCATATTCATATTGCGCCAGAACCATTCGCTGTCTGCAAACATAAGCATAGCATCGTGACCCTTGAATTCGGTTACGACTCCGGGATATTCTTCTTCGTCGGCTTCGCTTGAGTCTGCAGCAGCTGACTCAGCGGCGGACTCAGCTTCAGATTCGGCAGCCGAATCTGCTGTGCTCTCTGCTGCTGCAGCTGAAGAAGCATTATCAGCCTTTGAGCTAGAAGACGAAGACTCGTCCTTATCTCCGCAAGAAGCGAGCATTGCTGTGGTCATTGAAAGTGCGCATACTATTGCGGCAATCTTTTTAACACTCATTTTAATTTCCTCCCAGTAAGTAAGTTTGAAATTACGGCTTAAAGCCGTTTTGATTTTACCCATTTTACTCAGCAACAAATTATTTTTCTTTATTGCTAAATATAATGATACATAATTTTCGGAAACTTTTCAAGATACTATTTAACCAAATTATCATATGATAAATCGTTTACATTGCACAAAAATGTGTGCAGAATTCACAATTAAACGTTAAATAATTTGCAGAAATTAATATTATATGTCTATTTAACGAAAACAACACACAGCGGTTTTCGTTATCAAAGCGGTCCAAACAATATTATCCTGAAAATTTTGTGCAAAATGCCATAGGTTTGGGTTTGCATTTTTAATTTATATGTTGTATAATTATATAGTATAACTGTTCGCATGGAATAGTCTGCGGCGGTAAAACTGCGCAGGAAAAGGATTTTTTGCACAACTGAAAGGATTGATCAATTTTTATGCTGATAAATCTTATTGACGGCTCCGGTTTTTATAAGACTGCAATGCTTATAACGGTACTCGGCACTTTTTTTATAGCCTTATTTGCTCTTAAATATTTTATGCGTGTGCTTCCCAAGGATCAGGGCAGGCAGTTTGCGGTAAACGGCGCACTTTCAGAGGGAAAACCCAGAGGAGCGGGAGTTATTCTTATAACCGCATTTACTCTGTGTACGGCTCTTTTTGTACCTCTGAACACGGAGCTGCTTTTATATCTTGTACTTATTTATGCCGCAATGCTTACAGGCTTTCTGGATGACGCCGCCGAGAAGCCGTGGGGAGAGCTTAAAAAGGGTATTCTTGATTTCCTGATCGCAGTCGGTATCTCAGCCGATTATATATACCATAACGGGACGGAAATAAGTATATTCGGGCACAGCTTCGAGCTGCCGGTAATTGTTTTCGGTATACTTGGAGTAATTCTCGTATGGGCAAGTATAAATGTAACCAACTGCTCTGACGGAGTAGACGGCTTATGCGGTTCTCTTTTCTGCGTTTCGCTTTATTCGTTTATGGCGGTATCTGTAGGTTCGGGCTTCAGGCTTGTCTGCGTAGTAATGCTTTCGGCTGCTTTTGCCTATCTCTGGTTCAACTGTTCGCCCAGCAAATTGCTTATGGGCGATGCCGGCTCTAGGGCAATGGGCGTTTTTCTTGCTGTCTGCGCTTTAAAGACAGGCAGACCTCTGCTCTTTATCCCGTTATGTATCGTTCTGATAATTGACGGAGGGCTGGGACTTATGAAGCTTTCCTTCAGGCGTTTTCTAGGAATGAAAAGGTTTATGGAAAATATCAGGACTCCGCTCCACGATCACATGAGAAAAAACAAGGGCTGGTCCGATACCCAGGTAGTATTCAGATTTACTATCGTCCAGATAATTGTTTCACTTGCTGCGCTGTATTTTTTCTAAAGATTTATTTAAGATAAATATCTGATTTTTATTTTTATATTCAGTTTATAATTATGTGTGAAAAGCAAAGGAATAAGCCGCTGCGGCTGGTGCTGCACGGTTAACGAAACGGAGGTAAAAGGTTGAAGAAAACCCTGAGTTATGCTCTTAATATTCTATTTATCGCAGTTATAGGCTTTCTTACCTTCAGACTGCTGTTCGGCGATACCGACTTGAAAATAATACTTGCCGATCTTCACCGTGCGGATAAGAAGTGGCTTGCGGCGGGAGTACTGTGCGTATTCCTGTTTGTCAGCGGTGAATCGGTTATTTTCAAATATATGCTTACAATGTTCGGCGACAGAACTCCGTTTTACAGATGCCTGAAATACAGCTTTATAGGCTTTTTCTACAGCTGTATCACTCCGTCGTCATCGGGAGGGCAGCCGGCTCAGGTCTTTTACATGAAAAAGGACGGGATAAAGATTGGTTTTTCGTCGCTTATAATGCTTGTTGTTACGGTCGCATACAAGGCGGTTCTTGTTATATTCGGGGTATTGTTCTTTATTTTCAGGCACAGCTTTGTTGTGGAACATGTGGGAAGCTGGATGTGGCTTCTTATAATAGGCTTTATTCTGAATCTTGCGTATATCGGAGGATTGGTATTTATCTTTTTCAGACCGATGTGGGCAAGGTCGGCAGGTATAAAAATTATCAATTTCCTTTGCAGGATACATTTTCTCAAACAGAAAAACAATGAGAAGTATTTGAACAAAATAGACCGTGTCTGTGATAACTATATTAAGGGCGCAGAATATATCAAGAATAACGTAAGGGCGATAGTCAATATATTTCTAATAACTGCGGTGCAGAGACTTTTTCTGCTGACAGTAACGTATGTTGTTTATAGATCCTACGGCTTATCGGGAACGGGTTTTATAGGAATAATAGCCATACAGACAATGATCTCGATCACTGTTGAAATGCTGCCTCTTCCGGGAGCTGCCGGTATAACGGAGGCTTGCTTTATCGTAATGTTCAGCGGGATCTTTTCCGACGGATATGTGCGCTCGGGAATGCTGCTGAGCAGAGGTCTTAGCTTTTACTGCCTGCTAATTATGAGTGCGGCAGTTACGTTTGCGGCTCATATTCTATGTATGCGAAAGAGCGCCGCAGAGGAACATGAAAAGGACGGGAACAGGTAAAAGGATACGGCATTTATGCCTGAAAAAATAAGGAGTTTTAAAAATGATTGGTTTCTATAATTATTCCGTAATTCTGACGTATATAGGACTTGCGTCGTCGGTTTTCGGTATAACGCAGGTTTTTGAGGGACATGAATCCATAGCGTTTCTATGTCTGCTGCTGTCAGGTATATGCGACCTGTTCGACGGAAAGATAGCACGGTCAATGAAAAACAGAACAGATCATGAAAAGGTATTCGGGATCCAGATAGATTCGCTCTGCGATCTTGTATGCTTCGGAGTTTTTCCGGCAGTGATAGGCTATCATTACGGCTTTAACAACGGACTCGGACTTCTGTCGGCAGTTATGATCGTTCTGGGCGCTGTAATCAGACTTGGCTACTTCAATGTAATGGAGGAGGAGCGTCAGCGTCAGACAAGCGAGCTTAGAAAGCAGTACCAGGGGCTTCCGGTAACGACCGTAGCTATAATTCTTCCGCTGCTTTATCTGGGCAGGCAGAATATTCCCCACAGATATTTTCCGTACGTTTTTCAGGGCTTCATGATACTTATATCTATACTTTTTGTACTTAATATAAACGTTAAAAAGCTGTCCCTTAAGGGTATACTTATTTTGTTTACAATGGGAGCTATAATTCTTATCGGGTATCTGAAATTCAACCATATAATATAGCCTGAGGAGGTCAAAGCTGTGAAATACCGCGACAGACACGGAAACGAGTATGAAAAAACAACGAAGCAGGACAAGTTTCTTGCAGACGCTTATTCGTCGGCTTTAGGCAGGGCGCTTATGAAGTTTCTGGCGCTTCCGATATTCTCAAAATGTTCAAGGGTTATACTTTCAAGCAGGCTTTCGGCAGGTGCGGCGATTACCTTTGCCGAGAAAAACAATATTGATATGGCTGAATACGAGGAGAGGATGTATTCGTCGTTCAATGACTTTTTTACAAGGAAGCTGAAGCCGGGGAAGCGTTGGATAACTCTTGACGATAACGTTCTTATTTCGCCCTGTGACGGAAAAGTCTCAGCCTATGAGATAACCAATTCAAGTATGTTTGTTGTAAAAAATTCGGTTTATACGGCAGCCTCGCTGCTGCGGGACAGCAGGCTGGCGGAAAGGTATAACGGAGGAACTGCGCTTATAATACGGCTTTCCGTTGACGACTATCACCGTTACAGCTACTGCGCTGACGGAATCAAAAGTCATAACAGGCATATAGAAGGAATGCTTCATACGGTAAATCCCGTTGTCAATCGGTATATTCCGGTATACAAGGAAAACTCCAGAGAATACTGTATGATAAGGACAGAGCGCTTCGGCGATATTATCCAGATGGAGGTCGGGGCAACAATGGTAGGAAAGATCACCAACTCTCACCCTGAAACCAAAACAGTTTCAAGGGGGGAGGAAAAGGGCTTTTTTGAATTCGGCGGCTCAACTGTAATACTTCTTCTGGAAAAAGGTAAGGTAAGCGTATGCGGAGATCTTATAAAGAATACAAAAGAGGGCTTTGAAACGAAGGTGAGGCTGGGTGAAGCCTTGGGAGTATCGGCTGAATAATTTAAATATATAAACAAGGGGCATGGCAGATGTACAATATAACAGATTACCGGCAGTTTGACAGGGATAACGCATATGACGGAGATGATCTTGGAGTTGTATTCCAAGATGGAAAGACCCAGTTCAGAACTTGGTCTCCTTTGGCTACGGCGGTATACCTTAATCTTTATACTGACGGGGACGGCGATAATCTGATAGAAACTCTGCCTATGGAACGCCATTGGCACGGAGTATGGTTCGTAGAGCTGCTCAGGATCGCCGAGGGCGTTTTTTATACCTACACATATGAATTTGACAACAGGGATAAATACGAAACTATAGATATATATGCCAAGGCCTGCGGCATTAACGGCAAGCGCGGCTGTATTCTTGATATGCATAAGACCGACCCTTACGGCTGGGACAGGGTTTCAAGGCCCCGCTGTGAAAGCATATGCGATGCGGTTATTTACGAATGTCATGTCAGGGATTTTTCAATTGACGAAACAAGCGGTATAGAATGGCAGGAGAGAGGAAAGTTTACTGCGTTTACACGCACAGGAACGAAGTACAAGGAGGCTTCTACCTGTCTTGATCATCTGAAGGAGCTTGGAATAACTCACGTTCAGCTGCTGCCGGTTTTTGATTATGCTACTGTCGATGAAAGCAAGCCGTATAAGGCACAGTATAACTGGGGTTACGATCCCTTGAATTATAACTGCCTGGAGGGATCTTATTCTTCCGATCCTGAGAATCCGGCAAAGCGAATAAGCGAGTTCAAGCAGCTTGTAATGGCTCTTCATAAAAACGGGATAGGCGTAATTATGGACGTTGTTTACAATCACACCTATTTTGCCGAAAAATCTTCATTTCATAAAAGCTTTCCGTATTATTATCACCGTCTGAATAATAAGGGCGGATTTTCAAACGGCTCCGGCTGCGGCAACGAAACTGCGTCGGATCATATTATGTACAGAAAATTTATGATAAATTCGCTTAAATTTCTGGCGTCGGAATATAAGCTTGATGGCTTCCGCTTTGATCTTATGGGGCTGCACGATATTGAAACGGTCAATATGATCAGAGAGGAGCTTAATAAATTCGACCCTGCCCTGCTTATGTACGGGGAGGGCTGGACAGGAGGGGAATCTCCCATTTCGGCAGATAAGCTCGCTTACAAATGGAATTCCTATAAATTCGGAAGCGTCGGACTTTTCAATGACAATATACGGGACGCAGTTAAGGGAGGAACATTTAATCCTTATGACAAGGGCTTTGTAAACGGCAATGTAAACGCTGTATATACTCTTAAAAGAGGAATTGCCGGCTCTGTTCCTCATTGGCAGATAAATAACCTATCGCCTGAGGCATGCTGGGCGTTTGAGCCGTCGCAGGCGATAAATTACTGCGAGGCTCATGATAATCATACGCTATGGGATAAGCTTGCGATCTCGGCTAAGCACAATTCCAGAGATGATAGGATAAAAATGGATAAGCTTGCGGCGGCAGTAATAATTCTGGCGCAGGGAGTTCCTTTTTTACAGCTCGGTCAGGATTTTCTGCGCTCAAAGCCGAGGCTTCTTTCGGAGGGGGAACAGCCAGACGAAGTTAACATATACAGCCATGACAGCTATAATGCCCCCGATCATACAAATTCGGTAAAATGGAACGAAAAGCTGGAAAATATAGATGTATTCAATTATTATAAGGCGCTTATACGAGTAAGAAAAAACAATCCGCTTTTCAGGCTCAGGACAAAGGACGAGATAGGTAAATATCTTAAATTTCTCGATACCGGCGATGATAACTTTGTTGTTTTTAAGCTTGAAAATGATGAAACGTGTCTTATAGCGGCGTTTAATCCGTATCATGATAAAAGAAATCTTGTTCTGCCTGAGGGCAGATTCTATACCAGGCTGAACGAGCAGGGAAAAATGAATAAGTTCCCTATAAGGGGAAACGTAAATATTCCGCCGATATCGGCAATGGTATTTAAGGGAATAAAGGACTGAGGAGGCGGCCGAAATGAACAGCGGTAACGGTATAAGTATTGCGGAGATATGCCGTAAGGCGGTAAAGGTCGCTGCATCAGGGGGCTGGACGCTTGACTATACTCCCGACAGCATACTTTCCCTCGAACAGCTGCTTGACGGACAAAGCAGATATGCGGCGAGCGGGGAAGCAAGCGATAAATATATATGGAACGCAGCGGTAATTTTCGGCGTTTATCTGGGGCAGGTACTGCTGCGGTGCAGGCTTGAAGAGTGCGGATATAGCTGGGCAGCCGAAGAGGACGGCGTCCCTTATCTGAAAAAGGACGAAAAAAATGCAATGTATCCGATCAATAAGGTATTGAGGCGTATCAGAAACGGGCCTGAGGATAATGTCATATCCTTTTACGACGTTTCAATAAAGATAGCCGAGGACAGATTAAAGCCAGGAAGAAAATAATATCAGTATCATAGGCGGGTTGACCGCCTTTATTTATAAAAGCAGGAGTTTGTATAAAATTAACAAAAAATAAAATTATATTTTGTGTATTATTGCCCAATAAATATGACAGGGGCAGATCGTATATAAAATATCGAAGGGTGTGAAGCTATGACCGATAAGGAATTCGATTTCAGAATGGAGCTGATTCTGAAAGGCGATACTGACGGACTCAGGGCTGTATATGAGGATTACGGAAAGTACATATACAAAACGTTCGTTAATATTGTCAGAAGTCCTCAGGACGCTGAGGATCTTACATCAGATTTCTTTTTGCGGCTTTGGCAGAAGGCTGAATATTACCGTATGGGAAACGGGCACAAGCGCTGGCTTGTAACTATCGCTCACAATATGGCGGCGGATTTCCTGAAAAAGAGAAACAGAACGGTTTTTGCGCTGGACGAAGAGGAAAACGGACTGAAAGAAAGTATACCGGATAAGAAGCGCACTGACGAAACAGCTGAAAGTGTTATGTCCTTCGGTGAAGCAATGGATCTGCTTTCGGAACCGGAACGTGAGATAGTAAACCTTCATATAGGGCTTGAGCTTACGTTCAGAGAAATTTCAGAGATAATGCATAAGCCGTTAGGCTCCGTCACATGGAAATACAGCAGGGCGATACACAAGCTGAGAAAATTTGTGAAGGAGGGAGCGGCATTATGAACGAAAAAAACCTGAAACAACTTTACGATGAATATGTGGAGAATACTGCTCCCGATATGGAAAAATTATGGGGCAGGATAAAGGAAAGTACGGACAAGGAAACGGCGGAAAAAAGATATGATCCGCCAAAGGATATTAGATCGGATAAAAAGAGCGTCATAGAAACAGCTTCTCGCAGCAGGAGGAAAAAGCCGCTGAAATGGCTCTATGCGGCGGCTTGTATAGCTGTAATTGTTTTTGGGGTTAAAATATTCACAAACCCTGCCGCCGATATAAACATTCCATATAATTCCGGAGGAGAACATAAGGAAATAGCAAAAACAAGCTTTGAGTCACTGAGCTTTGCGTACAGCAGCAACAAGAGCTATAAGAACTATAAGTACAGCGGCGGCGATTACTTTGTAGAAGAAAGGGTTCTTGAGGAAACGGAGTTCTTTATTGACTGTACAGTTACCGAAGCAGATAAAAGGAGCGATTACTGCGAGTATACTTTAGCTGTCGGCAATGTGATCTGTCGGGGAAACAGCGAAAAGCGGATATCAAAGAAAATAAAGATAACGTCAAAGACCCCGTATCTGATGAATAAGGGCGGCAGCTATCTGCTGCCTATGAAGCAGGAGGGCAGTGAATACAGGATAGTATTCGAGAATGCTCCTCAGATAGAATTTACCGAGGACGGCGAGATCGTATTTCATAACGGCTGGTCGTCGCTTTCAGAGGATTCTGCGGAATGTATTTATCCTAAGGAAGGTATAGACGATTTTTACTACGATCGTATGAGAATTGCCTATACCGACAGTATCGGAGCTTTGATCGAGGAGTGGGAGAGTGTTTGAGGCGAATTACAGAAAAGGAGGACGACATTACGAAAAAGACAAACAGTATGCTTTTAAAGGCAGTGAGCTTATCTATTACAATTATCAATTCGGTAACGCTGACCTCGTGCGGTGATGTAAGTGACAGTTCTCGATCTGATGTTTCATTGCCGTTAGCGGATAGCTCATCTGTGAGCAATGAAAGTGACAGTTCTCGATCTGATGTTTTATTGTCGTTAGCGGATAGTTCATCTGTGAGCAATGAAAGTGCTCGTGAGTATTTTAAGCTGTCGGATAGAAATCCCGAGGATTATGAATTCTCCGGAACGGTAATGGTTTACGACAAACAAACTCACTCAGATATTCGCTATTCCGGCGAGATTTCAGATAATGGGACAATTGAAGACTTGTGGAATTTTATAACTGTAATTGAGAACCAGCAGCCCTGTGAATTTGACGGGAATAATTCGGTCGGAGGCGGCATTACAAATGCGGTCCTCACGCTGACGGATAAGCAGACGGGGGAGCAATATACGATTCGGGACGGTATATTTTATGAAAATCCAGAGGTGGATGGAGGCCCTGAGGTACTTATAATAAACGGAATATCTTACGGCGGCAATAATTATATTTGCTACAACAGAGTTTACGGAAACGACAATGAAAGCTTTGAAGACGATTTTACAGGGAATACGCTTTATACCATAATATGCGAGGGGATCGTTAAGGACGAAAAAATTATCAGTCAGGACGGTTAACGAGCCTGAGCAGGTAAAAGCGCAGCGCTGTATATGTACTCGCTTCGAATCGTACGCTTTTTAAGATATACTCTCAGGGGGATAGGTTGAGAAAAATACTGACGAGTATGCGAAAAAATAATATATACAAAGCTTTATCATAATGACAATAAAGGGAGGACGGCACTATGAAAAACACAAAGAAAAATCTAATAAAGGCGTTAAGCATGACAACTGCGGTTTTTATGTCTGCGGGAATAATTACTTCATGCGGTGCAAAGGATTCGGCAAGCATGAACGGCGGAAATTACAGACCCTCAAACGATAATACCATTGATGGTCAAAGCGAATATAATTATTCAGAAGAATATTTGAATGAGCAGCCTAACGCCGAGGAATATGCAAAATATACGGAAAACGGATATAAACTTGTTGCAGATTATCCGCTTTCAACCTTTTCAACTGACGTCGATACCGCTTCTTATGCAAATATCAGACGAATGCTGCTAAACGGAGAAACGGTAAACCCGGACGCAGTCAGGACAGAAGAGTTCATAAATTACTTCAATTACGATTATCCTCAGCCCTCGGGAGAAGATCCGGTTTCGATAACGACGGAACTTTCCGACTGTCCGTGGAACAGTGAATCGAAGCTTATGCTTGTCGGATTAAAGGCGGAGGATATTGAGGTTACCGAAAGACCTCCTATGAATCTTGTATTTCTTATTGACGTAAGCGGCTCTATGATGGATCAAAACAAGCTGCCGCTGGTTCAGCAGGCGTTTGCAATGCTTGCGGAAAATCTTGATAAAAACGACCGAATTTCTATAGTTACTTACGCGGGTGAGGATAAGGTCGTTCTTGAGGGAGAAACAGGTGACAATTATACAAAGATAACCGACGCCTTGGATTCGCTGGAGGCGGGTGGCTCTACCGCAGGCGAGGCGGGAATAAACAGAGCCTACAATATCGCTGAGGAGTATTTCATAGAAGGCGGAAACAACAGAATTATTCTTGCAACGGACGGGGACCTTAACGTAGGAGTATCTTCTGCGGAGGAGCTTACGGCGCTGGTGGAGAAAAAGCGTGAAGGCGGAGTTTACCTGTCGGTCCTCGGCTTCGGAACCGGCAATCTTAAAGACGATAGGCTTGAAGCGCTTGCCGATAACGGAAACGGAAACTACTCGTATATAGATTCCCTCAGCGAGGCGGAAAAGGTGCTTGTGGCTGAAATGAGCGGAACGCTTTATACCGTTGCCAAGGACGTTAAGATACAGGTCGAATTCAATCCTCTTAACGTTGCGGCATACAGGCTTGTAGGCTATGAGAACCGCCTGCTTGAAGACGAGGATTTTACCGATGATAAAAAGGACGCCGGGGATATGGGAGCGGGTCACAGCGTTACCGCTCTTTATGAGATAATACCTGTTAAAGGAGTTCTTGGTTCGTCAGGTTCATCGGGAATAGAGCTTAAATATCAGAAAAACACTTCCTCAGCAGAGGTAAAGGATACAAAAGAAAGCGGCGCTGAAATTAATCAGAGCGGTGAGCTTCAGAAGGAGCTGCTTACGGTAAAACTAAGGTATAAGAGTCCCGAGAAAAATGATAGCCGTGAGATACAAAATGCAGTTAGGGTTGATTCCTATACCGAAGAAATGCCGTCGAATCTTGCGTTTGCAGCCTGTGCTGCCGAATTTGCAATGTATTTAAAGGGAAGCGAATATTCGGATATTAAACCTAATGAAATTCTGGATACACTTAATAAATATGATCTTATTACAGATAAATACAGAGAGGAATTTGCAGATCTTGCAGCAAGGGCATAATTTATAATAACTGCTGGCAGCGCCGCATATCATGATAAGATATGCGGCGCTGCTTTGTTGATATAAAGAGAAATTTATTATTGAAGGTTAAAATCGCCGGACAATCTGTCGATCATAATATCGGCGTTAGCTCCGACATAATAAGATGAGGTCTGTCCCATAAATCTGAATTGGATATATCCCGAGCGGCTCATTGAGATCGTACATTGCTGAGAATATGAATACGGATAGGACATTTCAAAATACAGCCCGTAGCTGCCTGAATTGTGTATACTTTCATATGCTGTATCGTTGTCGCACTTCTGAGCCGAGCCTGCAATACTCTCCAGATATCCGAGCATTGTAACTGCCTGCCGGTTCTTTTCGCAGTCAAATTCGGTATTAATCTCAGAGGAATATGACTGCGTCAGATCACCCATAGCCTGAATGCAGGATAAATTTTTTAGGCAAAGTGAACTTATATACCGGGAAAGAGTATCCTTGGGGAAGCCGCTGTTAAAATATGCATAGTAATCTGATGTACGGGTTTTCAGCCAGATAAGAGTATCGGAAGGAAGCGTAACGTCACTGTAAATATCAGCAGTCACAGATATATTTTCCGCCATTGCTGTTCCGAAACCGAGCTTTGTAATTCCGGTTTCTTCGGATGAAGAAATTAGAATATAATTATAAGTAGATCCGTTATAGTCTATTGCTGTGCATTGAGCAAGCTTATTTGCTTCGTCCTGATCAGCGTCAGAACTGCTGTAGTTTGCCGCACCTGAAACGTCGTCGGTCTTTGAAGATTCCTCTGTATCAGTCTTGCTGTCAGCTGCATTGACGGAGCTGCTGTCTGACGGAGCTTTGCTTTCTTCGGACTTCTTGTTATCGGTTTTGGAGTTTTCGCCGTTCGTTTCAGAGGTATTATCCTTAGAAGGCGCACCGGATGAACTGCTGCTCTGAGGATTCAGGCTGTTATTATTATCAATAACGAATCCTGCGGCAATACTGTCGGCGGAAGCTGCCGGATTTTTGACTAGGCAGCCTGAATTACTGCCGCAGTCGGAAGCGGTGCTGCTTTCATAAACTTTTATTTTTCCGTCGGAACTCGCTCCGGGAATAAAAGTAACCGCTAAGATAAGTACCGCCGCTGCTGCCGCAGCATATGTAATATTAAGCCATACTCTGCTTTTTACCCGCGGCGCACTGTTTATTTTTTCAAGAAGCTCATTTAAAACCTTATCGGAGGGCTTTAGTTGTTCTTTCATATTCTTAAAAAAGCTTTTATTCATAAAAATAATCTCCTTTCAGTTTAGTTTTCAGTATATTCCTTGCACGAGTCAGCTGCATTCTTACCGTTCCTTCGCGGATATGCAGAATTGAGCTTATTTCTTTTACGGATATATCTTCAAAATAATACAGGACTATTATTGTTCGGTATTTTTTAGGCAGATCTGATACGGCGTTGTATACGTCGTTTTCCTCCTTGGTATAGAACTGATATGAGCGGTCTGAAACTTCTTCCAACGGTGAGGTTTTTCTTCGCCAGGTACTCATTGTTATTCTTTTACAGTAATTAAGAGTGGTTTTTATTATCCATGCTTTAAGGTGCTCTTCGCTTTCAAACGACGGGCGCTTTCTGCACATAGTTAAAAAAACCTCCTGAAAAACATCATCAGCGTCAGATCTGCTTTTTAATCTGGTCATAGCGATGCTGTAAACAGTGGATGAGTATTTATTTATAGTCTGCTCTATGTCTTCGTCCGTACGCAACGTCAACACTTCCAAGAGGTATCAGCCTCCTTTCATAATTAATACAAAGCAGGAGCCGAAAAAGCCACAGTTTATCAAAAAACAGTCGGGATATAATTTTGTAGAATCAGCATATCAGATTCCGTATGCTCTTTTTGTGCATTTTACTCAAACAAAATTATACTATATAATATAGTCAGTTCAAATTATAAAATAGCGGAATAGATCGGATATTTGCAGCAAGCATAAAAATACCTGTCATCGCAAAGTGATGACAGGTATCTCGATGTACTAAACAGTATTAAAATGGGTGAAAACTTTAGATCTCACTTAGCCGAGAGTACATTGTTATAGAAAAGGCATTTTTGATATAGTTCGGTTCCCTTTATATTCTGTCAGAAAAAGTAAAAGAAGTCTATTTAATACAACAGACTTCTTTCGGCATTGGTTGCGGAGGCAGGATTTGAACCTACGACCTTCGGGTTATGAGCCCGACGAGCTACCGAACTGCTCCACTCCGCGATATTTTTATGTTCTCTGATTGAGTACTTATCTATTATATCATTATTATTGCCTGTTGTCAATACTTTTTTTCAAGTTTTCTTGAATTATTTAATGGAAATATATTCTGTTTTTATAGAAAATTATATATGAAACCCTTAGAATATCTTGTATATGATAAAAAAGTGTGATATAATAACTTTAATCTTTGCATACGGAGGCTCAAGCTCCTGCGGTGCGGCAGAGCAAGCTCCCTTGCTTAAAATTATGAAATGAGGTAGAGGAAGATGATAAGGTTTAAAAACGGAAGAGTAATGGATATACAGGACGGTATCAGTATAGAGAATAAGGAGGTATGGGTCGAGGGAGATAAGATCGCTTTTGCCGGAGCTCCGTCAGACGAGCTGCTCAAAAATACCTTGTTTGAAAAGGAATACGATCTTGAAGGCAGCCTGCTTATGCCGTCCTTTAAAAATGCCCATACGCATTCGGCTATGACCTTTCTCCGTTCCTATGCGGACGACCTTCCGCTGCATGACTGGCTTTTCAAGCAGGTATTTCCCATGGAGGCAAAGCTGACCGATGAGGATGTTTACTGGTTTTCAAAGCTTGCGATTCTTGAATATCTTACCTCGGGAATAACCGCGTCCTTTGATATGTATTTTGAACCGGACGCTTATTTTAAGGCGAATACCGAATGCGGCTTCAGAACGGTTATGTGCGGAGCAATAAGCGGGGATAGGTCAAATGTGAAGCGTCTGGAGGAAAACTATAAGCGTTTTAACGGCGTAGATCCGCTTGTTTCATACCGTCTTGGCTTTCATGCCGAGTATACGGCGGAATATGAAATGCTTGAGGGGGTTGCCGAGCTTGCCGAAAAGTACAAGACTCCCGTTTCGGTTCATAATTCGGAAACCGAAAAAGAGGTTGTTGAATGTATTCAGAAATATGAGAAAACCCCTACTGAGCTGTTTGACAGTCTGGGAATTTATAATTACGGCGGAGCGGGCTTTCACTGCGTTCATTTCAGTGATAACGATATGGCGATATTCAAGGAGCACGGAGTCTGGGCGGTTACCTGTCCCGGCTCAAATTCCAAGCTTGCCAGCGGAATAGCCCCGATATGCAGAATGCAGGATAAGGGTATAAATATAGCAATCGGAACAGACGGAGCGGCAAGTAACAACTGCCTTGATATGTTCAGGGAAATGTTCCTTATGACGGCTCTTCAGAAGATAGACAGAGCGGACGCTTCGGCTTGTCCGGCAGATACTGTGCTGAATGCGGCGGTAAAAGGCTCGGCTCTTGCAATGGGACTTAACGACTGTACCGGACTTAACGTCGGAAATCAGGCGGATCTGATAGTTATAGATATGTCCCGCCCTAATATGCAGCCGGAAAACAATATTGTGAAAAATTTGGTTTACAGCGGTTCAAAGCAGAACGTTAAGCTTACAATGTGCGCAGGAAAAGTACTTTATGAAAACGGACGCTTCAGCGTAGGCGAAGATCCTAAGCGTATATATGCTCGGTGCAGAGAGCTTATGGAGGATATTAAGTCATGAACACTCTGTGTGAAATAATCAAACAGCAGGTAATTCCTAATTTTATTAACCTTGAAACTGTAATTAAAACCTACGACCGCAATGCGTTTATCTGCGAAAGTCCTGCGTGGCGGTATGTATATCATACAATACATTCAGCAGACAAGTGGTTTTTGGATTCTTTTAATTATAAAGAACCGTTTTTCCACGAAAACGGTATGGATAATCCTGATTATCCCTGCGATATAGTTTTATCAGATAATGAGCTTTTAAACTATTTGGAACAGGTTCGTCAGAAAACTATTACCTATATTGATTCCCTTAGCGATAAAATGCTGTACGAAAAGCCGAAAAATTGTAAATACACCAGATTTGAGTTGGCGCTTGGTCAGTTCAGGCACATATCATTTCATACGGGTATGCTTAATGGTCTGACAATTGAAAAGACAGGAAGGTTTCCTGTATATGTAGGATTGGAAAGATCCACATATGAAAGATTGAAAAACGGTTTGTTTGAATAATAAGTCAATTAGCATGAACTTAAAAAATGATCCCGTCAAGTTTAAGGCTTGGCGGGATCTTTATTTGAAATTATAACTGAGGCTTTTTCTAAGACAGTTACGGGTATGCTGACTGGCTGTTTTATCATAATCTGAATATGCCGTTTTCGGTAATTATCGCAGTTATAAGACTGTGATCTGTAACGTCAAAGGCAGGATTGAAGCACTTTATTCCGTCGGGAGCGATCTGCCTGCTGAAATAAAGCTTTGTTATTTCTTCTGCGGGGCGTTCTTCAATCACTATGTCCTTTCCGGTCCTGCAGTTTTTGTCGATCGTTGATGAAGGACAAAAAATATAAAACGGAATTTTATAGTAATTTGCCAGAACTGCAGCAGACGCTGTTCCGATCTTATTGGCGCAGTCGCCGTTCATTGCCGCCCGGTCGCAGCCGGCAAAGCAGGCCTGTATTTTTCCTTGACTCATAAGCAGCCCTGCCGCATTGTCGCAGATCAGAGTACAGTCGATCCCGGCGTTCATAAGCTCAAACGCAGTAAGTCTTGCGCCCTGCATAAGCGGACGTGTTTCGTCAATAAATGCGTGGAATCTGTATCCCTGTTCTGCTCCGTAAAGAAGAGGTCCTAAGCCTGTTCCGTATCGTGAGGTCGCAAGCGCACCTGCGTTGCAGTGTGTAAGTATCCCGTCGCCGTCATTTATAAGGGAAAGCCCGTATTCCGCTATTTTCCTGCATACGGCTGTATCCTCTTCATGAATTACTGCGGCTTCGGTTCTCATAGCGTTAAGGATCTCACTTCTTTTTAGGTTGCGGCAGTTTAACGCGGCTTTCTTTACTCTGTTAAGCGCCCATGAAAGATTGACTGCCGTAGGACGGGAGGAGTTAAGATAGTCCGACAGATCTTCAAGCCTCGCAAAGAAATCCTCGGTTTCGCTAATCTGTCGGGCAAGCACATATAAGGCGTAGCCTGCGAAAATTCCAATTGCAGGTGCGCCCCTTACTTTTAAATGGTATATTGCGTCAAAAATCTCTTCGGCGGCGGAAAGTGAAATAAATCTTTTTTCGGCAGGCAGCAGCGTCTGATCTATTATCACAACGGAGCTTCCGTCTTGGGAAAGCCTTACACTGTCGTTTTCATTGTATATCATTTCTGATCCACCTCAGCTTCAGTTGACAGTATTGAGGTAATCGGATATATTTTCAATACTTTCCGAAATAAGCCTTTTGAATTTAGGGGCTGCCTTATCGGCACATTCCTGAACCTCGGCATGAGTAAGAGGATTGTCTGTCATTCCGCAGGCAAGATTTGAAACGCAGGATATTCCGCAGACGAGCATACCTGCGTGATTTGCGGCAATAGCTTCTACAGCTGTAGACATTCCTACTGCGTCTGCACCGAAGGTTCTGAGCATTTTGATCTCCGCGGGTGACTCGAAGGAAGGCCCTGTAAGCTGTAGATAAACTCCCTCCTGAAGCTTTATTTCGAGATCGGAGGCAGTATCCTTAATTATACGTCTAAGTTCAGGAGAATATATCCTGCTCATATCGGGAAAACGAGTACCAAGCTCGTCTATATTCCTGCCGATAAGCGGATTGGGTACAAAGCAGGAGATATGATCCTTTATCAGCATAAAGTCACCTGCGGAAAAATCGGCGTTGATACCGCCGGAAGCGTTGGTAAGAAAAAGAACCTTTGCTCCCAGCATTGACATAAGTCTTGCAGGAAGCACAACGTCGGTCATGGGATAGCCTTCGTAATAATGAACTCTGCCCTGCATAATTACACAGGGAACTCCGTTTACATATCCGAACACAAAGCGTCCCTTATGTCCTTCGACGGTAGAACGGGGAAATCCCTCGATCTCGGAATAGTCAAGAGCGGCATATACATCCACAGCCGTATCTGCAAAATCACCCAATCCCGAACCGAGAACCAGTGCGATCTCAGGCTTGAAATTTATCATTGATTTTACGCATTCAAAGCATTTAAGCAGTTTTTCATATTGTGTCATAAGCTTTTGCCGTTACCTCCGAAAGGTCTGATAACAGCGTCCTCCTTTAGTTAAGTTATTATATTTATAGTGTAACCCAAATTTGCCGAATAGTCAAGAACAGCATTTATCAGTATTGACATTGTTTATTTCAAGTATCCCGGCTCTGAGCAGTACATGCTTGTCTGTATAAGAATTTTAAACTGCACGGAGATTACAGCAGGGAGGCTCAAAATATTATGCTTGCGAGGCGGTATATAAGGGGTTCGCCGTGTATAATTCTTACCTACAGCGGCGTCGGATAATGAGTTATATACCTAATTTAATTCTACCCGATTCCCTGCGGTTTTTCACATTTAAAAATGCTATGACCTAACCGATTTATTATATTAAACGCCCCTGAACTGATCACAGACACTTCAGGGGCGTTAGGTATTTATAAGGAACTATTTGCAGAAAAGCATTTATAATTAATAGGAGTTTATTATATATCTCCGAAACCAAGCTGACTGTCAATAAGAGATTTGACTTTTCTGTCAGTGATCTTATCTTCTTCCCTGATACTGCTGCAAAGCAGCGGAGAATCAATATCATATTTCTCATAATTTGATAGTACGGTATTTTGGCTGTAATTTGCATAGCAGTATTTACATTCATGCAGGCAGGTGTTATACAAGCCGATATCAATGCTTTCAACACAGCCGCATTCATCACGCTGATTTTTGTCTTTTGGTATTATAAGCTTGCAGCCCGTAAGCTTTTCGATAAGTGTATCGTCAATACACTTTCCGTGTTCAATGCCGAACTCGCTCAGATCAATTTCCTCTGCACAGGTATTTACAGTAAAATTATTTCGTCCTGCAATTTCGGAAAAAGCATTTGCAATTTGTCTTATGCTTTCGAAAGAAAGCTCTGATATATTATTGTTTCTGAAGTTTGCCGCATTCTTTTTGTAGTAATCAACAAAGCTGATAACGCATTTTCCGAACTTTCCGTCAAGCATATGCGCAAGCCTTTCAAAATATTTTATATGATATTCGGCGGTGTATTTTTGATTGATAATTATGGGGTCGTATCTCCAGATAACTCTTTCCTTCCCGATTTTATCCGAAAGTAATTTGAAGGTCTGAATTATCTCTTTATCCTTTGACGGAACGTTCGGCTCAATATCCTTTGCATAGGAATTCAGGGTAAACTGGAAATAGTAGCTGTAATCTTTCAGTTCGTCAAGCCGTTCAAGCATTGGCTTCGGATTTTTTGTCCAAAATACAATGCAGTCAACAACGTCAGGAGTGAGCTTTACCCTGCTGATCTGATGGATATTCATGGGATTTCTCACAAGAACATATCCGGCTTTTATTCTTTTGAAAAACCATTCTGAATAGAAAGCAGGTATATCCGTCCGGCGGCTTGCGCTGATAATCATTCAATCACTCCTTCATTAATATGATACACCTATATTTTTCATTCGTCAATAGAGTTTAATATCTTTTAAATTTAAGCCAGTTAAAATGTATATTACTTAGTGTTAACATAGGTTTTCTTGTAATTATATCATTACAAGATACACATTCTTTATCATCTTCATTAAATAGTATACACTTATTTCCCAGCTGTTCAATATAGTTAATTGCTTCGTCTGGATAAACGTAATCATTATATATTTTTCTTATTCCTGTACCTTTATGTGAAAATTCATATGAATTTTCAGGAACGCCAATTGATATTTGAAACTTCTCTTTTTGTAAATGCTTACTAAGTAACATCATTTTGCTTACGTCTAAATTTAATGCAGCTTCAACATTTCTATACGAAGCCATAATATATATTTCATCGGTTTTTGATGAAATATATTTCGCAATATACTGCAAATCAGATGATGAAATTTCACATATTGATTTTGGAAAGATCAGTATATCGATTCTATCTAACGCTGGCATTATTTCAACTAATTCTGATACGTCGGTTTGGAAGTATTGCACATTATCATTACCTCTGCCTGTAATTTTATTGCTCCAATCAATACCTATAATAAATAATGACGATACAACACGATAGCCAATTATTCATTGATTTATTTCCTTCGCTTGTAAAAAACGTATCTTTACAGGCGAAGGATCATATTTCGGTTAATGTACATCATGTTATTCATTAAATCTTTTCTCTTTCTATTTTTAAAAAAATCAATTGAAAGAATAATTTCCGTCCGGGTCTTCTTCAAAAGGACGATATCTTGAATATACTTCAATGTCATTGCCTTCGGAATCTTTAAATTCAAGAACCCAATTGTTGCCTAAATGAGTAAGGGGATATACTATTTCCGCTTGCAATTCTTCTAATTTTTCCACTAAAGCTTTAATATCACTTACTTCAAAACTTGGCAAACAATTGTGTCCAAAAACCACTCTGTTATCGTTAGCAGCTTGATAATCAAACAACCAAAATCTTATGCCGTTGATAACAAACAATGAGCCATCACCTTCTACTTTTTGGTTCAAAATTTGCTCATAAAAATTAACCGCTCTTTTTAAATCTTGAACACACAGATAGAATGAGTTTAATTTAATTTTGTAATCCATATTAGCCTCCTAGTTTTTATAATATTTTGTGTAAACTACAGAACTCACAATTATTTTGTTATATCACCACCTGTTATATTTTTTAGGTTTTTAATGTCCGAATCCATTACATCAATTACCAACTCCTTCTATTCCATTATAAAACAGTTGCTATGATTATCATAATCTAAAACATCCTCCGAAAGATTTACTCCACCGTTTATTACCTCCAGCATCTTATCAAAGACAATTTTGAAACCTACCTTTTCTATACATCTATCCTTTGACCATATACTAATATTCTTTCTGAGGGGTCTATAACTTATCTTGTTATGTTTAAGGTTTTCCTGCTTAATGCCAATATTATAAAAATATTCCGGCGTCTGTTTTCCCCAAACTGTAATCGAAGGCACTTTATAACATGCTGCAATATGCCCCCCTGAGCTGTCTATTCCAACTAATAGCTTTAATTTTGATATTGCATATATAAAACCTAAAACTGAAACATTCTTCAACCGCTCAACTTGAATATCCGTGTAAGGGTGATTACTAAACGTAAGTAGTTTTATCTGAGCATCATTACATAAATTTACGAACTCACGCACGTTATCGTTATCCCAATTACGTTCACGATCTGTAATCCATTTTTCTTCGGCTTCATCATATGTTCCTGTGAAAAATTGAAATCCAATGAATCTATACCATAATAATTTATTTTTATATCTTTATTCTCCCGGCTAATTGCACTTTGTAAAGCTCACAAATCAATTCCGTTTCCACAGCCTATTGACACTACGGTAATTTCATCTTTGTCTGACATTTCATTCAAAACCTTATGATACATGTATTCATATTCGCAGGCATAACCAAAATGGTATTTTAAACAATACAATAATTGCACAGTTTTATTTTTGTAATCCGGTATGTTCCCTGAATGATAATTAACATCTTTTAATAAACACAGGCCAAGCATACCCTCAACTTGCTCTTTAAGCTGTTCATAAATGTCTTCTAAATATTCTTCTATCAACATATTATTTTCCCCTACATTATCCCGCTGAGTTCCTGATACAGTCTTTTTGCATAGCTGTCTGTCATTCCGCAGATAAAGTCTGTAACCAATAACAAACGCAGATATAATTTTTCATTATCGTCTTTATCCTCAGAATATGACCTGTATGCTTTGATATAATTTTCAGAAATCAAAGCGATAAGACGCTGGCTCATCGGTGAAAGCTTCTTATCCGTATCATAGTAAAGAACGGCATTTACAAGCTTGTCCAACAAAAAGTTTAAAATTGTTCCTGCCGAGATCTCAAGCTTATAAATGGGTTTTGATTTAAAAACATACCTGTACGCAAGATCACCGAGAGCATAAGCAAGAGCATTTGCGTGAGAAACGGACAGTATTTCATCTTTAAAACTGCCGTTCATAATTTCATGATAATTCTTTGTAAATCCGAATGCCGCGCATTTAAGCAATACGCCCTGAACATAAATTATCCAGCGCTGAACTGCGTTCTGTTCGGGAGAAGAGGTTTCATTTTCCAATGCTGTTTTGTAATAATATTCAAGCCTGTCTATTGCCTTTTGGTATTCATTAAGCTCTTGCTCATCTGCACATTTGCCGCTATATTTTTCGCTTTTAAGATCCCTGATAAGCTGTGAATATGTAATAAAGCCTTTTTTTACAGCGTCCTCTATATCTGCGGTTTTATAAGCAATGTCATCTGCTGCTTCAAGAATATATGCTAGGGGGTGGCGGCAATCAACTGCGCCTGTGGCTGAGGTTATCTCTTCAAACAATTCCTTTTCTGCTAAGTAATAGCCCATTTTATGCTCTTTGATATTTTTACTTTCCTTATTTATTTCAATTGATGAAACAGGATACTTTATTATTGTGTTCAGCAGCGTAAAATTAAGATTCATTCCATGCTCGTCAACAAGGAAATGCAGCTTCGTCAGAAGCCTGAGAGCCTGAGCGTTGCCCTCAAAGTGATACAGATCATTAAGCATTTGCTCGGATAGAATATTTGTAATTTCCTTACCGTTGTATTTTATATTAGGCAGATTGTTTTTAAACCACGCACGAATTGTTTCTTCACCGAAATGACCGAAGGGCGGATTACCTATGTCGTGAATAAGTCCTGCACATTCCAGAACGCTGCATATCTTATCTTTGATCTCTTCCGTAATTTCGGAATCCTGCTTGAATTTTATGATATTCTGAAAGATCATTTGTCCCAGGGATTTTGCAAATGATGACACTTCCAGCGAATGAGTGAGCCTTGTTCTTACAAAATCACTTTTATCGAGCGGAAAGACCTGAGTTTTGTCCTGTAAACGCCGAAATGATGCGCTTTGGATAATTCTGTGATAATCTCTTTGAAACTCATTTCTTGAGTCGCCTTTTCCAGATATAGAAGGCCTTTGACGTTGTTCGCATAATAACGCTGACCATTTCATTTTCTATACTCCTTTATGATAAATATTATTACAAAAAGTATACCACAAAATCTGACATAATTCAAGTAAAAGCTGTTGTATTCCGTTCGACAAATTTCTGCAAAAAGCGCAGACCTATTTATAAAATCAGTCTGAGCTGGAATTTACCGTCCTAAAACTCGTGGTTAGAAACAGTAAAGCCTTCTGAGGTGTTTTGTACCGCAGAAGGCTTTTTTTAATAAGTTATTTTTTCAGCGCCGCGATCGACTGCTCGATTTTCGCCATTTTTTCCTTTGCCTTTTCAAGCTTAGCCTTTTCAGCTTCAATAAGCTTTTCGGGAGCTTTTGCAAGGAAGCCCTGATTGCTGAGTTTTCCGTTAAGGAAGTCAAGGTCTTTCTGGACCGCTTTTTTCTCCTTTGTAAGACGAGCTGTTTCCTTTTCAATGTCAACAATATCAGAGAGTGGGATAAAGATTCTAGCTGAATCTGTAACGACCGTTACGCTGTCGGGAATTTCCCATTTGTCTGCAATTTCAACCTCTGAAGCTGACGCAAGACGCTCAAAGAAAAGCTTTCCTGCTTCAAAAGTTTCGGCATGAGCAGTTTCGATATAAACCTTGGCCTTAACTGACGGCGGAACGTTCATATCGCTGCGTGTCGCACGGATTCCCTTAATAGCGGTGATGATCTTTTCAAACCTGGCTTCGTCCTCAGCAAAAGAGAGAGCCTCGTCATAAACAGGGAACTCGCTTACAATAATTGCAGTGTTGTCATTAACAAGCGCCTGCCATATCTCCTCGGTAATATAAGGCATAAACGGATGGAGCAGTTTGAGCATACCCTTCATTACCCAAACGAGAACAGTCTGAGCAGTCAGTGCGGTTTCGCCGCCTGCCGTAATTCTCGGCTTTGTCAGCTCAATATACCAGTCGCAGTATATGTCCCAAATAAAATCGTAAAGCTTCTGAACAGCAACGCCCAACTCAAATGCTTCAAGATTCTGATTAACCTCCTTGGCGAGAGTGTTGAATCGGGAAATTATCCACTTGTCTTCAACATTCAGCTTTTCAGGAAGCTTGTCCGCCTTGAAACCGCCGGGCAGATTCATCATGATAAACCTTGCGGCGTTCCATACCTTGTTTGCAAAGTTTCTGCTTGCCTTGACCTTTTCTTCAATAAATCGCATATCGTTTCCGGGGGAATTTCCTGTAGCAAGCATAAATCTCAGGGCGTCTGCGCCATACTGGTCGATTATTTCAAGCGGGTCAATTCCGTTGCCCAGTGATTTTGACATCTTTCTGCCCTGTGAATCTCTGACCAGACCGTGAATAAGAACGGTATCAAACGGAACTCTTCCCGTGCATTCAATTCCCGAGAACATCATTCTCATGACCCAGAACGGAATAATATCATATCCTGTAACAAGAGTGTTTGTAGGGTAGAAATATCTGAAATCCTCAGCGTTTTCATCAGGCCAGCCAAGAGTTGAAAACGGCCACAGCGCTGACGAGAACCATGTATCGAGAGTATCAGGATCCTGACGCATAGGCTTTCCGCACTTAGAGCAAACAGCCGAGCTTTCCTTGGTCACGGTCATTTCGCCGCAGTCGTCGCAGTAGAATGCGGGGATCTGATGCCCCCACCAGATCTGACGTGAAATGCACCAGTCACGGATATTTTCAAGCCAGTGGAAATAGATCTTCTCAAAACGTTCGGGAACGAATTTCGTTTCACCGCTCTTAACAGCGTCGATGGCAGGCTGAGCAAGCGGCTTCATTTTTACGAACCACTGAGTTGAAACTTTAGGCTCAACGGTTGTGCCGCAGCGGTAGCAGGTGCCGACATTGTGGTCGTGATCTTCAGTCTTAACCAAGAAGCCTGCCTTATCAAGATCTTCAACGATCTTCTTTCTTGCCTCATAGCGGTCCATGCCTGCATATTCGGGATAATCGTCAACGATCTTTGCATCGTCGGTCATAACGTTGATAACAGCAAGATCATGACGTTTTCCAACCTCAAAGTCGTTAGGGTCGTGAGCGGGAGTGATCTTTACAACGCCCGTACCAAATTCAATATCAACATAATCGTCGGCAACAACAGGAATTTCTCTGCCGACCAGCGGAAGTATCAAGGTCTTGCCGACAATATCCTTATATCTGTCATCGTTAGGGTTAACAGCGACAGCGGTATCTCCCAGCAGAGTTTCGGGACGGGTAGTTGCAAGCTGAACATAACCCGAGCCGTCCTTGAGCGGATAGCGAAGATGCCAGAAATGTCCCGGCTGATCCTCATATGTGACCTCGGCGTCTGAAAGCGTTGTTTTGCAGTGAGGACACCAGTTTACCATTCTTTCTCCACGGTATATCAAGCCTTTTTCGTAATACTTAACGAAAACCTCCTTGACAGCCTGAGAACAGCCCTCGTCCATAGTGAAACGCTCACGCTCCCAGTCGCATGAAGAACCAAGTTTTTTAAGCTGTTCGACAATTCTTCCGCCGTACTGCTTTTTCCACTCCCACGCACGTTCCATAAAGCCGTCACGTCCGAGATCTTCTTTTGTAATACCCTCCTTGCGCATAGCTTCAACGATCTTTGCTTCGGTAGCAATAGCGGCGTGGTCTGTACCGGGCAGCCAGAGCGCCGAATAACCGCTCATTCTCTTCCAGCGGATAAGAATATCCTGCAATGTTTCGTCAAGCGCATGCCCCATATGGAGCTGTCCCGTTACGTTCGGAGGCGGAATTACAATAGTATACGGTTTTTTCTGCGAATCTCTCTCGGCATGGAAATAGTTGTTGTCCTGCCAGAATTTGTAGATCTTATCCTCGACCTGCGAGGGCTCGTAAAGCTTTGAAAGCTCCTTTTCCATATCATCATATCCTTTCATTTTTCCTGACTCGGTTTTATACAGCGAAAATATCGGTTCAGACTCGGACGTCAAGAAGAATATCAAAAGGATCAATATAAAGACCTGCGATGATCGTCATAAAACATTTCCTTTCCTTTGAAATCATTATTATTTTTATTATCGCATATTTTGAAGCTAAAGTCAATATTTAAGCAAGTATTTGCAGGAAATCAATTTTGCTTTTTATTTGAAATTTAGTTTCTCTTTCGGCGAAGAGATAAACTTAAATTACCTTTTCCTAACTGTACGTCAGGAAAGGACACCGGGAGTATATAGTTGTGTCAGAGATATTGTTTACCGTAAATTATCTGCGGATAATCATTAATCTTGACAAAACCGCAGTTTGCATATATAATATTAATAGGTATAATCGCAGTGGTAAATGCTGAAAAGGGAATGATTACGGATAATGGATAATGGCAGTAAAAACGGCGGCAGAGGCGGCGGGTTTCAATCTGGAAACCTTATGGGAGTTGCCGCAGTAATTGTAGTAGGGATTTTTGTAATATGCGTTATTATAGTTCTGGCAAAGGGACTGTTTAAAAGTAATTCTTCGTCTGTTCCTGACGGAGTTTATACGGGAACTATTGCCCCTGAAACGTCTATAGCTCAGGATGTGACATCAGAAGATAAAAAGGAAAGCGGCGCTGATTCGAGCAGCACTGACAGCGCGGATTCAAAGTCCGATTCTGAGGCTTCTTCTCAGGCAGCTGAGGATTCAAAGGCTGAGGACAGCGGCAGTGAAGCCGAGGTTGAGGGAGATAAGGCGTATGTTACCGAATATGCATATCTGCGTACCGAGCCGGACCAGAATGCACAGCAGATAGTATGTATGTCGCCGAATATTGAGGTTACTGTGCTTGAGCGCGGTATAGACGGTTACTGCAAGGTTACCTTTATGAATGTAGACGGACAGCTGACGGGATATGTTTATGAGGGTTATCTTTCGGATACTCCGATTTATTGATGTGATTTATTTATAGGGAAACCGGGCGGAGAGATCCGCCCGTTGTTTTTTAGACTGGGCTGGTGAAAGGGTATGGGTACTGTAAGGGAAAAAACGGTTATTCTTGAAAATGGACAGGTGATATCTTATATTCTGGACTGCAAGAGTCGGAAAAATATGTATATCTGTATCAGAGAAGGCAGGGTGGTTCTGAAGATACCGCCTGAGTTTTCTGTCGCTCAGGGGGAGGAGTTTCTGCGTCAGAAAACCGATTGGATCATTAAAAACCTTGACTGCAGTCGACGCGTGAAAAGAGGCTTTACAAGCTATAAGGACGGAGACGGGATTTATTTAGCAGGAACGCTGTACCGTATTTCGCTTATTTACAGCGAAAGATATTTCAAGCCTTGCTTTGAAGACGGCGCGCTGAAGATCTCGGTAAACAAGAATTATACCGAAGGCTATGTTATTGCTCAGGCGGAAAGCGCCGTACAGGAAAAGGCGGTAAAAATTATTACTGACAGAGTGAATTTCCTGACTTCGCTTACCGGGCTTTTTCCTGAAAGCGTAACGGTAAAACAGCTTAAAAGCAGCTGGGGCAGGTGTTCTTCTGAGCGCAGGATATCCATTAATTTAGACGTTGTTTATTTTGATATGGAATGTATCGATTATGTAATTATTCACGAGCTTTGTCATTTAGTTTATATGGATCACAGCGGAGATTTCTGGAGGCTTGTTGAAAAATACTGTCCCGAATGGAAAAGGATACGCAGAAGCATGAGGGAATAAATTTTAATATCTGAATATTACTGCTTCGGATTGTCAATTATTTCATCAGCGGATTAAATATCATATAGAGATAAAGGTTACAAAATGTAACAAAACTTCATTTGAGGCGTTGGGCTTAAATGGAATTTTAAGCTCCTGATAATGGGGAATTGTTTGTGCGAAATAGCTAAAACTTTATGTGCAAAACAGAGAAGTGAAACATATTCTGTTGCCATTTTGTAACCTTTGTGATATTATTAAGTTAGTTTCCGCTGTTATGATTCAAACAGCTAACGCTGATGAAAGGATGACCTGATATGATGACGCCATTGAAAAGACTTTCCGCAATGATATGTACGATATGTATGCTCTTTACCTTGTGTGCTGATATTGCATTGACTGAGGCTGCTGCGGCAAGTAATGAGCAGATAATAGAAATAACCAGAAACGGTCAGATAGTAGATGCCTTTCAGGGAATAGATGCGGAGTATGTAACATATCAGAGCAATACGGGATATTACTGCTGCGCGGGCTATGTATCAAGGTTTTATTCACAGATATTCGGCGTTACGGTTTATAATATAAATATGGTTGACGATAAGCCCTCGGTTTCAATGTACGGACATAACGCTGAGCTGAAAACGGTAAAGAACCCTCTTCCCGGAGATATTATGCAGACAAGAGAATATGATCATGTCGCTATAGTCAAGGAGGTAAACGGCAGCGAGGTCACGCTTATAGAGCAGAACTACAAATGGAACGATTATAAAACAGATAAGCTTGTTACAATGATAAACAGGAAAAGCACGGCTTCGGAGAACTATTACTACAGGCTTTATATTGACGGCATGGAGCAGAAGCTGGATCGGACAGCTCCCGTAATTTCCGGAGCAAAGGCTTCAAAAATCTCCGGCAGCGGCTATACCGTTTCGGCGAACATTACCGATAATACCGAGGTTTCATATGTAAAGTTCGGAACTTATCCAAAGTCAAAGGGGAAAAGCGCCGCAAAATGGAGTACGGTATACAGTCCGGCTGAATATGTATCAGGGACTGTAAGAACTTCTGATTTTGGACGTATAGACGATACCTATGTTACGATAATTCAGGCGTACGATAAATATGGAAATATGTCCTCAAAAACACTCAGCACCTATATTGATACGACTGCGCCTAAGATATCAAACGTAAAGATATCGGGAATAACGGCAAAGGGATATACCGTAACCTGTACGGTTGCGGACAATTCGAAAATAGAAAGCGTTAAATTCCCTACATGGACCACAAAAAATTCCACTGACGATCTGGATAAAAACTGGACTTCCGGTACATTATCCGACGGAGCTGTAAGCGGATCGGCGGCTTCATTCTATGTAAGCACAGCCGATCACAATAAGGAAACGGGCGAATATAATACTTATATATACGCCTATGATACATACGGAAACAGCTCGGAAAGGGGAGTAACGGTAACAATATCTCCCGCCGCCGGAATTTCACTTAATGCCTCAAGCGTTACGCTGGAAAAGGGGCAGAGCACAAAGCTTCAGCATACTCTGAAAGGCTCGAATATTACTGACGAGGTAACGTGGTCATCGAGCAACAGCAGTGCAGCTTACGTTTCAAACGGAAAGGTTGTAGGAAAAAATGCAGGAACGGCAACTGTAACCGCTAAGACCTCTGCCGGAAAAACCGCCAAATGCAGCGTTACTGTTACTGAAAATATTGCGGATATGACTTTTGACAGCATTGCAGATCAGTATTATACAGGAAGTGCATTAAAGCCTGAGGTCAAAGTCAGAAACGGAAGCAAAACGCTTTTAAAGGGAACGGATTATACCGTTTCATATTCCTCAAATATAAATATGGGAACGGCTCAGATCACCGTTAATGGAAAAGGACTTTATAAAGGAGTAAAAAAGCTATCCTTTAAAATCTGTCCTGCGGTGCTCAAAAACGCGAAGGTCTCCAAGATAGGCGGAAATTATATAAGCCTTAGCTGGAGCAAATACAGCGGAGCAAGCGGGTATTATGTTTACAGATACAATCCCTTAACTAAAAGGTGGGTAAGGAAAGCCGATGTAAAAACAAATTCCTACAAGGATATCCCGCTGGCGTCATGCACAGGTTATAAGTATAAGGTAAAAGCCTACTATATTAAAAACGGAGTTACTTATTTCGGAAAGGCTACCGAAGCTATAAGCGCAGTTACAAATCCGCTTAAAACAAAGGCCTCGGCGGTAAAGTCAGGAAGCAATATCAAAGTCAGCTGGAATCAGCAGAAGAATGCGTCCGGGTATCAGATATATACATCAAAGACCGGAAAAACTGATTCCTTTAAACTTACGGCAGTAGTCGGCACTTCGTCCAAGACAAGCCAGTCTGTTAAAGCAGGAAAGGGATATAATTATATCAAGGTAAGAGCCTATAAGACTGTAAACGGCAGGAAACAGTACGGTATCTGCTCTGATATTATAAAAATAAAGCTGTAGAGCTTAATACAGGTATTGATATGAGTATTTTCAAAAGATTCAAGGAGCTTCCCGTTCCGGAGGAATGCAAAGGCTTTGAAGTCCGAACTGAAAAAAGCATATGCACGGGTGAAAAAACCATTGGCTTTTACGATCCTAAAACCGGCAGGCTTATGTATACGGAGCTTGTGAAAGGTGATGAGGATATTAAGGCATTTTACCGGAAGTACGGAATTAAATAATAAGCATATAAAAATACAGAGGGCAAAAATAAATGCTCTCTGTATTGTTTTTTTATAAGCCGTTCTGACTGCTGTTTTGTTCTTCCTCCATTATCTGCTCCTTTGTCTGAGCGGGAAGATAGCTCAGCGGCTTTTTATCATGGCTGTGCTTATCGCCTTTCCTCAGCGGAGCAAGCTTCGCTTCAAACCAGAAAGTAGAGCCTTTTCCCTCTTCAGACTGAACTCCAAATGCAAAGCCGTGCTTTTTAAGGATCTCCTTGCATATTGAAAGTCCCAGTCCGGTGCCTATTACGTCGCGCTTGTATTTTGCATCACGGTAATAGCGGTCGAATATAAGCGGAAGAAGTTCCTTTGATATACCTTTTCCGTTGTCGATTATCTCGATTCTTACACATGAAGCCTTGTTTATCTGCTTGATCCTTATACGTTTATCGTTTCCGCAGTAGTTGACAGCATTGTTTATAAAATTGTAAAGAACCTGATCCAGCTTTTCAATATCGGCTCTTATGATCCTGTCCTCGTCCTCTATAAACTGAATATCGTAGCCGTCATTTTCTATCAGCAGAGTATAGCGGGTAAGAACATCGTGAATTTTCTCATGTACAGAAAAATCCGACAGTTCAAGCTCTATATTTCCGCTTTCAAGCTTTGAAAGCTCAAGGATATTGTTTACAAGATTGGAAAGCCTGTCAGCCTCGTCTATTATTATCTGAACATGAGCATTTCTCTTTTCGGGAATGTCCCCGGACAGATCTCTTATCATTTCGGCATATGCCTTTACCATTGTAAGCGGAGTTCTCAGGTCGTGGGAAATATTTGCTATAAGGTCGTTGCGCAGATCGGAGACCTTCTGAATCTCATTTTTTGCGTTGTCAAGTACGGTTGAAAGCTCTTCTATTTCACGGTATCCCCCCGCTTTGAATTCAACGGAATAATCCCCCGCTCCGAATTTTTTTGCAGTTTTCGTAATTTCAACGATAGGCCTTGACAGCCTTTTTGATATATACATCGTTACTATAAATGCAAGCTCGAAAAGTATTATGGTAATATAAATAAGCTGTTCCCTGATTATATTAACTGTGGAATCGATAGGCGCAACGGAGCTTTCTATAAATAAATACAGAGGTTTGTCCGAATCTGAGCTGTTGATCCCGGTACAGAAGAAAATTTCCTTGCTTTTGAAATGCTCGTTCTGATGGATCTTGGTGATATATTTTTCATCTGAGCTGTTGAACTCATTTTTCAGCTTAAACAGGAAGATACCGAAATTATTTTCAAGGTCGTCATAAAAGTATGAATAGCTTCCGATATTGTTTTCAACAAGCTTGATATTTCCCATTTCGTCAAGAACTACAATGCAAAGACTGTTGTCAAAGGCAAGCTGTCTTGAAATATTCTGTATATCGTCCTTATCATAATTGCGGACTATCTTGGAAGCTGCTTTCTGTACGTCGCGTATTTTAGCAGACTCATAGTAGCTGTCAAGAAAATAATACTGGAAAAGCCAGATAAGCACAAGTATGAATACGGTAAAGAATATAAAATACATCCATACATACGAGCGCAGGGAACGTTTCCCCTCTATTTCCAGTTTTTTTGCTTTTACGCGGCTTTTGAACTCACTGAATTTTTTCAAATTTATAGCCCATTCCTCTCAGCGTAACTATAAGATTTCGGTACGGCCCCAGGCTGTTCCTGAGCATTTTAATATGAGTATCGACCGTTCTGTCGTCGCCGTAAAAATCAAAGCCCCAGACCTCTTCAAGCAGCTTTTCTCTCGAAAGCGCTATATTCATATTCTTGACCAGATAGAAAAGGAGATCGTATTCCTTAGGAGTCATTGAGACCCGTTCTCCGTCTATCGTGACCTCTCTGGCAGTAAAGTTTATGCAGAGCCCTTTGTAGGTGATAACATCTTCGGTTTTCTGAGCTGACTTGATTCTGTTCATAACTGCACGGACTCTGGCCATAAGCTCTTTGGGAGAAAATGGCTTGACTACATAATCGTCAACGCCTATCTCAAAGCCGAAAAGCTTGTCGTATTCCTCGCCTCTTGCCGAAAGCATTATAACCGGTATTTCCTTAAGCTTTCTGATCTCCTTGCAGGCGGAATAGCCGTCCAGCTTAGGCATCATTATATCCATGATGATAATATCAAAATCTTCTTTTTTTACCTTTTCAACAGCGTCCATTCCGTCCTCAGCCTGAACTACCTCAAAGCCGTTGAATTCAGCATATTCCCTTATAATTTCACGGATCCTCGGTTCATCGTCCACCACCAGCATTTTTGGCATAAAAAGACCTCCTCATAATATTTCATATTCATTTTCTATATAATAACTTTATTATGTGTAGATAATGTGAAAATTTGCGGAATTTTCAAAGCTAAATGCTTTTTATTTCACTCGCGGAATAATTATTTTGCTTCATATTTTTATAATATAAGCTGCTTAAACTGCGACATATGTCAAAAAAATCTCTTGACATATGTCCTGAAAAATGGTACTATATCTAAAAGAAAAACAGTGAAATGAAAGGAAGACGTTTATGAGCAGCAATGAGGAAAAGGAGCATATGAAACAGGATATAACCAAAAGATATACCTTAGGGGAGGAGATTTTCAACTCGGTTTCTCACGGAACGGGAGGACTTCTTGCAATAGCCGGAACTGCCGTGCTTATAGTTTTAGCGGCAATATACTCTGACGCATGGGGCGTTGTAAGCTCAGCAATCTACGGTGCAAGTATGATAATCCTTTATACTATGTCTACTCTTTATCACGCTATTACCAATCCGAAGGCAAAAAAGTTTTTCAGGATTATGGATCATAATACTATATTCCTGCTGATAGCCGGTACCTATACGCCGATAACTCTGGTTCCGCTGAGAGGAGCAACGGGTTGGGTAATGTTTGGTATAGTATGGGGGGCGGCGGTCCTCGGTATCGTACTTAATTCGATAGACCTTGAAAAATTCAGCAAGCCGTCGCTTATCTGCTATATTGCAATGGGCTGGGTAATTGTTTTTGCTGTAAAGCCTATGCTTGAAGCTGTTACAAAAACTTCTCTTATATTCCTGTTGGTCGGCGGGATTTTCTATATGGTCGGGGTCATATTCTATGTTATAAAGAAAATTAAATATTTTCACTCTATATGGCATCTGTTTACGATCGCCGGAACAGTTTTTCATTATTTTGCGATACTGCTTATGATAATAGACAGCAGGTCTTAAGCAAATAACCGGATAGCTCATAATTTCATGAGGTATCCGGTTTTATTATGCTTATTTTTTTCTTCTCGGCTTTTTTCCCGTATTATGCGGTGCTTTGGCCGTATGCTGTGAAATGTTCATATTGTCCGAAACGGTCTGCTGATGGCTTACTATCCTTACGCCGGCGCCTTGAACAGCAGCTTGGTTTTCCGTTTGCTGTTCGGTAGCTGTGAATGAAGCTTCAGGTTTAGCGTTTTCGGTAGGCTCGTCAAGTCCTTTTTTTGAATTGAAATAGGTTACAGCCTCACGAAGCAGACAATAAAGTACAGAGCATATAGGAACGCTTATAAACATTCCCAGTATTCCTCCTGTTGCGCCGCCAACGGTTACTGCAAAAAGCACCCACAGAGACGGAAGTCCGACAGACTGACCTACTACCTTAGGATATATGAGATTGCCTTCGATCTGCTGAAGTACCAGCATGAATACAACAAACCAGACAGCCTGCTTAAAGTCTGTCACCATAATTAGAAACGCTCCTACCGCTACTCCGATAAATGCTCCGACTATAGGGATAAAGGCGGTTACAGCTACAAGTATACCTATTGTTACTGCGTTGGGGAATCTCAGCACAGACATCCCTATACAGCAAAGCGAGCCTAAAATAAACGCTTCGGTGCATTGTCCTGAAAGAAATCTGGAAAATGTGCTTTTGGACATATTGCATACATGGCATAAGAGTCCGGCGGGCTTTTGCGGAAGAAACGCAGTAGTGATCCTGTAAAGCTGATTCTTCAGCTTCTCCTTCTGCAGCAGCATATATACCGCAAAGAAAATTCCGATGAAGAAATTTACAAGGGTCGTGATCATTGACGAGGCTACGCTGACAGTTGAATTGACTGTTTTAAGTATTAGAACTCCGTCCTTGAATACTTCCTGTATTTTGTTTATTACAGCGTCCTTGCTGATATTCATTTCATCAAGCCAGCGGTTTATCTGCTTTGAATTCTGAAGCTTCTGGCTCATATTTTTGATAAAGTCCGGAATATCGTCTGAAAGTCTTGTAAACGTTGTAATAAGCTCTGGAATTATCAGATACAGCACCAGTACGATAACGCCGAAGAATATAATAAACGTAAGTATCAGAGATACCGGACGTTTTATCTTTTTGGTTATTTTTCGGTAGCTGTTGTCTTTTCCAGGTCGGAACATTGTGCGTTCTATTGCGCTCATAGGAACATTCAGAATAAGCGCCAGAACAGCGCCGATAATAAACGGTGAAAGAATTTTCATTCCTGCGCCAAGCAGATGAAATATCTTTTCATAGTTAAAAAGCGCCCAGAACAGCCCTACCCCTATAACGACCAGAAGAACGTGTTCCTTGAATTTATCTGTTCTTTTCACGGTATTCCTCCCTTCGTCTGAAAAAGGCGACATAACGCCGCCTTGAAAATTTATTCAGACAGATCGATCTCCATTATCGGTTCGAGTACGTCGGCTCCTGCCGGAACCATAGGGAGAACGTTTATATCCTTATTAATACGGCAGTCGACAAGACAAGGCCTGCCGCAGGAAAGCGCTTTTTTAAGCATTGGCTCAATATCCGATTTCTTTTCTATCAGAACTCCTTCGATACCGAATGCGTCCGCAAGCTTCATAAGATCGGTTCCGCGGTCAATATCCGTCTGCGAAAATCTCTTTCCGTAGAAAAGCCGCTGCCACTGACGTACCATTCCCAGCACATTGTTTTCAAAGACAAGCTCAATTACAGGAATATTGTGCTTTGCAAGAGAGGAAAGCTCATTGCAGTTCATGAAAAAGCTTCCGTCGCCGGCAATATTTATAACAGGTGTGTCGGGATTTCCGCACTTTGAGCCGATAGCTGCGCCAAGACCGTAGCCCATAGTTCCGAGTCCGCCGCTTGAAGCAAATGAACGCGGTTTTCTGAAATTATAATACTGAGCCGCCCACATCTGATGCTGACCTACCTCGGTTGTTATTATCGCTTCTCCGCTTGTAAGCTTGTCAAGCGTTTCTATAACATCCTGAGGAAGAACCTCGTCCTCGCTTTCAACAGGAACCATTTTGAGCGCGTACTTATTTTTCCATTCTGCAATTTTTTCCATCCATTCGGAGTGCTTCAGATCAGGCAGGATTTCGTTCAGCTTTGCCAGAACATATTTTAGGTCGCCGGCAACATAAGCGTCAACGTTTATGTTTTTTCCTATTTCCGCCGGGTCGATCTCAATATGTACTATCTTGGTGTCCTTCGCAAAGGTTCCTGCGTTGCAGAGAACTCTGTCTGAAAATCTTGAGCCGAGAACTATAAGCAGGTCGCATTCTCCAAGAGCCATTGCCGAGGTTTTTGTTCCGTGCATTCCAAGCATACCTGTATAAGCAGGCTTGGTGTTGTCAAAGGCGCATTGCCCCATTAAAGAAAGTGAAACGGGAGCGTCGCATTTTTCAGCAAATATGGCCATTTCGCCGGCGGCGTCGCAGGAAACGACTCCTCCTCCTGCATATATCATAGGTCTTTCGGCAGCCTTAATAAGCTTAGCCGCCGCCTCGATCTGTGAATTTATATCTTCTGGATTGTGATTTACGATTTTTTCAGGCTCGGTTCTTATAAATTCGCACTTTGCTGCGGTAACGTCCTTGGGAACGTCGATAAGAACAGGACCTTTTCTGCCCTCGTTAGCGATATAGAAAGCTTCTCTTATGGTATCGGCAAGCTTGTTTATATCCTTTACAATATAATTATGCTTCGTTACAGGCATAGTTATACCGCATATATCAACTTCCTGAAAGCTGTCAAGACCGAGGAGCGGAGTAGCTACGTTTCCGGTAATAGCTACCATAGGAATAGAATCCATATACGCCGTTGCGATTCCTGTGACCAGATTCGTAGCGCCCGGTCCTGAGGTCGCGATAACAACGCCGGTTTTGCCTGTAGTTCTGGAAAAACCGTCAGCGGCGTGACAGGCAGCCTGCTCGTGAGCTGTAATGACGTGCCTGATCTTATCCGAATACATATAAAGTGAGTCGTAAATATTCAGAACTGATCCTCCCGGATAGCCGAATACAGTATTTACACCCTGTTCAAGCAGACATTCAACAATAATATCAGCACCTGTTAATAACATAATATGCCCCCATTTATAAATTAAAGATTAAATTTTATTATACAATATCCTGCTTGATTTGTCAACATGGGGCGTTTTGCATTTGACGAAAGTCAGTTCGGGCGATTAAATATTTACATAAATAAAAGTACGGTTACTGTTTATCATTTAATTGATGCGGATTATCTGTTATCGGTCATAGTCGGCAACTGCATGATAATTTATTTAGCTGGAGTTTCAATTTATTTCCGTGCTTTGCGTTCCGCATTTTTAAGCGGATAATTAAATGCTGTCTGTTCATTTTCGGGATCAAAGTAAATACACTTTTCTCAACTGACTGAATATATAAAAGCCGTATTTTGCGCTGTAAAATAAGATACCGCAGAATCAGAATTCTGCGGTATTACTGTTACTGTGTGCGTAAGGCTCAGACAATTATACTTTTCCTTACGTTGTCAAGCTCTTCAAGAAATGTTTTGTCAATATTTGAAAGCCTGTAGTTGTTCTGGTAAATAAGCACGTCCTTATTTGTTTTGCTTACTCCGGGGCATTGCCTTTGTACAAGACCGTATCTTTTAAGTACAGCTTTAGGCAGGGGAGATACCCACATAAACGCTTCCGGTACTGAGCTTAGTATATCGAACTGACTTCCTCTTTCGTATACATAAATATGCCGCTTGCTGCTTTGTATCTGAGTATTCTTTTTCTGGTATGCCGCAGAAATATTCGGAACGATATTGTCGCCGTGCAGTATCTCAATATAGCTGTCAAGCAGCTCTTCTGTTATTCCGGGTGCATTTGCCAGCGGACTTCTTTCGCTCATAAGAATAACGTAGTCGTACGTCCAGACCTCCTGAGCCTTTAGGTTTTTCTCTTCTATTATAGACATAAAAAAAGCTTCGTAGTTTATCGGATAGCGGATTATACCCATATTATATTCGCATTCGACAACTGCATTTATAGCGTCCATTGAGTTGGTTTCCTTGAATTTTATATCCATACGTTCCGTTCTGTCGACCTTGTTAAGAAACTCCGTAAACGCATAGGTTATATAGCTTGCCCTGGGAAGCAGCAGCTGAAAATCCACATAGCTTTCGGGATCTTCTTTGTAAAGCGATTCCATTTTGTCCATCTGAACAAGAATAGCCTTTGCGTACTGGAGAAATTCCTTGCCCTTTTCGGTTGCGACAACGCCCTTAGCGGAACGCTTAAATATAGGTATTCCTACCTCCCTCTCCATTTCCTTGATAGCCTTGGATAGATTAGGCTGTCCCATATAAAGCGCAGCGGCGGCTTTTGTAATAGAGCCGAGCCGTTCAACCTCCACCATATAACGAAGATGTGTCAGATTCATTGTCAACGCCCTCTTTTTTAGTCATGAAAGTTTATACATATGCAAGTATGCATGGTTATGATTATATTATACATGGAGAAGACAAGATTGTCAATAAATTAACAAAGAATTCTGAAAGTTTGACAAATTGAACAATTTTATGACAGTGCAATTGTGGGAATTATGAAAAGTTACAGAAGAAGGTACCCCAGAGCTAGCAGCAGCTTAACATCCGAGCCCTGTTTATACAATATGTAGATAAGAAGGCCGATCATTGCCTTTTCCTCGTCTATTTTTATTCCTCCTATATTAAAAAGCTCACCCTTTCGGGAAACTGTGCCTTTGCTTCCCAGAAGCCCTCCCAGAAGTCCCTGAATAGGATCGGTACGCTCCTTGGGAGCAGGATCGGCATTTTCCTGAGGCGGATGGGGAACGGCGGGCGGAGGCTCTTTTTTTTCGGGACTGCGTTTATTTCCGTTAACGATACTTCGGGAACGCTGCTGCATTTCACGGACGCGTTTTACTGCCTCCTCCTGCATAGTGGAGAAGTCCTTCGAGCTATAATAATCCAAATAAATCTCCCCCTAAAAGACCGCTTTCCTTTAATGCGGGATAAACGGCAAAAAGCTTGAATATTTTTATAAGACGGTCTATCTTTTGCTGGTTTTCTTCCTTTAGCAATGGTCTTAAAGCGAGCAGAAGCTCTACGTTTTTGTCTGATTTATTTGCCTGAGCCAATATTCCCTGAAGCTGCAAAAGCTTTCCCATATCAAAGCTCGGCTGAGCCGGAGCGTTCTGGGAACCGCTCTGTCCGGAGTTTGCTCCAAGACCGGAAAGCAGACCCGACAGATCAAATGAACCGGTCTGATTCTGACCCGAAGCGGGCTGACCGGGGGAAACGGAAGGAACATTGTTCTTTACCGTTTCATTCCCTCCGGAAAACATTCCGCCCAGCTTTGACAGCAGCTGAGACAGATCAGGCCCTCCTGAGTCCTGCTGATTGCTTGAAGAAGAGCCTGACGCCGGCACAGGGGAGGCTGGCGGCTGACTCTGACTTTCCTGCATTTCGCTTGAAAGCATACCTGCAAGCTCCTGTATCTGCTTCATGCTTTCTTCGTCGTTAAGTACATTCTGTAGCTTGCTCATCAGATCGTCCACGTTAACACCTCCTCCGGGCATTTATTGTCAGCCCTCGTTCAGTTTTTTGTATATTGCTTTAGCCTGCGGCGTTGACAGTATCTTTTCCGCTGTCTTCGGATCAGAAAGCGCCTTTTTCAGCATTGCAGCTTCATTTCCGGGCATTGTATTCAGCGCCTTTTCAAAAGTCCCGTCCTGAAGCTGACGCTGCAGAGTATCAGGTGTAGTGCCGAGTTTTTTTGACGCTATGTTGAGAAGAGCCTGTAATCCTTTGGGGTTTGGCTGATTAAAATTGCTCATAAAAAATTCTCCTTTTTTTTATTGTATTTATAAATAATTATGATATAATATAAAATAATATTCTATAGCCATATATGCACAATTCAGACAATTTTTCTTCTGACGTATATGGCTTTTCTTGACCGAGGGGGGAGAAAAACGTGCGCCTTATCGTGTTTTCAGATACGCATGGAAATGTCCGTAATATGCGTGAGATCTTCAGACGCTGCGAGGACAGCGCTGATATCTTTATTTTTTTGGGCGACGGAGAACGGGATCTCGACAGAATAAGGGTATGCTATCCCGATAAAACTATAGTCAGCGCCGCCGGAAACTGCGATTATGCTTCGACAGCTCCCGACAATGATATTTTTATCGCCCGAACGACTAAGATATTTTTTACTCACGGTCACAACTGGGGAGTAAAGCGGTCGGCGGACAGGCTGTTTTTCAAGGCCCGCGAGATAGGAGCGGACGTAGTTCTGTTCGGTCATACACACTGCAGATATTACGGATATGGTGATGGAGTTCATATCCTGAACCCGGGAAGCGCCGGCTGCCCTCGGGACGGGAAACCTCCGTCTTATGCTTATATAGATATAACAGATTCCGGAATATTCTGCAGTCATGTCGATTTGTAAGCCGCTTTATGTATTTATTCTATGCTCAGAGGCGGCTTAATGTGAACGCAGATTTTATGTAATCGGAGGTGGTTTTTTGACTAAAAGGGAAAAGGCGGCTATAATATGCGGGCGACTTGAAGAAAAATACCCGGACGCATTATGCTCGCTTACATATACCAGACCTCATGAGCTTATGATAGCCGGCAGACTGTCGGCTCAGTGTACCGACGCAAGAGTTAATATAGTTACGAAGGAGCTGTTCAGCAGATACCGTTCGATAAGCGATTTTGCCGAAGCTGATATAAAGGATATAGAAGAGATTATCAAGCCCTGCGGTCTTTACAAGACCAAGGCCAGATCTATAGTTGAAATGTGCCGCAGGATAATGGACGTTTACGGAGGGGAAATACCTTCTGAAATAGACGAGCTTATTACGCTTCCGGGGATCGGAAGAAAAACTGCAAATCTGATAATGGGCGACGTATTTCATAAGCCTGCGGTAGTTACCGATACTCATTGCATAAGGATCTGCGGCAGGCTAGGTCTGGCAAAGAGCAGCGAGCCTGTCAAGGTTGAGGAGGAGCTGAGAAAAATACTCCCTCCTGAGAAGTCGTCGGATTTCTGTCATCGTCTAGTGCTTTTCGGACGGGAGATATGCAAGGCGAGAGGTGCAAAATGTGAAGAATGTCCGCTGACGGACGTTTGTGTGGAATATAAAAGAAAAGTAAAATGAGCAGTTGCGGATAGTCGGGAAAGGCGGTTATTATGAGGATATTCAATACATATGACAGTCCGGCAGGCAGAATGGTCATGTGCTGCGAAAACGGCTGTATAACCGACCTTTGTTTTGAAAAGGATTTTCATATCATAGGACTTAAAAAAGAAGAATCGGAGGTATTCGGGCTTTGCAGGAGTCAGCTGGACCGCTATTTCAATGGTTCTCTGAAAGAATTTTCTGTTCCGCTGAGCTTAAAGGGAACGGAATTTCAGCACAGGGTATGGGAGCAGCTGATAAAAATACCCTACGGAGAAACGGCGTCTTATCGTGATATTGCTGTAAAAATAGGAAACCCTAAAGCGTTTCGTGCGGTCGGAAGCGCAAATAAAGCGAATCCCGTTTTGATAATCGTGCCGTGTCACAGAGTAATAGGCTTAAACGGAAATATTAAAGGATATTCAGGCGGTTCGGAACTCAAGGAGTATCTTCTCGGACTTGAACGGAAAAATATATAATAAAGGCTTATCTGCGGCTTAATTAAAAAAGGCTTGCTTCCGGAATTGTCCGGCAGCAAGCCTTTATATTTTTATTTAATTTTTAGAATTCTGGATTCTTGCAAGCAGTCTGAGAACCTTGAGATAAAGCAGGATTACGCTAAGCATAAGACTGTAGGAGCAGAACCATTCATATTTTTTTGACAGCCCGTTTTCAACAGTCTGACCGATCGTTTCAAAATCTGTAAGCAGCAGCGCCGATGCCAGAAGAACTCCGAGTACTGCAAAAACTATTCCCAGAGGTCCGTTTTGTAAACTGATTATTGAAGAAACGATAGCGCTGTTGGGAGCCAGCCAGAACATAAGGGAGAATATCAGACCGCCTATAACCGATACCGTAAGACAGGTATAAACTACCGTTCTAAAGCCGTATCCTACTTTAACGATCCCCGATGTATAAAGGAACGCCATGACCCCGATTATAAGTACCGTAAGCAGCAGCGCTTCAACGATTATACCGCTGTAAGCCGCAGCATAGGTATAGGAGATAAATGTTACCGCATAACCCATTCCTGCACAGTAGATCGTACCCGTTAACGGTATAGTGCCTGTTGCAAACGAAGCGACAAGACCGCTTATAAGCGTTACTATCATAGCTCCGAATAAGATCGCGGATTCGTTTGCGTAAACAAAGTAACCGTCAGCAATCTCGACCCCTGTGTAGCCTTGGGACGCAAAGTAATTGTGCATATAAAAAAATGCGCCTATACCTACCAGTATTACCGCTATAAAATAAAGCGTTTTAATCAGTATACCCTTGTAGCTGGCGGTTTCTGCCCCTGAAAAAGCATCGTCAAAGCTGTTCAGCTTTGATATTGCCGGATTAGTATATACTTTTCTCTGTGAATTAACTGCCATTTTTAAAGCCTCCTGTAAAAATTTATTTTTTGTATTTATATTATAGCCTTTATAAGGACGTTTGTCAAGCCTGTATTTTTGCCTCGGCTTCTGTATTTAATATTTGCTCAGACGGCGGATATATGCAAAGGTTTTTTTCTCTCCTTTATCCCTTAGCATTATAAGGAGCTTTTCAAGAAAATCAGAGGTTTCTTTATGAATAAGCCGTTTTCCTTTAGCCTTGAGAAAATATTCGAGAGGATGAGCGTCGGTGTAATTGCTGCCCTGATATATTTTACTTGCGGCGACCCGGTCGCAGAACATTTCCTTTACATAGTTAAGCGGCATTTTTACGGGAGTAAGAAGCTTTGTATCAATATCATAATCGGTCCAATATTCAAAGTGGTGTCTGTTTCTGCCCTTATGGTGCATCCATGCCCTTGAATATCCGTAGGCTTCTCGCTCTCCCTCGTTTGGGGAGCGGTTTCCCTGATAGTATTTTACGCCAGGTATAAATTCGGACGGAGTATATTTAGACAGATCATGCTTCAGTCCCTGAATAAAGATCCCGGCATACCGGCAGTGCTTTATAACCATATGTCTGTGCCTCGTTATCGTTATAAAATGAGCCAAAGCCTTGTTCATTCAAATCCGCCTTTCACAGGTAAATATTATACCGTAGAAATTTATTGACAATACCTGCCGTTAAATTTAATTTTATATCATCATTGAACTGCAATAAACGCATCGGAGCTGCCCCGATGCGTTGAGCTTTATTTTTTTGTCAGAGTCGTTTTTCTGTTTCCCTCTGTTAATATTATATTATCTCCGTCTGATTCAAGCGTATACGAAGACGAATTTCCGTTGATAGTAAGACGAAGTGATACCGAATCATTCTCTCCGTCATTGTCAGAATCGGCTTCCGTAATCGTGTATGAGCCTTTTTTTTCAGCCTGAGAGCCGTCCTTTTCATATTGCTGAGTTATCTTTCCGTCTGAAAAAATATATGTGGTGTCGTTGCTTCCGGCAAAGGTGCCGTTTAGCTTTTCCTGAAAATACTCGACTGTATTCGTATTTTCACTTTCGGAGGAACTCTGCTCCTCCTTGTTACCGCAGCCCGTAAAAACGGTAACTGCCGTCATTATCATCATAATTCCGATCAGAAGTCTTTTCATCGGAACGCCGACCCCTTTCATAATATATTTACCTGTAAACTCAGAAAAGTTTACATTAATCATACCTTATTATAGCTTATTTCAGCGCCTTTGTCAACTGAGTTTTTGAGGAACTTTCTGTATAAAAAAGCTTCCCGGAATATAACGCCGGGAAGCCTCTTTTATTTAATTGTCTGCTGTATCAGTACGCTACACCCTGCCATTTCATGGCGTCGGCTACCTTGAGGAAGCCTGCGATGTTAGCGCCGGCAACAAGGTTGCCCTCAACTCCGAATTCCTTTGAAGCGTTATATGAGTTGTGGAAAATATTGATCATAATATTTTTCAGCTTAGCGTCTACCTCTTCAAATGTCCAGGAAAGTCTTTCGCTGTTCTGGGACATTTCAAGTGCTGAGGTTGCTACGCCGCCTGCGTTTGCAGCCTTTGCAGGTCCGAAGAGTATTCCGGCAGCCTGGAACTTTTCAATAGCTTCGGGAGTAGATGGCATATTAGCACCCTCTGCAACTGCGAAAACGCCGTTATTGATAAGAATATCAGCCGACTCGCCGTCAAGCTCGTTCTGAGTAGCGCAGGGAAGAGCGATATCACATTTGATAGTCCAGATCCCCTTGCAGCCTTCGTGATATTCTGCGCCGTCTACACGGTTAACGTATTCCTTGATCCTTCCTCTTTCAACTTCCTTGATCTGCTTAACAACATCAAGATTGATACCGTTGGGATCGTAGATATAACCGTTTGAATCGGAAAGCGCAACGACTTTGCCTCCAAGCTCTGTAGCTTTCTGCGTAGCGTAGATAGCAACGTTTCCGGAGCCTGAAACAACAACAGTCTTACCCTTAAAGCTGTCATTTTTCATGCATTTAAGCATTTCGTCTGTGTAATAGCAAAGACCGAAACCGGTAGCCTCTTTTCTTGCAAGCGAGCCGCCGTAGGAAAGGCTTTTTCCTGTAAGAACGCCTGTAAATTCGTTGCGGAGTCTTTTATACTGCCCGAACATATATCCGATCTCTCTTGCTCCTACTCCGATATCGCCTGCGGGAACATCGGTGTCTGCTCCGATATGCTTGCAAAGCTCTGTCATAAAGCTCTGGCAGAATCTCATGATCTCTCCGTCAGACTTGCCCTTAGGGTCAAAATCTGCGCCGCCCTTGCCTCCGCCGATAGGAAGGCCGGTTAGGCTGTTCTTGAAGATCTGCTCAAATCCCAGGAATTTGATTACGGAAGCGCATACCGACGGATGAAGTCTGAGGCCGCCCTTGTAAGGTCCGATCGCCGAGTTGAACTGTACTCTGAAGCCGCGGTTTACCTGTACCTTGCCGTTATCGTCTACCCAGGAAACTCTGAACTGGATAAATCTTTCAGGCTCTACGATCCTTTCGATTATACCTGCGTCTACGATGTCAGGTCTTTTTTCAACTACAGGCTCGAAGCTTTCGAGAACTTCCTTTACGGCCTGGAGAAATTCCTTTTCTCCGGGATTGCGTTTTTCTACCTGAGCGTAAACGCCGGCAAGATATGCATTCTTGATTTCCATAAAACTAACTCCTTATTATTTTAGATTTGCTGTGGATCCCGAATAATTCCGCCGCCTGGTTTAAAATTTAAGCAGCGGGATCCCATCTCGGTATCCGACACCTTTATTAGTATATCATATATGCTTTTATTTTGCAAGACCCGAGGGCAAAAAATTCAAAAAAATATTAAAATATGATAAAAAGAACGGTTTATTCTTAGAAAATGATTTAATTTTATGTGTAGGTTGCATATATTTGTAAGTTAATTGAAGCTGCCGGATACTGCGGCATTAATTATGATAAAATACTCGGCGGTTTTGAAGATTATTGACTTTTGTCATGTATAATGCTATAATGCTATTAGTGAAAGGTCCTCTTCCGCTTGAAAGGTCAGTGATAATGAATGTATGACTACGGCTTTCTGCAATGGCTGATGTTTTTTTACATATACTGTTTTGTAGGCTGGTGCATTGAATCGGCTATAGTTTCCTTCAGCCAGAGAAAATTTGTTAACAGAGGCTTTCTGCGAAGTCCTATGCTGCCTATATACGGTTTCGGAGCGCTTATTATCCTGCTTGTCTGTCTTCCTGTACGGGACGTTCCGATTCTGGTATTTATATTCGGAGCAGCCGGGACTACGGTTCTTGAATACATGACCGGCTGGCTGATGGAGAGCCTGCTGAAAATGAAGTACTGGGACTACAGCGGCAAAAGGTTTAATATAAAAGGATATATCTGCCTTAGATCCTCGCTTTTCTGGGGATTATTATCGCTGCTGCTCATGTATGTGATACATAAGCCGATAGAAAAAGCGGTAGTTACAATGTCCGGATCGTTAACGCTGATAATTACGGCAGTTATTTCCGCATTATTCATTTCCGATCTTGTATATGCTGTTCGCACCGCTCTTGATGTCAATAAGCTGCTGGCGAAGATCACCGAGATCAGATCCGAGCTTGCGAAGGCGAAGGAGGAGCTGGAGCTTAAGCTCGAGAGTTCGGAAAGAGCTTCCGCCGCTGCGGCAAGAATAGAGGCGCTGAGGGCTGACAAGGCGAAGCTTACCGAGCGGATAGGCTTTTTCAAGAAAGACTTTATCCTTGCTCACCCTACCGCCAGATCTCAAAAGTTCAATGAAGCGCTTTCTGAGCTCAGGGAAAGGCTTCAGAAGAAAAAATAGCTCATATAAGAAAATAAAGCTGTACGGTATATTATTCGTACAGCTTTTTAAATTATGTGTATTTGCAACAAATCATAATACTTTTATATATGCAAAACGCAGAAGTTTAAAATTCAAGACAAATTTCGTTGAAATATTATCCTTGAAATGATATAATTAAAATAAAGAATAAAAGAGGGGGTCGGCCATTATGAAAATAAAAAATATTATAATGTTTTTATGCTCCGCTGCTGTTGCCTGTACTTTGTATATACATACGGACAGGCTTGATGTTAAAACATATGCTCAGGAGCATTCACATGACTACTTTAAGACCGTAATAAGCGAGCCGGATTGTGTAAACGGCGGAGAATATTATTTTGAATGTGCCTGCGGTGACAGCTATTTCGAGTATCCGGAGGCTCTTGGTCACGCTCCGAGCGAATGGATAACTGATAAAGAGCCCACCGACGAATGGGGTCATAAACACAAGGAATGCACGGTCTGCGGGTATATTCTTGAGGAAGAGGATATACCTCCTGTTCTTCAAAATATTTCTCAGTGCAGTGTGAATTATATTTCTGCATATGTGTATACGTCAAAGGAAATAACTCCCGCTGTAAATGTAACGCTCAACGGTGTAAAGCTGACGGAAAATACCGATTATACCGTTGAATACAGGAACAATAAGGAGATAGGTACTGCCTCAATTATTGTCAAAGGGATGGGAGGTTTTACAGGGACAGTCAGCAGGACATTCGTTATAACCGGACCTACTGTCAAAGCGCCTGCGGGCTTTGCAAATACCAATTCTTCGCCGACGGTAGTTAGGCTTGACTGGAAAAAGGTCAGCGGAGTTACCGGCTACAGAATGCAGAAATGGAATTCACAGAAGCGTGTCTGGGAAAGCTACAAGACGTTTTCGGCGGATACAGTTAGACATAATCAGGGAAACCTGAAAGAGGGTACGACGCTTAAGTACCGTATACAGAGCTATAAGACGATAGGAAACAGAACCTTCTACAGTATCTGGTCTGAAATTTATGCTTCTACCGATCCGGGAAAAGTAACCGGACTGAAAGCCGTTTCACTAACCGAAAACGGGTATACTATAAAGTGGTCGCCTGTAAGAAATGCTGATAAATACATAGTTTACCGTTACGACGCAGCGTCTGATTCCTATAAAAAGCTTACGGCGACAGCAGGAACATCGATTAAGGTTACAGGCAGAACAGCCGGACAGAGAAATGCCTATAAAATTCAGGCGGTAAAGGTAAGAAGCTGGAAAACTTATGAGGGTCAGCTTGTAAAGATAAAGTTTTCCTCAAAGCCCTCTCAGGTAAAAAATCTTAAGACCGAGGTTGACAGAAGAACCATGAAGGTCAGCTGGAATAAGGTCCCGAATGCCACCGGCTATCAGGTATACTATAATTCCGCCAAAACGGGCAATTCTGTTCTGCTGAAGGAAATAACCTCGGGCAGTACCACAAGCTTGACTACTAAAGCTCTTCCGGTGGGAAGAAATTATTATGTAAAGGTCAGAGCGGTTTCCAAAACTCCTGACGTAAAGGTCACGGGAGTATGCTCGTCATGGAAGAAAACCAGAGTGTTCAACGATAAAAGCTATGATTCCATTATAAACGGCTACAGCAATTCATATTCGGTAAAGCTTACCAACGGTCAGGGCTATGCAATTTCTAACAGTGCAAAGAACAGACTGTATAATTCGCTGACAGGTCTTGGGGGAACGGCAAGCTTTATGCTGCTTGACCTCGACAGCGGCGCAATGGTCGGCTATAATGCAAAATCCTATCTCGGAACGGCAAGTACCGTAAAAATGCCTTATATGCTGTACTGCCTAAAGGAAATGGAGGACGGCTCGCCTTCAATGAACACTAAGCTTACCTACCGCGGCAGCGATTACTCAGGCGGCTCGGGAATAATAAAGAATTACAGCTTCGGCACACAGTTTACAATAAAGCAGTGTATGCAGTATATATTTGATTACAGCGATAACTGCGCTTATTATATGCTTCAGGATTACTTCGGATATTCCGGTTATAATAAATACATAGCGTCGCTGGGGTGCAGAACGACAATGAGCGCATATCAGCGCTGGGGATACGTTTCTGCGGCTGATTCCGCAAAGGAATGGATACAGATGTATAAGTACATTTACAGCGGAAAATATAAAGATTTTATAAGAAAAGGACTTGCAGGCTCAACGGCAAGCAATTTCAGGATAGGTCTTAACGGAAAATATACCGTATATTCCAAGTGCGGGTGGACAGATGAGCTTCACCATGATACAGCCGTAGTTGAGGCTGAACATCCGTATGTTCTTATCTGCTTTACAAACCGCGTCAGTCCCTACAGGCTTCAGGAGGTTGCGAGAGCGGCTGATGCGATCCACAATGAAATGTGGGCATACTACGGAAGGTAAAGCTTCTCTTTAAAGAGCGGCGCATTTATTGATAAAAGCCGAAGAGGCGAACGCAGTTCAGTCTACGCAAACGACGTAAGCGCAGAAGAGAATTGCGTTCGCCCTTTCCTTTTGGAAAATGACGCTCTTTTTTTATTCAACGCTTTCAGTTCATATGAGCTTTTAAAGTGAGCAAAGCTTTTTTTTCTATCCTTGAAACATATGATCGTGAAATATTCAGCTTCTGGGCTACCTCTCGCTGAGTCAGGGGAGATTGATTATAAAGTCCGTAGCGCAGGATAATTATTTCAGATTCCCGTTTGTCAAGATATTTGTCTACCAGTCTGTAAAGCCGTTCGGAGGAAAGCAGAAGCTCAATACTGTCTGCTACGCTGCTGCCGTCGGAGATTATATCTATTAATGTAAGCTGATTGCCGTTTTTATCGGTTTCTATAGGTTCGTCGAAATGAAGCTCTCCGGCTGATTTCTTCAAAGAGCGGAAATGCATAAGTATTTCATTTTCGACGCACCTTGACGCATAAGTCGCAAACCGGCAGCCTTTGGTATAATCAAAGGTAGAAACGGCTTTAATTAGTCCGATAGTTCCTATAGATATCAGATCGTCCTGATCCTTTGACGCAGAATAGTATTTTTTTATTATGTGTGCGACAAGCCTCAGGTTATGTTCTATAAGCTTATCCTTAGCGGCCTTGTCGCCCTGTGCGATCCTCTCAAAGCATTCCCTTTCCTCCTTTGCGGACAAAGGCTTCGGAAAGACGTTTTTGCTGTCGAAATGCAGGGCAAAGAAAAGAAAATGACTGCTGAGGAACTGTATGATCAGTGCGAACATAAGGTTACCGCCTCTCTGAATTGTTTTTGTTTGTTTGTATATCCTATGTTGAAACGGGGATTGTCTATTCCTTAGGGAGCGGCGGCGATTGTTAAGGTGCATAAAAGTATTGAACTTTTTTGTGAATACATACAAAATTACATCTCAGTCTTATTTGACTTTATGTGATTCTTGACAAAAAAAGCGGAATAGTCTATAATTTATTATGTGATTTTAAATATATTCTGCCGATAAGGTTTATTGTGTGGAAACCGGAGCAGATCAAAAGAGAAACAAAACGTACGGCTGGAGGAAAGTTTAAGCAATGAAAGGGAGCAAAGCAAAGGCGGCAGTTTATCTGATTGCCGCGGCGCTGATGATACAGATGTTTTCTCTGTGCGGCGCTGCATATGATATTTCAAAAATAAAAGGTGCAGTCAAAACGACGGGAGCCGAGCTGCCGGAATATTCCGAAGGCTGTGAGCAGATAAACGCAGCTGAGCTGGGTGCGGACGGAAGCGGTGAAAAGGATTCGGCCAAGGCTATCCAGAAGGCGTTGGATTACGCAAGGGACAACGCTTCCGATCAGCTTCAGGTAAAGGTTTTTATTCCGGCAGGTGAATACCGTATCTCGAAAACTCTGAGAATATACAGCAATACATGGCTGTATATGGATGATGGCGCTGTAATAAAGAAGTGCTTTGACGGCGGCTGTATGCTGAAAAATACCAAGCAGTATTATTCCGGCGGCTACGACGCAGACAGGAATATAATTATCGAAGGCGGAACATGGGACGGAAACACCTCCGAATATTACAAAACGGCGTATTTCTCCAACATAAGAATAGGTCATGCGAGAAATATTATTTTCAGGAATTCAAAAATATGCAATAACAAAAACGGACATCATCTTGAGCTGGGAGGAATAGAGGGGCTTACAATTGAAAACTGCCGTTTCAGCGGCTATACAGGATCGCTTCAGAAGGAGGCTATCCAGCTTGACGTTCTGAATAATCCCGGTCTGTTTGTCGAATACGAGCCTTTTGACGATACTGCTACAAACAATGTGGTTATAAAAAACAACGAGTTTGACAGTCTTTGCAGGGGGATAGGCTCTCATTCGGCGGTGCTTGGAAAATATTACACCAATACGGTAATAAAGGATAATACTTTTAAAAATATCAGCGGCGTCTGCATTATAATGTATAATCATAAGAACTGTACTATCGAGAACAACGTAATGTCCGAAGTCGGTATGGGAATTGATTTTATGTATATGAGCGGCGACGGCTCAACGGACTATTTCAGACCGATCGGCAGCACCTATGAAGCTGCGCTGAGCAATATAAACGACGACGCTCAGACTGTTATCAAGGGCAATGAAATAGAAACAAGGATCACCTCGGCGGCATCTCAGCCATACGGGATCAGGATATACGGTAAAAATGTGAAAGGTACCAAGCTTCCGGATCATAATTACAGGGTGCAGGGCGTAAAGATAAGCAGGAACAAGATAAAATCGGCAGCGCAGGCGGTGATCCTCGACGACGCTGTTGACTGCGATATTTCAGGCAATAAACTGAGCTGTACAAAGGACGGCTTTGTCAAAGGCTCGGCTCTTATAGATATTGTAAGAAGCAAGTATATCACCGTTTCCGAAAATTCCGTTTCCGGCAGTTCCGGGGACGGGATAAAAATAAGCGGAGGAAAGAAGTTTACCGTAAAGGCGAATACGGTAAAATCAGCTGGTGAGTCAGCGGTATGTCTTACTGGAAAGGTCAGCGAGTCGAAAGTCTACGAAAATACGGTAAAAAAACCGTCCGCCTGCGGAATTTTGATAAAGGATTCATGCTCGGATATTTCAGTAGACCGAAATTCGGTTGAATACGCCGGAAGCTCCGCAATATGCTTTGCCGAAAAAACGACTGAAAATATAAGCTGTACCGATAATTCAACGGCTCAGTCTGCAAGGGGAATATGTCTTACAGGAGAAAGCAAAGCGTCAGTAAAGGGAAGCGTCTTCAGCAGCAATTCAAAAAATATCGCAGTAGGCGAAGGCTCATACTGTGTTACAGCTGCACCTGGTAATTTTACGGCGTCTGATATTACGGAAAATAATGCGGTTCTTACCTGGGATTATCAAAGTGAAGCCGCAGGTTATGAAATATATAGAAAACGCGGCTTGGACGGTGAATACGAGATAGTTTCCGACCAGACTGAAAACAGATTCGAGGAAAACGATTTAACCTCTAAAACACTGTATTTCTACAAAGCAGTGCCATATGTAATGCAGGGAGAAAATAAGCAGTACGGTAATGCCGTTAAGGATTTTTCCGTAAAAACAAAGACCTCTATTGAAAAAGCCTTCATTGATATACAGCCGGAAATGGCATTTACCGGACGGGCAAGAACTCAGGACATCACGATAAAAGCGGCCGGAGCAACGCTGATTCCCGATATAGACTATACGGTTGAATACTTTAATAACGTAAATATAGGCACAGCTCAGGTAAAGATCACCGCTCAGGGAGATTACTGCGGAGAGGTAGATGCTGAATTTGATATAGTTCCTATGAGTCAGGACGCAGTCAAAGTAGTTCCCAGAACCGAAAAACCTTCCTCCCTTGTGAGCAGAAAAACATCTGAAGGAGGATACAGCGTAAATTGCCTTATAAATGATTTTGTTTCCTTAGCCGACGGAAAGGAGCTGAAAACTCCTGTTCAGATCAGTCTGGAGTCATTTAAGGTAAGAAAGACCTATCTCGTAAGCGTTAGATCGTATAGTACGGTAGACGGTACCCGTATTTACGGAGCATGGTCAGAACCCAGATGAGTTCCAAGCAGTTCCGAAGCTATACGGAGCTGCTTTTTAATGCAAAAAAAGAGACCGCACTAAAGCAGTCTCTTTTTTCAGTTTCAGAATGAAAGATCCGATTTGACTTTATTTATCAACGTCCTCAACAGGCTCTTCTACGCTGTCAAGGTCAGCTTCAACGTCCCCGGTAGTATCATCGGAAGGCGTATCCTCGGAGGCTTCTTCTGATTCCGCTTCTTCATCAGACTCACATTCGTCACAACCGCAGCAGCAGTCATCAAAATCATCGTCCAGCTCTTCGTAATCGTAATCCTGAAGCTCCTTACGTTTTTTTAATGCAAAAATTGCAGCAGCGCCGGCAGCGACAGCTCCGAGAGCGGCAAATATTTTTAATCCGTTACCCATGTTCAAACACTCCTTTAATTTCATTCCGATACGCAGCCTTACAGCCTCTTATATCGTATCAGCTTACAGATATTATACCACAGACTGTATTAATAATCAAGTATTTTTCAAAAAATAAAAAAATAAGTTTGTTTTTTTGTGCATAATTGACAAATAGCCACTGACTGTATTTACATATTTCCCGTTATCGACATTATAATACTTATAGCAGCAAGAGGCGCGGTCTCACATCTTAATATGCGGTTTCCCAATGTTGCATGGGTTATTCCGCAGATCTCCGCCTTCTTTGCTTCGCTTTGTTCAAAGCCGCCTTCGCTTCCGATAAGAAGTCCTGCGCTTTTGCAGGAGCAGAAATCAACTGACCTGAGCGGAACGCCGCCTTTTTCATAGCACATAAGCGAAACGTCAAGCTCGGCAAGCCTTGTTATGCATTCGTCAAAGGTTATTATTTCCGCTATCTGCGGGATTATACCTCTGCCGCATTGCTTTGCCGCCTCCAAAGCGATCTTCTGCCACCGCTGGCGCTTCCTTTCCGAGCTTTTTCTGTCAGGGCGGGATACACATCTTTCCGTCAGAACGGGATAGATCCGATAAACCCCTAGCTCAACTGCTTTTTGTATGATAAGATCCATTTTATCGGATTTAGGCAGAGCCTGAAACAGGTGAAGCTGAATGTCCGGTTCGGCAAGCGACGGCTGTGCTTCGATAATATTACAGATCACAGCGCTGTCTGATATTTCCTTGATCACAGATATGTACTCTGTTCCGTTGCTGCACAGAATAAGCTGCTCCCCCGGCTTCATTCTCAGACTTCTTCCTATATGAATTGCATCGGCGCCGGTAATTACGGCCTCTGAGCCATCGGGTTCACTGATAAAAAAACGCGGCATCTTATTATCCTCCGTATGAGTTCTGCCGATTTTCGGCGTATTTTCAGTATATCACATCTTAAAAAAAAGTTCAATAAATTTCATACTAAATACAATAAGTTTTCACACGCATATCACATTAGTTGGGTATTATATATACGTCGAAGGACAACGGTTCACATCAGCGGTTCCTTTGATTATCTGCCGAAAGACGGCGTTTATTCATGGTATGTTGGCTTTTACCCCAAGCCTTCATATATACAGTTCAGTAGGAAGAAATTTCTACTGGCTTCTCCCCTATAATTTTTTATTTTTTGGCTCCCGCTTTTTGGCGGGAGTTTTTTTGTCTGATTTTAAATGTAAGATTCTGTAAAGCATTAGGACAAGCTCGGCTGTACGCATTTTTAAAAGCAAAAATTCAGTGAAAACAGGCAAAAAACATTGACAGCGGCGGCTAAATGTACTATAATTTACTTACAGCAAAGTTAAAGGGGAAAGATAAAAGGGGGAAGCGCTTAATGGCTGATACGGATAAGAAGCTGAAAAAGCTTGAGGCTGAGATAAAAGCCGGGCAGAAAACAGAAGAATATCACAGCTGCATACACAAGGGAAATTCAAAGGGTTCGTCCGACCGCGAGCTGCTTCAGTTTTTTATGGGTTTTCTTTTGTTCGGCGGCGGAGTTTTCTGGATACTTAATTCATTTACTGTTTCAAGTACATGGGGCGGCGGTTACTGGAGTATGTTCGGTATGCGTCTGCCGACGGGAACTATGCTTATACCTCTTCTGGTAGGTATAGGTCTGCTCTTTTTTCTCGACAGAAAGATAATAGGCGGTATAGTCTGCTGTCTGGGACTTCTGGTTATTCTTATATCTTTGCTCACTTCGCTTGAGTTTCATGCCGTAAGAAGCTCTCTATACGTTTATATAATTATGTTTTCAATGACGGCGGCAGGTGCGGCTCTGCTGATAAAAACGCTTTTCAGAAAGAGGTAGACGCTGTATGATTCGGCGGCGGGAGCGGAAATTTTAATATGAATTTTTTTACATTAGGATATGCTTTTTTAGCGGTACAGCTTAATTTCGGCTGGGTCCTGAATTATATACTTAAGCTTGTTGGAATGCTTTTTATGCTGGGAGGAATATCGGAGATATCCGATTTTTCTAAAAATTTTGCGGTTATGAAAAAGCGGGCGTATATTCCGCTGGGAATATGTACTGCGTCCTGCCTGACGGCGGCGGTATTCAGGCTTTCCGCAGCAGGAGGAGCGGTTTTCAGCGCGGTAAGCGTTACTGCGGGGGCTGCATCGGCTGTGGCGGTGTTTGTATTTACAGGGAGCTTGATAAAGCTTCTTATGAATAATAATTATCTGGTGAACGACGTATCGAATCTCTCAAGGCTTTATTCCAACTGGCAGAAGCTTGCCTTTTTTACAGGAGCCAATATATTGTTCGATATTCTCAACAGGGCGGTTCCTGTTTCTGCAATAGCCGATTTCTCGGGAGTAATGATGACTGTTACAAAGATAATAACATATATTTTCGCTGTGTCTGCTGTGTGGACATTCAATAAGGCGAGAATGGATTTCAATAATAAGCATTCCGGCGGTTCTGAACTGTCGGATAAATAAAAAATAATTAATTTTTAGGAGGACACTGCAATGGCAATTTTTCAGAGAATAGGAGATCTTATAAAGGCTAATATCAACGATCTGCTTGACAGAGCCGAGGATCCGGAGAAAATGGTAAAGCAGATAATAGCCGATATGGAGGAGGAGCTTGAAAAGAGCATAAACGCTTTGGGACAGGCTATGGCGTCGCAGAAGCAGATCAAGAAGAGTCTTGATAAGGCTTCCGCTGAGTCGGCTTCGTGGGAATCCAAGGCTAAGGCGGCGCTTCAGGCGGGAAATCAGGAGCTTGCCAAGCAGGCGCTTTCCAAAAAGGTGCTTGCAGATAAGCAGATAATGCAGTATACCGAAATGAATAATCAGGCTGAAACTCAGGTCAATACTATAAAGACTCAGGTAGAAGCGCTTAAATCAAAGCTTGAAGAGGCGAGAAGCCGTCAGTCTATGCTTATTGCCCGTTCAAAAATGGCTGACGCTCAGAGCAATATAGCTAAATCCATGGGCAATGTTGATTCATCAAGCGCATTCGGAAAGCTTGATAAGATGGAGCAGAAGATATCCGAAAAGGAAGCAAAGGCTGAAGCGTTCAGCGAGCTTGCCGGAACCTCGGCTGCCGACGATCAGTTTGATAAACTTGAAACCAACGCCGCTGTAGACGCTGAGCTTGCAAGGCTTATGGCTGAAATGGGTCAGCAGTAAGAGTAATAGGATCATGATACATAAATTATAAGATGTAAGAGGACGTCATTTATGGCGTCCCTTGTGCTGTTTTAAACGGCGTATATAGTGTGAAAATAAAAAGGAGCTGGCAAAATTGCTGTCAATTGTAATTCCGAGCTATAACGAAGAGGGAAACGTGGAAAATACCGCCCGCGTCGTTTCCGGGATATTAGAAAAAAACGGGATAGAGTTCGAGCTTATCTTTGTTAACGACGGCTCGAGTGATAAGACCTGGGATAAAATATCCGCTATGGCAAAAAGCAGAGAGAATATAGTCGCCGTTAATTTTAGCAGGAATTTCGGTAAGGAAAGCGCTATATTTGCAGGTCTGGAGGTAGCCTCCGGCGACGCCTGCGTGCTTATGGACTGCGATCTTCAGCACCCTCCCGAGGTTATAGCAGATATGTACAGGATCTGGAAAAATAACGACGTTGATATAGTTGAGGGCAGAAAAAAGAGCCGCGGAAAAGAAAATCCTATATATAAGGGAATGAGCCTGTTTTTCTATAAAATAATCAATAGATCGTCCGGACTTGATATGGAAGCGGCGTCTGATTTCAAACTGCTGGACAGAAAGGTAGTTGACGCTCTGAACAGAATGCCTGAGCGTCTGACATTTTTCAGGGCAATGTCCAGCTGGGTGGGCTTCAAGACCGAAAAGGTCTATTTTGAGGTCGCTGAGAGGGCGGAGGGAGAGTCGAAGTGGTCGGCAAAATCGCTTATAAAGTATGCGGTAAATAATATAACCTCCTTTACCTCCGCTCCGCTGCAAATAGTTACGGTATGCGGAATAATTACGTTTATTATTTCGGTAATACTCGGGGTAAATACTCTGTACAATAAAATATGGGGAAACTCCGCAGCGGGATTTTCTACTGTTATAATCCTTCAGCTGCTTACCTCCAGCATAATAATGTTCAGTCTGGGAGTTATCGGCTTCTATCTGTCAAAAATATACGAGGAAATAAAAAGCAGACCCAGGTATATAATAAGGGATATAGTAAAAAAGAACGATAGTAAATAAATTCTGAAAAGGAGCAAGTCTGTGAAGAGTCGGAATACTGAAGTGATCAGAAGCCTGTTGAAAAGCAAGGGAATATACCTTCTGGTTTTCGCTGTGCCTGCGCTGATAATGTATATTGCCTATGCTCTGTTCGGGGTTCATCCTTACGGCGATAATTCCGTTCTGGTGCTTGATCTCAACGGTCAGTACGTTTATTACTATGAGGCGTTCAGAGATGCGTTCTGGGGCGACGGAAGCCTTGTTTACGATTGGTCAAGGAATCTTTCGGGAGAAATGTTCGGTATATTTGCGTATTATCTCGCAAGTCCGTTCATGCTTATAATCTGTCTGCTGCCGAGAACGGCTATGTGCGGAGCTATCGAGCTTATGCAGCTCGCCAAAATAGGTGCGGCGGCGGTAACTTTTGCGTTCTTTCTGCGAAAAACCGGAAAGCCTAAAAATACTTCTCTGATAGTTTTCTCGCTGTGCTATGCGCTTATGGCTTATATGACGGTTCAGCTTATGGACCCTATGTGGCTTGACGGACTTATTTACCTTCCGCTTATCTGCTGGGGAGTTCACAGGCTGGTGGACGAAGGCAGGATGCTTCCGCTTATAATCCCTCTTGCGCTTATGTTTATCGCTCATTTTTATATCGGATATATGGTGGGCTTTTTCACATTCTGCTACTTTGTATATTACTGTCTTTCACACGAGGGGCGTATACTCCCGAAGCATATTGTCAAGAGAATAGTACAGTTCGGAGCCTGCGCTGTAACGGCGGTAATGGCGGCGTGCGTAGTTCTTGTTCCTGTGTATAATTCGCTGAAGCTGGGAAAGCTTGAATTTTCCACACCGGATTTTTCTCTTGCGACTCAGTTTGATTTTCTTACGTTTATAACAAAGCTTTTCCCAATGAGCTATGATACGGTTTATCCCGAAGGACTGCCGATGATCTTCTGCGGCTCTGCGGTTCTGCTGCTCGTTCCGCTTTTCTTTATGAATTCAAAGCTAGGAATAAAGGAAAAGGTTTCAAAGGGTCTGCTTTTGCTGGTACTCTTTGTAAGTATGTATATCGTTCCTATAGATACGGCATGGCACGGTTTTCAGGTGCCTAACTGGCTGCCGTACAGATATTCGTTCGCATTTTCGTTTATCCTGCTCTTAATGGCGTACAGAGCCTTTGAAAATCTTGACGGAATAACCGCAAAGGAAATAGGCGGAGTTTTCTTCGGGCTTATGGTTTTCCTGTTCTGGTGTGAGAGGGAAAATTATGCTCATTTTCAGATATTTGAGGGAAGAACGGAAAACGGCGAAACAAAGGGAGTTATTCAGGGTATCTGGTTTTCGATCATAGCTCTGTCGGTATATTTCGCTATGCTTTATCTTTATAGGAAATATAAGACCTCCAGGGCGGTAAGTGTGATCCTCTGTATGCTTGTAGGACTTGAAATGCTTGCGAATACAATGGATACGCTGCATAAGATAGACGTTGACGTTGCCTACAGCAAGTATACCTCCTATGAGCCGTATATGAGCGATACAAGGGACGCTGTAAAGCATATCAGGACCTTTGACGGTTCGCCGTTTTACCGTATGGAGGCGGCGTTCCACAGAACTGTAAACGACCCTATTGGAACGGGCTATTACGGAATTTCACATTCCAGTTCTACGATGAATTCGCCTGCGCTTAAAATGCTGCAGAAGCTTGGTTACGCTTACGGCGGTCATTATACCAAATACGACGGATCTACCTATCTTACAGACGCGCTTTTCGGAATACGCTATCTTATGGATAAGGAGGATTACGACGGCGGCTCGGATTATTCGGATCAGAGGACAAAGGTTCCGGAGGACTATAAGCTTGCCACTCATATTGAGGAGCAGGAGGCTAAATACAAATTCTATAAGAATCCCTATGCGCTGGGACTTGGAGTCGTTTCATCTTCAAAAATCAGCGATGTTCAGCTTATAGAAAGCGATCCGTTTGAAAATCAGAACAACGTATTCAATGCGCTTCTTTCGCAGACCTCAGATACAAAGTTCTTTACAAGGCTTATGCCTCATAATTCGGAAACCGAAAATATGCTTACGTCAAGCCTTGCGGACGGACATACCAAGTATTATCCTGCCGATCAGAGTATAGCGGAGTGTCATATAGACTATGTAGTCAGAATGGACAAGGATTCAAACCTCTATATGTACCTGCCGACCAAGTACGAAAGAAACTGCAATATCTGGATACAGAAAGAGGAGGACTATCTTAAAGGTACCTCTGCAATGGAATACGCCGGACAGTTCTTTGTAGGCGATAACTATTCGATACTCAATCTTGGAAAGTTTTACCGAGACGAAGATATCCGTATCCGTATTACTGTTGCAAATGACGATAATGAGGCCTTCTGGTCGGACGCTCTGTTCTATTCCTTTGATATGGAAGCGTTTCAGGCCGCAGATACACAGCTTCAGAAAAAGGTATGGAACGTAACGAAGCATGAGGATACCTATGTTGAAGGCAGCTGTACAGCCGAAAACGACGGAGAGGTGCTGTTTACGACCGTACCTGACGAAAACGGCTGGATAGTAAAGGTAAACGGAAAAGAGGTAAAAACCGAGAAATCGCTTGATTCGCTTATTACGATACCTCTTGAAAAGGGCGAAAACGTTATAACTATGGAGTTCTCCCCTAACTATTTTACCGCCGCAGTAATAATATCCGTCTGCGGACTGCTGATAATAGTTCTCATATTCTTATTTGAATACAAGAACGGCAGACTTGTCAAAAGGTTCTTTGAAAAGCCGCAGTCAGGTACTGAGGCTGAAGCCGTACAGACAGACTCGGGAACGGCAAAGCCGCTGACAGGAGACAGCAAAACCGACAAAACCTCTTAAAAAGTTAGGTTTTACGCTGTTGACAAGCCTGCGGTAAATTGCTATGATTTAATCAGGCTTCGGCTTAGGAAAGGGAAGTGTTTTTATGACGGCTGTTAAGAATCACAGGAAAAAGCTGTGCGACGCAGGTACGGCGTCGTGTCTGTTTGCATTTATAGCGTTGCTTGCGTCGGGAGGAGGAACGGCTCTGGAATTTATCGGCAGGGAGATATACCGAAGGGAATTCGGCGGAGCGCAGATGCTTTTTTCAAAGGAATGGGACGAGTATTTTACCACCTATCGGGATTCGATCGTGCTTTTTGCCATATCGCTTACAGTGTTTTTTATCTGTCTTGCCAACCGCAGGAAAAAGAAGCTGGGCGCTGAGTTCGGCGCAGTCGTAACGGTTTTGTCTGCGGTAATGTCTGCCGCTCCGGCAATTTGTATTTACAGGCTTATAAACGACACTGCTTTCAGGCTTGCTTCCGATAGCTCGGACGAAGCGAATTTTATGTATATAATGCAGGCGCTTCTGTTTGGACTTCCCCTTGCCGCGGGAATATTCCTGTTCCTCTGCGGGATAACTCTCTGGGGAAGAAATGCGACGGACGACTTTTCGGTCATGTGTCCATGCATGAAATATATGCCCGCTACGGAAAACGTAAGCTTAGGTGAGCCGGCAATCGAAAGAAAAGAAAAGCCGGAAGAAGTAACTCCCAGCTTTGAATTTAAGAACAGCAATTATATGGGTCCCGACGACAGCGCCGAGTCGGATCCTCTGGCGGTCATAAAGCAAGCCGCCAGGTGCCGAGGCTGCGGCGCAGAGCTTAAGGACGGAGCAAAATTCTGTCAGCGGTGCGGCGAAAAGATAATATAATACAATTCCGTAAGAGGACTTGTATGCTGGCAGCAAAAGGCTGGGCAGGCTTGGAGCATAAAGGGAGATCCCTTGCTCTGTGGGCGTGCGGCAGCCTTTTTAAATTTCATATTCACAGTATATATTCCAGCTTACGTCCTCGGGATTTATATCGTCGAGATATTCCGACGGTATCCTGACTGTCGTTTGCAGTTTTGCAACGCTGCTGTTTTTATCCTTGGGAATGTATTTTTTCAGATATATTTCAAGCTTATTATCGCCCTTAACAACATTCGATACGGAATAAACCACTGAATCCGAGCCTTCCATATCTGCACGAAGAAATATAACGTGGTCGTTGAAGCCGCCTTCATTATTATAAGCGATCATACTTTCTTTCATTTCACTGAGGTTAAGCTCGTCATCATAATTTTCATAGTATTTATCAAAATCTGAATACGAAGAGAAAGTACCTGTAAACGGAAACGATACATTTGCGCCGCTGTCTGCCCTAAAGACCTCATATTCAAAAGGAACGGCCCTGGAAGTCGTATTCTGCGACGGAAGCGAAAGTACAAGCATATCTCCGATATAGTAATCGGTCCCCTCGTCGGTAAGAAGAGCGGTTATCCTGCCGCAGGAATAAAGCGAACGGTCTTCGCAGAGAATATCTTCGTCCCGATACTTTCGTATTACTGAAAACATCATTTTACCTGAATCTGTATCTGAATAGTGATCGACATATGTAAAAGCGCCGTCGGAGTATAAAAGGACAGAAGCCGCTTTGCTTTTTTTTACATCTCGTAAAAAGCCGTTCCATAGCTCTGTATTTGCGGATTCTCCGTCCGAGCAGTAAACAATGCCCTTTTCCCTTGCGTTTTCAGCAGTTATCGCTTCGCCGTCCCAAAGCCCGTCAGTTAATGTCTGGGTCCTGCTTTCGCATACGCTTGTAACGGAGGAGGATCTTCCGCTCGAATCGCCTGTACCTGCGGCATTGCAGCCGGCAAGAGCGCAGACAGCGCCGATAATTAAAACTGTTCCTTTATGATTCCGCACTGTCACACCTCCAAACACAAGTCAAATAAATTATATCATATTATCCGTATGCTGTGAATATGTTTTTTAATCAAATTTTCTTACAGCTTTTTGGTTAATTTGTTGAATTAACCGCATAAAATACGGCTTTACAGTATATTTCTCTTTATACTCTCCGCTTCGGGCGTCATTTATTGTTGCAATTGCGTGAAAAAAGTGATACAATAAAATCAGCGAACAAATTGCAGCTGAAAATATGCTTGAAACGGAGGAAGCCCTGAACGCTTAGGCTTACGGGCGGTGCTATGAAGGAATTTATGTCGGTAGTAACAATGAATCTGCTGGGCTTCGATATGATAATTTTTATTGTGGCGGTTTGCAACGCAGCCGTATATTATTTTACAAAAAAATCGGCTGACGAGCTGTACAGAAAAATGCATATTCCAGTATTTGTACCGGATCAGAGCGAATCGAAGGCCGAAGCGGAAAAGGAGCTTTCAAGGCTTAGGGAATCCGATGTAGTAAATATGAGAAACCGTACGGGAAAGCTTTATTCGGTTTTTGTAAACCTGACGGGAATATTCCCGCTGCTGGGAATTTTGGGAACGGTAGTTTCCCTGCTTTCTCTGGTTGAGGATATGGCGGACGTTCAGGGGAATTTCTACGGAGCGCTGACCTCTACCTTCTGGGGCTTGGTTTTTGCGATCGTATTTAAGCTGCTCGACGGAGTTGTAAGCGCAAAGATAGAGGACAACGAAAAAAACGTTCAGCTTTATCTGGAACGCAATTCAATAGCAGCTGGCGAGAAGAGGGCGGAAGCGTATGAATAGCTTCGGTAAGAACAAGGGGCTTATTATAGAGCTGACTTCACTGCTTGACGTAATTCTTATAATGCTTTTCTGGGTCATGATGAATTCCTCGGCAAAGGCGGAGCAGGCGCAGGAAAACGCAAGAACCGAAATAGAAAATGCAAACTCTCAGCTTGAACAGATCAGGGAGGAAGCCGAGAGCGGCGAAGAGAAGCTAAAGTCGTATATTGAAGCCGCAGAGGGCTTTGAAAACGGCGGTATGCTTTCCGTGTATATAAAAAGCAGCGGCGCTTCGGACGAGCTGTCTTTTGTAATGAACGGAGAAGAGCTTAAATCAGCACAGCTGAACGGCGGCTCTTCGGATATCGAAGGGATAATAGGCTCGGTATTTGAGGAGGCTTCGCAGGGAGGAAAGAAAATTGTGCTTGCCGCCCTTATCTACGACGGCAATACTGTACTTTACCGCAGTGTAGCGTTAGTAAGAAGCGCTTTGGAAAGTGTTTCCGAGGATTATGAAAACATATATCTGGCTTACATAAATACAAGCCTGTAGACTGAAAGGAGAGCAAATTATGCAGAATAACAGAGAGTATATCCACCCTGCCGAGGAGCTTCAGGAAAAGCATGAGAAAAAGCGTCTGAAGAAAAAGAAGAAAAAAAGATTTATTTTTATGCTTATAATCCTGCTGCTGCTTATTGCGGTTCTGCTGTTTATGAATTATCTCGGACTTGGTCTGGGAGGAGGAAAGGGAGAGGGCGGCGAAAGCTCAGGAAAAACGTCCTCTGCGGTTCAGGAGAATATAAGCGCCGACGAGTCCTCGGAGGCTGAAAAGACGGTAATACAGCTCAGAATATCGGGAAGTACCTATATTTACGGCGATAAGGTCTATACGCTTGAGGAATTTAAGGATTTTGCGGCGGTTATGGATAAGGATACGGCGGTTATAGAACTGTGCGACGATAATGCGGTAGCAAACGCTGTGGAGAAGATGCATTCTATGCTGGACGAGCTTGGGATCCCTTATACCGATACGGTCTATACCGACTTATCTTCAAAATCAGAAGCCGAACAAGTGTCCGAAGCGGCAGAGCGGTAAAAAAACGCCGCCGTATACGGCTGAGGAAGAAAGGAATGATACATAATGCTTGGTATAGTGTGCGAAGGCGGAGGAAGCCGTACTGTTTATTCATGCGGCGTTTTGGACGTTTTGCTTGAGGAGGGGATTACCGCCGACTACTTTATAGGCGTTTCGGCAGGTATAGCGTTCGGAGTTTCATATTGCTCGGGTCAGATCGGAAGAAATCTTATTCTTGCGTCGGAATATATGAACCGTCCTGAATATTCGGGAATGAAGCATATGTTCAGAAAAGGAAACCGAAGCTTTTACAATATGGATTACGTTTACGGAAAAGTTCCCAATGAGGAGCTTCCCTTTGATTTCAGTGCATTTAAAGCATATCCCGGGGAAATAATAGCCGTAGTGACCAATGTAAAAACAGGAAAGGCGGAATACCTGCCCTGCGACAGAGATGACAGAAGCTTTATGCATCTTCGTGCAAGCTGTGCGCTACCGCTGCTGTTTCCGGAGATCGAAATAAACGGCGAAAAATATCTTGACGGCGGAGTAGCCGATTCAATTCCGTATAAGCAGGCGTTGAAAGCGGGCTGTGATAAGCTTATTATAATACTTACCCGCCCAAGGGATTATATAAAGAAGGACGAGCCTGCTATGAGACTTGCGGAAAGATATTACAGAAAAAATCCCGAGTTCGTAGAAGCAATGAGGACGAGAGCGGCGAGATACAACGAATCAGTAAGTGAAATAAAGCAGCTTCAGAGCGAGGGAAAGGTGTGCGTATTTACTCCGAAAACTACCTTCGGCGTCGGCAGGACGGAGGGTGATCCCCAAAAGCTCAGAAGACTTTACGATCACGGATATGACCATGCGAAATGGGCGTCGGGTCAGCTTCGTAAATATCTTCTGAGCCGCTGAGGTTATTTTCCCGTGACCTTGAATATACTTATACTGCGGGCTGATAATATAATGCCGCAGATCATATGAAAGAGGGCGCAGAATAAAAATATGAGCAAACTGAAAACTGCGGGGGCTGTATGCGCTGCCGCCGCTCTTTCGGCATACTGTTTTGTACAGAACAGACAGCTTGTCACCGACGAATATACCGTAAGCTGCAAAAAGCTTCCTAAAAGCTTTGAGGGCGTAAAGCTGCTTCATCTTTCCGACCTGCATAAAAAAAGATACGGGGACGGCTTCAATAATCTTATTAATTCCTGCGGCTTCTGCGATCCGGACTATATTTTCTTTACGGGAGATCTGTTCAGCAGAACTGAAGAAAATCTAACGCCTAAGCTTGTTCTGATGCAGAGACTGATGAAAATAGCTCCGGTTTATTACGTTATGGGAAATCATGAGACCGAAGCGGTGGTAAAATCAGAGGCGCTTAATTATAAGCTTGGGTCAGAGGGAGTTCATGTGCTGAGAAATTCTTCGGAAAGAATCTGCCGTAACGGAGAGTATATCGATGTATACGGTCTGGAGCTTTCGGCGGACTATTACAGAAGTTTTTCGGGAACAGGCTACAGAGGACTTAAAAAGGCTGATAAAAGCCTTCTGACAAAGCTTCTCGGAGTTCCGAATACCGATAAATGCAGCATTCTTCTGGCGCACAATCCGTTCCCGTTTAAGGAATACGCCGAATGGGGCGCTGATATAGTATTTTCGGGTCATTGCCATGGGGGGATCGTCAGGCTTCCGCTTGCAGGCGGACTGCTTTCACCCGAAAGAAAGCTGTTTCCCGAATATACAAAGGGAGTATATAATAAATTCGGCTCAAGCATGGTGGTTTCAGCTGGACTTGGAAAATTCCGTCTGCAAAATCCGTCGCAGATAATAAGCGTAACCTTGACAGGAAAATAAGCGTAAGGAGAGTTTTCAGTGTTTGAAAAGGAAATATCGGATTATTTTGATAAGAATATAGATGATGTATTAAGCTCAATGAATGAGATAATGTCCATAGACAGCAGCTTTTCCGAACCGCGTCCGGGAATGCCGTTCGGAGAGGGGTCGGCAAAGGCTCTGGAATGGGGATCACAGTTTGGCAAAAGACTTGGAATGACAGTAAAGAACTTCGGTAATTACGCCGTTTCAATGGATTTCGGACAGGGGGAGCCTGTGCTTGGAATACTGAGTCATCTTGACGTCGTTCCTGCGGGAGAAGGCTGGAGCTTTCCTCCTTTCGCCTGTACCGTTAAGGACGGTATAGCTTACGGCAGGGGCGCAATAGACGATAAAGGCCCCAGTGTTGCGGTTTTGTATGCTGTAAAGTGCATAAAGGATCTGGGAATACCTATAAAAAAGAGCTTCCGTATTATTTTCGGAGGAAATGAGGAGGGAGGCTGTCAGGATATTGAATACTATCAGACAAAGGAGCCTTTTCCGCCTATGGTTTTTACTCCCGACGGTTCTTTTCCCGTACTTAACTGTGAAAAGGGAATGCTTCATCTTACATTCAGCGGAAAGGGAATCCTTGACTGCGGTAAGATCAAAATCACCGTTATAGACGGAGGTACGGTCATAAACGCTGTTCCGGGGAAAACCGTATGTACTGCGGAGTACGGAAAGGACAGTATTCCCCAAGAGATCGGCGGCTGTACTGTACAGAAAACGGAAAACGGCTTTGAGATAACAGGGCAGTCTGCTCACGGCTCGCGTCCTGAACTTGGCAGGAATACCGTTACGGCGCTGCTTGAGTTTCTTGCCTGCGGCGGCTGTGAAGCTGCAAAAAGGCTTACGGCGCTTTTTCCTCACGGAGAAACAAACGGAAGCTCGGCGGGACTGGGCTTTTGCGACGGTATTTCGGGAGAAATGACCTGTGCTCTCACTCAGCTTAAATATGAAAACGGAACGATAAGCGGAGGTATAGATATTCGTTTTCCGATAGACCGTACCTATAGGGAAATAAAGGAGATTATCGGGAAAAGCCTAGAAAACGCCGGAATGAACGTTACATCCTGCGAGGGAATGGAGCCGCACTATGTTCCTGAGGACAGCGAGCTTGTTCAGGCGCTTCTGAAAACCTATGAAAAGGTAAAGGGCGAAAAGGGACGCTGTATTGCGGAGGGAGGAGTTACCTACGTTCACAATACAGAAGGCGGAGTTGCTTTCGGAGCGGAATTTCCCGAGGAGAACAACAATATGCACGGCCCTGACGAGCATATCAGTCTTGAAACGCTAAAATATAATCTCAATATGTACGCCAACGCTATCGTTGAGATATGCGGCTGAGATCAGAAGCCTTCCGGCTGTTGCGGAGGGCTTTTTTTGCAGGAAAACAGCTCCAGCGATATAAAAAATAAAAATGTTCCACGTGGAACATAAGTTTGAACTCTAACAGGGCGGATAAGATTTTGTAAACTGATAGGATCTTTGTTAATAAATAGCTTATAATTAATGAACACAGTGTTGCAGGAAGCATCGGAAACTTTTTTGCAATAAACTGAGAGAGCGTTTGTACTGAGCTTTTCAGACTGCCTGAAAACAGGGAAAACGTTTAAGTTTCATAAATTGAGATCAGTGAAAAAATTTATCCTAAAACTTTTTAAAACCCCCTTGTCAAGTATGTTAATGTATGCTAAAATGATATAGACGCAAGCAAAATTTGACGCGTAAGTCTGCTGGTACCTGCGGGGAAGAGTAGTCAAATATTATTATAAAGGAGCATAAAATATGCAGTACGGTTATTTTGACCTCAAAAACAAAGAGTATGTAATCACCAGACCCGATACGCCTGCACCATGGGCAAACTACCTCGGTTCGCCTGAGTACGGCGCTATCATTTCAAACAACGCGGGGGGCTACAGCTTCGTAAAGAGCGGAGCTAACGGCAGACACGTCCGTTACCGCTTCAACACAAATATTGCTGTTCCCGGAAGATATATCTATATCCGCGACAACGATACGGCTGATTACTGGTCGGCTTCCTGGCAGCCGGTAGGAAAGCCTCTTGACAAGTACAAGTCCGAATGTCACCACGGCACGGCTTATACTACAATGCTTGCCGATTATGCTGATATTCATTCCGAGGTAACGTATTACGTTCCTCTTAACAAGACCTATGAGGTATGGAGAACAAAGCTTACAAACAACGGCGATACCTACAGAAACCTTTCGCTTTTCGGCTTTGTTGAGTTTACAAACGAGAACAATTATGAGCAGGATCAGGTAAATCTTCAGTATACGCTGTTTATTACCAGAACAAGCTTCGAGGGCAACAAGATCGTTCAGCACATCAATGAAAACAGCGGCAAGGACGAGAACGGTTCAAACTGGAGAGAAAGATTCTTCGGAGTTGCGGGCGCTGATGTTTCCGCATATAACGGAAATCTTGACAGCTTTATCGGGCCGTACAGAACCTACGGAAATCCTATCGCAGTTGAAAGAGGCTTCTGTGACAATAAGTGCAATTATAACTCAAACGCCTGCGGCGCTTTGCAGTCTGAGGTAATGGTTGCACCAGGAGAGACAGTTGAGGTTATTTACATACTCGGACAGAAGAACCCTGCGGCGGCTGATGAGATCATCAATTCCTACAACGAGCCGGGCAGGTGTGACGCCGAGATAAAAGAGCTTGTTGATTACTGGCACGGAGAGCTGAACAACTTCCAGGTTGAAACACCTTCCGCCGAGTTCAATAATATGGTAAATGTATGGAACGCTTATCAGTGCTTTATTACGTTTATCTGGTCGAGAGCCGCTTCGTTTATTTACTGCGGACTGAGAAACGGCTACGGCTACAGAGATACCGTTCAGGATATTCAGGGTATTATACATATCAATCCTGAGCTTGCGGCTGATAAGATCAGGTTTATGATCTCCGCTCAGGTAGATAACGGAGGCGGTCTGCCGCTTGTTAAGTTCGACCACAACGCAGGCCATGAGAACTGCCCTGACGAAAACGATGAAAATTCTGTTTACGCCAAGGAGACCGGACATCCTTCCTACAGAGCTGACGACGCGCTCTGGCTGTTCCCGACTATAGTTAAGTATATCGGTGAAAGCGGAAACAAGGCGTTCCTTGACGAGGTTATCGTATACGCTAACGGCGGAGAGGACACAGTTTACGATCATCTGAAGAACGCTATAAGGTTCTCGATGGAAAGACTGGGTGCACACGCTATGCCTGCCGGACTTCACGCTGACTGGAACGACTGCCTGAGATTGGGCAAGAAGGGCGAGTCAACGTTTGTTGCGTTCCAGCTTTACTATGCAATGAGCGTAATAAAGGGCTACGCCGAGGAAAGGAAAGATACCGAATACGTTGAGTACATCAATAAGGTTCAGGCCGAGCTTGGCAGATCGCTTTCAGATTGTTGGGACGAGGACAGGTTTATCAGAGGTATCCGTGAGGACGGAGAGGTCGTAGGCGCAAAGAGCGACCCTGAGGCTTCAATGTGGCTCAATCCTCAGTCATGGTCTGTTATTTCCGGCTTTGCTTCAGAGGAGCAGGCTGACAAGGCAATGAACAGCGTTCATGATATACTTAATACGCCTTACGGTGTTAAGATAATGGATCCGCCTTATGTCGATCACTACTTTGACGGCGCGCTTATGCATATTTTCAATCCGGATACAAAGGAAAACGGCGGTATATTCTCTCAGACCCAGGGCTGGGCGATCCTTGCGGAATCCCTGCTGGGACACGGCGACAGGGCGTTTGAATACTTCCTTGAGTCGGCGCCTGCAAGCATGAACGACAAGGCTGAGGTAAGAATTCTCGAGCCGTACGTTCACGGTCAGTTTACAGAATCGAAGCGTTCGCCGTTTGAGGGACGTTCACACGTTCACTGGCTCACCGGAACAGGCTCAACGGTAATGGTAGGCTGTGTAGAGGGTATTTGCGGTATGCGTCCGAACGCAGAGGGTCTTGTTATCAGTCCGTCTATTCCTCACGACTGGGACGGCTTTAAGATCGAAAAGAACTTCCGTGGAAAGCATCTGTCTATTGATGTTCAGAATCCCGACCATGTTCAGAGCGGCGTTAAGTCGATCACAGTAAACGGCGAAGCAGTCGAGGGCAATTTTGTATGCGAGTGCAAGATGACAGAAAAGACTGAGATCGTGGTTGTTTTGGGTTAAGTTTAAAGCTATAAATAATATAAAAAGGGGCGGTTCTGAAGAATCGCTCCTTTTGCGTTTTGAAAGATACTTGCGGTAATATCAGCAAAGTCCTGTAAGGCTTCTATAGATTATCTTGCCGGATTTTCCGGACGGAAGTAAACTCTCAGCGCTGAGCTGCTATGATAATTAGTTTTTACAGCAGACGGGTCAGTAAAAAAATAAAACTGACTCCTCTTGTGAAATGAAGTCAGTCTATAAGTGTACTTTCGGCAATAAAGTTTGTAAAGGCTCAAGCGGTTTAATCGGAGCTTTTGAATATACTGAGAACTATTTTGATAAAGTTGCGGTGTTCACGTTCTTTAGTTACGCTTATCTCAGCGTGAACTTCGCGGCTTTCGCCGGGTTTTTCAACTTTATCTTTATAAATATAATTTAAAGAATACATAGTTCCTCCTTTCTAGTTGACTACTGTAATATTTTATGCTATAATATTAAAGCAGTAATTGTTATAATTGGTTTTAGTTGTTGCTCTGCTTAATTTAAATTATTTTTATTATATGCTTTTGTACAGCCCTTCATGTAATTTTAGGTTTACAACTTCTAAAAACATCATGTATATAATAACTTAAAATGCACATTTTTGTCAACATTAAATTATACAAAATAAAAGGTAAAATTTTGTTTAATTTGCACAAAAATATTTAATTTGCTATTTTTAATAGTTACTATTATAAATAAGTCGCATTTTTACGTGGGTTTAAATGCGTGGATTGAAAAATGTAATTTTATATTTATAACAGCTTATGAACAAGCTCTGGTAAACGATTTTGCCGGAGCTTGTTCGTATATTTGGTTTATTTCCCAATATCATCTCCGTAACCGTCGTTTTACATATCACTGTACAATTAAGATTAATAAATTTCTACCGTTAATAAATAAAAATCTTGCAAAACCCTCTCTGATGTTATATACTGAGAAAAAGGCAGGAGGTTTTGCTATGAATAAATTATATTTTATTACCGGAAGTCAGGATCTTTACGGCGAGGAAACTCTGGCAAAGGCAGCAGAGGACAGCCGTGAGATCGCAGAATTCCTTGACGAGAAGCTTGGATCTGACGCAGATGTAGTGTTCAAGCCTGTTGTAAGAGATCACGCTGAGGCTGAAAGGGTCTGCGCCGAAGCGTCGGACGACTGCGAATGTATCGGCGTTATTATGTGGATGCATACTTTTTCTCCAGCAAAAATGTGGATAAGGGCATTGCAGCGGCTCAGCAAGCCAATGCTTCATCTGCATACACAGTACAATGAAAAGCTTCCTTACAGTATGATAGACATGGATTTTATGAACCTGAACCAGTCTGCCCACGGCGATAGGGAGTTCGGCTTTATCTGTACAAGACTCGGTATAAAGCGGGAGGTTGCGGCCGGCTATTACCGTCATGCTTCGGTAATAGAGAAAATACGCCGCTTTGCTCAGGCGGCAAAAGCAGTTGCATTCGGAAAAACAATGAGAGTTGCAATGCTTGGAAACAATATGCGTGACGTTGCCGTTACCGACGGCGACAGGGTCGAAAGCGAGATAAAATACGGCTGGAACGTAAACTATTACGGTGTAGGGGATATTGCTGATATTATCTGCGATATTACGGAAAGTGAAATAGACCTTAAAATGTCCGAATATAAAAGCAGGTATAAGATCTCTACTGATAATATTTCCGCTGTACGGGAGCAGGCGAAGTATCAGGCGGCGCTTGAAAAGTTTATTGAAAGAGAAAATATATCGGCGTTTACAGATACCTTTCAGGATCTGCACGGCTTAAATCAGCTGCCGGGACTTGCGGTTCAGGAGCTTATGGCTAAGGGCATAGGCTTCGGACCTGAGGGGGATTATAAAACCGGAGCTCTCTGTGCCGTACTCAGTAAAATGGCGGAGGGAAGAAACGGTGCAACAGGATTTATGGAGGATTATACCTACGATCTTACCGAGGGAAGCGAGCTTGAGCTTGCGGCTCATATGCTTGAGGTTTCACCGGTCTTTGCCGCAGAAAAACCTGAAATTCAGGTGCATCCTCTCGGTATTGGAGGAAAATCAGATCCTGCCCGTCTTGTGTTCGACGGAATAGAGGGTGAAGCAATAGCGGTTTCTATGGTAGATATGGGCGACCGCTTCAGATTGGTGTGCGCTGAAATAACGTTGGTAAAACAGCCTGAGCCTATGCCGAAGCTGCCTGTAGCCCGCCTTATGTGGAAGCTGAAGCCTGACTTTCCGACCGGTGCGGCGGCGTGGATATATGCAGGCGGCGCTCATCATGCGGTAGTTTCTACTGCGCTTACAGCAGAGGATATTCGTTTGTTTGCTAAAATGACCGATACAGAGCTTGTGGTAATAGATTCCGATACCAAACTAAGCGAATTTGAACAGCGGCTTGAAATGCTTGATGTAACGGCAAGGCTGAAAAAAAACTGACTGGGGGATACAAATAAATGACGGTAAGGGAAAAGATCGAAGCAGGCAGGACATTTCTTGGTATCGAGCTTGGTTCTACAAGAATAAAGGCGGTTCTTACTGACGATTCCTACATTCCTATAGCATCGGGAAGCCATAGCTGGGAGAACCGCTTTGAGAACGGATACTGGACTTATTCACTTGACGATATACGCAGAGGACTTCAAAGCTGCTATGCTTCTCTTGCAGAGAACGTTTCGGAACAGTACGGTGCTGAACTGAAAACCTTCGGTGCAATGGGGGTTTCCGCTATGATGCACGGATATATGCCGTTTGATAAGGACGGCGGGCTGCTTGTTCCTTTCCGTACCTGGAGGAATACAACAACGGAAAAGGCAGCTGAAGAGCTGACCGAACTTTTCGGCTTTAATATCCCTCAGCGCTGGAGCATAGCACATTTCTATCAGGCGGTGCTTAACGGAGAGGAGCATTTGGGGAAGCTTTATAGGATCAATACGCTGGCGGGATATATTCACTTCCTGCTGACCGGAAGATTTGAGGTGGGAGCAGGAGAGGCGTCGGGAATATTCCCTCTTGACGGTATCGCCTATAACGGCAGGTTCATAGAGCTTATAAATAACAGCTTAAAGCGGAAGGGCTTTGATATTGACGTTAGGAATATCCTGCCGAAGGTTAGAAATGCAGGAGAAAAGGGCGCTTTTCTGACCAAAGCGGGAGCTCATTTCCTTGACCCTTCCGGAAGTCTTGAAGCAGGTATTCCCGTATGTCCTCCGGAGGGCGACGCAGGTACGGGAATGACTGCGACAAACAGCGTTTCTCCAGGTACAGGAAATGTTTCGGCAGGCACATCTATATTTTCAATGCTGGTGCTTGACAAGCAGCTTAAAGGGGTATATCCTCAGATAGACTCAGTTACTACCCCCGACGGCCTGCCGGTGGCTATGGTTCACTGCAATAACTGCTGCTCTGAGCTGGACAGCTGGGTAAATATGTTTGCTGAATTCGCACGGCTTTGCTCGGCTGATATTGATATATCGAAGGTCTACAGCCTGCTTTATAACAATGCGCTTAAAGGAGAAAGCGGCTGTGGAGGGATAACGGTCTATAACTTTATTTCAGGCGAACCTGCGGCAGGACTTGAAAAGGGCTGTCCTATGTATATAAGAAGGCCCGAAGCAAGGCTTGACCTTGCCAACTTTTTTAAGGCTCAGCTTTATACTGCGGCGGCGTCCTTAAAGCTTGGAATGGATATACTATATAACAGCGAGGGAGTCAAAGCGGAAAGGATCACAGGACACGGGGGACTTTTCAAGGTAGAGGGAGTTGCTCAGCAGTTTATTGCCGACGCTCTGAAAGCTCCGGTTTCGGTAATGAAAACTGCGGGCGAGGGCGGAGCGTGGGGAATGGCTCTGCTTTCCGCATTTATGAATTGCGGAGAGGGAAGAACTCTGGCGAAGTTTCTTGAGCAGGAGGTTTTCGTGTCTATGGAGGAAAAGACTGTTTATCCTGATGTCGGAGGCTCGGAAAGCTTTGAAAAATACATGGCAGGCTTTAAAGCAGGACTTGAAGCCGAAAAAGCGGCGGCAGACGCCTTGATTTGAAAGGAGAGATAAAATGCTTGAAAAGCTGAAGCGGGAGGTACTGGAAGCAAATCTTATGCTTCCTCGGTATGATCTCGTTACTTTTACCTGGGGAAACGTTTCGGCAGTTGACAGGGAAAGCGGGATGATGGTCATAAAGCCCTCAGGAGTTGCGTATGACCGGCTTAAAGCGGAGGATATGACCGTAGTCAGCCTGTCCTCAGGAAAAGCCGTGGAGGGCGCGTACAGACCCTCCAGCGATACGCCTACTCATATTGCGCTGTACAGAGCCTTTGAGAGTCTGGGAGGTATCGTTCATACTCACAGCCGCTGGGCGACGTCGTTTGCTCAGGCAGGTATGGGAGTAATGCCTATGGGAACTACTCATGCAGATTATTTTTACGGAGAGATACCATGTACAAGGGATATGACTGCTGAGGAAATAAAAGGTGAATATGAAAAAGAAACGGGAAATGTTATAATCGAAGCCTTCAGCGGAAAGAATCCCCTTGAGATCCCCGCCGTTCTGGTCAGAAATCACGGTCCTTTTGCATGGGGAAAAAGCGCTGCTGAAGCGGTACATAACGCCGTTGTGCTTGAGGAAGCGGCGTTTATGAATTTTCATGCCCTTTCCTTGAATCCTCAGGCAGGCGGCATAAGCCGAGAGCTGCTTGACAGGCATTATCTGCGTAAGAACGGTGAAAATGCCTATTACGGTCAGAAAAAGTAATTATATACGCTTGTCTGATCTAAGCTAATTCGGGTGCAGGGAAAGTATGCATTGTCTTTGTTAAGTATATATTTCCTCAGGAGTATTTAATAATATACATATATAGTTTTAACTATTTATTCATTAAAAATCCCGTCAAGCAATGAATTTTGACCCGCAGTTCTTACAAAGAAAATATGTTCCACGTGGAACATTTTTAAGCTTATATACAAAAAACAGCGCCCCTGAGGAATTTCTGACCGTTCCTTCGGGGCGCTGTATATTTTATATTCTTTTAAAATCGAAACCGGTACGGCTTTTTATATCCTGCTTATTTTTAAACATTCTGCGGTCAGCTTCGGAAAGGATAGAGTCAACCGTATCGCTTGAAGAGGGTGTAACAGCATAATAGCCTGTGCTCAGATATATAGGGTAGGGAAGATTAGATTCGCTGTTAAAGCGTTCCAGACGCTTCTGCATTTTCTCTATATGACAGTTTATTTCTACGTCGCTGATACTGCCGATCATTATTTTTACAAATTCATCTCCGCCTATCCTGAAATTTCTTTCATCGTAGCTGCCCGGAATTTCTGTATTTATTCTGAATATTTCAGCCGAGGTCTGAATAGCCTTGTCGCCTTCGGTATGACCGAATTTATCGTTTATATATTTAAGGCAGTTTATATCGCTCAGGATAAGCACGAATCTTGCTGACAGTCTGCCTGCCTTTTCCAGCATACCTACGGAATACAGATTGAAGCCGTTTCTGCTGTAAAGTCCGGTGCTGAGGTCCATTATCGTACTTTCCTCAAACTTGCGGTAGAGTATTCTCAGCCGGAGCTGACGCTTTAGCGATTCAAGGGCAATAGTGCAGTTTCTTATCCATTGGCTCAAATAACAGCAGACGCTTTTTTCAGGATCGTTGTTTTCAATAACTGCATAGCCGAAGGTCGTACTGTTGAAATGAAGCGGAGCAAAATAATAAGAGCAGGGCTTTTCATGCGGCTCGAAAAGCTTGGGGTATAATATATTTCGGCTGAAAGAGCGGTCGAGATCTACAATATCTTTATCGGTCAGGTCCAGGCAGGGATATATCGTGTCGGAATAACCAAATTTGCATTCGTCTATATCTTCGCCCTTCTCCAACTTATGAAACGTATCGCAAAGGCATAAGCATATATTTGAGCAGCCTTTGATATAATAGCTGTAGAATTTTATCTTCCAAAGCATATCCCAAAGGTCAGCCGAGCCTATCAGCACTTCGTTCATGAAGTTAAAGCCGGAATGAAAATCGGAGGATTCGTCATATGCGCTGTAGGGTTTTTTCCAAAGACTTACCAGCCTTTTAGGAACGTTGGTCGGACAGCCGCAGGTATTGCTGAAAATAAGCTTTCCCTTGCTGCTTGCTTTTGGAAATTCCATATCCGCCCTCTGTACCGCAGCTCTTACTGCGCTGATACCCATTGAAACATTATTTATCGAAACTGAAGTAACGCAGTACGGCTCGTCCGAGGTGCTTCCGTTGGAGTCGTAGCCGGTTACAATTATATCACCCGGTACTGACAGCCCCCGCTTTTCAAAGGCACGGACAAGACTTATAGCCATAATATCGCTTATACACATTACTGCGTCGGGAAGAGATCTCTTCGACAGTATCTTCTCGGCGGTTTCTTCGCCCTTATTGTACCAGAAGTCTCCGTAATAAATATCCTCGCCGCTTATTTCTATATTTCTCTTTGAAAGAGCCTTTTTCAGGCTTTTAAGACGGGAGACCGAGTGGTCGTGCCCCTCAGGTCCAAGCATGACCGCAAATCTGCGGCAGCCGTGAACTGAGCACAGATGCTCGGCAAGCATTTCAAAATCCTCATCTGACTGCTCGTAAACGCAGAGCCTGCCGCTGTCGTGACAGTTTACATAAATTACAGGTCCTTCAAAGCCGGCTATTATGTTGTTTTCTATGTATTCCAGAGCGCCCTGTATCTGAATAAGATCCGGAACTACAATGATCGCGTCGAACAGCTCCGGATTCGGGAGCTTGAATATTTCTTTTTCGCCTATCTGAAATTCTGCGTTTCCGCCTTGTTTCAGAAATGTTGAAAAAAGCAGAACGTCGTAATCAAGCCTGAACGCTTCTGAATTTATCCCATGCATCAGTTCTATCTGGTAAGCGGATTCGGGCTGAGCCATAAAAACCGCTATACGTTTTCTGATTCTGCTCATAGCCGTACCTCCCCAAGTTTTGTTAAGTATATTATACCATATATATTTCCTATATTCAAGAATAATTATTAAAATAACATGAATATTGTTCTGCGAAAAGGGCCTTTGAGCAAATACAATCAATAAATTATAAATGATAACGGACAAACTCAGACCGATCTTCAAGCTTCAGCTATCTGTGCTGCTGTGTAATAGAAGAAACGACTGTGTTTGTCCGTTTTGTCAGAATTTCAGCGTTTTCGGCTGTTATCTGTTATTCCTCTGATGAATCGTCCTTTTCTGACGATACAACGCTGTCCGAAGCGGAGGAGCTGTTGTCATTTTTATCCGAGGGCAGATATTTTTCGTAAATTGCGATATTATCCTCCGCAGATTTCCATTCGTCCTTGGACTTTACGGTTACGCATATGTATTTAACGCCGTCTTTTTCGGCTATGCTGACCAAGGAATAGCCCGATTCGTCAGTAAAGCCGGTTTTTCCTCCGAGAAGCTCTCCGCCGCCCTCGATATAGTAGCCGTTGAAGCGGCCCGCAACTATGCTGGTAAGCTTTATGCCGTCCTTATGCTGCTTTGTTTTTGAGGTTGTGTAATTTTCCGCTGTAAGTATTTTCATGCACTCTTCATTCTGCATTGCATATTCCATTATTACCGCTATATCCCGGCAGGTGGAATAATGATCCTTGCTGTGCAGGCCGCTGGCGTTTTCAAAATGAGTTCCGGTAAGACCAAGTTCCTCCGCCTTGGCGTTCATCATATCAACAAACTTATCCTCCGAGCCTGCAATTGCGTTGGCAATACCCGACGTTCCGTCAGCTCCGCTTACAAGTATAGCCGAGTAAAGCAGGTCTTCATAGGTAACGCTTTCTCCTGCTTCAAAGCCTGCACGGGAAGCGTTTTCCTCAATAAGAGGGTCTATTATATCTGAGGTAAATTTATATTTCGCACTCAGATCGTCTATATTTTCTACGGCTACGATAAGCGTCATGACCTTTGTAAGAGATGCGGGGTATATCTTCTTGTCATAATTCTTTCCGGCAAGGATTGTATTGCTGTCGGCGTTTACAAGAATACCGTATTTTGTCGTAAGGTCTTTTATGGATATTTCCTTATAGCCTTCGGCTTCGGCGGGGTAAGTCATAAGCGGCTGCGGCTCGGGTTCCGGCTCAGGCTCGGGATCTGCCATAGAATCAGGCTTAGATACCTCCTGAGAGGATTCGTCCGCAACTGCCGGAAGAGCCTTGGCCTCGTCTATGGAGCCTCTTCCGCTTACTACCATTATTGCGGAGCCTATAGCTACGAACATGATTATTATCATTACTGCGACAACAGCGGCACCGCCGTGGTGATTTTTCTTGAATTTAAGCATATTGCATTTCTCCTATTAATTTTTACTTTCTGCGAAGAGCTGATATTCCTCTTCTTTTGCACTGTATTCGGGATCGCCGGATCTAACGGCGTTATAGCAGTACTGAAGTATATCCCGTCTTGTTACTATCCCTATAAAAACCTTTCTGTCATCAATAACGGGTACGAAGTTCTGGTTCATTGAAAGCAGGATAAGGTCTTCTATAGTGGAATAAATATAGACCGGATTGTTTTTGACACGCTTTGTTATCTGACTGACGCTGTAACGCTCAAGCTCCTTGATCCCTGAAAGATTTTTCTCAAGCATAAAGTATAGAAAATCTCCCTCGGCAAGGGTTTTGACATATTCGCCGTCCCTGTTTATTACCGGTATTGCTGTAAATCCGTGATTGCGCATTTTCTCGATTGCCTGTCTTACCGTTGCATCGTCGTAGATATAATCTATAACGGCTTTCGGTTTCAGCAGCTTTAAAATATTCATTTTTTATGTCTGTGCTTCCGATTGAAAGCTCTTCTCCTTTCGCGGTGATCCTGCGGCGCTGCTCCGCAAATAGCGTGAAATACCAAAAAGTACAGCTTAAAGTCTATTGCTGCATATGTCCTTTTCCGTAGGTATACACAAGCTTGAACAGCGTATCGTAGTCGATCGTCTTGAATTGATCGGTAGTAATATTCATCTTGTACATATCGTCGGTCGAGATACCGAAGCTTCCGCACAGACCCTGACAGAAGCCAAGCCGCTGATCCTCGCTCATTGAATCGAAATCAGCAAGATAGGAGGTAAAATCAGTATTGAATACGGATTCGTCGATATCGTTGTCAAGCCTTTTTACAGTTCTGGTCTCGACTATATCGTCCTGCCCCTCAACAGAGTAGGTAGTTGTATATTTTACCAGCGCCTTTGTTTCCTTGTCGAAATAAAAATCCAGCACGGTAATATAGGTATCGCCGGTATAGGTATATTCTTCTGTTACATATCCGCTTTCTCCCGAGTCCTCGTGAGTATTGGTCCTGTCAAGATTCAGGCTTATGATCTCTTCGATAACGTTGAGATCCGGCTTATTTTCGGTTTCACGGTACATTCCGCAGACATAGTCAAAATCGTAGGACTTGCCGTCGAGGGTAATTGCGCCGTGCTTTCCCATGCTTTCCTGCTGGAGCTGATAAACATCGTCGTTTCTGACTACTCTTGTAAGCTGAACCTCTCCGTCAAACGCAGTGCTTGTCAGAGTACATTCAAGGGTATAGCTGCCCTGAGAATAGATCTCAGCCGTGCTTTTAAGGTATTCTCCGATATGCGACACCTCTGCGGCAGAGCTTTCTCCGGAGTCTGCGGAACTCTCGGCGCTTTCGGTCTGAGAAGTACCGCTCTGCTGAGAGGAGGTCTGTTCGGAGGCTTCGGAGCTGCCGGTTTCAGAGCTTCCGCCCGAGTCTGAACAGCCGAATGCTGAAATACATATACCCAGAACACATACGCAGGCAAGTATTCTTTTTATATTATTCATCTGATCTTCGTGCCTTTCCGATCCGCTGCCGGTATTGCCGGATATGCGGAAATTTATACACTTTAATTATACACCCATAAGCTGTCTGTGTCAAGCAGGGAAAAGCTGTATATTACAGATCTAAGCTTAGTTATTCTTCGGCAGGCTGTAACTTTTAAGGGGATAATTGCCTTATATTTAAATTCAGATTTTCTAGTTGCAAAACGTAATACGGTATGATATAATAATTAGAAAGAAACAGATTAAAGGCTTTAGCTCCGCTATCGGTCAGGTATTCAGGAGAACTGCGGAGAAGGCTTTTGTTTTTTGATAATGTGTATGAAAGGAAAATTGTGAATGGCGGCAAAAACAATGGCAAAGCCTCGTCCTAAGACGGCAGCCGGAGTAAAAAAGAAAAAGAAGAGAAAAAAGTCTTCAGCGCCTATATTTATTTCGGGCGGAATAGTTCTTGTTATTGCTCTCGGAACGGCCTGCGCTTATTTTATAGGACGTGCTGAATATGACGGTAAATTTCCTGTAAATACTTATATTAACGACGTTAACGTCAGCGGCAAAACGCTTTCTGAGGCGGAAAGGCTTTTTGAAAACAAGGAGCTTCCCGAAAAGCTTACTGTTATAAAGCATGACGGTTCGGAGGCAGGTATAAGCCTTGAAAGCTTCGGCTATACAAGCGATACCGACAGGCAGCTTGAAAAGATATACAGCGAGATAGACCACAGCCTGTGGTTCAAGGGACTTATAGGAAAAGTAAGCTACAGCTTTACCGAGAATATAACCTACGATAAGGATAAGCTGAAGGAGCTTTTAAGCGGAACGGACTGGGGAAGCGCAGAAAACAAGAACGCCGAGATAGAGCTTACCGACAGCGGATATATTATTCGGGACGCTGTTCAGGGCGATAAGATGAATTATGAGATACTTGAAAATTACATACTCAGCGCTGTTGACAGGAACGAGTTTACGGTCAAGGCAGAGGAATCGGGCTGCTATATTCCGCCCGAGATAACTGCTAAGGAGCTTAAGGACGAATGTGAAAGACTCAACAGGGTCTTTAATATGAAGATAACCTACGACTTTGACTATACTACCGAAACGCTGACGGGAAAAAAGCTTCTGGAGATAGCCGATATTGACGAGGACGGAAATATTACTGCGGACAGGGATAAGGCTATGGAATATGTAGAGTATCTTGCGAAGAAGTACGATACCTTCAATACCGAGCGGAAATTCCATGCTACTATTCAGGGAGATATTACTATTCCTACCAGCAGCGACGCTAAATACGGCTGGTGGATAGATCAGGAGAAGACCTGCGGCGCTCTGGTTGAAATGATAGAAAATGGTAAGAGCAAGGAGGGCGTTGATCCGATCTATTACGAAACGGGAGGGTACGTTTTTACGGGATCTGAATCTGCCCGTTCAAAGGACGACGATATAGGCGATACCTATATTGAAATAGACCTTACGAATCAGCAGTTCTGGTATTACGAAAAGGGAAAGCTCAAAAAGGAATGTTATATTGTATCGGGTCAGACTACTTCGGCGGCGAGAACTACGCTTCCGGGCGTATATAAGGTATGGAGCAAGGCTACCAATTACCGTATGAAGGATTCAAACGCCGACGGAGATGAATGGGACACGACCTGCGATTACTGGACGAGAGTTGCTATAGTAGGAATAGGACTTCACGATTCGCAGTGGAGATACTATTTCGGCGGCGATATTTATAAATACAACGGCTCTCACGGCTGTATCAATATGCCGCTAGAGTACGCTAAATTCGTACATGATAAGGTACCTATGGATACGCCGGTAGTTATGTATTATTAAAAAAGGATCCGCCGAAAATTATCGGCGGATTTTTGTTTACAAAAAATTAACAAGAAAATTTTGCACTTTTTGTCACTTTTGCGTGTTTATACTTATAGAGGGGCAAATAAAGCAAATTTAATTTGATCCTTATATTTTGATAGCAAGGAGTAGGATTTTATGAGAAACCATACCTATGCAATGATTCAGCATGGGATAGTTGACAGCGACAGAACCGAATATAAGATCATAAGAGTAACGGAGCATGAATTTTCTGAGGACTTTAACGCCAAACTTGCCAGAATAGCGAAAATCAAATGTGAACATCGAGAGATAATTTGCACTCAGAGATTCTCTTTTAAAAGGACGGGCAGAAATATCGGCCTTGCAGTATTAGCTGCATCCATCGCAATGACCAGCGCAGTGGGTATGCTCGCCGACGCTCCAAAGGAACCTGACTTCACTATTGAAATGAAAACCAGACCGTCTTTCGATGAGACCCTTGAAGTAAGTTTTATAAACGGTATGGTAAGAGGAACTCAAACTTTCCCTGTAATGCTTGACTACCAAAGCCCCTCATATATTCCTGAAGGCTATGAAATAATGGAGGATTATAAAGACGAAGGTCATAGGCACATTATTTATAAAAGCACTGATCCCGAAAAAAGAAATAATACGGATCTCCAAATAATTTTCAGCCAGAACAATCTGTGCGGTTCGCCAACTATAAACAGCGGCAACTGCTGCATCTTAGAAAAGATAGATATCAACGGAGGAGAGGGAATGATATCGGTCAGAAATGAAAGTCATGACGGTTCTATCATCTGGACCGACGGAATTTATCAGTACTCAATCACTGGTGATTTTGACGAAGCTGACCTAATAAAACTTGCAAAATCTGTGCAAAGTGACGAAAATAAAAATTTTTGAAAAAAAGTTTGCACTATTTGACTGTTTCGCGTGTTTATACTTATAGAGGGGGTTAAAACGACAACCTCAAAAACAAAGATTCCGGGAGGATAAAAAATTGAAAAGGATTAATAAGTTAATTTCAATTATTTCCGCAATGGTTCTGGTATTAGCGTTGGCTGTATTTTCGGTTTCGGCTTCCGATGAAGGAATAATGCCCTGCACCGAGAATTTTTATACAGATAACCCTATTTGCTATACCAGCGGCTCAAGTTCGATTACCTACGGCTATGAGTTTCAAGGGAAAAGTCCCGTAACCTCAGCCAAGATAACTTATCAGCTTCAGCAGAAGACAGGCGATTCAGCTTGGACAGACGTAAGCGGAGAAAGGTATTCCGGAAGCACAAGCGGTAATTATTTTTACCACAAAAAAACATACAGCAATGCGGTATCGGGAAGATATTACCGCGTAAAAGTCGATATTACTATGTACAACAGCAAAGGGTCGGTCGTAGACAGCTTTACCCATTACGGCGCTGGAGTACAGAGATAATATAAATTTTTAAAATCAGCCTACAGGTTGCTTTAGCAGGCTGCAAGGTCACCAGTAAATCCGGTGGTTCGGGTTCTCTTTATTCACCATGCCAGGTTAATTGGTTACTGGATCGGCGGAGGAGGTCTAATGTTTCAAAACATTCATGTTGCAGTTTTTCCTATTACCGAGTCTGACAGACAAACGTCGTACGTTCGGAAGGTATACCAACTTTTGAATTCGTACGGCGCTAAGGTAATAGATCTTAACGTAAGCGGGTCGGATTGCAAAGTCATTATAGAGATCTCAGAAGAAAATCTAACTGAGTTTATCTACGGCGAATGTATATCTCAAAAATGTCAATTGCTTATATGACTGTTAAAGCAGCTTTAGGAGCGCTCGGGTAAAACCGGGCGCTTTTTTATTGTCTAAAAAGCCTTGCGGAATAATACATATACAGCGGGACAAAATATAAAAATATAAAGATTAAGCCCCGCCGGGCTTTTGCCTGACGGGACTTATTTTTAAAATTTGATTATTTTACTGAACCGGCCTTGTAAGCATCGATCATCTTTTTCACCATCTGGCCTCCAACAGAACCAGCCTCACGAGCGGTAAGGTCACCGTTGTAACCCTGCTTGAGGTTTACGCCAACCTCGTTAGCTGCTTCCATCTTGAATCTTTCGAGGGTCTGTCTGCCCTGTTCGCTAGTAATACCTTTCATTTTGTACAACTCCTTTTATAATTATTTATCGGGTTTGCTTTATTATTATGTGAATTGTTTTTTTGAATATGAAAGGTAATTTATATCAGTGTTTTTTCAATTTTTTTATCAAAAAACGCCGGACGCACTTTTGAGGCCGGTAACTCAGTGCGGCGGCGTTGCCCGTTCGGGCAGTTCCCCATATAATTTTTACTGCCCCTTTTGACAAGAAAGCTCTTTATTTTATCAAAACAAATAAGAACTTAACAACTAGGACACTTTTATTATATAACATATAGGTATTTATGTCAAGATTTAATGACTAATATACAAAAATTTCGACATTTTACATAAATATTATATGGAAATTTACGCATATTATACAAAAAAGAGTTCTCACTTAATGAAAACTCTTTTTTATGTTTTATTTTATTGCAAGTACCAACGTACCGGCTGTTATAAGAACTGCGCCGATAACGGTTTTAAGGTCGATAGTTTCGTGAAGAAAGAAAAACGCAAGTATAAGAGTAAGAACTACGCTCAGTTTATCTACAGGAACTACCTTTGAAACCGAGCCTATCTGAATCGCCCTGAAATAGCAGAGCCACGAAAGACCTGTCGCTATACCGCTTGCTATCAGGAAGCCCCAGCTTCTTGCTGAGATCTTGGGAATATCGTGCTGACGACCCGAAGCGAAAACTATAAGCCATGCCATTATAAGCACTACCGCCGTTCTTATTGCGGTTGCAAGATTTGAATTAACATTTTCTATACCTGCCTTGGCGAGAATAGATACTGCCGCGGCGAATACTGCCGAAAGCAGCGCATATACAAACCACATATCAAACTTCCTTTTTTGAGATTTAACCGGCGTTGGCGTAATCCGAGGTCACGTCCAGATATTCCTCCAGGCAGATACCGCGTTGGGTTATTTCAGCTGCCGCCGCTTTGCCGACATATCTGATATGCCACGGTTCATATGCATAACCGGTAATACTTTCTTTACCCTTAGGAAAACGAATTATAAAGCCGTATTCTGCACAGTGCTTTTCCAGCCAGATAGCTTCGGGTGTTCCCTCAAAGCTAAATTCCGTAGTATTAACGTCCATACACAGTCCGGTCTGATGTTCTGAGTGACCGGGACGGGAGGAAACCGAGTCGGCTTCTTCAACTCCTCTTTCTGCGGCATAGGAATTATAAAGCTGCTCCTGTTCGGCGTAGCTTCTGTAGCCTGAGCAGATATAGAGAACAATTCCATCTGCGTAAGCGTCGCCTGCCATTTTATAAAAGGCTTCTTCGGTATCGGCGTCAAGCCCCGGAGCGTAGGTATCGGGTATACTGTAGGTTTTATTGACGATCAGGATACCGTCTATATAAGTTCTGCCGTTTATTACCTCAACGTTGTGACCCTCGGCTTCTTTTGCTTCGGCTTGGCTTGCGGCTTCGGAAACCTGCTCTGATTCCGCCTGAGATCTGCTCACAGATTCAGCGGCAGAGGACGCCGAGCTGCCTGTTTTATTATTCAAAGAAGCGCTGCTGTTATTATCTTTGCTGTTATTATTGCCCGAAGTTACAAAATAAATTACTGAAGCGGCAACAATTAATCCGAAAACTATCATAACCGCAAACGCCTGCATTCTGTCGCGTTTAAGCTGCTGAGAGGTTCTCCCTTGAGCAGGGCGGGAGATTTCTTTCTGTTCATTAGGCTTGAAATTTTCTGTATTGTTATTCATAATTAACGTCCTTTATTTTTTTAGCAATTAATCTGTTTTTCTAATTATAACACCATACAATATGAAAATCAAGTCGAATCATAGGGTTAAAGTCAGACTTATCAGGAGAAAAATAAATGCTCGGCAAGAATTTTGACGCCAAGAAGTATAAGTATCAGTCCTCCTGCAAATTCGGCCTTGGATTTATATTTTGTGCCGAAGATACTTCCTATCTTGATCCCGGCGGCTGAAAAGAGAAAGGTTACTATTCCTATCAAGGTAACTGCCGGAACAATATTTATTTTCAAAAATGCAAAGGTAACTCCGACTGCAAGCGCGTCTATGCTTGTAGCTACAGCGAGAAGCAGCATATTTTTAGGCTTCATTGAGGCGTCGGCTTTTTCGTTATCCTTGCTGAGAGCTTCCTTTATCATATTTGCGCCGATAAAGGACAGAAGAATAAAAGCTATCCAATGGTCAAAGGATTGGATCTTGCCCTGAAAATTAACTCCCAGCAGGTAGCCGATAACAGGCATTGCCGCCTGAAATCCTCCGAACCACAGTCCTGCCCAGAGCATATGACCTATTTTCGCTCTTCTCAGAGCCAGCCCCTTGCATACCGATACGGCGAATGCGTCCATTGACAGTCCTGCCGCCAGAATAAAAAGTTCAGCGATTCCCATTATAATCTTTCCCTTCAGTCAAAATAAAAAGGCTCACGAACAACGCATTGACCGTTGTCCGTGAGTCTCGTCTTTTAAGATAATACCGGATTAAAAAATCATTATGTCGACATTACCGCAGACTGCCTCAAAACAGCCTGCTGACTACTCCCTCATGGGTACTGAAATACTATAACATATTTTATGATAATTGTCAAGAAAAATTTCTTGCCCGAAAGTTTTATGCGGGAATAAAGTCGACCTTACCGCTGTTTACGTCAGCGTTTTCAACTTTTATTCTGATCCTGTCTCCTACGCGCCACGCTTCGCCGGTATTGAGATTTTTCAGAGTCATAGTTCCGTCGTAACAGTATTCGCCTTCAGACATCGCATGAACGGAAACAAGACCCTCGCAGGTATCGGGAAGCATTACGAACAAACCGAAATCCATAGCCGAAACTATTATACCATCAAATTCCTCTCCGATATGCGCTTTCATATATTCCGCCTTGTAGCAATCCTCACAGCTGCGCTCAACATTCATTGCCGTAAGCTCGGTCTGAGTTGACTGATCTGCGCTTGCGTAGGAGAATTTATTATACTTCTGCGCACACTGCTCTGCGGTAAGTCCTCCCAGGAAATCGCTCATTATACGATGAATAGTAAGATCGGGATAACGTCTTATCGGAGAAGTAAAATGTGCATAATCGTCAAGCACAAGTCCGAAATGACCGATAGGCTCGGTAGAATATTTTGCTTTCGACATTGATCTTAGGATAAGATTATTAACTATTACCGCTATATCAGTTCCCCGAACTTTTTCAAGTATCGACGAAAGATCGGCTGGGGAGGGCTGACCGTTGAAGTTAAAGGTTATCCCAAGCTTTGTCAGACCTTCTTTAAGATTTTCAAGCTTTTCCTCCGATGGGTTTTCATGAACACGGTAGACAAACGGAAGATTATTTTCAAGACCGAATCTTGCGGCACATTCGTTTGCGGTTAGCATAAAGTCTTCTATCATTTCCTCGCTGATACCGCGCTGTCTTACCTTTACTCCGACGCATACGTCATCCTCATTAATAATAAGCTTTCCTTCCGGAGTTTCTAGCTGAGGAGCGCCGCGGTTAAGTTTTTTCTTGTTCAGTTTTACGGCAAGCTCATGCATAACAGGAATTGTTTCCAGAACCTCGGAGTATTTTTCGCAGAGAGTTTTAGAGTTATAGCCTTCCAGAAGCTCGTTTAATTCAGAATAGACTCCCTTGACCCTTGAACGGATAATTGTTTTTGCAAACTTATACTCTTTTATAACGGCATTGCTGTCAAGCCTGATAAGGCAGGAAAACGCCAGCCTGTCCTCCTGCGGATTCAGCGAACATATTCCGTTTGAAAGCTCCTTGGGCAGCATTGGTATAACACGGTTGGCATAATATACGCTGGTTCCTCTTTTGAACGCTTCGCTGTCAAGGGAGGACTTAGGAAGAACGTAATGCGAAACGTCGGCAATATGAACTCCCAGCTCGTAGCCGCCTTCGATCCTTTCAACAGAAACAGCGTCGTCAATATCCTTTGTATCAGCTCCGTCAATGGTAAAGATCGGTTTATCCCTGAGGTCAAGACGGTCGGCGGTGTCTTGAGAAACCCTAAGGCTGTCGGAAACCATTTTAGCTTCGTATATGACCTCCGGAGGGAAAACGGGGGTTATTCCGTTTAGTTCCAGAACTGAAAGCGCACAGACAGCGGCTTTAAGAGAGCTTCCGAAGCTTGATACAATTGTACATTTATGCTCCGAATGTCTGCTGCCTCTGACAGTTATCTCAGCCATAACCTTATCATGCTCATGCAGTTCAAAGCCATTTGGATTTTCAAACTCCATAGCATATTTTGAAAGCGTATCAGGAACTATTTTAAGCTCTCCGAATTCACTAACTATCTCTCCGGTAAAGCGTGAGAAGTTTTCTTCAAGAATTTCCTGTACTTCGCCCTCAAGCGAAGCTCCTTTTCCCTCAAAGGTACGCACCAGAACGATATCCCCCGGCATTGCTCCCTTGAGAAACTTACCTGTAATAAAAAACTCCTGATCTGTAGCCGTATCTCTTACAAACCCGTAGGTTTTATTAAGACGGGCAACAACGCATTTCACGAAGGATTTTTTATCTATTAATAAGAATCCTGAGCGGGTCTCGGTTATTTCTCCCTTTGCTTTAAGCTTATTGACCGCTTTTACAAATTCACCGAAATCAAAGCCATTAATACGGCAGCTTTTCAGAAGCTCCTTAAAGCTTACCGGTTTCTTACCGGATTTTTTCAGCTTTATAAATATAAGCTTCTGATAATCTGTTTTCGTTTTCTTTTCCTTTTTCTTAACCATCTGATCTGCCTTTCGTCTTTTTATTAATGTAAAAAGCCGGATAGCTTCCGTCGTATTTAAAGCCCAGCTTTTCTGCAATTTTTACTGATATTAAATTCGCCGCGTCCCAGTGAGGGCGCAGACCTCTTTTAATACATTCGATAATAAACTGTGCGGAGCATATTGAGGCTAGTCCCATTCTTCTGTATTTCGGTTCAGAAGCGATCTGAATCTCAACGCCCTTGCTGTAGCTTCCGAAGGTTGAAGCTCCTGAAGCGATCTGCCCGTCTATAAGAATAATATACCCAAAACCGTTCCTGCTATAGTCGCTGTAATCCTTAAAATTGCTTACAAACGAATTTTCCCATTTACAGTATCTCAGTTCATTATATTCCTTTTCACCTATTTTTTCAATAGCCGCACCTTTTATTTTACAAATTTCTGACCTGATAATTTCAAGCTTTTTTAAATCAAAGCCGTTATCGGGAAGCCTTGTATGATAGCGCTTTGTAAGTTCCAGACCGCAGCCGCACCTATTAAGCGGTTCAAGCCAGTCGGAATATTGAGGAATAACTACGGTTTCGCTGCCGTTATTTTTTATTAATTGTGCAAGCTCATTGTTTTCTGCAGGCTTTCCTGCAAGAAAGCAGTAATCTCCGGTAAACACTGCCGACCAAGCAGGCTCAGATTTATTATCACAGTATCCTGCCCCGGTTATTCCCTCCGAATAACTTTTCAGCATTGAATCTCTGCACCATGAAAACATATCTATTATTTTTTTCGGGTCATTGACCGTAAACACCGTAAAATTATCCTCCCTTCAGGCTTTTTTCCATCGACGCAAAACAAAAGCCCCGCATAAGCAGGGCATAGTTTTTCAGCTTGATATGACTATTTCTGTATTGACGAAATAATATTAACTGCCAGTGTAACAACAAAGAATATTATTGCCGCCGTTCTGGTAAATTTAGAAAGCTTAGCGTCACGGGTTCTTCCTGTATTTCTTCCGTAGAACGATTCGTTTGAACCGCCGCCGATAGCAGAAGTCAATCCCTGCTCCTTGCTTTCCTGAACCAAAACTACTAAAATAATCACCAGACTTGCCAGAATAAGAAGCACGCCTGCTACAATTTCTAATCCGCTCATTGTTTTTTCCTCCAAAATCCGATAATATGCAATTTATATTAGTATACCAAAAATAACGGCGTTTGTCAATAGGAAATGTAAAATTTTTATTTTTTACTCTTCTAATTGGTTTTTTATGGACTGTGATCTGATTGAGTATGGCACAGCAATAAAATACAATGTAAAAAACGGAGGGCGCAGCTTTGTTGCAATATGAAATTCTTTACTATGCAGTTTTGTTCGGTTTGCCGTCAGGAGTGTTTATATGGTTATGTTGACGGAGTATATCCGATAGTCAGCGGCTTTTATGCTGTTTACCGTAAGAATAATGGCGATCCTAATATTCGGAAGCTGATCAGTCGGATATTATCAGAAGAGAAACAGCGAACCGTATATGAAAGCGGTCATATTCAGGCGGAATAGTTTCATTTTTATTTCATAAGATCCTTTTTATTCAAAAGTTCTCTCCAATAATTTAAATGAGAATACCCCATGAAAAAACGTATATAATCCTTGACAAAACTTTAACAAAAAGGTACAATAAAAGCATAAGGATTGTTAAGATCAGAGTTTTATTGAGAGTGAAAGGAGAGAAACTCCTGATGAAAATGAGAGGCATTTATAATTCGGTTACGGATATAAGAAGAAAGGTATTTACAGAGGTTGCAAGGCTCGCATATGAAGGCGGGGATTACAGCAGGATAGATACTCTTCCGTATAAAATAGTACCGGGAAAGGTTGCGGTATACCGTGAGTCGATCTTTCTTGAAAGGGCTATCGTTGAAGAAAGGCTTCGTCTTGCTATCGGACTTCCGCTTCGTCCTATCGACCAGCATGAGTCTGTTTCAGACGGGATTGAGGAAACGGCTATTGCTGAAAAGTATTACGATCCGCCGCTTGTAAATATAATCAATTTTGCCTGCAATGCCTGTCCGGAAACTCATTATCACGTTACCGACTGCTGTCAGGGCTGCCTTGCACACCCCTGCAAGGAGGTATGCCCAAAGGGAGCAATTGAAATAGTTCACGGAAAATCGGTCATTGATCAGTCAAAATGTATTAAATGCGGAAGATGTCAGAGCGTTTGTCCGTATAACGCTATAAATAAAATGGAACGCCCCTGCGCAAGGGCCTGCGGAATGGACGCAATAGGCTCGGACGAAAACGGCAAGGCTAAGATAGACTACGATAAGTGCGTTTCCTGTGGAATGTGCCTTGTTAACTGTCCATTCGGCGCTATCGTTGATAAGGGACAGATATTCCAGCTTATTCATGCAATTAAAAAAGGCAAAAAGGTTATTGCGTTGGTCGCTCCTGCATTTGTAGGGCAGTTTGGACCTAAGGCGTCGCCTGAAAAGCTTACGGCGGCTATGAAAAAGCTGGGCTTTGACAGTGTTGTAGAGGTCGCAATAGGAGCAGACCTCTGTGCGGTAGAGGAAGCTAAGGATTTTATGCGAGAGGTTCCCGAACATCAGCCTTTTATGGCTACCTCCTGCTGTCCGTCCTGGTCTGTAATGGCTAAGAAGCTTTTTCCTGAGCTTGCGCCGTACATATCTATGGCAATGACTCCTATGGTTCTAACTGCAAGAATGGTAAAAAAAGAGAATCCTGATGCTTGTATTGCGTTTATCGGGCCTTGCGCCGCCAAAAAGCTGGAAGCCAGCAGGCGTTCGGTACGCTCTGACGTAGACTTTGTTCTTACCTTTGAAGAGCTTATGGGAATGTTCGAGGCTAAGAATGTTAAATTTGAGGATATTACGGACGATGAAACTGTTCCGCTCAGCGATGGAACAGGTGACGGAAGGGGCTTTGCTGTCAGCGGCGGAGTTGCAAAGGCAGTTGCTGACGTAATAAAACGTCTTGACCCCGACCGTGAAATAAAGGTCGCTTCAGCTCAGGGGCTGAAGGAATGCAGAAAGCTGCTCCAGCTTGCAAAGGTAGGAAAATACGATGGCTACCTTCTTGAGGGAATGGGTTGTCCGGGAGGCTGTGTAGCGGGAGCGGGAACGCTTCAGGCAGTAGAAAAGTCTACAGCTTTGGTCAATAAGTATGTAAAGGACGCAGATAAGCAGAATTCGCTGGATTCTGAATATGAAATTACACTCGGCTTCAAAAGAGAGTAATGGTCAGCATAAAATAGTAAAAATAGAGATCGGTCAGTTTATTAAAGCTGACCGATCTTTTCTATTTATATTGCCTGCCGTTTGTAAATTATAACCGCGGCGTTAAACTGCGCATTATTACAAACGAGCGACGTCAGGAGCGATCACGCGAATTGCGCCGTCCGCGCCAGGACTAGGACTCGGAGTAGACGGACATTATAGCGTCTATTATTTCCTGAAAGTTCCATGCAGGAGGCAGACTTCTGTCCATCAGTCCAAAGTTTTCACCTGCGCCTGCGGTCGCACCATTATCCCACCAGATACAGGGAACGCCAGCCTTCTTTGCCGTATTGAGATAGTATTTTGCACACTCAACTCTGTCCTCAATATTGTATTTGTTTACCGAACCGTATTCTCCGACTATAACAGGAATATTCTTGCTAAGGAATAAATCGTTAAGGTCTATGAACAGATTGTCGATAGAAGAACCGTCAGCTTCGGCATTGAATACGTCCGTACCCTTTGTATCAAGCGCAAAGGAATAGGGAAGATATGCGTGTACCGATACAATTACTTTATCGTCAAAGCCGGAAAGATCTATTGCTTCAAGACAGTTTCTTGAGGACGACGCAGCGTAGCCTGTGATCATAAGATGACGCTTCGGATTGTTTCCGCCGCTGTTTCTTACGGTTTCGTAAAATGCCTTTGCGTATTCGTTGACGATCGCCCTTGAAGCAGAATCGCCGCCTGTCCATTCGCCGGGAGTATTTCTGAGCCTAGGCTCATTTAACCCCTCGAAAATAAGGTGTTCGTCATAGTTTTTAAATTCGTCAGCTATCTGAGTCCATAAAGCCTTGAGCTGCTTAATGTCCTCCTCTTTGTTTTCTTCGGTCGGGAAATACCAGTCCTCATGGTGCGTGTTAAGAATTACAAACATATCGTTGTCAATGCCGTAATCTACTATTTCCTTTACTCTTGTCATCCAAGCTTCGTCAACGTTATACTCGTCGTCCATGTGAGTGCCCCAGGACACGGGTACTCTCAGTACGTTGAAGCCGCTTGATTTCAGCAGGTCTACCATCGCCTTTGAGGTTTCCTTGTTTCCCCAGGAGGTTTCAGCGTCAACTCCGCTTCCGCCGGTTGCGTCCATGGTATTTCCCAGGTTCCAGCCGGTCTTCATTTCCTTGACAAGATTCCATGAGGTTATGTCACGGATCTCCTTCGGTGTTTCCTCTGTCTGTGATGTGCCGCTTTCGGAGTCCTTTTCGCCGTCCTTGTCAGAGCAGGCAGCAAAGCCTGAAACGGCAATCGCCGTACCGAGAATAAGCGCCAGTGTTTTTTTGATCTTCATTATATTTATCCTTTCATCATTTATTTTACAGGTTATCTGTATTTTTCAGCTTCAAATTGGATCCTTTCCAGAGTAAGCGCTACGTTTTTTACAGCTCCGATATAGTCTTGTGCACAGGCTATTTTGTTTTTTGTACATACCGCACAGAATTCTCCGCCGGGACAGTAATGATTATCCGTTCCGCCGGTAACAGGCAGACCGAACTGCTCTGCGTACCATTGCGCTCTTTTATTTGAAAGCTCGTCGCCGCTGTGGGTGTTGATTATTTCGACAGCGTCGGTATGATCGGGAACAAGCCTTATTTCACGGAGATAGCTTGCACGCCTAAATGGGTGAGCATGAACCAGAAAGCCTCCCGCTTCATGAACAAGCTCAGCATATCTGAAAAAGTCGTTGTCTTCAAGCTCGGGATGAGAAAGAAGCCACTGCTTATCAACTCCGTAGGTAAGAAAATCAGCGCCGCCATAGGTGTATTCAATTCCGAAAAGAACGGTAAGTCCTATCTCTTTTCCTTTTGCTTGTGCGTTTTCAAAGCCTCTGCAATAAGCGCTGACCTTATCGCTCCATTTAAGAGAGCGGTCAACTGCACTGTTACCGTTGAAAAAATGATCTGTTACAAATATAGTATCGTATCCCAGCGCCTTGTAGCGTTCTGCCTGCTGTGAGCCGCCTATTGAAGCGCAGGCGCTCCCCTCGCTTGTGTGCAGATGAGCTTCGCATAAATACCTTTTCATCAGAAGTCTATACCTCTCTTTATTACCTCAAGGCACATTCTTCCGTTGTGATACGGACATTTCCACGGGCCTACGATCTCCTTGAAGCCGTGGGGTTTATGCTCAAAGGAAACCTCGCTGTACCATTCAGAGCCGGGACGCTTGTCGATAATATCCGACTTTATGTATTCCCAGACCGACTTTGCAGCTTCAAGGAATTTCTTATCGCCGCTGTGCTGATATGCATTTATAAAACCAACGACAGACTCTGCTTCTACCCACCATACTCGCTTTCTGTCTATCTTATCGTTTTCACGCTCGTTGTTAAGAGCTCCGTTCTCCATTGCTGTATTAAGAATATTATTCGAGATATTCAGATCCATATCGGCAAACTGTTTTTTAAGCTCCTCGTCCTCCAGCGTATCGCAGGCAAGGTCCATAAGCCAGGTTGCTTCAATATCATGACCGTAGGAATGAATATCTCCGATCACTTCCAGCTTTTCATTAAAGAAAACCTTGAGGGCGTTTGTCTGAGAATCGAAAACCTTATCCTTTATTTGAGAAAGCTGAAATTTAAGACGCTTTGCAACTTCTTCATTTCTGTCAGCTTTATAAAGCTCGGTGTAAGCTTCGATCAGGTGAAGAATCGCATTCATAGTTTTATCTGCCATAAGGCCGTTTTCCGAAAGAGCATCGTTTGGTACAAGCTTCCAGTCAACTGTAAAAGCTTCACGGTAGCCGTATTCGTCTAGAGTATTTGTTTCAATATCGCTAAAGAGTTTATAGGCAAGGTCAAGAGCGAATTTATCGCCGACAGCGTTGTAATAAGCTGAAAGCGCATAAATTGCAAAGGCTATGTTATAGGTATGCTTCATAGTATCCGACGGTTCGCCCTTAAAGCTTGTCATCCAGTAAACTCCGCCGTTATCGTAATCGATACAGTGATTTTTTATATACTCGAATGCATGATCTGCAAGCTCCCTGCATTTTTCGTCCTTGAGAACGGCATAGCAGCTTGAAAAGAACCACAATATTCTTGAGTGAAGAATAACTCCCTTATCGGCCTTTTTGTCAAGCTCAAGATCATAGCTCATATATCCGTAAAAGCCGCCGTTTTCCTCGTCCTTCAAATTTGCCCAGAACGGAATGATATGTTCCGTAAGCTCTTTTTTAACCTCTGAAATAATCATAGCTGATCTGCTCCTTTATATTAATGTGATGAACATTTGGTTTTTGTATGCTTCTGATATTTATCCACAATACTTTTGCAGTCATTCAGATGAATGATCTGGTGTTTTGTCAAAGGCATAGTAATTATCTCCGAAACAGTTTTCCTTCCCCAATAATTCATCAGTCCCTCGGTTTCCGGAATAACTGCACCCTCATCTTTTATTCTGATGATCTGTGACGGCAAAAAGGTTTTTGAAGGCTGGTCGAGGGTAAGCTTTTCAAAAAACTTTTTAGTTTTGCGTCCCACGTTTTCACGGTATGCGAACAATGCTTTGACAGAAAGACTCTCACTCAGCGAAAACACCTCTTCGTCGTTGCAAAGAAGAATGCTTGCGGTAATATCCTCAATTCTGGTTATATGACATACTGCTCACTCTCTACTCGGCAATCTTTCTCGCTTCTACATAAAATCTTTTATCCTCGGCGTGACCCATTGAAAAGGTTTTTCTGGGGAGCGCTCCGTCACAGATGACCGTCGGGAAAAGCTCTGATTTCGCCATATCCGGCAGGATAAAGCCGATCGTATCCTCGTTCATCGAAAGCCTGTCTACAACTTCCGTGCCGTGTATATAGTCGATTTTTCCTCCCGCTTCGGGCAGCAGTCTGTCCAGTACTGTCTGAAGGCTTCCGACTGCAAGCTTGGAAAGCGGCTTATGTACATATTTTTCTTTGTGAACGCCGTTTTTTACGATAACGATCTTCTGTGCGCTTATACTATCGCTGAGTTCAAGCTCTTCAGTCACCTTTTCCTCAAGCTTTTGTGCGTCAACGCCGGTCACGATCCTATGGATAGCTTCAAATTCCAGGGCAGGCGAATGAAGATCAACTATTTCGGCAAGAGCGTACCTTGCGGGACTGTGCGACATATCCTTATCGGGATATTTAGCCTTCAGTCTCTCATAATACTCTTTGGCGGTAGCAAGGGAATGATTTCCGTCGCCCATTGCGTAAACGAGCGGAGAGGTTTCGCTGATACCGTATTTTTTATTGAATGAATCAAGGTCGGCAAGCTTTTCAAGAGCAGCCAGCACATTGTCCGCGGATTTTTCATCAAGCAGCCAGCCCTTTATGCTTCCTCCGTTCTGCATAAGCTTGAAATCATAAAGCTTTTCCATACCGCCTGTTTTTTCAGCCAGCGGCTCTATTACCGTTTTTTCAGTATCGTCTATAAGAATCATAATATGAGGAAGCTCTATCTGCGCACCCTCGCGCACCTTTATTCTGGGCGGAATACGCTCTACTACCGTAGCCTCAGTGGCTCTTACCTGAGATCTCGAACCCTTTCGGTAATCATATTCTTCAAGGTCAACAGCTCCGATTATTCCAGCTCTTACCTTACCGTCGGACTGGGTACGCTCAATATATATAAGGGAATTTTTAAGCTCTTTAAAGGTATCTGTTTCAAGGTATTCGGTCATATTATTATGTATTTTTTCAATACGCATTTCAACGTCAGGGTTTTCCAGATAAACCTCCGGAAGTATCAGATTTAGAGCGGATTTTGAACCGGCGGTAAGCTTTTCTGTTTCAGACCAGTATTCCGGCTGAGAGGTATACTGATCGCAGGCCACGACCGCCCATTTTGTCATATCAGTATTCTTGGGAATTAGAATATCGGCTTTTTTAAATGCAGATGACATAAATTAAAACTCCTGTCTTATGTAAGCGTTATAGGATATTGCTTTTTCATATTTTTTGATAACGTTTTCGTTCCGTATACTCCAAAACAGGACGGTAAAAAACCGTCCTGCAAGGCTTATTTATTCGTTTGTATTCTGTCCTGCTCCGCAGCATTTTTTGTATTTCTTTCCGCTTCCGCAGGGACATGGATCGTTCGGTCCGACTTTACTTGTTTTTCTCTGGATATTATGATGCTGAGCGCCCTCGTTGAGAACCTGTTCTCTCTTGGGAGCAGGCGCAGACTTTCTTACCTGAATGGTAAACAGCATTCTTACCGTATCCTCGCGGATAGCGTCGATCATAGCGTCGAACATATCGAAGCCTTCCATACGGTATTCAACAACAGGGTTCTTTTGACCGTAGGAGCGCAGACCGATACCGCGCTTCAGTTCTTCCATATCGTCGATATGAGCCATCCACTTTGTATCTACGACTTTAAGCAGAACAACACGTTCTATTTCTCTTAGAAGCTCTCTGCCGAGATCCTCCTCACGCTTAGCATATATCTTGTCGGCTCTGTCGTTGAGCATTTCTACAATATCCTTCTTGGATACCTCGTCAAGCTGCTTTGCGTCGTATCTGAAATCGCTGTCAACGGTAAACAGACCCATAAGATGATCGCGCAGGCCCTCCAGATTCCAGTCGTCGTGTATCTCGTCATCAAGCAGGTACATATTGACCGTTGAATCAATGTATTCCTTGATCATTCCGACGATATAGTCGTGAATATCTTCTCCGTCGAGAACCTTCTGGCGCTGACCGTAGATAATTTCACGCTGGGTATTCATTACGTCGTCGTAGTTAAGAACGTTCTTTCTGATATTGAAGTTTCTGCCCTCTATCTTCTTCTGAGAGGACTCGATAACGTTGGCAAGCATTTTTGACTGGATAGGCGTATTTTCGTCGACCTTCAGCGCTTCCATCATAGCGTTTATCCTGTCGCCGCCGAACAGACGCATAAGATCGTCCTCAAGTGAAAGGAAGAACAGGCTTTCTCCCGGGTCGCCCTGACGTCCCGAACGTCCTCTCAGCTGATTGTCGATACGTCTTGACTCATGTCTTTCCGTACCGATAATAAACAATCCGCCGGCTTCCTTTACCTTTTCCGCTTTTTCGGCAACTTCAGCGGAATATTTGGCGTAAAGCTCCTTGTACTTAGCTCTCGCCTCAAGCACCTGCTCATTGTCTGTCTCCGCAAAGCCGGTCGCTTCAACGACGATTTCCTCGGGATAGTCCATTTTATAAAGCTGCTCTGTAGCAAGGTATTCGGCGTTTCCTCCGAGGAGAATATCCGTTCCTCTTCCTGCCATATTGGTAGCTATGGTAACAGCTCCGTACTTACCTGCCTGAGCTACTATCTTAGCTTCCTTGTCGTGATATTTAGCGTTGAGAACCTCATGCTTTACACCCTTATTTTTAAGCAGTCTTGACAGATATTCGGATTTTTCGATCGAAACTGTACCAACCAGAACCGGCTGTCCTTTTTTGTTGCATTCGATTATCTGCTCGATAACGGCGTTGAATTTGCCCTTTTCGGTCTTGTAAACAACGTCCGGATGATCCATTCTTACAACAGGCTTATTTGTCGGGACCTCGATAACGTCCAGCTTATAGATCTCCCTGAACTCGTCCTCTTCGGTGATCGCAGTACCTGTCATACCCGAAAGCTTTGAGTAAAGACGGAAGTAGTTCTGATAGGTGATAGTAGCAATAGTTTTGGACTCGCGCATTACCTTAACGCCCTCTTTTGCCTCGATAGCCTGATGCAGACCGTCGTTGAAGCGGCGTCCTATCATTATACGTCCTGTAAATTCGTCGACTATAAGTACCTCTCCGTCCTTGACTACATAGTCGATGTCCTTTCTCATTGTACCGTTGGCTTTTATAGCCTGATTTATATGGTGCAGCAGAGTCATATTGTCGGCGTCCATAAGGTTAATTACGTTAAATACCTTTTCAGCCTTTTTGACTCCCGACTTTGTAAGGGTTGCAGTCCTTGCCTTTTCATCTATGATGTAGTCGCCGTCAAGAGCATCGTTATCCGCCTTGTCGTCCATTTCAACAACGGTAATCGGTTTAAGCGTTTTTGCAAAACGGTCTGCAAGAGTATAAAGCTCTGTAGACTTATCTCCCTGACCTGAAATAATAAGCGGAGTCCTCGCCTCATCGATAAGGATAGAGTCTACCTCGTCCACGATCGCAAAGGAATGTTCCCTCTGTACCTTGTCTTTTTTATAAATGACCATGTTGTCGCGGAGATAGTCGAAGCCGAACTCGTTGTTGGTTCCGTATGTAATATCCGCATTGTATGCAGCACGCTTTTCATCTTTGTCCATACCCGAAAGCACTACGCCTATAGACTGTCCGAGGAATCTGAATACCTTGCCCATTTCCTCCGACTGGAATTTTGCAAGATAGTCGTTTACCGTAACAACGTGAACTCCCTTGCCGTCCAGCGAATTAGCATAAGCCGCAAGACAGGCTACAAGGGTTTTTCCTTCTCCTGTCTTCATCTCGGCGATTCTGCCCTGATGAAGGATTATAGCTCCTATTATCTGAACCGGGAAAGGCTTTTTGCCAAGCACACGGAAAGCGGCTTCACGGCATACCGCAAGAGCGTCCGGCAAAACGTCGTCCAGAGAGCTAAGTCCGTCGGCGATCTTGTCCTTCATTATCTGAGTCTGTTCTCTCAGCTCATGATCGGACATCGGCTGATACTTTTCCTCAAGCTCAAGCACCTTATTCTTAATAGGCTCTATTCTTTTCAGCTCTTTTTTAGAGTAATTACCGAATATTGCTTCAATCAAACCCATTCTTTCATTCCACCTTTTAAATTTTCAGTCCTGAGAAATATATATGAAATCTGTTCCCAAATATATTATTTCAGTAAAGCTGCTGTTCCCTTTAAAAAGACTGAGTGTAAATTCAGAATAAAATACAGTATAACAGTATTTCAGCCATGAATCTTGTATACTTTTAATAAGGGCGTCAGTAGTAAGATATAAAAATACATATTAATTATAGCAAATAATTATCTGTTTGTCAATTGATTTTAATACAATTCGCTAAAATCAATTTTGCTGATCTCAGCAGGTATAATTTCAGGGCGCTTTTGCTTGTAAATAAACATAAGGCAAAAGCGGCGGACTGCATAAGTTATGCTGTCCGCCTGCTTATATAGCTTTACATTTTAGCTCTTTCCTTGGCTCTGAGGGTATTGCTGAGAGTTCTCTTTCTTATTCTGATATTTTTGGGAGTTACCTCAAGAAGCTCGTCGTCGGCGAGAAATTCAAGGGAATCCTCAAGACTCAGATTTCTCGGCGGGATAAGCCTTAAGGCATCGTCGCTGCCGCTTGCTCTGGTATTTGTAAGATGTTTTTTCTTGCAGACGTTGACAACGAGATCCTCAGCTTTCGGAGAAGCTCCGACTATCATTCCCTCATATACGGGAGTTCCCGCAGTTATAAACAGCTCTCCTCGTTCCTGAGCGTTGAAAAGGCCGTAGGTAACAGCCTCTCCTGTTTCAAAGGCAACAAGCGAGCCTGTGCTTCTTCTAGCGATTTCGCCTTTATATGGCTGATAGCTGTGAAATACCGAACTCATTATTCCCTCGCCCTTAGTATCGGTCATAAACTCGCTTCTGTAGCCGAAAAGCCCTCTTGCGGGGATCAGAAATTCAATTCTCATTCTGCTTCCTACAGGAGTCATCTGGGTAAGCTCGCCTTTTCTTGAACCTAGCTTTTCCATTACCGAACCTACGCAGCTTTCCGGAACGTCTATAACAAGTCTTTCAATAGGCTCGTTAAGCTTTCCGTCAATTTCCTTATAAAGCACATGAGGCGTAGAAACTGAAAGCTCGTAGCCCTCACGGCGCATATTTTCGATCAGTATAGACAGGTGCATTTCTCCTCTGCCGGCTACCTTGAAGCTGTCGGTTGAATCGGTTTCTGAAACCCTGAGGGAAACGTCTTTCAGAAGCTCCTTGAACAGCCTGTCCCTGAGCTGCCGAGAGGTTACGAATTTACCCTCTCTTCCGGCAAACGGAGAGTCGTTGACCGAAAATGTCATTTCAACTGTAGGCTCTGAAATTTTTACAAAGGGAAGTGCCTCAAAGCTGCCGAATTCGCATATTGTATCGCCTATAGTAATATTCTCAATACCGCTTATACAAACTATATCGCCGGCCTTTGCTTCGTCGCAGGGAACTCGGTTAAGTCCCTCTATCTGATACATTGTAACGATCCTGCCCCTGTATTCCTTTTTGGTCTGATGAAAATCGCCGACGGTAACTTCCTGATTAACTTTCATGACTCCGCGTTCTATTCTTCCTACGGCAATTCTTCCGACATATTCATTGTAGTCTATAGCCGAAACAAGATACTGCATAGAGCCTTCAGCGTCTACCTCAGGGGCAGGGATATAGTTCAGTATTTCGTCAAGCAGAGGAATAAGATCCTCTCCCTGCTCATTGGGGTGATAAGAAGCCGTTCCGTCCCTGCCTGAGCAGTAAAGAATAGGACTGTCAAGCTGCTCGTCACTGGCGTCAAGATCCATAAGCAGTTCCAATACCTCGTCGCCTACTTCGTTGAGTCTTGCGTCGGGGCGGTCTATCTTGTTAACTACAACGATTATTTTATGTCCAAGCTCCAGCGCCTTCTGAAGAACGAATCTGGTCTGAGGCATAGGTCCTTCCGCTGCGTCTACCAGCAGAATAACTCCGTTTACCATTTTTAGAACTCGTTCTACCTCGCCGCCGAAATCGGCGTGTCCCGGAGTATCTATAACGTTTATTTTAACGTCCTTGTAATGAATAGACGTATTTTTGGCAAGTATAGTGATTCCTCTTTCGCGCTCAATGTCGTTAGAGTCCATGACTCTGTCGTCGACCGCCTGATTATCGCGGAAGGTTCCGCTCTGTTTGAGCATTTCGTCAACGAGGGTCGTTTTACCGTGGTCAACGTGAGCGATAATAGCAATGTTCCTTAAATCTTTTCTTATCATAAATATCCTCCCTTTAAGCCTGTGCAGCCAGAACGGAGTCTGTACAAAGGACGGCTTAAATAAAATTCATATCTTTCCAAACATTTATTATACCACAAAAAATCTCTTAATGCAAATATAAATTCACTCTGAATAGAACTGCGGATTTGTGGATTATAACAACAAAATGCCGCAGAATGCGAAAATTATGCATTCTGCGGCAACAAAAGCTTAATAACTCGGGATTTATCAATAATTCTGGACTACAACTGATTCGCCGGTGCTTTTATTATATGCAACGCTGTAGCCGTGGCTGTCCTCTGTAAATATGTAGTAATACCTATAGTTCCCGTCGTCCTCTCTGAATTCATAGGAAGAGATCGTTCCGCTGATCTGTGATGAAACAGAAGCAATTATAGCGCTGTCGTCAAAGGTATCTGGGGCTGATGAAGTATCTGCCGCCGAAGACGTATCCGCTGATGAGCTGTCGCTTGTGGAGGAAGTATCTGAAACGGAGGAGGTATCGGGCAACGAGCTTGAAGCGTCAGCTTGTGAATGATCCGCAGCCGACGAATCTTCAGGCAAAGAGCTTGCTTCGGAGGAATCCTCAGATCCGGATGATGTATCGTCTGATGAAGAAGCTTCCGGTTTGCTGTCTGATGAATTATCGGCAGAGGACTGCGGGTCTGTCTGCTGAGCAGAGGATTTATCATCTGACGTATCGTTCAGGCTCTGAGAAGAGGAGGTTTTGTCGGAAAGTCCGTCAAGCTCGTCTGACGAATCATTTCCGCCTGAGAAGCCGAATATCTTATATCCGACTATAACGGCTATAATTACGATAACAAGTATACCTATTGTAATTACCGCGGCTATCATAAAGGTTTTCTTTGACGGGTCTATTTCGCCGTCGTCATCGTCGTATTCCTCATCATAATCCTCATATTCGTTTTCATCGTATTCTTCATAGCCTTCAGTTTGTGGGCTGCCGTAATTATCCTCTCCGCCGTCTGAAGCGGAACGGCTGTTAAACTGCTCGTTTACCTGAGCTGCAGAAAAAATACGGGTCCTGTCATCGTCCTGCTGAAGCTGCTGCTTATTGAATACGATCGTGCTTTCTTCATCTGAGGGAACATCATCTTCTTCTGCGTTTTCGTTCTGATCGTCTATGAGAAGCGAATGGCAGAATTTGCAGAGTATTGCTTCTTCGGATATTTCCGCATTACAGTGAGGGCATCTTTTAGTTTTCATAGAAACAGTCCTTTCCTTTGCTTTTCAATACACTATTTATTAATATAATAGCATACTTCCTCAAAAAAATCAATGGATATCCTTTAATTTTCACCAAACATTCTTATTTCTCGATTTAATTCGGCAATCCGATGGTTTCTGACTGCAATAAGCAATACAAAAGGGCTTTGTGATATTGATAATTTGTGCAATATGCAGAAAGTTTCACTTACGCTTGACATTTAATATTAAAAAGTATATAATTATAACGCTGTCTGATGACGCAGACGCAGTAATGAGAGAAGAATAGAATATCCATTACGTGTGCAGGGTTCAGGAATTTGCTGCACACTATTCGTCAGCAACGGGGCGTAACTCAGTTTGGTAGAGTGCTTGGTTTGGGACCAAGATGCCGCAGGTTCAAGTCCTGTCGCCCCGACCATATAGCATAAAAACCACGCAAATGCTTGGTTTTTATTTTTATATACACGTTTTTATTTAAAATATTAATCTCTGGCTATCTCCTGCATATTAATAGCTTTGTTTGCAAGCAACGACGCATGAAAGCGCCTATAATCGTGTATGTGTATCGTTTTAATGCCTGCGGAATCAGCAGTTTGCATGGAAGTGTCACGCAGTGCCTTGATACATCCGTGCAAATTTTGTAATCATTCCTGAATCCGTCAATGCTTTCACAGCGTTTTTGGTGCTTATCCAGTATGCTGATAAGCGGATCGGGCAGCTGCATCGTATGTATGACGACTTGTTTTTAGGCGGAGTTATTCTGTAAATGAAAAGCTCTATTCTGCTTTCCCGTCTGTAGAACTGAGAAATGGCAGTCTTATGGAGATAATCGAATGTCAGGTCACAAAGGATAGTTCAGATACTAAATAAAGGAGCTGGAAAGCGATCTTCTCGGACAAACAAGTGACGGCTGGGGCGAAGGATTTGAGCAGCAGGAAATATCAACTGACGATGACAGGTCAATTTATTGCAGTTTCTACACTGGTTCTGCTGACGAGAGGCGGAGAAAGAATCAGCTCAGGATATTTCGGAAGATAATGATATGGATATAAAAATATGAGGTTGAAATATTCGGCTGGGTGTGGTATACTGTTTGTAGTAAACGGAGTGACAAATCGGAATTTGTAGGATAAAATATATATCTGATAGGAAGTGGGTATATGAACGATATCATTAATCATTATGACTTACTTATTGATGAAAAAAATGATCCAGTGCGTGATCCACAGGTTTTAAGAGACTATATGGATAAATGGGACGGACAAATTTTCATCAACTCTTTACAACTCAACAAGAATAAAAATGTTCTTGAAATTGGTGTAGGTACAGGACGTTTGGCAATAAAAGTCATTCCTAATTGCAAGCATTTTACAGGGATTGACTTTTCTCCGAAAACCATCGAACGGGCAATAGAAAATCTTGAAAGATTTGATAATAAAACTTTGATTTGTGGAGATTTTTTTGATTACTGTTCTACTAAAAAATTTGATATCATTTACTCTTCTTTGGTCCTGTGGCATATTAAAGAAAAACAAGCATTTATAGATAAAGTCGCATCTTTGCTATCAAAAAACGGGCGTTTTGTTCTTTCAATTGCAGATGATCAGTCTGAGGAACTTGACTTCGCTATACGTAAAATACATATGTATCCCGATACTATTGAAGATACAGTGAACTTTCTTAAAAAATCCAATTTGAAAGTGACATCAATAAATCGCGTGGAATTCGGTACAGTTTTTACAGCGGAGAAATAACGCTCAGGTATTCAAAAGATAAGCATAATTTTCATCTCTACAAATCCCCATTTATCGACCAAACCAAATTAAACAAAACCAACCCAGCCGTTATGAGAAATCATAACGGCTTTTTTCATGCCTTGAACTAGGAGGAATTTATGCCTAACAATATAGACGGATTTTTCGTGGCATATATATCAGAAAACGTGTCATATTTTGAAGTTTTTCATATGAAATTTCAAAATAAATTAAACCTCGTATTTTAATGTAAATACAAGGTTTAAAATTGGTGGAGCATAGGGGACTTGAACCCCTGACCCCCACACTGCCAGTGTGGTGCGCTCCCAGCTGCGCTAATGCCCCTTTGATATGTATAAATAAAAGAGTAAAAAAGCATTCACTATGTGAATGCCTTTTAAATTTTGGTGGGAGAGGATGGATTCGAACCATCGAAGCAAATGCAACAGATTTACAGTCTGCCCCCTTTGGCCACTCGGGAACTCTCCCAAAATAAAATATGGAGCTGGTGGACGGACTCGAACCCCCGACCTGCTGATTACAAATCAGCTGCTCTACCAACTGAGCTACACCAGCTTGTTTTCCGCCGCCATAACGTAAATTATTATAGCATATCCTGTCCGCTTTGTCAATACTTTTTTCTGAGAAAATTTATTGTTCAAACATGATCAGACAGCTTAATTATTATACACTTATTTTTTCTGTCTGTCAAGGATAAAATATTTTTTTGTCGGAATATACAATAATATAATGACGTATCAACAGTATATTGTGCAATTTAAACCTCAATTATAGCTTTGATCTAATATTATTATTTACAAAACCAAATTTAAATAATGTCATACTTGACGTGAACTGATAAATATATTATAATATATAATTGTAATTGGAAAGATCTGCGGAAGGACTGATTTTTAATGTCAAACAATGCCGTTATTCTGGCCGGAGGTCAGGGGAAGAGAATGAAAACCAACAAGCCTAAGGTTCTTTGCAGCGTAATCGGAGAGCCTATGCTTGAATGGGTGCTGACTGCCTGCGAAAATGCGGATATAAACGATATCTGTGTTGTTAAGGGATATGAAAGCGCACAGATAGATAAATTTCTTGAAGAGCGCAGCTCAAGAGCGGAGGTTTCCTCTGTTTTACAGGAGGAGCAGCTCGGAACAGGTCATGCGGTAATGCAGGCCCGAGAATTTTTGGAGGAGCATAAGGACGGGAATACGCTGGTGCTGTGCGGCGACGCCCCGTTTATTGACGCTGATACGATAAGCAGCGCTCTGGAGCTGCACAAAAGCAAAAGCTGTTCCGTTACCGTTGTAACGTCAAGGGTCGAAGATCCGTCGGGCTACGGAAGGCTGATCAGAAATGAAAACGGTATAAGCGGGATAGTTGAGCATAAGGACTGTAATCCTATGCAGCTTGCGATTACCGAGGTTAACAGCGGCTGCTATTGGTTCAATACTGCGGATCTGCTGGATGTGCTTTTTGAATTAAAACCGGAAAACGCTCAGGGAGAATATTATCTTACCGACTGCATTGAGCTGATCATTTCAAAGGGCAAGACTGCCGACGCTTATATATCAGGAAATCCTAATGTCGCTCTCGGCGCAAACGACCGCAGAGGACTGCTCAGGCTTAACGATATAGCACGAAGTGAAATAATAGGAAAATGGCTTGACGAGGGGATCGAATTTTGCTGCACGGACGGCGTTTCTATAGGGAACAGCGTTAAAATAGGGCAGGGAACAGTTATTCATTCTGGTGTAATTCTTCGTGGAAACACCACGATCGGTGAAAACTGTGTAATCGGAAATAACTGCATTATCGATAATACTCAGGTCGGAAACAACGTAAACCTCAACAATGTTCAGGCTTATGATTCAGTTATTGAGGACGATGTTAAAATCGGTCCTTACGTTCAGCTCAGACCGAATTCGCATATTAAGAAAGGTGCGAAGATCGGAGATTTTGTTGAAATCAAAAATTCCACTATCGGAGAATATACCGCTGTATCTCATCTTACCTATATCGGTGATTCCGACGTAGGCGCAAACGTAAACTTCGGCTGCGGCGTCGTAACGGTAAACTATAACGGCGATAAGAAGTTCAGGACAGTTATAGAGGATAATGCGTTTATCGGCTGCAATACAAATCTTGTAGCGCCGGTAAGAATAGGAAAGGGCGCTTATACCGCGGCAGGTTCTACAATTACCTGTGACGTTCCCGCGGATGCTCTGGCTATCGAGCGTACTCAGGCTCAGATAAAGGAAGGATATGCAGTGCGCAAGCTTAAAAACCGTACCGAAAAATTTGAAAAGCAGGTCAAGGTAAAGGGTGCGGAGAAATAAGTATAAACAGGTCTTATACGGCATTTTTTAATATGCTGTATAAGACTTTTTTGCATCCCGGCTTATTGAAAAGCATTGCAATTTGTTTTGCAGTATGCTATAATAATTTTATATATTTCGTGAAAGAGGTTGATCATCTATGACAAACAGCTATGAAAGTCCTTTCTGCACCAGATATGCCAGCAAGGAAATGCAGTATATTTTTTCGGCTGATAAGAAATTCACCACATGGAGAAAGCTCTGGGTCGCTCTGGCAAGAGCTGAAATGAAGCTCGGACTTCCCGTAACTCAGGAGCAGGTGGACGAGCTTGAAGCAAATATTGAAAATATAGATTACGCCGTTGCCGCAGAAAGAGAAAAGCTTGTGCGCCACGACGTTATGTCGCACGTTTACGCTTACGGAAAGGTATGTCCAAAGGCGGCGGGAATTATACACCTCGGAGCGACCTCCTGTTATGTAGGCGACAATACCGACGTTATAATAATGCGTGACGCTCTTAAGGTCGTAAAGAGAAAGCTTGTCAAGGTTATAGACCAGCTTGCGAAGTTTGCCGATAAGTATAAGGCTCTGCCTTGTCTTGCATATACTCATCTTCAGCCTGCTCAGCTTACGACAGTCGGCAAAAGAGCTGCGCTTTGGTGCAACGAGCTGCTTATGGATCTGGAGGATCTGGATTTCAGGCTTTCAAAGCTGAAGCTTTTAGGCTCGAAGGGAACAACCGGAACTCAGGCTTCGTTTATGGAGCTTTTTGAGGGGGACAGCGCAAAGGTAAAACAGCTTGAGCAGATGATCGCTGAGGAGATGGGATTTAACGAGTCAGTTCCCGTTTCGGGGCAGACCTATTCCAGAAAAATGGATTATCAGGTATGCTCGGTACTGGCGGGTATCGCTCAGTCGGCAAGTAAGTTTTCAAACGACATCAGAATACTTCAGTCCTTTAAGGAGATAGAGGAGCCGTTTGAAAAGAATCAGATAGGCTCGTCGGCAATGGCATACAAGAGAAATCCTATGCGTGACGAAAGAATAACCTCACTTGCGAGATATGTTATGTGCGATGTGTTAAATCCTGCGTTTACGGCAGGAACACAGTGGTTTGAAAGAACTCTCGACGACTCGGCAAACAAGAGGATATCCGTTGCGGAGGCATTTCTCGGAACAGACGCTATTCTTAATATCCTGCTTAACGTTACCGACCTTGAAAACGGTCTGGTAGTATACGATAAGATAATAACCCGCAGGGTAATGGCAGAGCTTCCGTTTATGGCTACGGAGAATATAATGATGGACGCTGTAAAGAAAGGCGGAAACCGCCAGGAATTGCACGAGCGTATCAGAGAGTATTCTATGCAGGCAGGAAAGCGGGTCAAGCAGGAGGGACTTGACAATAATCTGTGCGAGCTTATTCTTGCCGATCCTATGTTTATGATAACGAAGGAAGAAATGGACGCAATAATGAAACCCGAAAACTTTATAGGAAGATGTCCTCAGCAGGTTGAGGAGTTCATAGAAAACTGCGTCAAGCCTGTAGTTGAAGCCAACGGCGTTTCGGACGATACAGCGGAGATCAGCGTATAACAGTTCGTACAGAGCTTTAGAGGGGTTAAACGTTATGAGCATATTTGACAGATTTAAGAAACCCGGGAACGGTCTTCAGATAAGAGCCGGTACGATAGATAAGCAACCGTCGTATATAATGCTGATACCAAAGGACGGAGTATTGCCTGATGACGCTTCGGAGCTGATGGAAAGGCTTATGGTACTGCCTTTTATAAATATCATTTCCAAAAAGCTTACGGATAACGGAGGTTTTGAGGTTACGCTTGAATACAAAGGCTCGGAATATAAATTCGAGGCGTGGATAAACGAATTTCAGCTCCCAGAGCTTTTCAGGATAGGACACGATTTTACCGATGAGGAGATTCAGGCTATGGAGTCTGCCGAAAGCGGACTTGAAAGCTGTATGGTATTTTCCGGAGATAACTGCGAATCGTTTCATTTGCAGATAAAGCTTTTGTGCGCAATGGTCGGAGAACCTGCGGGAATAGTGGATTTCAGCGGCGAAAGAATGCTTTCCGGCAGATGGGCCGTGCTTGCGGCTCAGTCGGAGGTTCCCCCGTCTCCGGAATACCTGTACGCTGTTCAGGCGGTAAGCGGTGATACAGACGACGTCTGGCTTCACACCCATGGACTCAACCGCTGCGGAGGGATAGAGCTTGAGATACTCAATTCCGATAAGGAGTATTATAACGATCAGGCGTGCGTTATAAATACTTTGGCTTCAAATATTATTTCAAAGGGCGGGTTTATTGACGAGTATGAGCCGGTTTATATCATGCGGCTCTCGCAAGATACCGAGATAGTTGCGACCTGGATAAGCTGGGAAAAAGCCGTTGCTATGTATCACAAGGATATCCTCGGCGGCGCAAAAGACAGAACAGAGGGTCACAATGAAAATACCGGAGCAGTATATCTTTACAAAAGTGAAGCTGACAGCCGAAGCCGCAGACTTTCTCATATCAGCGTATATAACAGCCAGTTGAGAGAAAATCCGATCCTTATGATTACAACTCAGGAAACCGAGCGAATGTGCCGTCTGGCAACTGAAAGACTTGAATACATGACAAAACTTTTTGAAAACAGGGATAATTTCAATGATTTCGGAATTATCGTCAAGGTAGGATTAGAGGTTGACGAGGAATATAAAGACGGAGATATGAAAGAGCATATCTGGTTCGAGATCAGGGATATCGATATTCAGGCCGGGAGGTTTACAGCCGAGCTTACTCAGGAGCCGTATTGCATAAAGGCTATGAAGCAGGGGGATATAAGAGAATGCCGTTTTGACGAGATAACCGATTGGATAGTTTATGCAGACGGAGAACGAATAACCCCTGACAGTGTATACAAGCTAATAAAATAGAAAGTAATTTAATTCCGAAAGGATCTGATAATAATGAAAATCGAAACACAGCTTCTGCATGAGGGCTATACTCCTAAAAACGGAGAACCGAGAGTAGTGCCTATAGTACAGAGTACGACGTATGTCTATGATTCTACCGACGATGTTGCGGCGGTTTTTGACGACCCAACCAAGAGCTTGATCTATTCGCGTTTTGAAAACCCTACTACAGACGCTGTAGAAAAAAAGATAGCTGCGCTTGAGGGCGGAGCTGCAGCAATGTGTACTTCGTCGGGTCAGGCGGCGTCGCTTATCTCGATACTTAATATCTGCCAGGCGGGCGACAGCTTTATTGCGGCTTCATCTATTTACGGCGGTACGGTAAATCTATTTGCCGTAACCTTTGCTAAAATGGGTATCGAGTGTATATTTGTAGACGTAGATGCTTCGGAAGAAGAGCTTGCGGCGGCGTTCAAGCCAAACACAAAGGCAATGTTCGGTGAAACTATAGCTAATCCTGCGCTTACGGTTCTTGATATTGAAAAATGGGCAAAGGTCGCTCATGCAAACGGAGTTCCGCTTATTGTGGATAATACCTTTGCAACTCCTTATCTCTGCCGTCCTATCGAGTGGGGCGCAGATATAGTAATGCATTCAACCTCAAAGTATATGGACGGTCATGCCGTTCAGGTAGGCGGAGTTATCGTAGACAGCGGCAGGTTCGACTGGACAAACGGAAAATTCCCATGCATGACTGAGCCTGACGAAAGCTATCACGGAATTGTTTACACAGAAAAGTATTCGTTTGCGCCGTATATCGTCAAGGCGAGAATGCAGCTTATGAGAGATTTCGGCTGTTATCCTGCGGCAAACTCGTCGTTCCTGCTTAATCTGGGGATCGAAACTCTTGCAGTAAGAATGGATCGCTACTGTGAAAACGCTGTAAAAGCGGCAAAGTTCATACAGTCTACAGGAAAGGTAGAATCGGTTTCATATCCTGGACTTGAGGGCGATAAATACTACGGTATTGCACAGAAATACCTGCCTAAGGGCTCAAGCGGCGTAATTTCATTCTCTATAAAGGGAGGACGTAATGCGGCGGTCAAATTCATGGACAGCCTGAAGCTTGCTTCCAATGAGGTTCATGTAGCCGATATCCGAACCTGTGTGCTTCACCCGGCTTCCGCTACTCACCGTCAGCTTACCGACGAGCAGCTTGCAGCGGCAGGGATAGACGGAGGACTTATCAGATTATCGGTAGGTCTTGAAAATATCGACGATATAATCGAAGATCTTAGGCAGGCTTTTGAAGCAATAGGTTAAGGTCTGACAATCTCATTTACCGGCTGAATTTAAAGTATTAACTGAAAATTCCGACACAGATATATTAAATAAAAACAACCTGCGGTGTCACCTTTGATACCGCAGGTTGTTTTTTGTCTTATTGGTTACTGTCCGCCGTTTTCCGCAAGGAATTTTTCCGTATCAAGAGGATAATTTTTCAGATCGGGCAGTTCGTCCAGAGTCAGCACCCTTTCGCTGTTATATATCTTCTTCCACAAGTCGATCGAGGTATATTCGCCTGATAGCTGAGCGTCTTTGATTGTGAATTCGCCGTTCCAGGTTGAGAACCAAGCCCAGCGCGAACCGTCGTTGAAGGCTGCGTCAGGATCAAAAAGAGAGCCGTTTTCAGTCATTGCAATGATTTTATTTGTATCGGTCACCGTTTTCATAAGATCGTAGGTATCCTTCTGGGAAGAACTATCCTGAGGATCGGGATACAGATCGTAGCCTATAATGTCAACATATTCATCACCCGGATAATATGTCGGATCCTGACCGTTCCATACCCAGATAAGATTGTTTATATTATGTACGTTTGTAAGTCTGTCGTACATCAGCTTCCAAAGCTCGATATAAGCGTCTGCCCCTGACGAACCCCACCAGAACCACGGATTTTTCCACTTCGGATCTCCGCCGCCCTCATGAAGCGGTCTCCAGAGTATCGGAACATGATTGTCGTCAAGATTCATAAGAATTTCGGCTATAGCGTCAATATCTCTTATCAGATAATCATAGCCTTCGGGGTCTGATCCGTTAAGTGCGGCGGCAAGATCAAAGTTGGTATATTCTGAATAGAAGCCTTCAAACCATGCGCCTCCGTTATAGTTAAGGTAAGGCTCGGGAGCGTTCCAGTGCCAGCACATAGAAACTATGCCGCCCTTGTTTTTCCACCAGTCCATAGCCTGAAGCGGGACCATATCTCCTCCTCCCGAACCGTTTGCAACCCGGCTCGGAGATGATTCTATAAGGTCTAGACCGAGTATAGCGGGGGTTTTTCCCGTCTTATCCTGAATTTCAATAAATTCGCGGCAGTCTGCTCCGAAATTGTTTGAGGAATACTGACCAGAGATCGTATATTTTCCGTAAACATCGGTAAGGAAGTTATAAAGACGTCTGGTTTCCTCAGAAGCATTTGGATTGCTGAGCGTATTGCTTACTTCATACTGTGAAAGGTCAAGCTCCTTTGCCGGAGTGATGACGAGCTTATCTATATAGCAGAGACCGTCGGAGGCCTTGAAGCCTATCTTATGCTTTCCTTTCGGTATAAGTACGTTTGAGGCGGTATTTTCTCCGAACTTTGTTGTGTTTGTTTTGAATGACGTGAGGGAAGCTCCGTCTACGGTAATAAGATTTGAAACGCCCTCCTTGTCTGCGGCGGCAGTAATACTTATATCATAGCTGCCCTCTGCTTTAAATTCGATCTCAAATTCAACCGCATCGTTTTTTGAGGAGATCGAAACAAATCCCGAACCGCTGTAATCTCCTGCAAAGTTCTGATCCAGTACGGCGGCAGTACCCAACAATTCGCCGTCCTCCGCTTCGGCTTCGTACTTGAAATCAGCCGGGATATCGTTTTTGTTCTGAACGTCAGACAGATCCAGATCGCCGAGAGTTTCAACTACCGGGGCGGTAGTGATAGTCTTTCTTGTTGTCGTTGTTTCTCCTTCAGAGCCTTCATCTGACGAAGAGCTGCTTTTGCCGCAGCCTGCCATTGCCGCAGTAAGCGCTATGGCGGTTATAAAAGATATTGCTCTTTTTGAGGTTAAATACATATTCCGTTTTCTCCTTAACTGTTTTTAAGATTCTGCACTCTGCCTGCCGCCGGACGTTTTCTGATCAAGGCAGGACAGTACATACCTATTGGTGCTGAATTTCATTTTATACTCACTTTAAAATGTTGTCAATAGGTTTTTCAGGGTTTTACAATCAGTTCAAAACTGGAAACGTTTTCGACTGTAACTCAAACGTTTACGTAAAAATTATCTTCTCAATATCTTTTTATAGACCCACCCTGTAAAGCTTGAAGGAAGTATAAATAGTCCAAGCTGTAAGGCGCAGGGAATGACCATATCGGCAAAGGAAGAAAAGCCGGAGCTGTGAATAATGCGTCTTACCTTTATAAAACCCTTTGTCTGCTTCCAGCTTCCGCGCTTCTTAAAGTCGCCGCCGTAGGTTCTGTAGCGTACAAGCGTTTCGGGAATGTTCTGACCGACTGCGCCGTTTTGAAGCATTCTTACAATAAACTCATAGTCCTCGCATAATTTCAAGTCAGAATATCCGCCTGCCTTTACAGCTGCTGCTTTTTTAAAGGCTATCGTCTGGCGGTTAAAAGGGTTTCTTCGCCTTGCATATTTCAGTATCTGCTCCTGCTTTACGGGCATTTTTTTAATGCTTACCGTTTCGCCGGTACCGCTGTCAAATTCCTCAACAAAGGTTCCGACTATATCAAGCTCAGGATGCATTGCAAAAAGCATTATCTGCTTTGCGCAGCGGTCGGGCAAGGATATATCGTCTGAATCCATTTTAATTATTATCGGGCAGGAACAGGCTTTTATCCCGGCGTTGTTTGCCGTTCCTGCTCCTGCGTTTTCATCTGTCCTGATAATTTTTATTGTATCTCTGAATTCGCTTTGGAATGATTTGGCAATAATATTCAGCTCACAGGTCAGCGCTCCGTCGCAGACCAGCACAAGCTCCTCGGGCGGATATGTCTGCATAAGCATACTTTCAAGGCTTTCGTTGAGGTTAGCGGGCAGCTCCTTGTCGTACACAGTCATAAGAACACTGTACGGCGGCAGGTTATACCTTTTATTACCGGCTCTGATACATATCCCTCCCTTTCTTCAGTATAATTCGCTTATAAACAGTATAACAGACGTTCATAATTTTGTCAATTATTTTTTTACAGCATTTTGAGCTTTGAAAAAGTTTAAACTCAATATCTTGTTGTTCAGAAATATGTGGTTGATTTTTTGTCTTTTTATGGAAAATTTTTGAGAATAAATATATGGATAGAATATACTGTTTTGTTTGTTAATTTATTGAAAATGAGCTTCAGTACTTGATTATAATACGAAACTATGATATACTGTATATCGACAAAGATTTTAAGAAAAAATGAAAGTTGTCGCATTGCTAAAAATGAAAGGAGAGCGAAGCGGAATGAAAAATAAAGAGCAGTTTAAAAGAATATTGATTTTTATTGCGGGCTTGATCATTGTACTTGCATTTTCAAAAGCGTTCGCTCATGTATGGTACGAATACTATAACAGCAATATGCACGATCCTTACTGGAAAAGAGGAAACATACTGCTGATACTTATATACGCTTTTGTATATGTGCTTGTAACGAGAAGCGTCAGCGGCTTCAAGGTATCATATCTTAAAACAGGAGCGCTGTTCGGCTCTCAGATACTGGGGATACTTGTGACCAACGTTATAACCTACGTTCAGATAAGCCTTATTGGACGAGGACGTCTTGATGTTCTTCCTATGCTCTGTCTTACGGCGGCGGAAGCGGTCTTTGCGTTTGTTTGGAGCTTCTTCTTTACGAAGCTTTTTACAAGGATCTATCCTCCGAGGAAAATGATCATAGTATACGGAAACGTAAATGCGCGGGAGCTTGTTCAAAAGATGAGCAACCGTCAGGACAAATACTTGATCTGCGAATCTATCAGCTGCGACGAGGATATAGAAATAATAAAGGAACAGATATTAAAATACGAAGCGGTAATAATTTCTGACGTACCCAGTGAACTTAGAAACAAGCTTTTGAAATTTACGCTTGACAGATCAATAAGAACCTACATAAATCCCAAGCTTTCGGACATAATTATCAGGGGCGCGGAGGATTTTCATCTTTTCGATACGCCGCTGCTGCTCAGCAGGAATGACGGTCTTACATTTGAGCAGGCGTTTGCAAAACGGTTTATGGACCTGTTTTTGGCGGTTATTGCTTTTGCGGTCGCTTCACCGTTTATGCTTATTACGGCTCTTGCCATAAAGCTGTACGACCGCGGGCCTGTGCTTTATTCTCAGGAAAGGCTTACTTCCGGCGGCAAGGTTTTTAAGGTATATAAGTTCCGCAGTATGATCGTAGACGCCGAGAAGGACGGAGTGGCAAGGCTTGCCGGACAGAAGGACGACCGAATTACTCCGGTAGGTAAAATAATCAGAAAAATACGTTTTGACGAGCTTCCGCAGATACTTAACATTTTAAAGGGAGATATGTCGTTTGTAGGCCCGCGTCCCGAGCGTCCCGAGCTTGCGGCAAAATATCAGGAAACAATGCCTGAATTCCGCTACAGGCTTAAAGTAAAAGCAGGACTTACAGGCTACGCTCAGGTAATGGGCAAATATAATACTACGCCGTACGATAAGCTGAAGCTTGATCTGATGTATATTGAACGTCAGTCGGTACTGCTGGATATAAAAATAATTCTTATGACGATAAAAACCTGTTTTGTTCCGGAGGCTTCCGAGGGCGTTCAAAGCAATGAAATGCTTGAGACCAAACGTCAGGAGCACCCGAAGAGGGCAAAGGAAGAGCTTGATAAAATACTGAAATAAATTGACCGGCAGGCAGAGAATCATACCCTCTGCCTGCCGGCTTTAATTTTGTAAATTGCTGCGGTGAAATTACGCTGATGGTTTTAATTGTCACTGCTTTGCTTTGTAATACAGCTTGCAATGGCAGTAGCCCTCAAATTCCGGGTCGGCGATCTGCTCTCTGAATTCTTTGCATATACATTTGGTTTCGTCGTTTTGCTGTAATCTGCAAGGACAGTAACCGCCGGTACGCTTTAATCCCTCCCGTATCTGCTTTACAATTTCTGAGTCTTTATTTAAGGTAACATTTTTATTCATATTCCGCTCCTTTAAGTTCAGTTGCTTTCAAGCGTCTGCCTGTAGGTCTTAACAAAAGCGTCAGCAACGATTTTTCCGCCCTCTCCGTTGGGGTGACCTCCGTAAATCGCCGCAGAAGGATCGTCTGGATTGCTGAGATACGAGGCAAAGTCGAAAAATTCCGCTCCGTATTCTTTTGCCGTTTTTTCTGCAAGCTTATTATATTCTGTTCTTACCGCTTCAAGTTCTTCATTAAAATCCTGCGGCGGCGCGCTGAAAACTATTACTTTGCATTCGGAATCGGTAAGTACGTCCAGCAGAACCCTGAGGTAAGAGTCGATCTCTTCGGCGGTATCTCCTTTGTCTGCTCCGTATTTGCCGGAAACTATATCGTTTGTGCCGAAGGCTACGATCACTGTATCTGCGGTTTTGGTTCTTGCCAGCCAGTTCCCGCATTCGGCGGCGTCGCTGGCTCTTGCCCAGCCCAGTCCGCAGTTCCAGAAACCGCAGTCTTTACCAAGCTGCTGAGAGATCCCTGCTGCCCAGAATTCGTATTTCATAAATTCAGTCTGACAGCCCTGCGTTATAGAATCTCCGATTGCCGCAATACTGTACTTTACTTCTCTTTCAGCGCCTATCAGCTGCGGCAGCGGTATCCTGTCGCAGTAAGCAAATTCGCCATCTCCGTATTCGTCAGCTGTCGCTGAGGTAAGATTGGACATATTGGTGCAGGGTATATTCTCTCCTGTCAGCGTCCACTCCCATACCAGATAATGTCCCTCCGGCACATTAAATTCAACAGGATCGCTCCAGTAGGCTTCGTCAGGCTTTACCTCTTTGGCTTTGCTACCGCTGAAAGTTACCTCGGTTTTATTTTTTATCTCGTCTTCCGGATCTGTTCCGCCGTCTGCGATAAATGCGCTTTCTATCTTGTACGCTCCGCCGGACTGACCTGCATAGGCATTCTTTCCTTTGTCATAGGTTGAATCTACGGTGTTTGAAAAATAGAAACGGTATTCGAGACCGCCGTATTCTTCCACCGGGAAGTATGCTCTGTAGGTGACCTTATCCGCACTTTTTACCGTAAAGTTATTGCCGGTTGCGACAACAGTATTTGATATGTATCTGTCAAAGTTATCGTCGTTCAGCTCGCAGGCGGCTTTCTTTTCGGCATACGGATCGTTCTGCTGCTGTGATGATGTTTCAGGACTGCTTGCTGCGCCGCTGTCCTTTTCTGCTTTGCTTCCGCATGAGCTTGCCGTAATCGTTATCAGTCCGCAAAGCAGGACCGTCAGTATTCTTTTCAATTTATTAACCTCCGCTTCGATCGTTTTTTAAAATTATACCACTACTTTTTCATTCCGTCAATCCTGAACGGAACGTATAGGCAGATTGTACATTATTGAAGCAGTTATTTTATGCATTATTCCAAATCCCATGTGCCTTTTTTCTGTTTACATAATTAATGATCTGTGATATAATGTAATTAAATAATAAATTATAAAACGGTTATGCAAGACTATTGTTAAACGGCGGACATTGACATTCAATAAAGGAAGTGCTTTTATGAGTTTAGTAAAAAAGCTTGCGGCATTTGCTCTTTCGGCGGCTGCGGCAGTTACGGTTTTGAGCTTTGCACAGGCTTCGGAAGGAAACGGAACGTACAGTTCTGCGGTAATGACCTGCTCGGCTGCAGATTATGCTCCGGCAAAGGTCACAGTAAAAACCGATTACTCATGTACGACAGACGCCATACGTATTAACTGGAATAAGGTAAGCGGAGCGACAGGCTACAGAATATATCGGTATAACGGAAAAAACTGGATAAATATTGCTACTGTTAATAATTCTGATACGGTCACATACCGTAATTCGGGTTTAAGCTCCGGAACGCTTTATCAGTATAAGGTAAAGGCATACAGAAAGGTAAACGGAACAAATTACTGGGGCAAGGCAAGCGACGCCAAATACGCCGGTACAAAATCAAAGGCGGTAAAGATAACCTCGACTTCACAGACTGAAAATGCCGTAAGGCTCAACTGGACGAAGCAGACGGGAAACGGCTATCAGGTATATCAGTATAAATCGGGAAGCTGGGTAAAAATTGCGACTCTCAGGGATATGAATACTACTACCTACAGGGTAGGAGGTCTTTCAAACAATACCGAGTATCAGTTTAAGGTTAGAGCCTACAGAACCGATACAAAGGGTAAGGTAAACGCAGGAACGTGCGGATATGTAAGGCGTATGCTGGGTTCTTCGCCTCTTGCCAAGAACGGCCCGCTTTCCGTAAGCGGAGCTAATATAGTTAATATGAAAGGTTCAAAGTTCCAGATTAGAGGTATGTCTACCCACGGCATTATGTGGGAAAACTTCTCGGATATTCTTACTAAGAACAGCCTGAAGGTACTGCGTGACGACTGGGGAGTAAATACAATAAGAATCGCTATGTATACCGAAGAATACGGCGGCTATACTACAGGCTCTGCTTTTGCTTCTCAGGCAAAGGCTAAGGTAGATCAGGGAGTCGAAAATGCACGTTCGCTCGGAATGTACGCTGTTATTGACTGGCACGTTCTCAATGACCGTGATCCTAAGAAGCACCAGGCTGAGGCTGTAAAGTTCTTTACTGAAATGTCCAAAAAGTATAAGGATTACAACAATGTTATCTATGAAATATGCAACGAGCCGAACGGCGGAGTTACATGGTCGGGGCAGATAAAGTCTTACTGCGATACGCTTGTAAAAACAATCAGAAAATATGATAAGGATGCTATTATAATCTGCGGAACGGGAACATGGTGTCAGGATATAGATAAGGTCGTAGGAAACAGGCTTTCGGATAAGAACTGCGTTTATGCACTGCATTTCTACGCTAACACTCATACAGACTGGCTGAGGTCGAGATTTACCGGCTGCTACAATAAGGGCCTTCCGATTCTTGTATCGGAGTTCGGGACCTGTGACGCTTCAGGAAACGGCGGCTATAACGCTTCACAGACAAAAACATGGCTAAAGCTTCTGGATTCAAAGAACGTAGGCTATATAAACTGGAGCGCCTGCGGAAAATCCGAGACCGCTTCAGCCTTTAAAAGCGGAACGAACCTGAAAGCGATCAAAAGCGGAACTTCACAGCTGACTGAGAGCGGAAAGCTTATACGCTCGTGGTATCGTTCAAGAGCAGGCAAGTAGAAGCTTCTGATCATCGTAAAATTATAAAAATTAAGGACGAACGCAGTTATTAAATACTGTGTCCGTCCTTTTTGTTCCGTATTTTTAGTTTACCGTTTCAAAGTAAATATTCATATCCATAAATTCCTTCAGAGGGTATTCGTTTTGATTTATTCCGATAAGCAGCTTTATATAAGCGGCAACATCCGAGATACGTCCCAGAGGTATAATACCTGCGTCGAACATATTTTTATGAGAGGTATAAAGCTGTCCGCCGACTTTTACTCCGCATATATAAAGTGGAATATTCTTTTCACGGCATCTTTTTGCAAGAGATGTAATATTCTTGTTATCGTCAGGGCTTCCCGTACAGGCTGTTCCGCTGTGATAAGGAACGTATAGAACCGCGCCGATATTTTCAATAAGCTTGTAGGAGGAAAAATCTATATCGGGATAACCGGAGATTTTAAGCACTCTTTTTTTCAGCTTCAGCGGATTTTTCAGCAGAGGTTCAAAGCTGTTGTCAAGCATTTTTTCACTTACCCGATAAAATTCATTTCCGCCGTATGAGGAAAATTTGTCGAGGCAGGTATCGGCGGGAATGATCCTTGTGGAAAGGTAAATACTTTCATAGGATGCAAAGACCCCTCTGTATTTTCCCTCCGAAATAACCTTTACGGCGCAGGTGAAATTATAAAGTCCGTTAGTTCCCTTTTCGTCCAGCGGAAGATTTGAAGCTACAAGAATAATAGGAACTGGGGAATGTCTGAACAGCATTCCGATAAAAGCGGCGGTATAGGCAAGGGTATCGCTGCCGTGAGTTATTATAACGCCTGAATAATCGCTGAAATTTACCTTTGAAAGCTCGTCTGCAAGCAGCTCCAGTTCGCTGACGGTAATATTTTCGCTGAGAATGTTCATGATCTGACGGCATTCAAACTGAGTATCATGACCGTAAATGTTCTCATATTGGCTTATAAGCAGGAATCTTTTGCTGCTGTCAACGTCTGCTATTCCGTTATATGAAGTGCTTCCTATCGTGCCGCCGGTAAAAAGCACTAATATTTTATTCATAGATATAAACCGTACTTTCTTTATAATATATATTCTTACTGCTAATAATAACACGACTTTCTTCAAAAGTCAATTAATATGCATATTTTGCCGATAAAACAGTATTGTATTATAAGCTGTTATCTGTTATAATTATTATGACCGTTGAAGCTAATAATAATCACTGCCGTTTATTCGGTTTTTGATAAAAAAGTTAAAATTGAGAGGAATGTTGAAAAAATGTGGGCATATGAAAGCGTATTTTATCAGATATATCCGCTGGGATTCTGCGGAGCGCCGTTTGAAAACGACGGAGTTACCGAAAGCAGAATAAATAAGGTAACTGACTGGATACCTCATATAAAGAGTCTGGGCTGCAACGCAGTCTATTTTTCTCCGGTGTTCGAGTCTGATACACACGGCTACAATACAAGGGATTACCGTAAGCTGGACTGCCGGCTCGGTACTAACAAGGATTTTGCGGAGGTATGCGGAAAGCTTCATGAAAACGGGGTAAGAGTGGTTCTCGACGGCGTTTTCAATCACGTCGGCAGGGGTTTCTGGGCGTTTCAGGACGTACTAAAAAAACGTGAGTCCTCGCCCTACAAAGATTGGTTTCATATAGATCTCGGAGGAAATTCAAATTATAACGACGGTCTTTGGTACGAGGGCTGGGAGGGGCATTTTGATCTTGTAAAGCTCAATCTCCGCAATCCCGAGGTTGCAGACCATATATTTGAATGCATAAGGGGCTGGATAGAGGAGTTTGATATAGACGGTCTGCGGCTTGACGTTGCTTACTGCCTAGATTTTGATTTTTTGAGAAATCTGCATAATTTTTGTAAATCGCTGAAGCCTGATTTCTTTTTGCTCGGCGAGCTTCTGCACGGAGATTATGCGCGCTGGGTAAATCCCGAAATGCTTGACAGCGCCACTAACTATGAGTGCTATAAGGGGCTTCACTCCAGCTTCAACAGCATGAATATGTTTGAGATTTGCCATTCTCTTAAAAATCAGTTCGGCCCTGAAAACTGGTGCCGCTACAGAGGAATGCATCTGCTGTCCTTTGTGGATAACCACGACGTTTCAAGGATCGCCAGCGTACTGAAAAATGAAAAGCATATTCCGCTTATCTATGCGCTTATGTTTGCAATGCCGGGGATACCCTGCATATACTACGGTTCGGAATGGGGAGAAAAGGCGGATAAAAGTCAGGGCGATCCTGCGCTCAGGGTATCCTTTGACGAGCCTCAGAGCAATGAGCTTACCGAATGGATCTCAAAGCTTGCGGCGGCGCATCGTGAAAGCAGAGCGCTCTGCTTCGGCTCGTTCTCCGTTTTGCTGCTGACTAATAAGCAGTGTATAATAGAGAGGGAAGCCGACGGAGAACGGGTTTTAGCGGCAATAAATGCTGACGGCGAAAGCTTTGACGCTCATTTTGACGCGCGCTGCGGAAAAGCGGCAGACCTTATTACAGGCAGGGAGCATGACTTCGGCGGCGGAAGCGAGCTGCCTCCTTACTCTGCATTCCTGTGGAAGTGCGAGAGATAAAAATTTTTTTTCACGCCGTAATTTTATGTTAAGGAGTATTGCCATGACGTCGGTATTTACTGCGCAGGAACTGCCGAAAAGCATTATAGAAAAAATAACGGGAGTTACCTACCGCGAAAATCCCCATATAAAGCTTTCTCAGCTGTCTTATCTGAGGATCAGCTATATTGACTTCGAGGGCAGCGTTCAGACGGGGGAAATGATATGCAATAAAAAGCTCTCCTCCGAGATCACGGATATTTTCAGAGAACTTTTTGAAGCCGGTTATCCTATAGAAAAAATGAGGCTTGCCGATGAATACGGCGGCGATGACGATAAGATAATGGCTGATAACAATACCTCTTGCTTTAACTATCGGACAGTAGCGGGGACCGATACCGTTTCTCTTCACGGTCTGGGCAGGGCGGTAGATATAAATCCGCTTTATAATCCGTATATTGCAGGTGGAAAAATAATGCCTGCAAAGGCCGCTCCTTATGCGGACAGATCGAGAGATTTTCCATATAAAATAGTTAAGGACGATATATGCTGGCGGATATTTACGTCTCATGGCTGGAAATGGGGCGGAGAATGGAAAAATTCCAAGGACTATCAGCATTTCTATAAGCCCGGTTCGGCAATGCTCAGAACAATAAGAAAAATATTCAGAATATAAAAGCTCGGAAAAAGATTTTATTCTTTGATGAATAAGATCTTTTTTATTTCAGAGCGATAATTTAATAATGATTGTTTTTGCTGCTGTTAAGGCTTCTGTGAATATATCAGGCATTATTAAAGCATACTGATATAGCGGCTGTAAAAACTCTGTTTTTGATAAAACGGTGAAAAATCGAATAGTTTTTATTTATAATTATAAAATTCGGCAGAAAATATGTAAGAATTTCGTCATATTTGCGTGTTGTATTTTAAGATATTTTAGTATATAATTATAAAGAAATATTGTGTAATCAAATTGTAATCTTTTTTATCGCTGAGTAATAATTATTTACAGTATGATTTTAAATACCGGAAATGAGGCTTGTTATGTCAGAGAATAACAAAATACTTAATAACGATATAGATTCTGGAAATAAAACTGCTTCCGACGAAGAACTTGAAGAGCTTATATCTACGGTAATGGCAATAAAAAAAGGTAAGAGGAAAACTGCCGTAGAAAAATCTGAGGATAAAGATCCCGAGGAAAAGTATGACGTAAGCTTTAAAAAAGCCAAGGCGTGCAGCGCTCCGCTGACCGGAGGCTCCGGCGCAGATAAGGCTACACCTTCCGAAAACGGTAAAAGCTCTGGATCTAAAAAGAGCGGAGGTACAGGCAAACGAGGCTCTGACTCCGCAGGACGTAAAAATACGGATAAAAGCTCAGACGCTTCAAAACGATCCGCTTCCCAAAGCTCAAAAAAGACTAAAAAAGGCTTCCGAAGCTGGTCTGCCAAAAAAAAGACAGGAGTGATCTTAGGCTTTGTTTTTCTGCTGATCTGTATTCTTGCGTTTGCGGCGTGGCTTAAATTAGTAGGCTATATTTCATTGTTTAACAAGGATAACGGCGGAATAAATACCGATAAGCCTGTTTACAGCGACACGGATCCTACTAAGCAGGACACTATCGATGAGCTTACGGAGGAAGAAAAGCTGAAACAGCAGCTTGAGAAAAGTGCTTCTGCTCTGATGAGCGACAGCGACGTTTTCAACGTTCTGCTGATAGGTGAGGATATACGGGATACTGAGCAGGAGACCCGTGGAAATACTGACGTCATGATGCTCATTTCTATAAATTCAAAGCTTGAAACAATAACTATGACCTCTTTTATGAGGGATATCTATCTTTATTTGCCTGACGCCGGATACTCTAACCGTCTTAACGCTGCGTATTATTACGGAGGAGCAGAAAGCCTTGAGAATACTCTTGAGCAGTATTTTGGAGTTACGATCGATAAATATGTTGTTGTTAATTTCTATTCCTTTATTAAAATAGTAGATACGGTAGGCGGACTTAATCTTACGGTATCAGATGAAGAAGCGGCAGGAATGCAGGCTCCTATGGCCGAGCAGAATAAATATCTCGGAAATAAGAAGGGGACCGATTACCTGAAGCAGGGAGGAGAAAATATTCTCCTTAACGGAAACCAGTCCCTTGCCTATGCACGTCTGAGATATGTCGGAGACGCTGACTTTGAAAGAACGCAGCGCCAGCGCAAGGTTATCTCCGAAATGATAAATAAATCAAAGAAGCTCAGCCTTGTAAAGCTTGATAAGCTCCTTAAAGAGGTTCTTCCTGAGGTTACTACCGATTTGGTCGAGTCCGGAAAGATAGCTTCCTTGCTGCTAAATTCATTTGAATATATGGATTATGATATTCAGGAGCTTAGGATTCCTGCTGACAATACCTTTACAAATGAAACTATCAACGGAATGGCTGTGCTGAGCATTGATTTTGACGCAAATATGAAGCTGATTCAGGAAACTATATACGGCGAATCGGCAGTAGAGTCAAGTACAGAGCCAGTCGTTGATGAGAACGGCTATGACCAATACGGTAATTATGTAGGTTTCACTAACGGATATTATGACTCTTACGGAAATTGGGTAAACTATTAGTTTAGTGTAATAAAACCGGATAAATGCAGGTTTATGCATTTATCCGGTTTTTTCTTGTTCCTACGTCAGTTCTGATTAAGTCAAGGCCGGACTTTTTCTCAGAAAAATAAAAAGGACGGAAAAGATCCGTCCTTTTAAAAGCTTTTATTTTACAAGACGCTGTATTTTTATTTTGTCCAAGGCGAGTCCGAGAACAATGTATACAGCTGAGCTTACAGCCACCTGTACGCAGTAAAACGGCGCTTGACCGAAAGCTGCGGCTATAGCTGCTGAGGAAAAGCCGTCAGTCATAACAAGTCCTTCGTAAAGGCTGTAACCTGCCGTACATAAGATCAGCGACGGTATTATCGCTGTGATATTTCTTGTACAGATTATCCTTCCGCTTTTGTTTGAAAAGAATAATGCTGTAACCGCTTTTATTATAATAGTTGCCGGCATCCATACTGCAAATCCGGTAAGTCCGTCTGCCAAAGCTCCCCCCACTGCTGACGCCGCTGCGGCATAAGGAGCGGGCAGAAGACTAGCGGCAAGATATATTATCCCGTCGCCTGCGTGAGTATAGCCAAGTCCCGTAGGAATGTGAATATAAGCGGTGACTGCAAATATTACCGCTGCAAAAAGTCCGGACAGTGCCAGAAGCCTTGTTTTTGTGTGAGCTGGTTTCATATGTTTTCTCCTTTAGTTTATTATCAGCTGTTGACATGCGAAGCTGACAGATCCGGGATACGTTTTTTTATTCCGGCTCTGTCAAAGGCAGCGCCTGCCGCTATAAAGAGTATCGCGCTGGCTGCTGTCTGAACAAAGTTTGCCGCAGCGTCCGCAAAGCCCATAGCCAGAGAACCGTAGATAACCAGTCCGCTGTAAAATCCGTAGCCTGCTACGCATAGTATGAGCGCAGGCAGAAGTGCGGCGTAATTGCGGGCGCATAGTATCTTTTCTCGCTTTGAAGTAAAGAATAAAGCAGTCAGTCCCTTGATCATAAGCGTTGCCGGGACCCATATCCAATAGCCTGAAAGCGCGTCCGACAGCGCACCTCCTATTGAAGCCGCCGCAACCGCATACGGGGCGGGCAATATTGACGCTGCGAGAAATATTATTCCGTCTCCGATATGAACATAGCCTTTTGTAGTAGGGATATGCAGATATGCCGTTAAAACGTAAATAACAGCCATAAAAAGTCCTGTGAGTGCAATAAGCCGTATCTGTTTTCCTGATCTTGATGGAAATGCCATGATTAAAAACCTCTTTCCGTTTGCTTTTCTGATATAATAATACTGCTGAGCTTTGCCGTTTGCAAATTCCTGAAAAGAGCAGCGCCGTTATTCTATTTTGTGCAATTTAGTTAATCGGATGTGTAATAAAAACGCTTTCGGATGTGCAGAATAACGTTAAATAAAAATGAAAAAAACCGTTTTCAAATCTGTCTGCACTATAATGCACAAACAAATCATATTATTCTGCTCTGAATTGTGCAAAGGGTAGAAAATTATACCCGATCATGCTTGTAAGATGCTGAAGTATACCTGACAAATTGAATGTAACGCAGATTTTATGCAGGATTTAATTCGGAATCATTCATATTCTGCATATTTTTTGCAATTTAAAGCAATATATAAGGTTTTTGCTGAATTGAATTGTAAGTTTTCATGCATAATCGCGTTAAAAATTTAACAAATATAGTGTTGACAAAAGAAAGGTTATAGGGTATAATGGTATCTATGGGAAATTTGATTTTTTTAAATCATCTTCCGTCAAGTCAGTTTTAATTTTGAGAGGAGTTTTAAATTTATGGCAAGTCTTACAAAGAACCCTAACGTTAACGCTTGGGTCGATGAAATGATTGCGCTTACAAAGCCGGATAATGTCGTATGGATCGACGGCTCCGACGAGCAGCTTCAGGCTCTCCGCGACGAGGCTATATCTACAGGTGAAATGATCGAACTTAATCAGGACGAGTATCCAGGCTGTCTGTATCACAGAACGCTCCCTAACGACGTTGCACGTGTTGAGGACAGAACCTTTATCTGTTCAAAAAACAAGCAGGACGCAGGCCCGACAAACAATTGGTGCGATCCTGAGGAGATGTACGCTAAGCTTACCCCTATGTACGACGGCGTAATGAAGGGAAGAACAATGTACGTTATCCCTTATTCCATGGGTCCTATCGGCTCGCCTCTTGCTAAGGTAGGCGTTGAGCTTACAGACTCTATCTATGTTGTACTTAACATGGATATTATGACAAGAATGGGCGCTAAGGCTTTCGAGAACTTGGGTGATACGTCTAATGACTTTGTAAGAGGACTTCATTCAAAGGCTCAGGTTGATCCTGAAAACAGATATATCGTTCACTTCCCCGAGGATAATACGATATGGTCCATAAACTCTGCTTACGGCGGAAACGTTCTTCTGGGCAAAAAGTGCTTCGCTCTCAGAATCGCTTCCTTCCAGGGTAAGAATGAAGGCTGGATGGCTGAGCATATGCTTATTCTCGGCGTAGAAAAGCCTGACGGAGAGGTTAAGTATATTACTGCCGCTTTCCCGTCTGCCTGCGGAAAGACAAACCTTGCTATGCTTATCCCGCCCGAGTGCTATACAGAACAGGGCTACAAGGTATGGACTGTCGGTGACGATATCGCATGGCTCAAGCAGGGCGAGGACGGAAGACTTTATGCGATCAATCCTGAGAACGGCTTCTTCGGAGTTGCTCCCGGAACAAACGCTAAGTCTAACTTTAACGCTCTTGCTTCAACTAAGAAGAATACGATATTTACTAACGTAGCTATAAATAACGACAATCTGACCGTTTGGTGGGAAGGTCTTGACAAGAACCCGCCTGTAAACGCTACAGAGTGGAAGGGTGAGAAGGTCAACGGACCTGAATTTATTGCCGAGGGCGGCAAGCTTGCTCATCCTAACTCCAGATTTACCGCTCCTGCCGAGAATTGCCCGTGCATTTCTTCTGAGTTCAACAATCCTCAGGGTGTGCCGATCTCTGCAATTATTTTTGGCGGAAGAAGAGCAAAGACAACTCCGCTGGTATATCAGGCATTTGACTGGAACCATGGTACTTTCATGGGCTCTGCAGTTTCATCTGAAACAACTGCCGCAGCTACAGGTGCAGTAGGCGTACTCCGTCACGACCCGATGGCTATGAAGCCGTTTATCGGCTACAACGTAGGCGATTACTGGGCACACTGGATCGAAATGGGCGAAAAGCTTGGCGATAAGGCTCCTAAGATATTTAACGTTAACTGGTTCAAGAAGGATGACGAGGGCAACTTTATGTGGCCGGGCTTCGGCGACAATATGAGAGTTCTTGACTGGATCATCAAGAGATGCGAGGGCACGGTTGACGCTCAGGAAACCGCTATCGGTTATGTTCCTAAGCCTGAGGATATCAATGTAACAGGTATCGAGGACGAGATCACTCCTGAGAGAATGAATGCTCTTCTTGATGTTGATAAGGAGCTTTGGAAGGACGAAGTTGCTGAAATGAGAAGATACTACAACGACGACATTGCAGCAAAGGGCGGAAATATCCCCGATGTTCTTTACAAAGAGCTTGATGAGCTCGAGGCTAGACTGGCTGATTAATAATCCTGAATATAAGAAAAAGGACTTTCCGAAAGGAAAGTCCTTTTTTGTAGCTTTTTTTAATTAATAACCGAAAACTTTCAGCAGTTTTTTTGAAACTTTGGTTGTAACCTTTAAGACCATTAGGGTCAGATTAGGTTAATTGTCTATGTTTTCCGACTCTTTATTAATTTTCTTTTGCTTTGAAAAAGAAATGAAGCCTAAAATTAGCAGCGGCACTGAAAACATAAAATAAATCGGCATACAGCAAAGTCCAACGCAAAAAAGAATTGCGCCGACAAGCGCTCCCCAGGTTGCTTTCAAAAAGAATCCTAACCAAGAAAAAATTGCACCCAAACTCATCATTATTAAATGAGGCATAATTAATGCTGATGCAATTGCTGTACCTAACTGTTCAGCAGCATCTTTAGTTTCCGCATTTGCTCCGTATATATACGAAATCATATAAATCGCATATGCTAATGAAGCTATTGCTGTAATGAACAAAAGTTTACTTCGCCCTTTAAACATATTAACTCCTCCCGTATGTATATTAGGAAATTTATTTCCTAATATATTATAGCACATTTTACAATAATATATCAATATATATACAAGATAAAATTATTGCAATATTATTGTATATTTTGTACAAATTGCGGTGCATAATAGATAATAAGGAGCGTGTATAAAATGTGGAAAATACAAAAAGGATATACCTATGTTACAAAAACCTTTCGGCTGCCGGAGGAGGTAGTTGAAAAGCTTGACAAGCTTGCCTATGAAAACAATCTTTCGCTTAATCAGCTGGTGATTCAATGCCTTAAATATGCTATAAATGATCTTGAGCATGAAGAAAATAAGCCGGAGTAAAAATCCCCGTAGGCAGAAATGACAGCGGGGAGGTTTTGAACAATATATTCTTAATCTAAAATGTTGAATAAACAAAAAAGCTCCGATAATCGGAGCTTTTCTCATCTGAAATTTGCTTATGGAGCTGATAGTCGGACTCGAACCGACGACCTGCTCATTACGAATGAGCTGCTCTACCAACTGAGCCATATCAGCATATATAAAATTTTCAGTCTACTAATCCGCCGTCATGCCGCTTTATCAAGAACCGACGACCTGCTCATTACGAATGAGCGGTTTCAACAGAGTTGAAACTCTCTACACAACTGAGCCATATCAGCATTCGTCAAAGGCACTTTACCGCAGCGCATTAAATATTATAAACTAAAAACAGTTTTTTGTCAATAGCTTATAAGTAAAATCCAATAATATTTTTGAAGGTTCGGACTTATCATAAAAAATATTCTAAAGCGGTTGAAATTCGGGAAAAGATGTGCTATAATAAATTTAATATACCGTTGTTTAAATGCGGTCTTGTGTAAAAAATAAAGTGTAAATATTCTTTGGGAAGGAATGTAAATTATGAGCCAGACAAAACAAAGATCTTCAGCTGCAAAGAGTGTGGCAATATTTTTTGTAGTGTTTATTATTTTGGAAATGCTTATTATTTTCGGAGTTTCAAGAGTTTTTAAGAATAAGGACGTAACTCCAAGCTTTGCGGGTTACAGCCTGTACATAATGAACGACAGCAAAATGGGGGAGGATGTTCCTCAGGGCGCTCTTGTTGTTGCAGCTAACGGCGTTCCCAGCGTTGAGGGGAAAGGAAAGGCTGTTTTGGTTGAAAACGTTCCGAATATCGGCACATCGGTATTCTGGCTTGCAGATGTTTCATCTAAGGGCGACAGCGTTGACGGAGTTGTTTATACTGTTTATCAGGAGAAAAATCCATCAAAGCTATATGAGGTAAAATCTTCGGACATAGTAGGTTTGGCGTCCAGCTATTACCTGACTGCCGGAAAGGTAATAAGCTTTGTGACTTCAACGTTCGGAATGGCCGTATGCGCTATCGTTCCTCTGTTTTTCCTTGTGCTGATAGAGCTGATCATAGCTATCGCTTCTCATTCCAGCAGCGACGATGAAGAAGATGAAGCTGAAGAGGAGGAAGAGGAAACTAATGTAACGCTTGACGATTTTCTTTTCGGCGGAGAAAATGAGAAAAAGCTTCACCGTTCTCATATTCAGATGGAGGAAGAGGAAGCTGAAGAACCAAAGCCGGAGTCTGAGCCGGAAGAGCAAGCTGCCGCAACTGACAGTACGGTAAAAGTTGACCAGTCTTATTATGAAAAGGCATCTAAGCTGCTTGACGAATCGGTTTCGGATTCAGCTGAAGAAGGTGCTGCATCGGCGGAGGAAAAGTCTGACAGTGAAATACAGAAGCCGATTTCCAAGTCTGCGTCCGCTTCTCTTGAAGACCTTATGAGACTTATGGAGGAAGAGCAGAAAAGGCTGAGGGATCAGCTTAACAAGTAAATATAAAAAAATATTGAATTAAGCGTCCTTCGTTGATCGGAGGGCGCTTTCAGTTCTTAAACAGGTGTTTTTTCAATATATATTATAATAAAGTGGAAGCTGTTATAGGCAGGAGATTGTCTGATGGTTTATTATCAAAAACGTTTAAGTGACCTATTTACGGATCATAGCAGAATTTTATCCGCGTTAAAAGTATAGCTGCCGCAGTTAAAATCACGCAATAGGTGAAAATGCACAATAAAAAGAATGATAAAATTATCACAATATGAAAATTTTAAACTCAAAAACTTAAAGCACGAAACTTTTTCACCGCTTGAAACGTTTACAGCGGTAATAATAAATAGTATCTAAATAGATTTCGTAATTCATTCAGATATTAAGGAGATTTTTGTCGAAAACGTTTAATACGTTTGATAATATTTTATCAAACGTATTGTTTGTTAATAATATACTAATTAAGCACTGAATTTTTGAAATAAATATATACAATATGCACATGGAAGTTGATTGAATTTTACCAATCAAATGGATAATCAATGTTAATTAGGAAGAGTTTCGCCGTTTTTGACTTCAGCAGCCGGAAATAATTACAAAACGGTTACAACGGCAATGATTTTGTGGGCAAAATGCACAAATTATGTGTTGAAAGACTGTTCATTTAACCATATTTTATTACATTCAGCATAAAAGTTTGCAAAAATACTTGAAATCTGCGTTGATATATTGTATATTTTTATTAACGGAAACGTTTGAAATTCAGATTTTCTGTTTGACGTTTATCTACTTAAACGTTTAAATCAGACGAAAGGCGGAAATCTCATTGGTTTCACTGAAAGATATTTCCGTTCGTTGCGGCGTTTCAGTTGCAACAGTAAGCAAAGCTCTGAACGATCATAAAGATGTCAGCGCAGCAACTAAAGAAAGGCTTATCAAGGCGGCTAAGGAAATGGGCTATTTCCCCAATTCTCAGGCAAGGGCTCTGAAAACGAACAGGACCTATAATCTGGGAGTTATGTTTCTCGATGAGGCGGGAAGCGGTCTTACTCATGAGTTTTTTGCAAAGGTGCTGAACAGCTTTAAAACAGAAGCGGAGCTCTCGGGTTATGATATTACTTTTATCAACAAGGATATCGGACGTCAGAAGATGTCAACCTATGAGCACTGCAAGTACCGCAATGTCGATGGTATCGTTATCACCTGTACGGATTTTACCGATCCGGATGTTTATGAGGTAATAAACGGAGATATTCCCGTCGTTACGATCGACCATATTTTCGACTGCCGTACAGCTGTTATGTCGAATAATGAAGGCGGAATGGAAGAGCTTATAAACTATGTGACGGATAAGGGTCACCGTAAAATAGCTTATATCCAGGGAAATAAATCGGCGGTTGCCGAAAGGCGTCTGGCAGGCTTTTATAAAGCGTGTATCAACAGAGGCGTAACGGTTCGTTCCGAATGGATACTAAGCGGAGATTATCATAATCCGGACAATACATATAAGCTTACTGCTGAGCTGCTGAAGGGCGATGACAGACCGACTTGTATCTTTATGCCGGACGATTATTCGGCGATAGGCGGCTTTAACGCCATTAAGGATATGGGGTTGTCGGTTCCGGAAGACGTTTCGGTAGTGGGATATGACGGAATAGCTTATGCTCAGTTTCTGTCACCAAAGCTGACAACCTATCTTCAGGATACAGCTCAGATAGGCGTAACGGCGGCAAAACGGTTGATTTCTCTTATAGAGAATCCACAGACTACCTTTACGGAGGTCGTAACGGTAAACGGACGCTTTCTCGAAGGCGAATCCGTTGCACGGATCTAGGCATTAATTTATTGCAGAAATCTCTGCAATGCAATCACAAATATAATGCGATATTTAAGGAGGAAATTTATTATGACACAGTTAAAGAGAATCCTTGCCGGCGCACTCAGCGTTTGCATGGTAGGTTCAGTAATGACGGCTTGCGGAAATGACGACAGCTCGTCTGCTTCCGGCGGATCAAATTCTACTGGCACAACGAATTCAAACGGCGGCAGCACAGAGAGCAGGATCGATACTTCTACTCTTCACGGTAAAGAGTCTTCTGAAGAATCTAAGAATACTCTTACGATTTACTGCTGGAACACAGAGTTCAAGAGCAGAGTTGACAAGTATTATTCTAAGTATTCATCCCTTAACGTAAAGACCGGAACTGATAAGGACGGCAAGGAGTTCGTTGAATCTATCAACGGCGTTAAGCTGAACTGGGTTCAGAACGAAAACGAAGGAAACGTTTATCAGACAAAGCTTGACGAAGCTCTTAAGGGTCAGAAGGATTCAACTGAAAAGGTTGATATGTTCCTTATTGAAGCTGACTACGCTCTCAAGTATATTAACGGCGACGTTGCTCTCTCGGTTCAGGATATCGGAATTACAGAGGAAGATCTTGCTGAGCAGTACAAATACGTTAAGGATGTTGCTACCGATACAAAGTCAGGCGAGCTGAAGGGTGTTTCCTGGCAGGCTACACCGGGTCTGTTCCTGTATAACGCTGAGATAGCTAAGGATGTACTCGGAACTGATGATCCTGCTGAGGTTCAGAAGGCTGTTTCTGACTGGGATAAGTTTACCGAAACAGCTAAGAAGATGGCTGACAAGGGTTACAAGATGGTTTCCGGTTATGACGATACATACAGATGCTTCTCCAATACTGTATCAGGTCCTTGGGTAACTGACGATAAGATCACTATCGATCCTCAGATCACCAAGTGGGTTGAGCAGACCAAGGATTATACAGATAAGGGCTACAACAACAAGACTTCTCTCTGGGATGACGCTTGGGCTGCCGGACAGAAGATCGACGGTAAGGTATTCGGATATTTCTTCTCTACATGGGGTATTCCTTTCACACTTCTCCCCAACACTGTTGACGAAGAGGTCAAGCCTGATAACTCCAACGCTGTTGAAGGCAACGGCGGTTACGGTAAGTGGAGAGCCTGCGAAGGTCCTCAGGCATATTTCTGGGGCGGTACATGGATCTGCGGCGCTATCGACTCCGATAACACAGATATCGTTGCTGATATAATGAAGGTTATGACCTGCAATAAGGAATGCATGAAGGCCATCACAGAGGGCGAGCAGGACTATACAAACAATAAGGCTGCTATCAAGGAGCTTATCGACGGCGGTTACACCAACCCGTTCCTTGGCGGACAGAACCACCTTGCACTCCTTACAGAAGCTGCTGATAAGATCGACCTGTTTAATAAGCTTTCCGCATATGACCAGGGCTGCAACGAAAAGTTCCAGGCTGCTATGAAGGCTTACTTTGACGGAACCAGCACATATGAAGAGGCTCTCGAAGCTTTCAAGAAGGAGATCACAGCTCTTTACAGCAACCTTTCAATGGACTAATTAAAGCACAATGAAAATTCAATAGGGGGCGGAAGTTTATCCCCCCCTATTATTTTTCACAGTATACTGATTTTGCTTAGAAAGGATATGTCTTATGAAGAAAAAAAGCGTAAGCTATGCAAAATGGGGTTATATCTTTCTAATACCATTTTTCGTAGTTTATATAGTATTTTCGCTGTATCCGTTAATTCAGACGTTTTATAACAGCTTTCATGAGTATGTTATAGACCGCGGCTCTATAGGCGGCGGATGGACAACAGAGGTCGTAGCGGCTGAAGAGCAGATTAAGTTTTCAGGATTAGATAATTACAAGGAAATCTTTAATACAAGCGGAACTCTTATCCACAGCTTCGGCAATACTATCGTTATTTGGCTGGTAGGTTTTATTCCGCAGATCGCGGTTTCACTCCTGCTTGCAACATGGTTTACAGATCTTAGATTGAAGATCAAGGCGCAGGGATTTTTCAAAACGATAATTTATCTCCCGAATGTAATAATGGCTTCTGCTATTGCGTTCATGTTCTATTCTCTCTTTAATCAGGGCGGAGCGATGTATGATCTGGTATGTAATCTGACCGGAAGAGAGGATACGCTTCTAAATTCGATATGGGGTACAAGGGGAATAATTGGATTTATCAATTTCCTTTTATGGTACGGTAATACGACTATACTGCTTATGGCAGCGATAATGGGTGTTGATACCTCATTGTACGAATCGGCTCAGATAGACGGAGCAAATCCGACTCAGACTTTCTGGAAGATCACAATTCCTCTGATAAAGCCACTGCTGTCTTATGTACTTGTTACTTCTATGATAGGCGGCTTACAGATGTATGATGTTCCGGCGCTTCTGACAAACGATGAAGGAAATCCTATCGTCGGAGGTATAAGAACGGCGAGAACGCTTGTAATGGAGATTCAGACCCGAAAGGATTCAAATGTAGGTCTGGCGTCTGCGATATGCGTTGTAATTTTCATAGTATCCGCAGTTCTTGGATTTGCTATTAACTTTATCGGAAACGATAAACGCGACGGCAAGAAGAAAAAGAAGAAAGCGAAAAGGGGGTAAAATATATGCCGATGTCAAATGATGTTGTAGGTCAGAGCAATGACCGTACTAAGCTTTTAGTAAGAAGAATAATTGCATATTTAGTTTTGATACTGCTTGTGATCGTATCCCTGTTTCCGTTTTACCTTCTTATAATCAACGCTACAAGAGGTAAGGTTCAGTCAGGTATTGAATGGGTTCCCAGCAATCTTCTCAGCAAGAACTTTTCAAGTCTGTTTAATTCAAAAACCTCTACTGCTTACGGAAGCGTATTCGGAGCTTTGAAAAACAGCCTGATAATTTCAGGGCTTTCAGCAGTGCTTTCAATTTATTTTTCAGCGCTCACAGCTTACGCTATCCATGTTTACGATTTTAAGCTGAAAAAATTTGCATTTACATTCATATTGATTATAATGATGGTTCCGACTCAGGCTGCCGCTATCGGTTTCTATCGTCTGATGAAGGACTGGGGTCTTACAAACTCCTACATACCGCTTATAGTTCCGGCTATTGCTGCTCCTGCTGTATTTTATTTCATGAAGCAGTATATGGATTCTGCTTTGCCCCTTGAAATTGTTGAGGCGGCGCGAATCGACGGCTGCGGTGAATTTAGGACATTCAATTCAATTGTAATGCCGATTCTGAAACCTGCTTTTGCGGTTCAGGCGATCTTCACCTTTGTAACAAACTGGAACAACTACTTTATGCCAAGGCTTATTATTGACGATAAGTCCAAGTATACAGTTCCTCTTGTGCTTTCGGCAATGCGTAACGCAGGACCTTTGGAAACAGATGCAGGCTTGTTCAATCTTTATATTGTAATAGCTATTCTGCCTGTAGTTATTGTTTACCTTTGCCTTTCAAAGTTTATTATCCGCGGTGTTGCTCTTGGTTCCGTAAAGGGATAATTGAAAACAAAATAATAAAAATGCCGAGGCGTTAAGCTTCGGCATTTTATTTTTATAAAGCGGTATCCGTATCAAAGGAGTACCAGTTATCGGCAAGGAAGTATTTTTCAAAGCTTTCCTCCGATGCAAATGAGTTTACGTCGGATATATAGGAAATTCCATAGCTTCTGTTATTGATTTCAAATTCGATCATAACAGCGCCTGTATAGTTTTTATTTATGCTTACTGAAGTGACCCCGGCATTGTCCTGAAGTCTTGTAAAAATATCGCATATCTCAGGATCTCCGCTGTAATTTTCAATCAGATCTGATACAGTACTGGCGGTATCCGAATTGTCGGAAAGAACTGCCGAAGCCGCCTGAAAATCTGAAAGGTTATCCTCAAGAAGAGATTTTAAACGGCTGCTGCTTCTCATATAATATTCATACGCAAACCCTGAACCAATTATCACAACCAGAATCAGTATAATTATATTTTTGACTTTGAATTTTTTATTCATCAGCTGTCCTCTTATACGCCTCGAGCCTGTAGATAGGAAATCCCTCCTGTGAAAAACGCTTTTCATATTCGGTAACGATATTTCCTTCAAAATCTGAGTTGTGCAGGTCAAGGGATATATTTTTCAGGATCCAGCCGTTCTGAGAAAATTCCTCCAGGGAAAACTCAAAGAATGGTCGGTTATCGGTTTTCTGATGGATCTCTCCGCCTGCTGCCAGAAGCTTTTCGTAAATTGCCAGAAAGTTTCTGTGAGTAAGTCGATGGGCGGCGTAGGATTTTTTAGGATACGGACAGCTGAAATTAAGATATATCATTCCTATAGATCCCGTTGGAATATAGCATTCCAGATATTCAGCGCCGCCGCGCATAAACCTTAGATTTTGGATATTCTCTGCGATAGCCTTCTCTGCGGCGTCAACGATAACGTTGCTTGACTTTTCAACGGCAAGATAATTTATTCCCGGATTGCGCTTGGCGATCTCACAGGCAAACTGTCCCTTGCCGCAGCCAATTTCAAGATGAACAGGATTTTCGTTTCCGAAAAGCTTATTGAAATCCAGAAGATTTTCCGTATCCTTTACCTGATAATTTCTGTCCTCGCGGTCCATATAGATAATATAACTGCCGCATTCCTCGAGCCGTTCCTCAAGGTGCTTTTTTCTTCTCATTCTCATATTATTTATTATGCCTGAGTATGCAGGCGTCCTCCTTCGGGTATCAAGAATATGTCATTTCATGTCTCGGTGAGTAAAATAGTCTTTGTCGGACGTACAGCTTTTCCAGATAACAGAAAGTCCGTTAAGCGGAGCTGCAATAGGATATACAGTTATCATGATTTCACATTCTTCGCTAAGCGAATAATGAGGTACGGTCCGAAAGGCGATCTCGGAGCTGACGGATTTAAAAAAATCCTCACGGCTGCGCTTTAAGCAGAAGCCCGGACTCTTCGCAGCGGCAGGGATAGGTAGATCTGTAAATCGGGTCTGATAAATTCTTTTACCGTCTTTCTTGGTTATAAGTTCAGGATTTTTCTCGGTTTTTTCTGCCGTCTGTCCGCAAGCTGTTACAGCTTCTATTTTTTCAAATGTAACAATTCCCTTGTCAACGGCTTCTCCAGAAAAGGATACTACAAGTCCTTTATCAGAAGCGGAGCCGGCGCTTGCAACGGTAAATGAAAAGGGAAGTCCGTCTATAAGTATTTCTCCGCAGGAGGAGATTTTAAGCTTAGGCTGAGGATCATTCAATTTTTTTAAAAACTGTCCCGGACGGCTAAAAGGATTTTTCATAGCATTTCTCACGCCTTACTTTTGGATTAAAACCTCTGTGCCGCCGACAGGTCTTATTGACAGCACATAGCAGGAGCCTTCTCCGAATACCTTTTCCATTTCACTTCTGAAAGCTTCAAGCTTGCTTTCCGGAACAAACGCCTGAATAGTTCCCGCAAAGCCGCCGCCGTGAACGCGGAATGCTCCTTCGCCGTCGAGAACCTGCTCGGCTATGTATAAAGCGGTTGAAAGTCCCTGCTCGTCAGGAGCTGAGGAAGCGTATACGTTCTGCAGATACATATACGACGATCTGCCGGATTCTTTCACAAGCTTCAGGAAATCATCAAAGCTTCCGTTTTTCAGCGAGTCGGCTTCCTTAATTACTCTTTCGTTGTCGTCCATAAAATGAAGCGCACGAAGAACGGCTCTGTCGCCGTATTTTTCACGAAGCGCTGCAATGTTCTGCATTATATCTTCCTTTGAAAGCTCCCTTAGGAAATCCTTTCCGAAGTGATTTGCGATCTTTTTCATTTCTGAGGGAACGGCGGCGTATTCGGGAGTAAGATCGGCATGATTGCCCTTAGTGTCAACGATACAAAGATAATGTCCGCTTTTTGCAAAATCAAAAGCTATAGAATCAATTACAGGCTTAGACGGATCGGCAAAATCAATAGTAATAAAACCGCCTACCGACGAAGCCATCTGATCCATAAGTCCCGACGGTTTGCCGAAGAATACGTTTTCGGCATACTGGGAGATCTGAGCAATTTCAACGGCGGAAACACTATGCTCGTTATACAGTCCGCTGAGTATAGTACCTATAAGCACTTCAAAAGCGGCAGAGGAAGAAAGTCCCGAGCCTTTAAGCACATTTGACGTAGTATACGCTTTGAAGCCGCCGATCTTGTGACCGTTTCTGGCGAAGCCTGCGGCAACTCCTCTTATAAGAGAAGCCGAGGAGTTTTTCTCTTCATCATGAACCTTTAGGTCTGATATATCTACGGTATCTGCCGGAAAACCCTCAGATTTTACCTCTATAATTCCGTCACAGGAAGGAACAACAGCCGCAATAACGTCCAGAGAAACTCCTGCGGCAAGCACCCGTCCGTGATTATGGTCGGTGTGATTGCCTCCGACCTCTGTTCTTCCGGGTGCTGAAAAGAACCTTTCGGGTGCGGTTTTAAATAGCTTTTCAAATTCCGCAGCGGCTTTTGAATACCTGTCTTTTTGCAGGGCTGTTTTGTCCTCCGTATATATTCTGTCTAATGTGTTAACGCTCATTTGCTTTACCTCCGATAGAGTATTTTTGCCGTAATTATTGGGACGGCGTTTTACAGCCTTCCGATTTAAGCGATGCTTGAACAAGACCTATTCCCGTAAGCATTGTGACCATTGCCGTTCCGCCTGCCGAGAAAAAGGGGAGCGGAACGCCGATAACAGGCATAAATCCCAGTACCATGCCTATATTTATAAATGTATGGGAAAAAATCAGACCAAATACGCCTGCGCATACCAGACTTCCCGGCTTTGTACATTTTGAACTGTCAATTACAAGCCTTAAACAGACAGCGAAAAGTATCAGTATAATTATACCGCACCCGATAAAGCCTGCGGTCTGACCTGCATATGAAAAGATAAAATCGTTCTGTGATTCCGAAACATAAATAAATTCCTTGCTGTCTCCGGAAAAAAGTCCTTTGCCGAAAAGTCCGCCGCTCTGGAGGGCAAGCCTTCCCTGCGACTGCTGATAGCCTGTACCCAGCGGGTCGAGCTCAGGGTTAAAAAGTACCATTATGCGCTGCTTCTGATGTTCCAGCAAAACCCATTTCCAAACCGCCCAGAGTATTACCGGAGAAAGAATAAGCGCCGAAACGATATATTTCCAGCTAAGTCCTCCTGCGAACATCATTATTGCTGCAATCATGATAAAAATCACGCCTGTACCCTGATCTCCCTGTAAATATACGATCAGCAAAGGAACGGCGGCGTGAGCGAGAAGCCCCAGAACTGTCAGCGGCTTGTTGAAATGCTCTCTTACCCGTGTTATGTGAACCGAAAAGGTTATAATAAAGCAGAGCTTCAGGACCTCGGCAGGCTGAACAGTAAAGCCGAAAAGACTGATCCATGCCCGGTCGTCTGCTGAGGACGGACCGGTTCCTATGGGCGTAAACGTAAGCAGTGTAAATAATACTCCCGCTGCGCCTATCAGCTTCCAGTGTTTAGTGATCTTTTCTATTTTTATTGCAGAGAGAACGAACATTGCGGAAAGTCCTAATATCACCGCTGCGATCTTTGTTATCCACAGTGAAGCTGAGATGCCGTAAGATATTTTCTGATACGAGTTTGTATCGACAAGGGAAAATACCAGAACGATACCTGCGGTACAGGCGAGAACGGTAAAAATTATCAGAATAAAATCCATATGCTTAATTTTATTATACAACAAAAACGCCTCTCTTTCAATAATAATTTATTAATTCAGCCGCACCGTTTTATTATGTGCAGTTTTTTTAAAGCGCCGGCTTGTTAACTGAAAATTTTAAACTTGAATTATGTAAACATAATTATTATAGCATGAATTCTGAAAAAAAGACGGTTATAAACATAAAAAATATCTTAATACCGTTTTTTTTGGAAAAAGCAATTGATTTTTGTCTATTATTATGGTATAATTATTTTTATTGATAAGGACAGTTGTTGTATTTTAACAAATTTATCGTGAGATGTCTTAGCTGCCGTTTCGGTTCAGGGACGTCGCATTTTACGAAAGGAAAGATTTTTATATGAAAAAACTTATGCTTGGCAACGAGGCGCTGGCCAGAGGTTTGTATGAGGCGGGCTGCAGGATCGCTTCTTCATATCCTGGAACGCCATCTACGGAAATAACCGAAGAGGTTGCTGAATATGACGAGGTTTACGCAGAGTGGGCGCCGAACGAAAAGGTCGCTATGGAGGTAGCTTTGGGCGCTTCTATAGCGGGTGCGAGAAGTTTCTGTGCAATGAAGCACGTCGGTCTTAACGTTGCCGCCGATCCGCTTTATACCGCAGGATATACGGGAGTAAATGCCGGTATGGTCATTGCGGTTGCGGACGATCCCGGAATGCATTCCTCTCAGAACGAGCAGGATTCACGCCATCATGCGATCGCTTCAAAGGTCATGATGCTTGAGCCGTCGGATTCCTCCGAGTGCAAGGAGTTTGCGAAAGCGGCGTTTGATCTTTCGGAGCAGTTTGATACTCCTGTTATCGTAAGGCTTTCAACAAGGGTTTCTCATTCCCAGTCGGCGGTTGAACTGTGCGATAGGGAGGAGCATGAGCTTGCAGAATATAAGAAAAATCCTCAGAAATTCGTTATGATGCCGGGAAACGCAATACGCCGTCACCCTGCTGTTGAAGAAAGAATGAGGGCAATTGCGGAATATGCGGAAACCTCTCCGCTTAACAGGCTTGAAATAAACGATACAGGAATAGGCGTTATTACCAGCGGTGCGGCTTATCAGTACGCAAAGGAAGCCCTTGGAACAAAGGCGTCATACCTGAAGCTCGGTATCGTAAACCCTCTTCCCGAAAATATAATCAGGGAGTTCGCTTCAAGGTGCGAAACGGTTTATGTTATAGAGGAGCTTGACGACGTTATTGAAACACATTGCAGAAAGATAGGTCTTAATGTTCACGGTAAGGATACATTCAGTCTTATGGGAGAGATCTCCCAGGCTATCGTAAGGGAAAAGATACTGGGAGAAGCCGCAGAAAGCCAGGAATTCAGCGAGCCTGTTCCGGTACGTCCGCCCGTTATGTGCGCAGGCTGTCCTCACAGGGGACTGTTCTACTGCCTTTCAAAGTTGGGCGTAATGGTTTCGGGAGATATAGGCTGCTATACCCTCGGCGCGGCTGCCCCGCTTTGCGCTATGGATACAACAATATGCATGGGCGCTTCAATAAGCGGACTTCACGGTTTCAATAAAGCAAGAGGGAAAGACGCTGAAAAGAAGTCGGTAGCGGTTATCGGCGATTCTACCTTTATGCACAGCGGTATGACGGGACTTGTAAACATTGCTTACAACGCTACCAATTCTACCGTAATTATTCTTGATAATTCAATTACCGGAATGACGGGTCATCAGCAGAATCCTACTACAGGCAAGAACCTTAAGGGCGATCCTGCCGCAGCGGTAAATCTTGAAGAGCTTTGTCATGCTATCGGTATCAAAAGCGTAAAGGTTGTCGATCCTTACCATATGGCTGAAACGGAAAAAGTAATAAAGGAAGAGCTTGAAAAGGACGAGCCGAGCGTAATTATCTCACGCCGTCCATGTGCATTGCTTAAATATGTAAAGCATAATCCGCCGCTCAAAGTAAATACGGAAAAGTGCGTTGGCTGTAAGCAGTGCCTGAAGATAGGCTGTCCGGCAATTTCCATACATAACGGAAAGTGCGTGATCGACCATACTCAGTGTGTAGGCTGCGGAATCTGTACTGAAATGTGCAGGCCGGGAGCTATAACGGAATAAGGCTCAGACAGTTTAAAATATAGTGGGGAGGTATTATACATATGATAATAATGTACGGCTGGGGAGATAAGCTGAAAAGAGATGTTTCGGTAGGAGTTATGGTATGTCAGAACTGCCGCAGCTTTGCTCATTATTATCTTGGACGAGTGGTTTTCAAGGTGCATATATGCTATATCCCTGTTTTCTGGAGAACCAAGGGTTATTTTATCTTCTGCGATAACTGCGAAAAAGGGCATGAGCTTACAAAGGAGCAGTACAGAGAACTGAAAAGCGTATATGGAATGTTCAGCAATAAAAAGCTGATCGCCGACTGCTATCAGTATGCGGTAGAGCTTTCTTCCGGACTTGAGCTGAACGAGCATAACGTTGAGTATGTTTTATCTCAGCTTCAGCAGAAGTATCCTATCCAGGATCAGCTGCTGACCGATCAGTACCGGAGAATGGTGGCTGATATTATGCGTTATCAGATACAGCCGCAGCGAGATTTTGAATAATAAAACGTGTATCAGGCGTTTTTATGAAAAAGACTGATCGATCTTAGCCGGAAATAAATACAGGAGCGGATAAACCATGAAGCTTATATCAATTTTTGCCGTTGCTGCCGGAGGAGCGGTCGGAGCGGTTTTAAGGTATCTGACGGGTCTGATCCCCTTTCGCGGTGATATGCCATTTGCTACGCTTACAGTGAATCTTCTTGGCGCTCTGGCAATCGGTTTTATTGCAGGAGCTGCCGCTTCAGGTACGATTAATAAAAATCAGACTCTGTTTTTTAAAACGGGGGTCTGCGGAGGATTTACGACTTTTTCAGCCTTTTCCCTTGAAAGCTTGTCGCTTATAGAGAACGGAAGAACGGGAGCGGCATTGCTGTATATGTTTGTCAGCATAGCAGGCTGTCTGCTGGGTGTCTGGCTGGGAACGGCGTTGGGAAAGATCCTGTTCGGTAATTAAATTAATAATATGAGGTGTAAATAATGGAAACAAAATCAATAATGATAGTCGGAGTCGGCGGTCAGGGTTCGCTGTTGGCGTCGAGAATAATAGGAAACGTTCTGCTTTCTCAGGGCTTCGACGTTAAGGTAAGCGAGGTTCACGGAATGAGTCAGCGAGGAGGCTCTGTTGTTACATACGTCAAGTACGGCGACGAGGTCTGCTCTCCGGTCGTAAACAAGGGCGAAGCGGATATAATTATCAGCTTTGAGCAGCTTGAAGCGGCAAGATGGCTTGCATATCTGAAAAAGGGGGGACATCTTGTTACCTCTACTCAGCAGATCGACCCTATGCCGGTAATAACAGGTGCGGCTCAGTATCCGGAAAATATTATTGAAAAGATAAAAGCTCAGGATATCGACGTTACCGCTGTTGACGCACTTTCTCTTGCTGAACAGGCAGGAACTGCAAAGGCTTCCAATGTAGTTCTTATGGGCGTAGTTTCAACAAAAATGTCCTTTGACGAAAGCGTATGGCAGTCTGCTCTTGAGCAGTGTGTTCCTCCTAAGTTCCTTGAGCTGAATAAAAAGGCATTTGAACTGGGAAGAGCAGTAAAATAGGAGATTCATACGGTATGAATTTGTTTAATAGGCTGTTTAATATATTTTCGGATACTCACAATGAACGCCTTATTGCGGCAATGACCAGGTATTTTTCCGGCGACCCTAAAAGGATCCAGCATTTCATTAAGGTTTATTCGTTTGCAAAAACGATAGCCAAAATTGAAATGCTTGACGAATATACTGCTGATATCCTATATACTGCGGCAATAGTTCACGATATAGGGATAAAGCCGGCGGAGGAGAAATACGGCAAGGGAGTATGCGGAGGGGACTTGCAGCAGGAGCTGGGAACAGAGCCTGCAAGGAATATGCTGTCGGAGCTTGGCTATTCTAAGAAATGTATAGAAAGAGTCTGCTTTCTTGTAGCTCATCATCATACATATACAGATGTTGAGGGACTTGACTGGCAGATACTTCTTGAGGCTGACTTTCTTGTCAATGCCTATGAGGACGGGCTTTCAAAGGAAAGCGTCATTAAATTCAGGGACAAGGTATTCAGGACCGACAGCGGAATAAGATTGCTTAACGATATGTTCGGACTGGAGGAGAAGCTTTGAGCTGAACCGTAAACAGCTGTCAGCCGAAAGCTCAAGTACGATATATATTGAAATTGCCGTAAAGCTTAAGGCGCTTAGGATTCTGCTTGGAGAGAATCGTTTCTCGGAGGTTATTGAGTTTTGTATTTGCAGAGTCCTGCCGACGAAACAAGAAATCTGCACAACCGTTTATGCTTAATGGGAATTTCAGTAAACAATTACAGGAGGTTGATTCCAATGGCGAATTATTGGAACAAGGAAATCGAGTGTATGTCCCGAGAGGACATGAAAAAGCTTCAGAGCCAGCGTCTTGCGGCTCAGGTAAAACACGTCTGGGATAACGTTCCTTACTACAGGAAGCTTATGGAGGAGAAGGGCGTTTCTCCTGAGGACGTAAAGGGAATAGAGGATCTTCATAAGCTGCCTTTTCTTACAAAGGCTGATCTTCGTGAAGCTTACCCCTATGGTCTGCTTGCAAAGCCGCTTTCGGACTGCGTAAGGATTCAGTCCACAAGCGGAACTACAGGCAAGAGAGTCGTTGCGTTTTATACCCAGCACGATATTGACCTTTGGGAGGACTGCTGTGCCAGAGCGATAACAGCGGCAGGAGGAACAAAGGAAGACGTTTGTCAGGTATGCTACGGCTATGGACTTTTTACCGGAGGCCCGGGACTTAACGGCGGCTCTCATAAGGTAGGCTGCCTTACGCTGCCGATGTCGTCGGGAAATACCGAGAGGCAGATACAGTTTATGCGTGATCTTGGTTCGACGATACTATGCTGTACTCCGTCTTATGCTGCGTACATAGGTGAAACTCTGCACGATATGGGCTACGGGCCTGAGGACATAAAGCTTAAGGCAGGAATATTCGGAGCTGAGCCTTGGACGGAGGAAATGCGTCATGAGATAGAGAGATCTTTGGGAATAAAGGCTTATGATATTTACGGTCTTACCGAAACCAGCGGCCCGGGCGTATCCTTTGAATGCGAGGAGCAGACGGGTATGCATATCAACGAGGATCATTTTATTGCGGAGATAATCGACCCTGATACGGGAGAGGTGCTTCCGGAAGGATCCAAGGGAGAGCTTGTATTTACAAGCATTACAAAGGAAGCTTTCCCTCTGCTGAGATACAGGACAAGGGATATATGTATTCTTTCAAGAGAAAAATGTTCCTGCGGCAGAACTCTTGTTAAAATGACAAAGCCGATGGGAAGAAGCGACGATATGCTTATAATAAAGGGCGTAAACGTATTCCCGTCGCAGATCGAATCCGTGCTTCTTAAGGTAAGCAAGGCGACTCCAAATTATCAGATAATAGTTGACAGAGTAAACAATTCCGATACGTTTGAGATAAGGGTTGAGCTTTCGGACGATATGCTGTCCGATACGATAAGCTCTATTGAAATGCTTGAAAGAAAAATATCCGACGATATTCATTCCATACTGGGGATCAAGGCAAAGATAAGGCTTGTAGAGCCTAAATCTATACCCCGCTCCGAAGGCAAGGCAGTAAGGGTTATTGATAAGAGAAAGCTGGTTTAGCCGGACTTTCAGATCGGAGGGGTATGTAAATGAGCTGTCTCGGAGTTCTGTTCGCAGTTCCTGAGGACGTTGTAAAGCATATAAGAGCTTTGCCTATGGCGCAGAGACCGGAGTATATATCCGACGAGCTTGAGGAGGAATATTTCGAGGAATATCCCGAACGCACAGCGGAGCTTGACAAGGCGTGGGACGCGATCCACCGCAGTCTTACCGATGGAACGCTTTCGTTTGACTGCGAAAGCTATCCGCTTGGCGGAGCAGTTCTCGGCGGCGAGCTGCTTTATTACGACGGGGATAAGTACGACGATTATATAATAACCGCAAAAAGTCCGTCTATGGTCAGGGAGCTTTACAGCTGGCTTGTAAAACTGACAAAAAAGCAGTTCAGGGAAGGCTATAGTAAAATCGACGAAACCTATCCCGATGAGCTGAGCGGCGAGGATCTTGAGTATTCATGGGAGTATCTTCAGGATTCGATACCTTTTTTCAGACTTGCGGCTGAGAAGGATCTGTGGGTGCTTTTTACAGCTGACCAGTAAATAACTAAAAATTGAGGGAGGTTTTATTATGACCGTTAAGCAATTATCAGTTTTTGTAGAAAACCGTCCCGGCAGATTGTCTGCTATAACAAGACTGCTGGGAGATAATAATATCAACATCAGGGCGATGAGCATTGCCGATACAAAGGATTTCGGCATTTTAAGGCTTATCGTAAATGACGCAGACAAGGCGCTTGAGATCCTTAAAGAAGCAGGCTGTTCCGTTACTATAACCAACGTGCTTGCTATAAGGATCTCCGACAGACCGGGAGGTCTTGCCGAAGCTATGGATACGCTTTATAAGGACAATATAAGCGTTGAGTATATGTATGCAGCTTTTATAAACGAAAAGGAAGAAACAGCTTATCTGGTGCTGAGAGTAGACAGCAACGACAAGGCTGTTACGGCATTTGCTGAGGGTGGCTTTCATCTTCTCAGTCAGGAGGAGCTTGGAAAGATCTGACGGATAAGATATTCGCTTGATATTATGACGAAATATTATGAAAAAATTGTGATAATATCAGAAAAGCACTTGCATTTTTCAGAAAATATGATATTATATTAGTATAGGAACTTAAATTGGTTCTTAAAATATTGAGGAGGTATACTATCATGGCTTATAAGATTAGTGATGAGTGCATCGGCTGCGGCGCTTGTGTTGACGCTTGCCCTGTAGGAGCTATTACAATGGAAGACGGAAAGGCTGTTATTGACGCTGAAACCTGTATTGACTGCGGTTCATGTGCAGGCACCTGCCCGGTTGAGGCTCCTAAGGCTGATTAATTACATATAGTCGATGTAAATTTTATCAGAAGATAAAGTCCGTGCTTTAAGTGCGGACTTTTTGTTTTCTTATTTTATCAATTGTATACTATTGATACCGAAAACCTTTTCTGTAATCGGTTTAAGCTGTTAATTGTAGAATATTAAGAATAACTGCAATGTAAGGTTTACTTTATTATTGAAATATGATAAAATATCTATAGAAACATTAAGGAAGGTAATCAGTATGAACAGTATATCAAAGAAAGTATTTTCGATGCTGTGTGCGGCACTGTGTACAGTTACGTCTGCGCCTGCTCCGACGCTCGCTTCGGCAGACGTAAGCCTGAAGTATGAGGCTGAAAACGCTCAGCTTTCGGGTGTTCAAACAGGATCAGGCTCGTCATATTCCGGAGGAAGATATGTGATCTTTCAAAATTCGGGAAGCTGTACCTTTACGGTATCCGTACCTGAAAACGGTTTTTACGATCTTAATTTCAGAAGCAGCGGGATAGGAAGCGATAAATATAATTATGTATCCGTTGACGGAGAGGGAATAGGCGAGTTTTATTCACGCAAAGGAACGCTTGGCGACGGCTTTATCAACAGGGTATATCTTACCAAGGGAAGCCGCAGTATAAAGGTTACTCCGTCTTGGGGATATATCAATCTTGACTGTCTGATAATTACCGGCTCTGAAACCTCCAACAGGGATTATTACGATGTATCAAAGGCGCTTATAAATCCGTCCGCTTCTGATTCGGCAAAGCGCCTTATGAGCTTTATTGCTGATAATTACGGTAAAAACGTTATCTCCGGACAGACCTGTGACGACGGACTGAACGGAAATGAATTTAAGGCAATAAAAAATCTTACCGGAAAAACTCCTGCTATACTGGGAATGGATCTTATGAGATATACTCCCACAAGGGTTTCAAAGGGCGATAGCTGCAAAACCGTTGAAAACGCAGTGGAATTTACAAATGCGGGCGGAATAGTAGAGCTTTGCTGGCACTGGAACGCTCCTGACAAGTATCTTAAATCGGGAACGGACAGCAGCGGAAATCCCAGATGGTGGGGCGGCTTTTATACTGATAACCTTAATATAGATTTTTCCAGAATAATGGACGGCTCCGATCCTGAGGGATATGATCTGCTTATGAAGGACATAGACGCTATAGCCGTTCAGCTGAAAAAGCTGAAGGATGCCGATGTTCCTGTACTGTTCAGACCGCTGCATGAGGCAAGCGGAGGCTGGTTCTGGTGGGGTTCTGACGGAGCTGCGCCGTATATTAAGCTATGGAAAACGATGTACGATAAGCTTACCGGTGAATACGGACTTGATAATCTTATATGGGTTTGGAACGGTCAGGATAAATCGTGGTATCCCGGCGATGGATATGTAGATATAATCGGCGAAGATATTTATCCTGGAAATCATGTGTATAATCCTCAGTCCTCTAAATTTCTGGAGGCGGCTGAATATACGGATACAAATAAGGTAGTAGCGCTGACTGAAAACGGCTGTCTTTTTGATATTGATAAGGCGCTTTCTTCAGGAACGGTATGGAGCTGGTTCTGCGTCTGGGGAGGAGATTTCTGTTCAAACGGAACTTCTATCTCAGAAAAATACACTGAATCGTATATGTGGAATAAGGTTTACAATCATACAAATGTAATTACCTTAGATGAAATGCCGGATCTGAAAACCTATCCCGTAAACGGCAGCGGACATACCCACAGCTATACGTCAAAGGTAACGAAAGCG
>ENA-OZHT01000002-OZHT01000002.1-human-gut-metagenome-genome-assembly--contig:-NODE-2-length-195446-cov-15.302952_pt1 | contig 195446 bp, 175 predicted proteins | sample MGYA00244051_ERZ653696 | MGnify/ENA primary metagenome ERZ653696 (study PRJEB26926, sample SAMN06165338) | human gut metagenome | biome: ENVO:00009003; feature: ENVO:2100002; material: ENVO:00002003... | reverse complement strand
CACTATCCTCTTCGTCGGCAGCGTCAGATGTGTATAAGAGACAGGCTGTAAAGACCCAATTGGGATATTTACTGTGAAGTTCTCTTAACGCAGGCTTATAGCTTTCAGGAAAGCCCTGCTTATCAAGATAGCTTTCAAAATCCTTATCTGACGAACCTACCTGCTGCGAACCTGAAACAGAAATATATTCCGAGGATACATAACCGCTTTTTTTAGATCCGGACTTAGAATAACTTATCTTATACCACTCTGAGCCGTCAGAGCCTTTAACTGTGCTTTCAACAGTAACGGTATCTCCGTAATACAGCATTCCTGTTTTAGAGTATGAAGTTCCTGCTCCGGAACGGATATTTAAAGCGTCAGCAGTGCATTTTCCTGTCTGAGCCGCACTTACTGTAAAAAAAGAACTTAAGATTGATATTACAAAAACTGCCGCTACGGCAAAAAAGTATTTATTAAAAGTCATTTTTCTTCCCTCATTAAATATATTGTCTGAATATATCGGTTTATTTTATATTATAAGGCAGGAAAATCTTTTTTGTCAACCGTTTTTTTATTCAAAAAATATTTACAAGTACAAATAAACGTTCTTTTATCAAATATTACAATTCAATTACAGCATATATTGTGTTTTGTAACCTTACCTGCTGCATATATTTAGTGAAATATAATGCAGCTCGCAAAATACCTAAAAATATCGCCGTTTTTTCGACATTTTGACTATTGACTATTTTAAGATAGCTGTGCTATAATTCATATACTAAATGTAACCTTTTGAAATGATGTTCAAAATTCGGTACACTTTATTTTTTTGTTAAGATTTAATTAATACAGTCAAGATTACGGAATTAAAATAACAGGAGGGTATAAAATGAACCTGAGGGTAAATAAGATTGCACTTTCAATCGCAACTGCTGCACTGATGATAACTTCGATACTTTCAACGGTCACTTCAGCGTCAGCTACAAATGAGATAACCCTGACTGCCGACAAGAACACTGCAAAAGCAGGCGAAAGAATAAACGTAACAGTCGGATACATACCTAACGATACCGGGGCGGCCGGCTTTACGATCAATCTGCATTACGACGCCGATAAGGTAGACGTTTATGTTCCCTCCGAATCTGAAATGGACTCAGCATATAATGTCGGAAGTAAATTTTCAGTAATTACCAACTACGTTTCTTCTGAGGGAACGGTCAAGATCGTAGGTGCAAACCTGTCAAGTACAAATATTACCTCAAAAACAGATATTGCCCTCGCAACCTTTACTGTTAAAAGCGGAGCTAGCGGAAAGATAAATTTCTGGACAGATATTGAAACAATGGTTTCTTCTAACGGTTCAGGCTATGTAAATTCTTCATATTCCGCTCCTACCGATAAATCTCCGCTTACGGTCAGCGGGCCGACAGAAACAACAACTGTTACCACAGTATCTTCCTCCGTTTCAAAAACTACTACGGAAGCCAAAACGACCACTACAGTAAAAACTACTACCCAAAAGACCACAACGACCGTTAAAACTACCGCAGCAACTACAGCTGCTTCAACTGCAAGCAAAGAAACTTCTTCAAAGCCCCAGACAGTCACCTCGGTATCCTCCGTAAAGCCGCAAACAACCACCACAGTTCCTGTTGTTACAAAGCCGGATGAATCTGTATCTGTATCTTCACAGGAAAATGAGAAAACCGAGCCTATTTATACATACAAGACCGATGATAAGGATTTCAATTCAGAAGAAGCCGTAAGTTATTCATTCAGTCTTTCAGACTACATAAAGGATTACTCACAGCTATATAATATTAAAGTTAATATATCTACAAACGGAAGCGTAAACGGCGGAATAGGAATGCTTGTAAACAACAGCTGGCAGTCCTCCGGAAATATAACACATGAAACCGGTTCAGACACCTGGACAGCTGAAAATATAGATCCTAATTCTATTTCGGGCAACGTTTTCGTTCAGCTTTACTATCTTAAGGAAAATTCCGAATTTGCTATTGATTCCATAGAAGTCGTTCCTGTAAAGGCTTCTGATAATTCAGAAACTGAGAGTTCAGACTCCGACAGTTCAGACAGCAGTAATAGTAAGACAGATACAGATTCCAACACAGATAAAAACGGTACAAGCTCTGACAGCAGCAGCATAGGAGAGGACTCTGCTGTCAGCAGCGAAGCCGAAAAAACGAACAGCAGTACTTCAAGCATAGCTCAGCAGGAATCAAATAATGAAGCAGTAGAAAACGCAGTTGATCACGCTGCTCAGGAAGCAGAAAAAAATTCCGATTCAGCGTCATCAGACAGCAATCCCTCTACGGGTTCAGCCGCTGAACCGATAAGAATAATAATTACTGCGTTGTGCGCCGCAGAAATTCTTTGGTCACTATTCGTAATAATATTCAACCGAGTTCATAAAAAAGAAGATTAATACAGCAAAAACGCCGGAACGATATTTCCGGCGTTTTTTATACATTATTGGCCTCAGCCGTAAATTCATCGGACAATTTTATTTCTAAATCACTAAATGGTACCTTACACATTTCACAAATTTTGTGTATAATTCCAAAGCTGAGATAATATTATATCATTTCATTGACATTTTTCGACATATAATATATAATATCTACATAAAATAACTGTTTATAAAAATAATTCCTTGGATATTAATGCAATGCGTTACAAAACGCCAGACTTGATCAATGGGAGGTGTTAATATTACTTCACTGCAAAAGCTTGTATACAATTTTGACGACGAAATAAACGGCGTACTGAAAAAGAACAAAAAATATCAGAACGCTTATTCTGAAATATTCAAAATTCTGTCAGATTGCAGAGCAGATAAACAGCAGCAGCAGAAAATCGACAATCTGCTGGGCGAAATGCTGACAGCTGAATCGGACGGGTCGTGGACAGCGGGAGTAAGATTCGGCGTAAACTTTATTATTGAAGCTCTACTGCTTAACGATAGCAGCGAGGAAAATTAATACAGCGCCCCGGTATAACCGAGACGCCTTTCGCTTTTCTTATGATTATTTGACCGGTTTACCCTTAAAAATAACTCCGGAAACCTTAGGTCCTGCATTAATTGCTATTGCCGCTCCGATCTGAAAATACTCAGAAGGCGGATAACCAAGCTTCTTTGTTAGAGCCTTTGAGATCTCATCACGTACGCTTTCATCATTTCCGTAAACTACGCAGTAAGGAGTCTGAGGTATTATCTCATCAGAGCAAAGCTCAACGATCTTCGGAACAATTGCCTTATCTCCCCTCACCTTGCTTTCAGTTATAATCTTATGATCGTGTATCCTCATTATAGGTCTAAGACCCATTACCTCGCCGACAAATGCCGCCGCTGACGGGATCCTTCCGGATTTCTTAGCATATTTCAGCGAATAAGGAGCAAAGAAGATAACGCAGTTTTCTACCCAATCCTGAATATAGCTGACAGCCTCTTCAGCAGAACAGCCTCTTTTGATTTTAGCAGCAGCCTGAAGCAGCGGAAATCCATAGCCTCCGGTATAGCCCTGACTGTCGATATTGAATATTCGGCAGCTTTTTTTAAGCTCTGGATGAGCTGCAAATAAATTTTCAGCCGCCATAACAGCATTGCCGTAGGTTGCGCTTCCCTCACTGTTTATAGTAACGTTAATAATATCGGTATAACCGTCTGCAAAAAGCTTTTCAAATATCTCCTCATATTCAAATACAGTGATCTGCGAGGTTACAGGAAGACCGTCGTATTCGTCCATCATTCTGTAAAATTTTTCATTATCAAAATCAACGCGGCTGGTATAGCTTTTATCTCCCATAGCTACCTTGAAAGGTACGACCTGAATATCAAAGGCTTCCTCCTGTTCTTTGGTAATATCACAAGCGGAATCGGTTAAAAGTTTTATTTTCGCCATTAGCTTTCACGCTCTGTTTAAAGAGCGTACCTCCTTTCGCGGCATTTAAAATTCAGCAATAGACTTTTGCTATTTAATTAAATAATCCCTAAGCTTTCCTTCACGTCCCAGATCCGGATAATCCCACTGGCGAAGCACCTCGTAGCAGGCAATGGCAGCAGAATTTGAAAGATTAAGACTTCTCAGCTCATTTCTCATAGGTATTCTTACACAGCGTTCATAATTCTCTGCAAGAAGCTTTTCCGGCAGACCCTTATCCTCCCTGCCGAAAATTATATAAACAGCTTTACCGGCAGGATAACTGATATCGCTGTGAACCTTTTTTCCTTTGGTAGTAAAAAAATAATACTCACCGTTATTCTTTTCAAAAAATTCTGTAATATTATTATACTGATAAATTTCAAGCTTATCCCAGTAATCAAGACCTGCCCGTTTCAGCTGCCTGTCAGTAATTTCAAATCCGTAAGGTTTTACAAGGTGAAGAGCCGCTCCGGTAACGGCGCAGGTACGGGAAATATTCCCCGTGTTCTGAGGAATCTGCGGTTCAACCAGAACCAGATTTAATTTATGCATAATATTTTCTCTTTCAATAATCAATATTCATTTCCATATATGCGTCTGAATGAATAAACCCAAGCTTTTCATAAAGCGGTCTGCCGCTTTGGGTTGAATCCAACGTTATATTTGATACAAGAAGCTCCTTCATTTTATCAATCAGCAGCCTGACCATTTTCTCAGCAATACCCTGCCTGCGGTATTCAGGCTTAACATAAACATTCATCAGATGTCCGCGCTTGCCAAACGGATGGTCGTTGGTGTGCATTACATAAATCATACTCATTGTAGCACAGCCGACGGCGTTTTCATCATCAAAAGCAATGGCAGTATAACGCTCGCCGTTTTTGAAGTAATTTCTTGTATCATCACAAAATTGCTCTGAATACTCAAGTGTGCTGTTATTTTTTCACAACCCGAAGCATTTCATATCTTAAAGCTACTATATCTTCTATATTATTTTTATCAGACAAGCGTACAAATATATTATTAAAAACACCTCTTGAATTTTTCAATAAAGCTATCAACGCCTCGGTATCGCTCTAAAGGTTTGTATAATCAGAAAGCTCCTGATAGCCTGTCAGCCACGGCAGCTGCGGCTCAAGCATAATTCCGTCCGTCCACTTAGTACCGTAGCTGTAGGTTGTTTTAATAGCCAGCTGAGTAAACGAGGTCGCCCTATTCATGGCTATAGGCAGACTGTCGCCCCTGAGTATTCCTCCTATAAGCACGCTTGCAAACATATCTCCGCTGCCGGAATAGCTTATGGGAACATAATCGTTTATGATCTTCCAAAAGCTGCTGCGCTTTTTATCATAGCCAATAGTTGCAATTCCTCCCTCAGCAATAGGAACGCTGGTTATGACCACTGTATCAGGGCCAAGCTCGGAAAGCCTTGCAAGCCACGATTTGGCTTCACTGCTTCTAAGCGGTGCAGACGGATATTCCTCTCCGAGAAGTATTGCCGCTTCCGTCAGATTTGGTGTTATTATATCTGCAACAGCCACAAGCTCGCTCATTCGGTCGCACAAATTTTTTGTATAGGTCGCATAGCATTTTCCTCCGTCGCCCATAACGGGATCAACGACCTTCAGCGCAGAGGGATAACTTGAAAAAAAATCAAGACAATGGTCTATCTGTTCGCTTGAAGCAAGAAATCCGCTGTAGATGCAGTCAAATTCAGTGCCAAGCTTTTTATAATGCTCCAGAGCAGGTGAAATATAATCGGTAAGATCCCTCATTACAAATTCACCGTAGCCGGTATGAGCCGAAAGCACTGCTGTAGGAACAGGGCAGACCTGTACTCCCATAGCAGACAAAACGGGAATTATCACAGTAAGAGAGCATCTTCCTATCCCGGAAATATCATGTATCGCCGCAACTCTTTTCGGTCCTGTCATACTTTCGCTTTACACGCACCGAATTATTAGATCCAGTACGAGCCAGCACGCCTCCGTTTCGATCTGTTATTAAAAATAAAAACACATCAAGCTTTAATAAATTAACTGCATTAAAAACAGCTTTCAGCCAATGTATTAAATATTATAGCATATTCCGCACTTATTTTCAATAGGTTATTATAAATTTTGATCTGTAAAAACAAACAATAAATTCAGCGCTTTTTCTAAGCTTCATTTACAGGCTCAGTTTCCTCTTCAAACTCTCCCTCTTCCTCCGGTATCCATGCCTTTCCGAAACTTACATCCTTAAACAATGCGGCAAGACCTGTAATCTGCTTCAATCTCAGTATTTCGTCCTTATCCATTCCTAAATGTCTTGCGATCCAGGCGTCGGATCTTCCCAGCTCATGAAGCTCCTTAACGATATTGCTCATAAGATCGACATCATGAGAACCTCTCGCCCGATTATGACGGATAGTGCTTGCCATACGGTGATCGATCGTCTTATTTATGACCGATACCGGAAGCAGACCCTTTTCACGTTTGTATATATCATCATGTTCCAGCATTACCCGATACCTGTGAAAACCGTCAACGATTATATAAGTGTCGTCCTTTTTTGAATAATAGCAGACGATCGGCATTGTATAGCCGTCCTCCTTAATACTGTCATAAAGCAGATCAAGCTCAGGAGGCGCAACTGTATTCGGATTATATGTATTAGGAACGATCTTTTCTATCGGAATCGGCCTTACACCATAAACGGGACTTTTTAATTCCATTATATCTCCTCCAGACTTTTGTACTTCTCTCTTATTTTCTCTATCTTGACCTTATACTTCTTTGTTTCTCCGAAGCCCATAGTTCTGCATAAATGGTCATTCTTCAGAATACACATACACATTCTTTTCCAGCTCGGTATATCTCTTGTACTGAGTATATCGTCAGTATCATCAGGGATTTTTCCTACAAAAACGACTCTTGATTTTTTATTCAGAGTATAATTGGACACGCCGTTTCGCTCAATATTATAACCATGCTCCAGAAGCTCCTGTATCGTTTCCTCTGAAAGACCTCCTCCGGTTTCATGCCAGAATCTTATTGACGTCCTGAACTTATCCGTATATTCCTTGCTCAGGCTTTTCGGAAGAGTGCAGAGCAGAAAATCCGTATACGATCTCCAGGTATGCCCCTCGGGAAGCTTAATACCTCTGTAAGCCATTGCAGAAGATCTTCCGTATATTGATGCAAAGTTAACTCCCCTTACTCTTCCGAGAAGCTTTACCCATATTTCCGGCTCAAGCACTCTGTATAAATTCAGGCTGTCCTTTGCGTAATCGTTAAACGGTGAAGCTACACGCATTTGCTCCGGAGTAAGACCGGCCTTATAGTAAAGATCATAAAGATGATTGTAATCATAACCGAATTTATAGTTAGCGGCCCAGACATCGTTTACACCCCAATCGTAAAGCGGAGAACCGCACCATACGTCCTTAAAGGTTTTGGTTATCCAACACATTCCGTTATAGCCGTACTTTTTATTTACAATACCGCTGTACCTCTGGAGGGATTCAGAAGCTCTTATTCCGAGAAGACATATGGTTTTTCCGCCTCCGTGTATATCCCTGTACCACCTTCCGAACTGCTTTGCAAGGCTTTCCTGATGCATTTTATATTTATAGTAATAAAACGGATTATTGTCAAGATTTATAACATAAGACTTATCAGGCATTTTCCTGACCCATATGTCCCTTTTATTATCGTCCCACGGATACCAGTACATTTCATAGCTGCTGAGAGCGGTTCTGGTCGCCATAGGAAGACATACCCAGTACGGCTCGACAAGATCCAGGTTTTTTTCAAAGGTTTCGGAAATATATTGAGTAGTATATGAATACTGAGCTTCAAAATCCTGATGAAATAAGCCTATCTTTTTCTTTATATTATTCTTTCTGATATAGTCAAGAATAAGATTAAGCAAAAGTCCGCTGTCCTTACCTCCGCTGAAGGAAACATAAATATTGTCAAACTCCTGAAAAATATACTCCATACGATTAAGGAATGCTTCATACACATTAATGTCCAGATAATTTTTTATCAAGCTTATCACCGCCTTGCTGTATAATTATACTATATTTTTTGACATATTTCAAGTTTATTCTACATATTATAGCAATTATTACACAAGAAAGCATAATTTAAACGCATCAGTATGTAAAAATCAAACAAAAAACGCCGAAACCAAAACAGCTCCGGCGTTAATTTTAAATTATTTTAAAATGCAGTTTTATAAATCTCAAGAATAGATTCTACAGTACATTCTCTTGGATTGCCTCCTGTGCAGACATCGTCAAAAGCAGATTGTGCAAGAGCAGGAAGATCTTCCTCCTTTACCCCTATCTCATGAAGCTTCTCAGGTATGCCAACGTCATTTGAAAGCTTTCTTACAGCGTCTACAGCCGCCTTTCTGTATTCCTCCTCGCTCATTCCAGAAGTATCAACGTCCATTGCTTCGGCGATATACTTGAATTTATCTCCTGTGTACTGAGCGTTATATTCCATTACATACGGCAGAAGAACTGCATTTGCGATTCCGTGAGGAGTATCATAGAACGCCCCCAGAGGGTGCGCCATTCCGTGGACTACTCCAAGTCCTACATTTGAAAAACCCATTCCGGCAACATACTGACCTAAAGCCATATCCTCCCGTCCGATAGGGTCGTTATCGCAGGCGGCTCTCAGAGAACGGCTGATGATCTCAATTGCCTTTAGATGCAGCATATCAGTAAGCTCCCATGCTCCCTTTGTCGTATAGCCCTCTATAGCATGAGTAAGAGCGTCCATGCCTGTTGAAGCTGTTAGTCCCTTTGGCATCGACGACATCATAGCGCTGTCGATAACAGCGACAATAGGAATATCGTGAGGATCAACACAAACAAACTTACGCTTTTTCTCCTCGTCGGTAATAACATAATTAATAGTTACCTCCGCGGCAGTTCCGGCAGTAGTGGGAACTGCTATGATCGGAACACAGGGATTCTTAGTATCTATCGCTCCTTCAAGCGATATTACATCGGAATATTCGGGATTAGCAGTTATGATACCTACAGCCTTTGCCGTATCTATAGAGGATCCTCCTCCGATAGCTATTATGTAATCTGCTCCGGATCTCCTGAAAACTTCAACACCTTTTTTTACTACGGCTACAGTCGGATTGGCCTTGACATCTGAAAAAATATCATATGACATACCATTTTCGTCCAGTATATCAGTTACTTTTTTTGCAACATTGAACTTTATAAGATCCTTATCTGTAATAACAAGAGCCTTTTTAAAATCCCTCTTCTTTGCTTCGGTTACGATCTCCGAAACTGCGCCTGCACCGAAATATGACGTTTCATTTAAAATCATTCTATTTGTCATTAATATACATTCCTTTCTGTCTGCTATCAGTAATTAATCTGTGTACTTATTATACAATAATTATGCACAAATGTCAAGGTGTTTTGTTGAAATATACAAGAAAATTATGTGATAATTATATGCAAGATATTTTGAGCCGTAAATAAAAAGCTTTTATCTATAATTACCGTGTTATTTCAGGTAAACATATTTTCTTAAAATAAGCTGAAAATAAATACGACTGCCGCTGAGCTGCTCGACAGTAGTGATATTATTTTCAGTAGCTGAATAAGACGAAAGCGTAGGCCGCAGTTGTCCGAAGAGCTATGCAGAATTTTGGAACTGAAAGCAGACGGCTTATCGTCTTGACCCGAAACCTGATCTGGATAATGCCGGTGCAGGGATTCAAAGTGTATCTGCTTAACGAATATCACGCCGTAACGTTTCGTTTAGGGCGCTTTCTTGTCAATACGGTTTTGTTTATATACAGAAAGGACTATATTATATGAAAAGCAAAAGGATCCAAAGACTTGTACTTAGTGCGGTAATGCTTGGTATGGCGGCTGTTTTAAGCATGATAAAGGTATTTGAGCTTCCGCTGGGAGGTGCAGTAACTCCGTTAAGTATGCTTCCGATATGTATTCTATCTATCAGATACGGAGTAAAATGGGGGCTTTTTTCAGCCTTTGTTTTCGCATTGATACAGCTTGGAATGGGACTCGGAGAACTTATGACCTTTGGAATGACCGTAAAAATATGGACAGGCTGTCTTGTGTTTGATTTCCTGCTTCCCTTTACCCTGCTGGGGTTATCAGGTATTTTCAGGCGAAGCGGAACTGCCGGAATTATAGGCGGAATAACCCTTGCGCTGATTCTAAGGTTTTTATGTCATTTCATAAGCGGTTCTGTGTTTTTCGGAACCTGGTGTCCTGATGGCTGGAATATATATCTGTATTCTTTCTGCTACAATGGCTCTTATATGCTGCCTGAGCTAGTATTTACACTGATAGGAGCAGTTATTCTGTTTAAAGCTCCTCAGACAGGAAAATTGCTGACTGGCGGACAAAGCTAAAAAACTCTGAGCAAAATAAAGCCGCCGCAGCAAAATCCTGCGGCAGTTTTTTATTCCTGATTTAAAATTACAGTAAAGGTATTCATCTTTTCATTCTGTATCAAAGAATATGAATTAAATGATACATCAGAACCGGTTTTTTCTGCTGCGCTTTTCAGAATATCAAATATGCTTCCGTTTTGTGTTCCACCCCCGAAGATAACACTGTAGACCTCAGCATATACATTATCCGAAGTACATTTTATCCTTATATATCTTTCATGGTTTTTCATTGACTGAACTGCCGCTTTCTCAAAAACTATGTATGCAGAATCAATACCATTAATCAAAAGACCTGATCTTACATAATAATTTTCTTTATCTGAATCGGCGGAAGGATATTTCATATACTCAGATTCTTCTGCCTTATGATCTGCCGAACAGAAATCGTCATTTATATTGAAATAATCATATCTTATATAATCGCTTCCAAGACTTGTTATAGGATCGTCCCAAGTTACGTCTATATTGTACCAGTTTTTATTTATCAGTACCTTGTTCCACATATGAGGCGTATCTGTGCCGTCGCTGACAGAGCTTCCGAAAACGGGGATACACAATATACCAGATCTCTCGCAAAGCATAAGCATAGCCTTTGAGTAGCCCTCACACACTGCCTTACCCTCGATAAGACACCCGTATGCTGAATATGAATTAACACTTTCGTCGCTGTAATCACAATTCAGTATTATCCTGTCATGAAAATACTTCAGCTTTTCGTGATCGTCCATATTTTCAGCTTGCAGGCAAATACTTTCTACCTCCGATTTTAGCTGCAAAAGCTCACTTCCGCCCTCCTCTGCGCTCTTTACATATGATACCTTCAGACCTTTTACATAATTATCCCTGTCAACTATCATACTGTAATCGGAATCCAGTTGGTTTATTTCAGGCGACGTACAAATTACAAGCGACATAAATCCGTCAAATCTGTCGGATGATATAACTCCGTCGGTTATATCTATTTCCTCGGTATATCTTATAAGTCCGCTGTATATCTCATAGTAGCATCGGCGTATTTTCTCATCGGAATTTTCAAGATAGTATTCTGCGGACGCTGACAGCTTAGGCTGAATTTCGGTATTATCAGTACGGCTGCTTTCCGGCTCGGTTCCGGTTATTATTTCAGTCTTAACGGACGGCTGCCCCTTAGGATCTGACTTCTCTGACTGCGCCGGCAGAGTTATACTTCCTGAAGATCGCTGTGAATCTGTCAGGCTTTCTTTTTGATAACTTCCTTTTATTGAACACGACGATACTGTAAAAGCAAGTATGACCGCTGCCGCAGCACAAATCAATTTATCTTTTTTCAGGCATAGACCGGCTTCATTTGCTGTACCGACGTTAAATTCTGATCTTGACACCTTTTTTCTCCGTTTCCAGTTCCATTGAATTTCTGCAAGCTTATGATCCTATGTCTTATCAGACTCACTGACGCCGGCAATTTTATCTCTTTTTATTGCTGCACGGATCTTTTCTATACGCTTATCGCTTACCCTTATAACCGTAAATACAATATTCTGCCATTCAAAAGTCGGAGTTTCTCCATCACCGGGAATATACCCCAGCATATCAGTAGCAAATCCGCTCATAGTATCATAGTCGCTTCCCTTCGGAAGCTCGGCGCCCATAAGCTCTAAAGCCTCCTTAGGATCAGCTTTTCCCAAAATATCAAAAGTATTTGGTGTAATCTCCTGTATTTCTTCTTCCTCGTCGTCATACTCGTCCTGTATATTGCCGACAATAGATTCAAGTATATCCTCCATAGTTACAATTCCGGCCGTACCGCCGTATTCGTCAACTACTACGGCTATCTGATTTTTCTGAGAAGTAAAATACTCAAACAGCTCTCCGCAGCTGTTGCTCTCGGGTATATATTTTATTTCCCTCATATATTCTTTAACAAAACTGTTATCGGCATTCCCCTCATATACTACTCTCAAAAGATCCTTGGCAAATACTACTCCGCAGATATTGTCAATATTTTCTTCATAAACAGGTATACGGGAAAAACCCTCGTCAATTACAAGCTTGACCGCTTCTCTTATAGAAGCATTTATCTCTACTCCTACAACCTCGGTTCTGTGAGTCATGATCTCATGAACCTCCAGATCGTCGAACTCAAATATATTGCTTATCATTTCCGCCTGAGTCTCCTCGATCCCTCCGGTTTCATTTACAGCGTCTACCATCATAAGGATCTCTTCTTCGGTAACCGATTCGCCGCCCGAGGATTCCTTTATTCCGAATAATCTGAGAACAGCCGAAGTAAAAGCTGAAACAAGAAACTCAAGAGGCAAAAACAGCATAAGAAACAAACGGTACAGCATACAGGTCTTCATTACAAAGTTCTCTGTTATCTTACCGCCGGTACAAAGCCTTTTCGGCAGGATCATGCCGAAAACCGTAATAGCCGCGGCCAGAAGGCATATTATAATAAAAAATGACAGCAGTCCTACCGCATAATAAGGGACAGATTTATCAGCCTCAATATTAAATAATTCAAGCAGAGAGCTTCGCAGCGGGGCAAAAAAATAAACTGTAGCCGCCGCCGACATTACAATAGTCATTATTGATCTTGAAACCAGATTTGACATAACAAGCCTGTTAGGCTTATCAAGCAGCTTTTTCAGTATTTTTCCCCTTTTATGCTCCTCGGTAAGCTTTTTGGCTCTGGAATCATTCATTTCAATAAGAGCGTTTTCACAGGCGGTAAAAAAGCCCATAACAAAGACTATAACAGCGCAGATAAAAACTCCCTGCCACAATCGCCCGACATCGTCCATAATAAATATCTACCCTTTCGTTAAAAACATTTGATATTAAAGTAATTGTACACCATTATCGGGGCATTTGTCAATAGAACATTTACTTAAACGGAAGCGCCTTTATATTTTATTGTGCAAATTGCTTTTTGAACGTATGACCGATTCAGCGTAAAATGTATAAATCTCTGAATTTTTCCTGAGCAAAACTCCGTAAGCAAAAATATTCATAACTATGCTGTAAAATAAACTTACAGAATGAAAGGACTGATACAATGGAATACGGTATTATCGTAGGCGAAAGAATTTTTATAATGTTCCTGATACTTATTCTGGGAGCACTCTGTTATGTAAAAGGTATTATAACAAAAGACGGTACGAAGCAGCTTTCCCGCATTGCTCTGACTATAGTAAATCCCGTCCTTATATTTATATCATATCAGGCTGACTATGACGAACGCCTGCTGAACGGTCTATTATGGGCATTTATACTGTCGGCGCTTTCCTTTGTATTTTCAATAATTGCCGCTCAGTTTCTTATAAGATCAAAAAACAAAAATACCTGCTCAATCGAGCGATTTTCTGTTATCTATTCAAACTGTGCATTTATATGTATCCCGCTTATAAACAGCCTGTACGGCTCTGAGGGCGTTCTTTATCTTACAGCATACCTTACCTTTTTTAATCTGCTGGTATGGACTCACGGACTTATGCTTATGAAAGGTGAAAAAGACTTTTCATCATTTGCCAAAGCCTTGAAATCTCCGTCTGTAATTGCTGTTATTATCGGACTGGTATGCTATCTGTTACAGCTAAGACTGCCCGAAGTTCCTTCTCAGGCTATGAAATATATATCAGATATGAATACGCCCCTCGCAATGCTTATTGCCGGAGCTACCGCCGCTCAGACTAATATTATAAAGAGCTTGAAGGATATGAAAATTTATTATATAAGCTTTCTGAAGCTTATATTTATTCCGGCAGCTGTATTTCTCATAATAAACCTTTTTCCTGCGCCGGATACCGTAAAAATGACTATATTGGTTGCCGCAGGGTGTCCCGCCGCTACAATGGGCACAATGTTCGCAGTAACCCTTGATAAAGATCCGCAGAAATGCTCAGAGATATTTACTGCCACCACTTTGCTTTCCTGTATAACCCTGCCTCTTCTGGTCGCGGGCGCCGGAATGCTGCTTTGACGCGCTTAACAGAATTGCAAAAACCGCAGCCTGTTTATAAGGCTGCGGTTTATTATTTTATACCATTAGAATTTCAGAGACTTGATCCTCTCCATTGCCTCTTTTGTTCTTTCTCTGTCGCCGAAAGCCGTAAGTCTGAACCAGCCCTCGCCGTTCTTTCCGAAGCCTGCTCCGGGAGTTCCTACAACGTTTGCCTTTTCAAGCAAAAGGTCAAAAAACTCCCATGATCCCATACCGTTCGGACATTTCAGCCATATATAAGGAGAATTCTTTCCGCCTGTATACTTGATTCCAAGCTCATCAAGCGCAGAAGCAATAATTTTTGCATTCTCCTGATAATATCTTATATTTTCTCTTGTCTGCTTCTGTCCTTCTTCTGTGAAAACTGCGGCGGCAGCGCACTGAACCGGATATGAAACTCCGTTGAACTTAGAACCCTCGCGCCTTCCCCAAAGCTGTGAGATCGAAACCTCCGTACCGTCGCTCGCTTTTACCGTAAGCTCATTAGGTATTACTGTATAGCCGCAGCGCATACCTGTAAATCCGGCAGTTTTTGAGAGAGAGCACATTTCGATAGCGCATTTTCTCGCACCCTCGACCGCAAAAATACTTCTGGGAATAGCTTCATCAGTTATAAACGCCTCGTAAGCTGCGTCGTAAATTATAATTGCATTATTTTTAAGAGCATAATCTACCCAGACCTTTAGCTGCTCCTTTGTATAAGCCGAACCGGTTGGATTATTGGGCGAGCAAAGGTAAATAAGATCGGCATGAACGCTTTCGTCTGGCATTGCCGCAAAGCCGTTAGACTCGTTTGAATCGGCGTAGATCACCTTTCTTCCGCTCATAAGGTTCGTGTCAACATAAACCGGATACGCAGGATCGGTTATAAGAACAGCGTTATCATCTCCGAAAATATCGACTATATTTCCGCAGTCAGACTTTGCTCCGTCGTTTATCCTTATCTCATCTGCACAGACATCAACGCCGAAGCTTTTATAATAATCGGAAACAGCTTTTTTCAGAAAGTCGTAGCCTGCTCCGCTGTCCTCGTAGCCTTTGAAGGTTTCCTTTACGCCCATTTCGTCCGCGCCTTTTTTCATAGCCTCGACAACACAGCCGGCAATAGGCTGTGTAACGTCCCCTATTCCCATTCTTATAATATCTGCATCGGGATTAGCGGCTGTATAAGCGCTGACTTTTTTTGCAATATTTATAAACAGATAATTTTTTTCCAGCTTCAAAAAATTCTCATTAATCGTAGGCATTGTCAAGTCTCCTTATAAAAGATTCAGGAATGCTCCGGCGGAGCATTTTATTGCTGCAGAAACATTCCTGTTATATTTGATCAAATTGTAATAGTTCCCGAGAATACCGTTACGGCATCTCCTGTAAGATAAACTGCATCATCGGTATAGCGTATTTTCAGATCTCCGCCTTTCAGCTTGACTGTAATATCGGTGTCCTTTTGGCAATATCCGTTAAGGACGGCAGCAGCAGCAGCAGCGCAGGCTCCTGTTCCGCAGGCCCAGGTTTCACCCGAACCCCTCTCCCATACTCTCATTTTAAGAGTACGATCATCAATTACCTTGATAAACTCCGCATTTACCCTTTCAGGGAAAATCTCATTATGCTCAAACGCATATCCTACCTTGTCGATATCAAGACCGTCTACGTTATCCATAAATACTACCGCATGAGGGTTGCCCATCGAAACACAGGTAATATTATACTTTTCGCCCTCTATTTCAGCCTCACGGTCAACTACTCGTCCGTTTTCGTCAGGATCAAGACTGACCGGAATAAGATTCGGCGCAAGAACAGCTTTACCCATATTTACCGTAGCCCCGTTGACCTCGCCGTAATGACGTGTAAGCGAAACCTTAATTATTCCGCTGAGAGTTTCAATCGAAATTTCATCGCTGTCTGCAAGTCCGTTATCTCTCATAAACTTTGCAACGCAGCGTATTCCGTTTCCGCACATTCTTCCCTCTGAGCCGTCAAGATTGAACATTCTCATCTTTCCGTCTGCGACCTTTGATCTGCATATAAGAATAACTCCGTCGCCGCCTATTCCGAAATGCCTGTCGGAAAGCTTGAGCGCAAGTCCCTCAGGATTATCTATCTTCTGGTCGAAGCAGTTGAAGTAGATATAATCGTTGCCGCAGCCCTGCATTTTGGTAAACTGAAGCTTCTGCTTTTCCGTTCTCATATTGTTTATATCAACGATCTCGGTATTATGCTCGGTAAATTTACTTCTTATAGATGAAGCGATAGCGTTCGCCGTATCTATTGACGTAAGACAGGGGATATTTCTTTCTACGGTCTTTCTTCTTATCTTAACCGAATCTCTGGTAGGTATTCTTCCCTTTGAAGATGTCGAAATAACATAAGCTATTTTGCCGCTTTCTATCAATGTGAGAGTATTTTCCTCCGCCTCATGGATCTTCGCTACCTCTTCACAGGGGATTCCGTGATCTCTAAGAACAGCCGCTGTACCCTTTGTAGAATATATCGCAAAGCCCAGATCATAGAACATTTTTGCCGTCTGTGGGATCTCTCCCTTATCTGAATTTCTGACTGTAATAAGTACGCCGCCCTTTTTGCCCAGTTTATAGCCTGCGGCGGTAAGTCCTTTGTAAAGAGATTCCTCAAGGCTTGAAGCTACCGCAAGAACCTCTCCCGTAGACTTCATTTCAGGTCCGAGATGATTATCTACATCTATAAGCTTTTCAAAGGAGAATACAGGAACCTTTACCGCAACATAGGGCGAATTAGGATAAAGACCGGTACCGTAGCCCATATCGGCAAGTCTTTCTCCCAGCATGGCTCTTGTCGCAAGGTCTACCATAGGAACTCCCGTAACCTTGGAAATATACGGGATAGTTCTGGAGGAACGGGGATTTACCTCGATAACATAAAGCTCGTCATGATAGATAAGATACTGAATATTTACCAGACCCTTTGTATTCAGCGAAACCGCAAGGCGCTTTGAGCAATCGATAATTCTTTCGGTAAGCTTATCTGAAACGTTCCATGCAGGATAAACAGCTATGGAGTCGCCGGAGTGAATTCCCGCTCTTTCAATATGCTCCATAATACCCGGAATAAGAATATCCTCACCGTCGCAGATAGCGTCTACTTCTATCTCAGTTCCCATCAGGTACTTATCTATAAGAACCGGGTTCTCTATGCCCTGATTGAGAATGATCTCCATATACTCTTTTATATCGTCGTCGTTAAATGCTATGATCATATTCTGACCGCCGAGAACATAAGACGGACGCATAAGAACAGGGTAACTGATACGGTTTGCTATCTCAAGAGCCTCCTCGGCTGTCATTACCGTATAACCCTCAGGACGCTTTATCTGAAGATTTTCAAGCAGTTCGTCAAAGCGCTCTCTATCCTCGGCTGCGTCTATCGAATCGGGAGGAGTTCCGAGAATATTTACTCCGTTAGCCGCAAGATGCTTTGTAAGCTTGATAGCCGTCTGTCCGCCGAAAGCAACCACAACGCCGTACGGCTTTTCTATCCTTATGATATTCATAACGTCCTCATTTGTAAGAGGCTCGAAATATAGTCTGTCGGCAGTATCGAAGTCCGTTGAAACAGTTTCAGGGTTGTTGTTTACTATAACTACGTCAAAGCCCTTTTCTTTAAGCGCCCAAACACAGTGAACAGAAGCATAGTCAAACTCTATTCCCTGACCTATTCTGATAGGACCTGAGCCGAAAACAATAACCGTCTTGTTTCCTGTATGTCTAGACTTAATAAATTCTTCAGCCTCGTCCTCTGTATCATAGGTTGAATAGAAGTAAGGAGTCATTGCAGCAAACTCAGCCGCACAGGTATCAACCATTTTATATACTGCGTTAAGCGGCTTTTCGATCTTTTCACCGGATATTTTTTCAATAACCTTGTCAAGATATCCCAGCTTTTTAGCTTCATGATAAAGCTCATAGGATACTCCGCCCTTTGCAAGCTCCCTTTCAACAGCGATAAGCTTGCAGAGCTTGTTAAGGAACCACTCGTCAATTTTAGTGATGTCATGTATTTCGTCAACTGTTACTCCGCGCCTTAAAGCCTCGTAAACAACGAACAGTCTTTCGTCATTGCAGTCATGCAGGCGGCTTTTTACCGTTTCATCGGACAAGTCAGCCATTTTAGGAGAGATAAGACAGTCATGACCTATCTCAGCTCCTCTTACCGCTTTCATAATAGCCTGCTCAAAGGTCGTTCCTATAGCCATTACTTCTCCGGTAGCCTTCATCTGGGTACCCAGCTCACGTTTTGCATAAACGAACTTGTCAAACGGCCACTTAGGAAGCTTTACAACTACATAGTCAAGAGCCGGCTCAAAGCAGGCGTAGGTTTTCCCGGTAACGGCATTCTTTATCTCGTCAAGAGTATAGCCGATAGCTATCTTAGCGGCAACCTTTGCGATAGGATAGCCGGTAGCCTTTGACGCAAGAGCCGAAGAACGCGAAACTCTGGGGTTTACCTCGATAACGGCGTACTCAAAGCTGTCGGGATTAAGGGCAAACTGGCAGTTGCAGCCGCCCTCTACCTTTAAGGTATCTATAATTTTAAGCGCCGCCGAACGCAGCATCTGATATTCCTTATCCGCAAGCGTTACGCAGGGTGCTATAACAATAGAATCTCCCGTATGAACTCCTACAGGGTCAAAGTTTTCCATTGAGCAGACGGTTATAACGTTGCCCTTTGAATCACGCATTACCTCAAATTCGATCTCTTTCCAGCCGGATATGCACTTTTCAACAAGAACCTGGGTTATAGGTGAAAGATACAGACCGTTGCGTGTTATTTCCCGCAGCTCCTCCTCGTTATGTACGATACCGCCGCCGGTACCTCCGAGTGTAAATGCCGGACGGATAATAAGCGGATAGCCTATTCCCTCCTGGTTTGCAAAATCGACCGCATCCTCAACCGTATTTACAACAAGCGAAGGGATACAAGGCTGGTCGATAGACTCCATAGTATCCTTGAACATCTGCCTGTCCTCAGCCTTGTCGATCGTTTCGGGATTTGCTCCGAGAAGCTTTACGTTGTATTTGTCAAGGAAGCCCTCTTTTGCAAGCTGCATTGAAAGGGTCAGGCCTGTCTGACCTCCAAGGGTAGACAAAAGACTGTCGGGACGTTCCTTTTTAATTACCCTCTTGACTGTTTCAAGCGTTAGCGGCTCGATATAGATCTTGTCCGCCATAGCCTTATCGGTCATGATCGTTGCGGGATTGGAATTAATAAGAATAACCTCTAGTCCCTCTTCCTTCAAAGCCCGGCAAGCCTGAGTTCCGGCATAATCGAACTCTGCCGCCTGACCTATGACTATAGGACCTGAGCCTATTACCAGTACCCGCTTTATATCTTTATTCAAAGGCATGAAACTTCACTCCTTACTTATTTTCATCTATCATTTTCATAAACTTATCAAAAAGGAATCCCGTATCTAGCGGACCGCCGCAGGCTTCAGGGTGAAACTGAACGGAAAACGCAGGCATATTGAGATATGTGATTCCCTCGCAGGTACCGTCGTTGGCGTTTACGAAAGAAACCCTGGCGTTATCCCCCATAGAATCGTTGATTACCGCATAGCCGTGATTCTGACTGGTAATGTAGACTCTTCCTGTTTCTAGCTCGGTAGCCGGCTGGTTAGCGCCTCTGTGACCGTACTTTAGCTTTTCAGTCTTACCACCCTGGGACAGCGCAAGAAGCTGATGACCAAGGCATATACCAAAAGTAGGGATCTTCTTTTCAGAAAGCTTTTTCAGCTCTTCGATTATTTCAGTATTTTCAGAAGGATCTCCGGGGCCGTTTGAAAGCATTATTCCGTCAGGAGCAAGCTCCTCGATCCTTTCGCATTTTGTATAAGCCGGAACGACTGTTACCTCGCAGCCTCTTTTAACAAGCTCTCGTCTTATATTATCCTTTGCACCGAAGTCAAAAAGACATACTTTTCTTTTAACCTCTCCGTCAGGAGCAAAAATCTCTTCCTTATTACAGGTAGTATTTTTAACAGCCTCTTTGATCTTATAATTTTTTAGATCATCAAAGCTGAAGCCTGATCCCTCGGGTACTATTTTTCCGTTCATAACTCCCGATTCCCTTACTATCTTAGTAAGCTGACGGGTATCAATACCATAAAGTCCCACGATATTATTTTGCTTTAAAAAAGTGTCAAGATCACCCTCACAACGGAAGTTGCTAGGCTCCTGACACCAATCTCTAACAATATAAGCTTTAACGTTCGGACGACCGCTTTCAAAATCAACGGGAATAACACCGTAATTACCGATCAAGGGAAAAGTCTGAACAACGATCTGACCGTAGTAGCTGGGGTCCGTAAGCGTTTCCAAATAGCCGGTCATTGCAGTAGTAAAAACTATTTCACCGACAGCCTCGCCGCAAGCTCCGAAGCTTTTACCTTCAAATATCATACCGTTCTCCAATATAAGATATGCTTTCTGCACCTATAGCTCCTCCTTTTTTGCGCAAATTTTTACGATTACAATTATAACATACAAAATATAATTTGTAAAGTGCTTTTTCAATATTATTTTCATTCCGTTATAACGCACAAATAAAATCAATATACTTTATTGTTTTTGCATATAGCACTAAAATAAGGCTGTATCTATCAGACCCTTTTTACATATTATTTTACATTGTTCTTATTGACTTTAATGACAAAATACAATATAATTAAATATATATTAATAATTGAATTATTATACGGAATTGATTTCGGATACAAAACGGCTTTAAATATAAATAAGGAGGTATGCTCCATTTCGGAGCATGATCGTAGAAATGTCTAAAAAGGTTTATGATAACAGAGAACTGTCATGGCTGAAATTTAACAGCAGAGTTCTGGAAGAGGCTCAGGACAGCTCAGTTCCGCTTATGGAGCGGCTGCTCTTCGCTTCTATTTACGGAAGTAATCTTGACGAATTTTTTATGGTAAGAGTCGGCTCGCTTATAGATCAGAAGCTTATAGATGACAGCGAACGGGACGGCAAAACCAAAATGCGTCCCTCTGAACAGCTTTCAGCTATCTATTCAAACGTAAGAGCGCTTAACGAGATAAAGGACAAGACCTATTCGGCAATAAACAAAGAGCTGGAGCTTAAAGGAATTTTTCAGAGATCTATGAAAAATCTGACCAAAGCCGAGCAGGAATTTATTGAAGCGTATTACTCCTATGAAATAAAACCGTTTCTTAACGCTCTGATAATAGACAAGCGCCACCCTTTCCCGTTCCTTAATAATGAAGATATTTATGTTATTGCAAAAATAACCTCAAAATCAGGGATCAAGCTTGGAATCATCGGCTGCTCCGGAAAATATGAAAGAGTAGTTTTCCTGCCCTCAGACGAAAGCGGAAAGATAGAATTTATTCTGGTTGAGGATATTATACTTCATTACGCAGACAAAGCCTTTGAAAACTATAAGCTTGAAGAAAAAGCCCTTATGCGAATAACAAGAAACGCCGATATTGACGTAGACGAGAGCTTCGACAGCGAGCTGGATTTCAGACAGAATATGTCCGTGCTTATCAGTAAAAGGAAAAGATTATGTCCGGTCAGACTGCAGCTTTCAAAGACGCTTTCGGAACTTACTCTCGGCGAATTGCTTTTAAGACTTGAGCTTACAAAAAAACAGACGTTTATTGAAAAAACTCCGCTGGATTTCAAATATGTATTTTCAGTATTTGCTAAGACCTCCGAACGTAAGGAGCTGTTCTTTCCCAAAGCCGAGCCTCAGCAGTCCCGTATGGTTCAGAGCAGCGTTCCGATGATGCAGCAGATAGATAAAGGCGATATATTCCTTTCATATCCATACGAATCAATCAGACCCTTTATACGTCTGTTGGAGGAAGCTGCAAACGACCCTCAGGTAGATTCGATAAAGATGACGCTTTACAGGGTCGCTAAGAACTCAAAGGTAATCAAGGCGCTCTGCTCCGCCGCAGAAAACGGCAAGGAGGTAGTAGTCCTTGTGGAGCTTAGAGCAAGATTTGACGAAGAAAACAATATCGGCTGGTCAAAGCAGCTTGAGGAATCAGGGTGTCATGTAATGTACGGACCTCATCGGCTCAAAGTACATTCAAAGCTTTGCCTTATTACAAAAAGAAGCGGAAGATCAGTTAAATATTATACACAGATCGGGACCGGAAATTATAATGAAAAAACTGCCGAGCTTTATACAGACCTTTGTCTTATGACCTGCAGAAGTGAGATCGCCCGCGATGCCTGCAATGTTTTCAAGGCGTTATCTGTAGGCGAACTGGTCGAAAGTTCAGGATTGCTGCTTGTCGCTCCGCTGTGCTTACAGAATAAAATAATTGAAATGATGGACAATGAAATAAATATTGCAAAAGCCGGAGGAGAGGGCTACGTCGGCGCAAAGCTCAATTCCCTTACCGATAAGGTTCTTATTGATAAGCTTATCGAATGCTCACAGGCAGGAGTGAAGGTGGAGCTTGTCGTCAGAGGTATCTCCTGTCTTATAGCAGGAATAAAGGGCGTAACTGATAATATCAGGATAATTTCTATCGTCGGCAGGTACTTGGAGCATTCGAGGATATACCTTTTCGGTTCAGGAGTCAGAAAAAAGGTTTACATATCGTCTGCGGATTATATGACGCGGAATACTACCAGAAGAATCGAGGTTGCCGCTCCCCTGCTTGACGAGGGAATAAAACAGAGGGTTATTGATTATTTCAATACACAGCTTTCCGATAATGTAAAAGCAAGAGAACAGCTTCCGGATGGCACATATGTTCATGTAAGAACAGGTGAATTCCCGCTGGATTCCCAAAAACACTTTTTTGCAGAGGCTTATGCAAATGCGCCAAAACCCACAGATTTTTCAACCCCGCCAAAAAGAAAAGGCCTATTCGCCCGCATAGCCGGATTTTTCAGAAAAAAAATCAAAACACAGTAAGCCGAACCGGCTGCAGCTTATTGATCTGCAGCCGGTTCTTTTTCGGTCGTTATCATGTTTTTATAATACTCTGCGAGACGGTTGGCAAGGCTGTTGAGCAGCAGCACCGCCTCGGTTCTTACAGATTCGTTTGAATAAACCCCCTGTGACGACAACTCAGCGGCGTTTTTGGCATAGTCAACCGCCGTCTGAAGCACTGATGCGTCTTTTTTATCAGACAGACTCTTTGCAGCGTAAAGACTTGCCTTAGCTTTCAGCGCAGTATATTCATCTGTAAATATTCCTGAAGTATCGTCAAGCTTTATAAGCGCTTCATACTCTCCGTTCAGGAACATATCCCTTGCCTTGACCAGCAGATTCAATGCGTCCTCCTGCGTATCTCCGTCACTTGCAGGCATAAGGTAAGTCATAGGGACCCCGAGTACCCGGCTTAAATATTCAAGCGTTCTGACCGACGGGGTCGCTGAACCGCTTTCGATCTGGCTCAGCATATTTCTTGTAATAAAATCACCAACGGCCTCCGCCTGCGTCATTTTTTTCGCAAGCCTTGCTTCCTTGATCCGTTTTCCTAACTCTGCTGGATCCATATATCAGACGCCCCTTTCCATGACTGTAAATTTAATTTACTTATATCATAACAGATTGCAAAGCAAAATGCAAGCGGTTTCAATAATTTTTACAAAATAATTTTCAAGAACCCAATACCTATCTGTATCCTGCTTGTCCGACAAAAAGCAAAAAAATTTCCGCTTTTGCTATTGACAAATTGATTTAAATAGGATATAATTTATGTAAATCAAATTTACTTATTTTACAGAAAGATTTATCCGGTCGGGAGAAGAAAGGAAAAGTGATAACTATGAGCGAATGGTGGGACGGGTTAAGCACATTATTAAAGATATTATACTGTGTTGCGGCTCCGTCTACTCTGATCCTGCTTATTCAAACAATTATGTCAATGTTCGGATTTCACGACGGAGGCGCAGGCACTGATTTTTCGGACACCTCCGGTATTGATTTCGATGCAGGAGGCGGGGCGGATATTCCGAATGGGGGAGATCTGAGCGGGTTCCATGATATAACCTCTCACGATATTACAGGTCATCATCAGATCGTGGACGGCGGAAACCCTGCCGACTTCTCATCTATGCGTATGTTCACGCTTCAGACTATCGTGGCTTTTCTTACCGTTTTCAGTTGGACCTCGATAGTTGCCGTTCAGTCCGGTATGCCTGCTGTTCTAGGTATTGCTCTCGGACTTGTCCTGGGATTTTTGACTATGCTTATGGTAGCTAAGATAATTCAGCTTTCCTCAAGGCTTGCCGAGAATGGCACTCTTAATATGAAGAACTGTATAGGCGAATTTGCGACTGTATATGTACCGATTCCAGCAAAGGGTTACGGAGAAGGCAAGGTTACTGTAACGGTTCAGGGACAGTTCAGGGAACTTTCGGCGGTATCAAACGAAAACGAACCGCTTAAAACCGGAGCTCAGGTCAGAATTACAGACCTTAGAGGAGATACTGTGGTTGTGGAAAAGGAATAAGATCCTTAAGGATTATTAAATTAAAGTGAATAAAAGATGGAATCCAATACGGGGATAAGGGAAAATTCGGGAGGCTGCATTTTAAGAGTAAAAAGCTTCTGTGCTGCAGCGAGAATCACCCTTTAAAAGGCGGATACAAGGTCGGCTTTTCCGATATGGATCACAGGTATTCTTCAAGCTTTTTTAACTGCATTTATGTATACATTCCGCCGCTGACGGAAAGCATTGAATGGAATTTATCATATTCACATTATACGCTTCTTATAGTCCTGTCAAATCAATAAAGGACTTATAGAATAAATAAGCCTGTGTATTCGGGCAGACAAAAAATAATTAATAATGGAGGAAAAACAACATGAGCGGTGTGGAAACATTGGTTATCGTCTGTATCGTAGTTGTGGTGCTGTTTGCCGCAGTTGCCGGAATACTGTCCCGATACAGAAAATGTCCGTCGGACAAGGTGCTTGTAATTTACGGTAAGGTAGGCATTGACAAGAACGGACAGACCAAAAGCGCAAAGTGCATTCACGGAGGAGCGGCGTTTATAGTGCCGGTAATACAGTCCTATCAGTATATGGATCTTACTCCTATCTCGATCAACGTCGATCTGAAAAATGCGCTTTCAAAGCAGAACATCAGAATAGATGTTCCGTCAAGATTTACAGTCGGAATTTCGACCGAACCCGGGGTAATGCAGAATGCGGCTGAAAGACTTCTCGGATTAAAGCTTGTGGAGATACAGGAGCTTGCAAAGGATATTATTTTCGGTCAGCTGCGTCTTATAATCGCAACTATGGATATAGAAGAGATCAACTCAGACAGAGATAAGTTTCTTCTTGCAGTTTCAAACAATGTAGAGATCGAACTGAAAAAGATCGGATTAAGGCTTATCAACGTTAACGTAACAGATATAACAGATGAATCCGGATACCTTGAATCACTCGGTAAGGAAGCCGCTGCAAAGGCTATCAACGACGCCAAGCGCTCGGTTGCCGAAAAGCACCGCGACGGTGAGATCGGTCAGGCAAATGCTCAGAGGGATCAGCGTATTCAGGTCGCTGCCGCAAACGCAACTGCTATCGACGGTGAAAACTCTGCTAAGATCGAGGTCGCACAGTCGGAAGCCAAGCGCCGTGAAGCAGAAGCCGAAGCTCTCAGGCAGGCTACCGCAGCAGAAGCTGTTCAGGCGGCAAAGGCGAAGCAGGAAGCCTATATTGCTCAGCAGGACGCCGAGCGTACCCGTGCCGAGCTGGAAATGGCTACACAGCAGGCTGATGTTATCGTTAAGGCTCAGGTTTCAAAGCAGCAGGCGGAGATCGCCGCAGAAGCAGAAGCGGAGGTAACACGCAGAAAAGCGCGCGGTGAAGCCGACGCTATCTTCGCCAAAATGGAAGCCGAAGCAAAGGGCGCTCAGGAGATACTTGTAAAGCAGGCTGAGGGTATGAGACAGCTTGTAGAAGCGGCAGGCGGAGATGCCGACGCAGCAGTAAAGCTGATAATTGCCGACAAGATCGAACAGCTTGTAGCTATTCAGGTTGAAGCTATCAAAAATATCAAGATAGATAAAATCACTGTCTGGGATTCCGGTAATAACGGCGGCGGAAAAGGCTCGACCGCTAATTTCCTGAGCGGACTTATGCAGTCTGTTCCTCCTCTCAGCGAGCTTTTCAAACAGGCAGGAATGGAACTTCCCGACTTTTTAGGCAAGGATATTGACGAGGCTCTTGCAAAATCAAGAGAGGAAGCCGTCAAGACAGCCGCCGAAGAAATGGCAGAGGGAGCAGAGGACGCTAACGGATATGTAGAAATGGTTGACGATAAAAGCAAATAAAAAGATTACATAATATTTGAGCCGTCCGGATCCTTTGATTCAGACGGCTTTATATATAGGCTGATTCTCCTTTATTATCCATAAATATTGCACAATTTTTATCAACTGGTGCCCTTGATTGTTGACTTTCTGCACAATGTATGATAAAATTATATTTATCATAGCAAAAGGAGGATCATTCTATGAGAAAAACTAAGCTTCTGCTTTCAATGCTCTGTTCAGGTATTATAGCTATATCTTCATTCGCAGGCATTTCATCGGCAGACAGCAGTGAACTGACCCTTAATTTAACGACAGCAAATCTTTCGGCTACAGCCAATACGCCGGGAAAGGTTTCGGTAAGATCAGAATACTCATGCACAACAAACGCAATACGTATAAACTGGAATAAGGTCAGCGGAGCTTCCGGATACCGCATTTATCGCTGGAACGGGAAAACATGGGCAAATATAGCCACTATCCACAACGGAAGCACAACGACCTACCGCGACTCAGGTCTTTCTTCAGGTACGCTTTACAGATACAAGGTTAAGGCTTATAAAAAGGTCGGAGGAACTAACTACTGGGGACTGGCAAGTAATGAAAAATACACTGCCACAAAATCCAAAGCCGTAAAAATAACAAGCACCAGCAGGACCAAAGATGCAGTTCGTCTTAACTGGACAAAGCAGACGGGAAACGGCTATCAGGTCTACCAACTGAAAGGAAGCTCATGGGTAAAGATAGCAACTCTGCGCGATATGAATACTGTTACTTACCGAATAAGCGGACTCAAGCCCGGAACCGAATACAAATTCAAGGTACGCGCTTACAGGACCGACACAAAAGGAAAGGTTAACGCCGGCGCTTTTGGCTCGGTTTCTGTAACTACAAAACCGGCTCAGGTTTCCTCTGATGTCGCCCCGGAGGTTTACGAGGTACTTTCTATAGTAAATACAGAAAGAAAAAAGGCAGGGCTTAAAGAGCTTACCCTTGATCTTAATCTTTGCAAGGCAGCTCAGGTAAGAACCAAGGAGATAACTCAGGTATTCAGTCATACGCGTCCTGACGGAACATCCTGCTTTACGGTACTTGATGAGTTCGGGATAAGCTGGAATTCTGTCGGTGAAAATATCGCCCGAGGTCAGCAGACTCCGGCTGCCGTAATGAACGCCTGGATGAATTCAGAAGGACACCGTAAAAATATCCTGAACAGCTCTTTCGGAAAAATAGGAATAGGCTACGACCCGGCAGCAAAAGCCTGGGTTCAGCTGTTTACTAACTGACAAATAAAAACTGTGCTTAACAATAATAAACAGCGCCTCCTATGGCTTCTATTAAACCATAGGAGGCGTTGTTTTGTATAAAAAACTATGTATTAGAGAATTATTATTTCGCCGGTCTGCTCTCTCGAAGCGCCTACAGCGTTTGATTCGTCGGTATCAATATGCATAGCAAGCGCATATTTTTCACTGACTCTGACGACAGTATCGCAAAGCACAGCAGTTCTTTCAGCCGACTCTATTTTTACAGATACGATCTGCTTATCCTTTACGCCGAACTCTTTTGCATCGGCAGGAGTCATATGAATATGTCTTTTTGCAACGATAACTCCCTGTGAGATCTCAACCTCTCCGCAGGGTCCAACGATTTTGCAGGCTCCTGAACCGTCAAGATCTCCCGACTCTCTTACGGGTGCGGAAATTCCTATTGAACGTGCATCTGTTGCCGACAGCTCAACCTGGGTTTCTGGACGTACAGGGCCGAGAATAGATACGTTTGCAAGCTCCTTCTTAGGTCCTACGACCGTTACTCTTTCCTCGCAGGCAAACTGTCCCGGCTGTGAAAGATCCTTTTTATGAGTAAGCTCAGCTCCTTTTCCGAACAGTTTCTCAAGATCCTCCTGAGTAACGTGAACGTGACGGGCAGATGTTTCTACAATAAACTTCTTTGACATTTAAAACATATCCTTTCAAAATAAATTATGCGGAAGCCGCATACATCATATATATTTTACTACTTTTTCTTGCCGAGGTCAAGCATAAGCAAAAATTTAATATGCAAAAAGCAGACTTCCGCACAATACGAAGGTCTGCTCCTGATCTATATTTACTTCTCATGCATAAACTGCTTATGTTTTTCCTCATATTTATGCTTAGTTGCAAGCCCTCCTCTTATATGACGCTCCCGCTTGTTTTCCTCCAGAATTGCTTTCACCTGCTTATAAAGCTGAGGCGATGTTTTAGGCAGTCTGTCGGTAAGGTCTTTATGTACCGTTGATTTGCTGATTCCAAATTCTTTTGCTGTCGCTCTGACGGTAGTTTTGTGGATAACCATATACTCCCCCAGCACCACTGAGCGGTCCTTGTCTGTTTCTGTCATCTATCTCACTCCAATACTTATGGTGTTGTATTAGAGTGTATGCAAGGGAATTTAGGTTTATGTTTGTCCGTAATATATTGTAAAAACAGATCTAACAGAACTAAACGTAACGGAATAATGCAATTTTTAAACTGACATACAGCTTCTGACAAGACTTTCCTGAATTCAGCAGCTGATAAATACGCCGCCTGCATTAATATACAGACGGCTGTAAATCTATTCCCTGTTTATCAGTTTTTCCTTATCAAGCAGTGATATATCGGTCTCACGTACCTTTTTGCGTATTTCAAGGATTCTGGACGGTGCCATTGAAAGCTCGTCAACGCCCATTGCCAGAAAAGCCTCAGTCATCTCGGGATCCCCCCCAAGCTCTCCGCAGATCCCGCACCATATACCGTTTGCGTGAGCGTTTTTAACAGTCATATCTATAAGCCGTAAAACCGATGTATGGTAAGGATCATAGAATCTGTCAAGACGGGAATTCTGACGGTCTACAGCAAGAGTATACTGCGTAAGATCATTGGTTCCGATACTGAAGAAATCTACTTCCTTTGCTAGAATATCGCTTATGACCGCCGCAGACGGAGTTTCTATCATTATTCCTACCTGCATATTTTTATTAAAATCAATTCCCTGCTCCTCCAGTTCCCTCTGAATATCTTTTATTATACGCTTTGATTCCCTTATCTCCCAGACCGACGCTACCATAGGCAGCATTATCATTATGTTACCGAAAGCGCTTGCTCTGCAAAGCGCTCTTAACTGAGTTCTGAAAATTTCCTCACGGTCAAGGCACACTCTTAAAGCCCGCCAGCCCATTGCAGGATTTTCCTCAGTCGGCATATCAAAATAGTCTATCTGCTTATCCGCTCCTATGTCCATAGTGCGAATTATTACAGGACGTCCCGCCATGCTTTCTGCGGCAGTTTTATATACGGAAAACTGCTGCTCCTCGGTCGGATAACTGCTGTTTTCAAGATACAAAAACTCGCTTCTGAACAGACCGATACCGCCTGCGTCATTGGCAAGCGCCGCTCCTGCGTCTCCCAAGCCTCCGATATTTGCGTACAGCTTTATTCTTTTTCCGTCAAGCGTTATATTTTCCTTACCCTTCTGCTGCCTTATCAGTTCCTTGCGGCGCTTGTCCTCTTCCTGAAGCTGCCGCATTTTTTCAAGCGTATTTTTATCCGGCTCTATAATTATTTCACCGGTAAATGCGTTTACCGCCGCCGGTCTTCCGCTAAAGTCCTCGGAAAGTTTATCTCCGGCTCCGATAACCGCCGGAATTCCAAGAGTTCTTGCAAGTATAGCGGTATGAGAATTGGAAGAGCCTTTTCTGGTAACAAACGCCAGAACCTTGCTCTTGTCCATTTGTACAGTTTCACTGGGAGTAAGGTCGTCAGCGCAGATTATAAGCTTTTCTTCTTCATCAGAAATGTCCGAAACTTCAGAACCCGGCATAAGATTTCTTATAAGCCTGTCTGAAATATCCTTGACATCCGAAGCTCTGGCTTTCATATATTCATCGTCCATTGACGAAAACATTGCAGCGAAGTTATCTCCGGTCACTGCAACAGCATATTCCGCATTTACCTTCTGAGAGGTAATTATATTCTTTATTGAATCAAGATAATCCATATCCTCGACCATCATCTGATGTATCGAAAATATCTGAGCGTTAGTTTCACCGACTTCCTCCACAGCTTTATCGTACAGCTTTGAAAGCTGCTCCAGAGTTTTGGATTTTGACTGTGAAAAGCGTTTAAGCTCAGCCTCCGTGTCCTCGGTCCTGACTCTGCGAACCTTTACTTCACTATCCCCGACAAAAGAAAGTCTGCCGATCGCGATTCCCCCGCTTACGCCCTTTCCCTTCAGCTCAGTCATAATTCCCACCGCCTTCTTATCAAAGATTTTCAGTAAAGAACGCTTTAATACTTTCTGACGCGTTATCCTCGTCGCTGCCATCAGCAGTTACAGTTACTTTGTCACCGCATTTTACACATAGTCCCATTACTCCGAAAAGACGTTTGCAGTCGGCTGATTTTTCTCCCTTTGACAGCGTTATTTTTGAAACGAATTCGGCAGCCTTCTTAACGAGAAGACCGGCAGGTCTTGCGTGGATCCCAACAGGATCGGTAATTACATATTCAAATGTTTTCATAGTATCAATCTCCTTTTTTATTTTGTCAATAAAATCAATTCTTCCATAAACGATGCTCTGTCCGTATTTTTTACAGTCACCGAACGGTATTCGTCCGAATTAAGCACAACGACAGGCGTAAGCGTATCGATCCTTCCGAATTTAAGCTTTTTCAGATCAAATTCCATTACGCAGTCTCCTTTTTTTACACGGCTTCCGTCTGAAAAACAATGCATAAAATCACACCTCTCCGCCTGATCCTTTGTTCCTACTGTAACAAACAGATCAACGCCCGTATCAGAGATAAGCTCGACCGTACGCCCTTGGCAGATACTGACTGTACCGTCAAAAGGAGCAACTATTTTCCCCTCCGACGGATCAACGGCATAGCCTTTGCCCATAATACCTGATGAAAAGGCTATATCGTTTACCCTGCTTAACGGAAATACCCTACCCTTAGCCGGATTAGCTATAGCTTCAGTACGGAAATCCCTCAGCTCCGGATTCAAAAGCTTCAGCGTTTCATTATAGTATTCTGCCACAGAAAGTCCTATTATAATCTGAAGCTGTGAATTTTGAAATATTACTCCCCTAATACCGTCAATTTTTTTTATTTCGTCTTTGGCGGCAATACTGATGTTTTTTAAATCTAACCTCAGCCGTGCCGAACAGTGAGATACATTTTTTATATTTTCTGCTCCTCCCGCCAGCCTGATAACAGCAGCCGCTCTTTCCTTCGTATTTATATTTTATCACCTGCTTTCAATAATATTTCGATTTTCAAATAAAAAAGACCGAAAAGCGGCACATTTTAATAATGCATACGCTTTACAGGTCTTGCCTCGGTACGAGTAACAATCCTATTAAATAAAAAAGACAACACCGAAACTGAACTGCATTAACGAGTAATGCACACTCACAATCAGTCTTGCCCAACATAAGCCGGTAACAATCCGCCGTATTTACTTTACATACATATTATAACAAACTAATTCCGAAAATTCAATTGATATTTCATATAATTTATCACGGCAGGCTTTGTGCATATTTAACAATTTAACGACAAAAAGGGCCGCTTAAATAAGCGGTCCTTTTCGTTTTATGCTAATAATCAGCAGCCGCAGCCATTGCATCCGCAGCCGTTATCGCAGCCGCCCCAACCGCCGCCGCAGCAGCAAGCGATGATAAGGATAAGGATTATAATCCACCAGCATCCGCCAAATCCACAACCGTTCATAAAACATTCTCCTTTAACTGTGTATTTTATAAAGCAGCAGCCAGCGTTTTCGCTGTTTGCCTTTGCTTTATATTACAGTTTATGATTCAGGAAAAATTGTGTTACAAAAATTTTCGGAAAGCTGAATTTGTCCTGCGCATAAGATGTTATTAGCGGCTTGAAACTGCTTTGGAAGCATACCGGCGCAGCAGCAGTATATTTTTTTCAGCAGCACAATACCTGTGAGCCGATGTCTAAAAATCCGAAAAGCGTCAATGCTTACTATAATGGTAACTCATGTCGGGGCTGCCTCAAACGAAAGGGTGATTTTTTTGTCTACAGGCAATCATAGCTTTGAAATTGACAGATTTACAAAAAAAGGGCGGGATATAATCCGAGGCGCAGTCGTATGCGCAGGAAAGTGGGGACATACCTATATCGGCTCGGAGCATATTCTGCTTTCTATAATGGAAGAAGGTACTTCTGCGGCGTGTGCAGTTTTGATAAAGCATTCGGTAACGGAAGAAGCCGTTGAAAAACAAATGCTGAGAATAATAGGAAGAGGAACTCCCTGTCGGCTCACTCAGAATGACTTTACTCCTACCGCAGTAAATATATTAAAGGGAGCATGTACTCTAAGCGAAAGCTTCGGAGCTAAGCAAACCGGATCGGAATACATTCTGGCGCTTATATTAAGGCAGTCAAACGCCTGCGCCGCAGAGATACTTCGCGAGCTTGACTGTAATCTTACCCGTATGTACGCCGACTGCACCGCCGCAGGAAACGACAGAACGATTTTCATGGAACAAAATTATGTAAAGCTTAAAAATCTCGAAAGATACGGCAGAGAGCTTACAAAAAAGGCAGCGTGTGAACAGTTTGATCCGGTAATAGCCAGAGAAAAGGAAACACAGAGAATAATGGAGATACTATGCCGCCGTACAAAAAACAATCCGTGTCTTATAGGCGAAGCGGGTGTGGGAAAAACGGCTGTGATCGAAGGCCTTGCTTCAAAGGTTATGATGGGCGAAGTACCTCAGGCGTTATCAAAAAAAAGAATATTTGCCCTTGACCTTACCTTGCTGCTTGCAGGAGCAAAATACCGCGGTGACTTTGAAGAACGTCTGAAAAACTGCATGGACGAAGCGGAATCAGCAGGCAACGTTATTCTATTTATAGACGAAATACACAATATTATGGGAGCAGGGGCGGCTGAAGGAGCGATCGACGCGGCAAATATCCTTAAACCTCAGCTTGCAAGAGGAAAGCTGCAAATAATCGGCGCTACTACCTTTGAGGAATACCGAAAGAATATCGAAAAGGACAGCGCTATGGAAAGACGCTTCCAGACCGTAAAAATAGATGAGCCGTCTGCAGAAGGTACAATTGAAATACTGAAAGGAATTTGCGGAAAATACGAGGAGCATCATAAGGTATCCGTTTCAGACGATGTTATAACGCATATCGTAAATCTAGCAAAGCGATACGTTACAGACAGGTTCTTTCCAGATAAAGCAATAGATATACTTGACGAAGCCTGTGCCTGCGCCAGAATAAACAGCTCCTCAGTAGATAACGGAAAGCAGGAGATCTCGGCGGTATTTAACGACTATGTTATAGGAAAGATCTCTAGGGAAGACTATCTCAATGCGATCACCGGAAAGAATAATGAAGAACGGACAGAGCTTACAAAGGACGATGTAGAAAAGGTAGTTTCAAGGCAGACCGGAATCCCCTGCGCTGCGCTGACCGAAAAAGAATCCCAGCTTCTGAGAGACCTTGACAGGCAGCTGAAAAAAGACGTTACCGGACAGAACGAAGCGATAGAAAGGCTTTGCGCCGCTATAAGACGCTGCCGCTCCGGTTTAAAAGACGACAGCAGACCAATGGGAAGCTTTATTTTTATGGGCACAAGCGGAGTCGGCAAAAGTCAGCTTGCAAAATCGCTCGCCAAAGCGCTTTTTCACCGCGACGACGCACTTATAAGAATAGATATGTCTGAATATATGGAGCGTCATAACGTTTCAAAGCTTATCGGAGCGCCTCCCGGATATGTAGGCTACGAAAACGGCGGTCAGCTTACCGAAGCCGTCAGAAAAAAACCGTATTCCGTTCTTTTGCTGGACGAAATTGAAAAGGCCCACCCCGAAGTGTTCAATCTGCTGCTTCAGATAACAGAGGACGGCTTTCTTACCGATTCAACAGGACGGCGCGTTTCATTTTCAAACGTGATCATTATTATGACCTCAAATATAGGAGTAAAAAACCTAAAAGATAAAAAACATCTTGGCTTCTCAGACGAGGATTCCGATAAAGACAATTACGAATATATGAAGAAGGAGCTTACTGGAGAGCTTAAAAAATTTCTTTCGCCTGAGCTGCTGGGCAGAATAGACGATACTATAGTATTCAACAGGCTTGGTAAGCCTCAGCTTTCAGAAATAGCGGTATCTGAGCTTGAAAGCCTGAAGGAAAGACTTGAAAAGCTTGGATACGGCTTCAGCTATACCGAAGATATACCCTCGGAAATAGCAAGGCTTAGCGAAGGAAAGCCATCGGGAGCAAGAGAGGTCAGGAGGATAGTCTGCTCTGAGATCGAAAACCTTATAAGCGACCTTATAGTATCAGGAGCAGAAAAACCTACCTGCTTCGCCGCTGTTCTTTGCGAAGGAAAATTCACTGTAAAGGAACACGCAGTAAATCAAGCAGTTTAATTAATAAATTATTTACAAATTTTTTGCGACAAATGTCAAAAAAATATTGAACAACCCTCCCGACATATGATATAATGATTTTATTAAAAGCTGACAGATGCTGAAACAGCATACTAAAATTATAGAAGAAACGGAGGGCAGCCCTAAAAAAGCCGAAAAGCTGTATTATAGGGCGCTGCAATGTCTGATAAAAGAGAATACAAAATCTATTCTGATTCAACCTGTGATCTGCCGAAGGAATATACCGAAAGCTTAGGTACAGAGATATTTAAGTTAAGCTTTGAACTTAACGGAAGATCGTATATGGACGGAGATATGCCATACAAAGATTTTTACAATAAAATGCGCGAAGGCGGATCGACTAAAACTGCACAGATACCGCCCGATGTCTACGAAAACGAGTTTGAAGCCGCAGTAAGGGACGGCTATGATATTCTTTATCTCGGCTTTTCCTCAGGACTCAGCGGAAGCTTCAACAGCGCCTGTATCGCAAGGGACAATCTGCTTGAAAAGTACGCCGGTTCAAAAATTATCTGCATAGACAGCCTGTGCGCTTCTACCGGAGAAGGACTGCTGCTTTACAAGGCCTGCGAAAAAAAGTCTGAGGGAATGGATATTGACGAGCTTGCCGCATGGCTGGAGGAAAACAAGCTTCACCTATGTCATATGTTTACTGTAGATGATCTTAAATACCTTCACAGGGGCGGAAGGGTTTCAAAGGCTACCGCTATTGCAGGAACTATTCTGGGAATAAAGCCTGTACTTCATGTTGACAACGAAGGTCATCTTGTTCCGGTCGGAAAGGTCAGAGGCAGAAAGCAATCGCTGAACAAGCTGGTCGAAATGATGGAGGAACGTATAGGCGGCTGGGAAAATCCAGTTATAGCTATCTGTCACGGCGACTGTATAGATGACGCCCGGTATGTCGAAGAGCTTGCCAAAAGAAAGCTAGGCAAGAAAACCAAGGTCATAACTGCTTACACGGGAACGGTTATCGGAGCTCATTCAGGCCCGGGAACTATGGCTCTGTTTTTTATGGGTGAATACAGATAGCTTAAATCAAATATGAAACCTTCCGGTTCAGCAAATCCGCTGAGCCGGTTTTTTAACTGAGGCAGAAAAAGCTCCCTACCGTTAAGGCAAGGAGCTTTTAATTAGTATATAAGTCTTTTTATACAGGTAATATTATTATACTTTGAGAACGAAGCAACGTTTGAAATAACGATTCCCGTATTGCTGTTTTCTGCGTGAACCATTCTTCCGCCGCCTATGTACATAGCAACGTGATATATCGAGGAATATGAACTTCCGCCGAAGAATATCAGATCTCCCGGCTGCATATTGCCGTATGAAACCGAAATTCCGTAACCCGCCTGGGAAGCCGCATAGTGAGGAAGAGCTATTCCTACCTGAGCATAGGAAAGCATAACAAGACCTGAGCAGTCCGTTGCACCGAATTCCGAGCCGCCCCAGACATAGCTTCCGCCTACCATACTCTTGGCGTAGCTTACAACTATATCAAGCTTCGTCTGATCTGACGAGGAGTTTCCTCCACCGCCTGACGAGCTTGTCGTTGTTACAGGCTTGTTCTGAGTAGTCACAGGCTTAGTGGTAGTCTGCTTTTTGGTGGTAGTATCAGGCTCTCCGTCATCTGGAGGAACGGTCGCAGCAGTTGTTTTCTTTGTAGTTGTTGTATTTTTACTTCCTTCGCTTTCCGAAACGGCAGTAGTTTTCTTTGTTGTCGTACTCTTCTGGGAAACTGTCGTCTGAGTTTTCTGAGCTTCGCCCGAAACCTTATTGTATTCCTCTGAAAGCTTGTCCGCTTTATTCTTATAATCCGACTTATCGTTTTCAAGCTGAGATATCTTCTCGTCGTATTCAAGCTGTAGCTTCAGAAGCTCCGACTGCTCGTCTGTAAGCGATTTCTGCTGCTCTGAATACTCCCTGCTCTTTTCCTTCAGCTTTTTGCTCTGCTCCTCAAGTACAGATTTTGTTTTCTCTATCTCGTTTTTCTGCTCTATCAGAGTATTTATCGTGTCGTTATCATGACCTGCCACACGCTTTACAAGCTCTAAGCGCATAAGTATATCGTAGAAATCCGACGAGTTTACAAGTACATCAGTATATGTATCCGAGCCTGCAATATACATTATCCTGATCCTGTCCATAAAATCGCTAACTCCCGATTTTATAGCCTCCTCCTGGCCGTTCAGGGCGTACTGAGTATCCCGCATTTCCTCGTCGAGAGCTACCATCTCGTCCTCAAGCTGCACAGTATGCTCCTCGACCGCTTTTATTTTCTTTTTAATATTCTCTATTTTTTTATTTACGGCATCAAGCTTCTGCTTCTCGCCGTTTATTGATTCGTCCGCAGCGGCGATCTTTTTATCAAGCTCGCTCTGCTCCTCCTCAATATTCTTTAAACGCTGCTCATAATCTGAGCTTTCGGGGGCGGCAGAGGTTGTAACCAAATTTTCACCATTCGACGCACCGAATACTGCAGCAGTTATCAAAACTGCCAAACATACCGCCGCCGCTTTTTTAATTCTAGGTAATATATACATAATCCATCTCCGAAAAGGTTTTGGGTTGTTACTCTTTTGTAATATATTATATACCGAAAACCCGGACTTGTCAAGTAGAGATAGATAAAAGAACTCAAAAAGGCCTTAAAATACAGCGTCGGATTTTCTTAACATATGAACAAAGCTCAGCTGAGATAAAATCACCGTCAGAAAAACAGGATTAATACTCATATTGCTTGTTGTAAAAGTCATAATAATTATTGATAGATAAAGCAAAGCCATATCCAGCGCCGTTCCGATCAGACGGTCGCAGGAATCAATTTTCAGACCGAAGCCCAGCCTCAGAAACTCAATTAATAAAATTACCGTATTGACCCAGGACAGAAAAAACAGAAACAGGATCATGATCTGCATTATAAAAGAACAAAGAATTATTTTGTCATCGAAAAATTGACTTATGATCTCTGCTGCCGCTCCGAACATATTTTTTTTTACTGTTCCTCTTAATATGGTATCTCCAAATACAAATTCAGGAATTATACGGTAAATGTTAAAGGACTTATAAAACGGAGCTGCAAAAGCTAAAACTCCGGTAATACATATCATAATATTTGATAGTTTTTTTCTGTTAAATTTTAAGTTTTTCAATTTTAAACAACCTCCGATTTTTCTACCAATTGGATCACGCATATTTTATTATACAACCATATTGAAGATTTTTCAACCCCCATATGGTTGATTTGATAAAATTAATATAAATGTTCGGAGGTGAGCCTTATGTATATATACCAAAGGATTCGTGATTTAAGAGAAGATTTAGATTTATCACAAAAACAGATAGCCGCTATTCTGAAAGTACAGCCTAACCAATATTGGCGCTATGAAAGCGGAAACCGTGAAATCCCCTTTCATCATATAATTGCCCTTGCAGAGTTTTACAAAGTTTCTATCGACTATATTGCCGGGCTTACCAATGATAAAGCAGGACTTACGAAATCAAATATGAGCAGAGATGAAATTCAGCTGATTAATAATTTCCGCAGTCTTGATACCCTTTATAAAGGCAGGCTGATAGAACACGCCGAAATGCTTAAAAAGCTGAATGATTCAAGATACGGAACCGATAGATGATAAAAAAAGGACGGACATTCGCCCCTGCATAAACAACGCTGCTGCGCTGATTTATAATTGCAAGGGACAAGCAATGTCCGCCCGTTTTATTTTATTTAAAAGCTTAATATACTTATTTTGTCCATAAACGCTTCAGCTCTTCAGCCGCCGCTTTTATATCCGGCTGAGCAACAACCGCAGAAATAACCGCTATACCGTCTATTCCCATGCCTTTAAAGCCGCCGAGGGTGTTTTTATTTACTCCTCCGATAATTACAATAGGAATATCCGCTGCCGCCCGTATTTCCGCCAGCTGTTCCTTTGTAACGTGCCTTGCGTCGGTCTTGGTATTTGTCGGAAACATTGCTCCTACTCCGAGATAGTCGGCTCCGTCTTTTACCGCCTGAACGGCTTCCTCCTTAGTTGCCGCAGATACGCCGATAAGCTTATCACCCATTATCCTCCTCAGTTCTCTGCAAGGCAGGTCGCTCTGTCCGACATGAACTCCTGCACAGTCAGCGGCAAGGGCAATATCGGCACGGTCGTTTATAATCAGCGGAACATTATATTTGTCGGTGATTTTTTTTACCCTTACAGCAAGCTCGTAAAAGTCACGGCTTGACAGATCCTTTTCACGAAGCTGAACAAGCGTAACTCCGCCCTTTACAGCCTCTTCGACCGACTGCTCTATCGTTTCGCAGGACATAAGCTCCCTGTCGGTGCAAAGATACAAAGTATAATCAATTTTATTCATCATTAACCTTGATCCTTTCCGAAACTAAAGTTGAATCCAGTTTACTTAAAGCGTCTATAATCGCAATATGGAAACTGCCTGTTCCCAGCAAGCCGGATTTTTCATAGGCAAGTTCTCCTGCGATTCCCATTGCACAGATTCCTGCACACGCCGCTAAGAACATATCCTCGCACGAGCCTGCAAAGCCGCCGACAATTCCGGTAGTCATACAGCCTGTTCCTGTTACCCTTGAAAGCATAGGATGCCCGTTTGAAATGCGAACGACTCTTTTGCCGTCGGTTATCGTATCTACCGCTCCGGTTATCGCAGCTGCACAGCCGAATTTTTCCGCTGCGGCTTTCGCCACTGAAACAGGGTCGTTTTTCTCATCTTTTGCGGAAGTATCAACACCTTTTGTTGAAACCTCAAGTCCTGCCATAAAGGACATCTCCGAAAGATTTCCTCTTAATATTGAAATCCTGACGTTATCCATAATTTTCTTAGCAGTATCGTTTCTGAACGCAGACGCTCCGGCGCCTACCGGATCGAAAACAACGGGTATTCCCTTTTTATTCGCCGCCTTTGCCGCCGCCAGCATAGAATCTACAGTACGCTGATTAAGCGTTCCCATATTTATAACAAGTGCAGAGGCTATTGAAGCTATATCTGCCGCTTCGTTGATATCGTCCGCCATAATCGGTGAAGCGCCTATTGCAAGCACAGCGTTTGCAACGTCATTAACTGTAACATAATTTGTAATGCAATGAACCAGAGGGCATTCTTCCCGAACCGCACTGAACTGCCCTGCAATTTTATCAGCTGTCATGCCCTGACCTCCCCTGAAGCCTTGTTAAGTCCCAGAAACCCGTCGAACACCTTTGCCCTTTTGAGAGCAGTAACAATAAAAACCGCTAGAACCGTTCCGCCAGCACAGCTTACAAAGAACGGCAGAATAAAGCCGAACAATGCTGCGGCGGAATTTCCCATTATAAACTTAGCTACCGGAAATGCCAGAAGTCCGCCAAGCACAGACGTACCGAACAGCTCTCCGATATACGCAGCCGGAAGAGCCTTTATGTATCTGTAAAGTATTCCTGCCAGCAAAGCGCCTGCCATAGAGCCGGGAAATGCCATAAGAGTTCCCAGACCAAGCAGGTTTCTCAGCAAGGAAGCCGCAAACGCAACTCCTACGCTCCATACGGGTCCTAAAAAGACTGCTCCGATAATGTTTACCAGGTGCTGAACAGGAGCGCACTTTGAGCCGCCGATCGGAAAAGATACGAATGAACCGACTACTGCCAGCGACACCAAAACTGCGGCAAAGGTTAGCTTGTGAATATTTGTTTTTTTCATATAAAAAACCTCCTGTACTCATGCCTGCGCCGTCTGAGTACAAGCTAAATATCCAGCGGCGGCAAATTACTGTACTTAAAAGCGTACAGTAAAAGCATGAAAATAATAAAATATTTCCGGTCGATACTCGATTGTATCCTCTCACCCCGAAACACGGGTTCCCTCGCTGAATACTCTGTTTATACGGATAGGAGAATTCCGCAAAACCCCGTAAAACGCTCCTCATACGGGAAAAAGTTCTCACGCCGAACGGTCGGACCCCCCCTCCCACATTTACTTTGAGCAAGAGGTAAATTTATCAGCCCTACCCGCGTTGGGGAAAAGAAGTTATGAATTATTGCGAATCATTTCACCATTATCAACTATCAATTCCCTATATAACAAAACCTAGCCGATACCGTTTTGTTTTTCCATATAAATCGGCTGAGTTCCGTCATCAATTATAAATTTTCCGTCCTTTACCCTGATCAAATAAGTACCGATCGGGGAATAAAGATACGGAATAATTTCAGGGTCATAATTACATATTGTATTAAGTGCGAAAACATGATGATTATTCGGGTCGTTTGAATATTCCTCGTCCTCATCACCTGCGAAAAAGCACCAGCCGCTGTCGGGATAATCGGTATTTGGCTCATCACGATACATATATCCGACCTTCATACCGTCTTTTGTAATCCTGTCAGATACAATACAGCCTTCCCCGTTAGGCTCATTCCACTCAATCAATTTTTTCACTTTAATATCTAAAAATCCGTTTTCATTTTTTAAAATTTTTTTCTTAAATAAATCTATGCCAAGCGCTCCTTCCTACAGATATACTGATTTGGCTTTGCACTGCAAAAGCTATTTTTCTGTGCAGAACTTAACTTCCTTGCCCTCTAAAATCATATTTGTAGTTCTTACTGCGCACATTTTTCCGCACATTGAACAGGTATGACGGTCGGCAGGAGGCGTCTGCTCAAAAAATCTCTGAGCCTTTTCGGGGTCAATCGCCAGCTTAAACATCTCGTCCCAGTCAACCTTATGTCTTGCCTCAGCCATTGCGTTGTCGATGTCCATTGCATGAGGAATACCCTTTGCAATATCTGCTGCATGTGCGGCTATTTTGCTTGCCATAATTCCCTCCTTAACATCGTCGGCGTCGGGCAGACGAAGATGCTCGGCAGGAGTTACATAGCATAGAAAATCAGCTCCGCTTGCCGCTGCTATTGCTCCTCCGATAGCAGAAGTAATGTGGTCGTAGCCGGGTGCAATATCCGTAACCAGAGGCCCTAAAACATAGAACGGTGCGTTGTGGCAGATTCTTTTCTGAAGCTTCATATTAGCGGCGATCTGATCCATAGGCATATGTCCGGGACCCTCGACCATTACCTGAACATCTTTATCCCATGCACGTTTTGTCAGGTTTCCAAGCTCGATAAGCTCTGAGATCTGTCCTGCGTCGGTAGCGTCGGCAAGACAGCCGGGGCGAAGTGCATCGCCGAGTGAGATCGTAACATCATACTTTCTGAGTATTTCAAGCACCTCGTCGTAATACTCAAAGAATGGATTTTCATTGCCTGTCATCATCATCCATGCAAACAGCAGAGAGCCGCCGCGGGATACAATGTTCATTTTTCTGCCCTCACGGCGGAAAGCTTCAACGGCACGGCGGTTAATGCCTGCGTGTATCGTCATAAAATCAACGCCCTCTTCGGCATGAGCCTTTACAACTCTGAGAAAATCCTCGGCAGTAATCTCAAGCAGATCCTTTTCAAGATAGCCGATAGCGTCATACATTGGAACAGTGCCTATCATTGCAGGAGATTTTTTAACAAGCTCAGTTCTGAATTTATTGGTCTTGCCGTAGTTTGACAGATCCATAATAGCCTCAGCGCCGAATTTGATCGCCATATCCACCTTCTGCATTTCTAGATCGTAGTTCTTTGCGTCGCCTGAAATTCCAAGGTTTACATTGATTTTGGTTTTCATTCCCCTGCCGATGCCCTCGGCTGAAAGCGATTTATGATTGATATTTGCAGGAATACAAACCTCGCCCGTAGCAACCAACGCACGGATTTCCTCAGCAGTACGGTATTCTTTCTTTGCAACGGTTTCCATTTCGGGAGTGATCAAGCCTTTCTTTGCGGCTTCCATCTGTGTAGCGTAGTTTCTCATATTACAAGATTCCTTTCAGATTATAATAGTCATAAAAATGATTTGTAGGGCCGTGACCTTTGCCTACGTTCAGCTTGTCTGCATTGGCAATTGCCATGGTAATATAATTCTTTGCGGCTTCGACAGCCGAAACCATATCCATTCCTTCGGCAAGACAAGCAGTTATTGCAGATGAAAGAGTACAGCCTGTTCCATGAGTGTTTTTTGTATCTATCCGCTGATTGCACATACTGTAATTTCCATCAGGCGTATAAAGCACGTCAACAGCGTCGCCCATAAAATGACCGCCCTTAATCAGCAGATTTTTAACTCCCATATCCATAATTATCTCAGCAGCGCCTTCAAAATCGTCAAGAGTATTGACCTTAACTCCGGAAAGTGCCTGAGCCTCGGGCATATTCGGCGTAACCAGGTCGGCAATAGGAAAAATATACCTCCTTAGCGCCTCGGCGGTATCTTCACAGAGAGGATCTCCGCTTGTTGCAACCATAACAGGGTCGCACACAACAAACTCGGGCTTGTACTGCATAAGTTTTTCAGAAACAAGCCGAATGATCTCAAAGCTCGGAAGCATTCCCAGCTTTACAGCAGAAACCTCAATATCCTCAAAAACAGCGTCAATCTGGTCCGCTATAATATCGCAGTCAATATTTTGGATCGAGATCACCCTTGAGGTATTTTCAGCTACGACCGACGTTATTACGCTCATTCCGTAAGTACCCATAGCCGAAAAAGCTTTAATATCAGCCTGAATTCCTGCGCCGCCGGAACAGTCTGAGCCGGCGATAGTAAGACAATTTTTCATACTGAACCTCTCATTCATAAATAAAAAAGGACCTCCACTATATGAAAGTCCTTCTATAAACGCATTTGTAACGCTTTATTGCTTCCCTACAATGGTATTAACCAACAGGTTCAAAGGGTCAGGTTCTACCTTCTCAACTTTCAGCCGTTCGGCTCAGTCCCCCTGCAAATCTGATATTCAATTAATATACAGTATAACACCTTTTTCAGCATAAGTCAAGCGTATTTAACAAAAAAACGCAGCAATTAAATTTCAAATTTTATTTTTGGAATAGCTGCTGCTTTTCTGAACAAATGAATTTGACAGATCTTATTTTTTATTTTTTATAGTTAACAGATCATTTGTATAATACCGGCTCAATCAAAAAATGCGGCGGAATTTATCCCGCCGCAAATGCTGTATTATCAGACCGCAGCTTATCAGTCAGCCTTTTTATCGGCAGAAGAGCTGTCGTCAGGCTTTTCTACGCCGTCGGTAGTATAAATAAATTTAACGCTGCCTTTCATACTGTCGGAAACTCCTGAATAAGAGGTATAATCCTCAGCCGCTTCCGCTACAGCTTTAAGACGGTCGATAAATTCGGAAATATCACCATTATAGGCATCGACTATCTTTTTTACACCCTCGTCCCTGAATTTCTTCATTCCGTCGTCAAGCTCCTTTGAGCCGTCCTTAAGCTGAGAAACTCCGTCAATTAGATCTCCGCTTCCGTCTTTAAGGGTCTTTATTCCTGAGAAAAGCTCTCCGCTTCCGTCAGAAAGCTTTAGCGCTCCGTCTTTAAGCATTACGCTGGAGGTATATAAAGTATAGGTTCCGCTGTAAAGCTGTGATCCTCCCACATTAAGCTGCTCCAGACCGCTGTCAAGCGCACTTGCGCCCTGAGAAAGCTGAGCTATTCCGTCGTCAAGTGAATTAAGACCGGTTATCATCGTATCTCCACCTTTAGAAAGCTTGGAAATACCGCCGTTCAGCTCGCTTGCGCCTGATGAAACCCGCTTTGCTCCCGAATTAAGATCCTTGCTGGACGAATACAGATCTGTTGTACCGGAGTAAAGAGCCTTTCCACCTTTATTAAGATCCTTCAGACCCACGCACAGCGAACTTGCTCCCTGCTCAAGAGCCGGCAGTCCAGTTTTCTTATCAAGCAAAGCTTTTACTCCGCTCTGAAGCTGATCTGCGCCGGAGCTTAACTTTACCGCTCCGTCCTTAAGTCCCTCATTGCCCTCTGTAAGAGAACCCTGAATCTGCTGCTGTCCGCCTATAGACTGTTCAAGAGTTTCTATCATAGTCTTTATACTGATATATTCCTCCGTTCCCTCTTCAGTCTGGGCAAGCATTTGCTTTAGACCTGAAAGAACCTGCTGGTCTGCATAAATAGTCTGTCCAAGTCCTCCCGCAGCATCGTCCATACCTGCTGACAATTCGGCAGCGCCCTGCTTTAACTCTCCGGAGCCGTCCAAAAGATTTGAAACTCCGTCCTCTGCTGACTGTACGCCTTTGAGCAGGGTATCAGCGCCCTTTTTAGCGTCGGTAATTCCGTCGGAAAGCAGTTTTGCCGAAGCATTTAGAGTCTTCGTACCTGTTACCAGCTGACCCGTTCCGTCCGATAAGGTTTTTGCACCCTCTGAAAGTACATTTCCGCCGCCGGACAGATCAGAAATTCCTGATTTAAGACTATCCGCTCCGTTCACAAGTTCCTTTGAACCATTTTGAACCTTTGAAATTCCGTTTACAAGCTCTGACGAACCGTTCTTTGCATCTGAAATTCCTCCGCTGAGCTTTCCGACAGAATTATACAACGTTTTTGCGCCGTCTGAAAGCTGCTTGGAGCCGTTGTATAAATCGCCTGCTCCGCTTTTTAGCTTTGACGAACCGTCGTAAAGCTTCTTTATACCGTCTGATAGATCGCCCGCTCCGTCGGACAGATCTGAAATACCCTTGTAAAGCTTTGCAGTTCCGTCGCACAGATCATCGGCGGCTTTACTTAACTCGTCTATTTTATCACTAAGCTCGTCAAAAGTCTCAGTATCGTCAAAATTGATCTGTGAAAACAGCTCGCCGGTCGCAACGGTAACTGAAGCAGTTGTTTCAAAGTCCTTTACGTCTGCGGTTATTTCCACTGTTTCCGGTATTTGAATATCTGCGTCCTTCAAGTCCTCCAAATTGTCCAGTCCAAGGCTTTCCGACAGTCCCGGAACCGCCATCCCAAGCACTATAAGCCTGTTTCCGTCTGATATTACCTTTCCGTTCGTTACCTCTACATTGCTGAATTTATCGCCGTCAAGTATCGTTCCGCTTGCCATAAGAAAAGGAACATATACCTCGATATCCTTTCCGTTTATTTTCTTTGTTGTTTTCTGATTATTGGTATAGGTATAGCGTATGGTCACCTTACCGCTTTTTCCCAGCATATTTTCGGGAGCTGTTTCCGCTCCGTCCAGTAAATAGGTTATTTTCACATCAACCGGAAGCTGCTTATCAGAGTTTCCCCTGTAGTATATGTCATTTCCGTCTGCCTGCCAGCTCAGCTTTCCTCCGTTATCGGTAAATGTTTCATCACCCTTTACGTTCTTTATATCGGTAAGATCCGAAATGTCCTCAAGAGTATCCGAACCCTTGGTATTTTTAAGCCAGTCGCTTACTATAACGTCCTTTATATTTGAACCGCTGTCGTAAAGCACATAGACTGTTTCTTCCTTTTCTGCCTGCGCTTCATTATCAGACTGCTCTTTTTTGCTGTTATCATCAGAGCCGCTGTTTTCTTTTTCAGCCTGTGAAGAAGCGGTCTGATTTTTATCTGATGACTTATCGTCCTGTGCAACAGCGTATAGTCCTGTAGCTCCGGCTGATATCAAAACCGCCAGCACTCCTGCTATAATTCGGGTATACTTTCTCATAACAATCTGCCTCCTATTTATTTTCCACCGGTAATTTTGTCTGCGAATAATCTTTTTCAGGTATTTTAAACAGCTTTGGTCTTATTCCCATTGTCGTAACGCATATCAGCTTATCAAAAATCATAAGCAGCGACGGAAGAACTGTGATAACCGTTATCATAGATATTATCGCTCCTCTTGACATAAGCGTACACAGTGAGGAGATCATATCTATACTTGAATAAGCTCCTACGCCAAAGGTAGCCGCAAAAAATCCCATTGCTGAAACTATGATTGATTTTACGGAAGTCGAAAGTGCTATCGTTACCGCTTCCTTTTTATCCTTGCCGCCGTAACGTTCTTTCTTGTAGCGGGTAGTCATCAGTATTGCATAATCTACTGTTGCTCCCAGCTGAATAGTTCCTATAACTATTGACGCAATAAACGGAAGTTCAGTTCCGGTAAAGCAGGGAATGCCCATATTTACAAATATTGCAAATTCAATGACGCACACAAGTATTATCGGAAGAGAAACCGATTTAAGTACACAGGCTATAATAAGGAATATTACTCCTATCGATACTATGCTTACTACCTTGAAGTCATGGTCTGTGACCTCTATTAGATCCTTGGTAGCGGGCGCTTCTCCTATTATCATTGAGCCGCTGTCATAATTCTTAGCAATATCGTTAAGCTTTGCGATCTGATCGTTTACCTCGTCGGAAGCTACCGCATATTCAGAGCCTATAAGTATTAGCTGCCAGTCTCCGCTCTTCATAATGCTCTCAACTGATTCCGGAATGACCTCCTCCGGAATCGCCGGCCCTACAAGCTCATTAAAGCCCAGAACAAATTTCACTCCGTCTACATCGTTCATTTCGTCCAGCATTCTGTTGACCTGCTTTGCGTCCATTTCAGAATCCGCCAGCAGCATATGCGTCGAATTCATGTGATACTCTTCCGCCAGCTTGGTATTAGCTACAATACTCGGAAGCTCCTTAGGAAGCGTTGAATCAAGATTGTAGTAAACATCATAATGAGTATAACCGTAAAGCGCAGGAAACAGAATAACTAAAAACAGCGTTATAAATACTCCCGAATGCTTTATTATAAATTTTGAAGCCTTGCTCATATCAGGAATAATATCCTTATGCGACGTTTTTTCTATCGCTTTATCAAAGCAGAGTATTAACGACGGAAGAATAGTAACACAGCTCAATACTCCGAAAACAACGCCCTTTGCCATTACGATTCCAAGGTCGAGCCCCATTGTAAAGCTCATAAAGCACATTGCAAGAAATCCTGCTACTGTAGTTACCGAGCTGCCGACAACGGAAACTATCGTGTTTGAGATCGCATGAGCCATAGCTCTTTCCTTATCTCCGGCGTAAACCTGCTGCTTTTCTTTATAGCTGTGATAAAGGAAGATAGAGTAGTCCATTGTTACACCCAGCTGCAGCACCGCCGCCAGAGCCTGAGTAATAAATGATATCTCACCTTTTATAAAATTTGTTCCGAGGTTATATATGATCGCCATTCCGATACTCAGCATAAAAAATACAGGAATAAGGAAGGAATCCATTGCTACCGCAAGAATAATACTTGTAAGTATAACTGCGATCACTACATACATTATACTTTCTTCATTTGAAAGATTTTTAATATCCTCAACAACCGAAGACATTCCGCTTACGAAGCACTGCTCCTTTGAAACGGCTCTTATATCCTCAATTGCCTGAAGCGTTCCGTCACCTGACGTCGTATCGTCGAAAAATACAACCATTAGAGTAGAATCGCCGGAATTAAAGAAGTCGTACAGCTTATCAGGAAGGACCTCTTTAGGAAGAGTTATATCTGCCAGCGAATCGTACCAGACTACGCTGTCAACATGGTTGATATCCTCAATTTTCTTTTTTGTCTGTTCAACCTGCTTATCGGTCATACCGTCGATCATGACCATTGAAAAACCGCCCTTGCCGAAATCCCCGAGCAGAATATCCTGTCCTGTCATAGTATCAATGTCCTTTGGCAGGTATGAAAGAATATCGTAGTTTACCCGGGTATTGACAAATCCGAATACCGACGGAACAAGCAGCAGAACGCTTACTATAATAATAATTATCCTGTGCCTGACGATCCATTTGCCGAATTTTATCATGCCGTCTTCATTCCTTTCAATATAATGACTGATAGTCATTTCTTTAGCACAAATACAGTATACTCTAAATCTGACCGTTAGTCAATATGTCCGATAAAGAAAAATGACTTATAGTCAGTTTTTTGTTTATATGAACAAAAATACTTAAGATATGAAAATGACTATTAGTCAATTTTACTTGTTGACACGAACGTTAAAAAGTAATATAATAAGGTTATAGAAATAGCTGCGTTATTACATACTTCAAAAGGAAGTGATAATTAATGGGAAAGCTCGACATCAACAAGAAGCATAAAGAAGACTCTCTTCTTAACACTGCCTTTAAGTTTTTTACGACAAAAGGATTCAGCAAAACGTCGATAACCGATATAGTTGATGACGCAGGAGTTGCAAAGGGTACTTTCTATCTTTATTTCAAAGATAAATACGATATAAGAAACAAGCTCGTTTCCCATAAGTCAAGCCAAATATTCCGAAACGCAGTTGAAGAGCTTATAGCACAAAGCAAGCCGCTGAGCTTTGAGGAAAAAATAATAAGTCTTATAGACAATATAATAAATCAGCTTAATGAAAACAAATCACTTCTTACCTTTATTTCCAAAAACTTAAGCTGGGGAATTTTTAAAACCGCACTTACAACTCCGACCGCAGGTGACGACATTAATTTCAAAGACGTATATTTTCAAATGCTTGAGGAATCGCCTGTTAAAATCAACGAACCTGAGATCATGCTGTTTATGATCGTAGAGTTGGTTTCCTCCACCTGCTATTTGGCAATCCTGTACCAGGAGCCATGCAGCCTTGACGTGCTGAAGCCTCATTTATATGAAAGCATTAGATCAATTATTCAGAACCATGAATGCAGTCAATAATAAACCCCTCCGCAGATTAATGTATCCGAGAAGGGGTTTTGTTATATAGTGAATAACAGTGTGAATTTTTTTATACGTTGTTGATTTTTTTACCGTACAATGCTATAATTCTTATATATTAATGAAACGGAATGAGAAAAATGAAAAGACTTATAATCAGAACTGCGGTTTTGATATGCATTGTTGGCGTTTTTGCAGCAATAACAGGCTGTACGGAAAAAAATCAAGACCCTCAGGAAAGCAACAAAAGCGTTCAGCAAATTCTTGAAAATCTCAGCGTCAGCAGAGAAAAGCTTGATTCGTCGCTTTATTTTAACGACAGCATATTTGAGGAAAACTGCGAAAAACTGTATTCTGTAAAATACTCGGAGCTTACTGACGGCGGTATACTATACTGCGAATCAGGTGAATATGCTGATGAGATCTCAATACTGAAGCTTACAAACAGCAGCTCCGCAAACGCTGAGAAAATTCTTGAGAACCGGAAACAAGCAAGAATAAAGGTATATGAGGGATACAGTCCCTCAGAAACCGAAAAAGCAAATAACGCAGCCATCTTTGAAGAAAACGGATATGCCGTACTTATTATTGCAGACGATACCGCTTCTTTAGAAAAGGCGGTCAGAAAAGAACTTGATTAATATAATCTAAAGCCGTGAGCAGCTGATATTTGCTGTACACGGCTTCTTGATCTTCTGAGGCAGCCGCCTATCATATCAATATTAAAACAAACCGCCTGATCAGCGAATCAAGCGGTTTGTAATTTTTATTTACTTTGCATTAAAAGCTTCAAGTCTTGAATTAAGGTCTTTTAGCTCTGAATCAACAGTAGCGGAATACTCCTCACGAACAGAACCCCATGTAGGCTGATTGCCTTCTTCGTCCTGAGTTGAAGCGGCTGCGTACAGATAATCTACAAGACACTGATTTCCGTCAAACTGCTTTCTGTCTCCCAAAGCGGAAGAAACTCCGAACGCATAATCGAAGATCATCATATAATCATCTGAAACAACGTCCATCTTAACATCGTACATTTCATCAGTCCAGTTAGGATTATTCTCCATAAACTTTGACTTTGCTGTTTCTGCGTACTGAGGATCAGTATTTGCAACGCGGCAGCACTCAAACCATGTTTTAACAGCGTCGTTCTTAGTTGAACCCTTAACCCACATAAATGCGGTCATATCCGAAGTAGTAATTTTCTGAGGATTAGAATCATATGCGGGAATAGGAACGATCTCCCAATTCTCTCCCTCCTTAGGGCCGGAGGTTCCGGAATACGCCCAGTCGCCCATTGCGAAGAACAGACAATTCTGATTGAAGCAGTCTCTAGCCGAGCCTACCCATCCGTTAAGTATAAGTCCTTCCTTCATCAAATCATAAAGGAAATCCTGACCCTTTTCTATATCCGGATCCTTCAGATTGCTTTCAAATATTCCTTTATCGGCATTATAATTTATAAGATTCTTTCCGGTCTGCTGAACAAGGTGTGTTCTGAAAAATCCGTTTACGCCGTAACGGTCGGTATCCGCCGGAGCATTGCTCACATATTCGGACATAATATCTTTCCATGCGGACCAAGTCCATTCACCGTTTTTATACAGATCATAAGGAACCTCAAGACCCTCCGCATCAATTAGATCTCGGTCGTAGCAGAGCATTGAAGAAGCAAGGTATCCGAGGGGCGCTACATAATGCTTTCCTCCCAGCATAAACTGATCGGCAGTTTCCTTTGCAGGACTCCACAGATCGGAATTAAAATCAACAATATCGTCTATAGGCTGATACATTTCGCGTACTACTTGTGAAGGAAAAGCAAGCCATTCATACTTGAAAATATCAGGAACGTCCTTATTGGCGGTTATAGCTGCGGCAAGATTATCAAACCTGTCCTCGTTGCTGGTCTGCTGGAAGGTTATCTTTCCGCCCTTCTGTTCAAAAAGATTAAGCTCAGTGCTTTTTTCAGGGTTCTTCTTAGTAGGGTTAAGATCGCCCTCACCCAGATAAATTATCGTTCCTTCGCTTCCCTCCGGAATAGCGCTGATCTTATCACTAGCCTGAACCTCTACCTTGTTAGTCGCCTCAAAGCTGTCATCGCTTCCCTTAGAATCGCCGTCTTTTCCGCAGGCAGTCATTCCGAATACCATTCCCAGAGCCAGTGTCCCGGCAAGTATTCTTTTATAGCTGTTCATATAAAAAGCCTCCTAAAATTTCTGTAATATTTTCGTTAACTTCAAAAACTTTCTTACTTAATTATATTATACAGGCATTTGTAAACGTTGTCAACCAACGAAAATGCACAATGTATTGTTTTGTATTTTGTAAGTTTTGCACAAAGAAATCCCGAAACCACGTATCTACGCAATTTCGGGATCATAACTTAGTTTAATATTTTCAAACCTGACATCAGATTACAATGATTCAGCTCTGAAATTATCCTTCAAATTCCTTGATCGCTTTGTTTATCTTATCCAGCTCGCTGTTAACAGTAGCCGAATACGCCTCTCTAAGCTCAGACCATGTGTACTGATGACCGTTATCGTCCTGCTTATTTGTAAATTCATAAAGCTTTCTGGTAACGCAGTTTCCGTCCTCGCTGGCGTTATCCTGAGAGAGAGCAGGAGAAATTCCGTAGCCGTAATCAAATACCTGCTTATACTCGCTGGAGGAAGCCTTCTGCATTACGTCATACATTTCCTCAGTCCAGTTCGGATTTGCATTAAGGAATTTTTCCTTTCCGTTTTCCTTGTACTCGTCGCTGGTCTGTGCGATACGGCAGCATTCGTACCAGGTCTTTACAGCCTCATCGGCAGTTGAACCCTTTACCCACATATATGCAAGCATATCCGAGGTCATATATTTTTCCTCTGTATTCGGGTCGCTGGGAACCGGAACGATCCTCCATTCGTCACCCTCCTGCGGGCCGTTTCTTCCAGTCATTGCCCACGGTCCCATACAGAAAAACAGTATATCTCCGTCCTTCAGCACCTGCTTAGCAGTTCCGCCCCACTCGGTATAAACAAGATTGTTCTTTCCGAGGTCGTAAAGCAGGTTTTCTGCGCGCTCAATATCAGGATCGTTAAGATTGCTCTTAAATGTATTTCCGTCGTAGGTTACCATCGTCTTGCCGGTCTGCTGAATGACCTGCGTCTGGAACCAGCCGTTTATTCCGTATCTCTGAACTCCTGCAGGAGAATTTTCAACAAACTCAGTCATAATATCATGCCACGAATCCCAGTTCCATTCCCCGTTCATATAAAGATCGTAAGGATCTTCAAGTCCTTCGCTCTCAACAAGAGCGTGATCGTACATGAACAATGTTCCTACGGAAAAGCTTATAGGAGCTACATAATGCTTTCCTTTGAGCACGAACTGGTCTGCTGTATCAGCAACGTCAGCCCAGAGAGGATCGCTGAAATCAACTATCGAATCTACAGGCTGGTACATATCCTTAAGAACCTGAGAGGGAAAAGCCAGCCATTCATACTTGAATATATCCGGCACATCCTTCTGCGACATTATCGCACTTGCAAGCTTATCGAATTTTTCACCGTCGCTTACCTGTGAAAACTTCACTGTTCCGCCCTTATTATTAAACAAGGTCATTTCAACGGTTTTATCCGCTCCCTCGGCAGGATTAAGATCGTATGTACCCATCCACAGTATTTCCTTCTGCGCTTCGTCCGGAATATTCTCTATAAGATCTGTATCGTTAACGTCAACCTTAGGTACTGTCGTAACAGCAGAGCTGGAATTACCTGAATTTCCGCAGCCGGCAGCAGCGGAGGCTGACAAAACGGCGGCAGTAACTGCCAGCGCTCTTTTGAGCTTTGTCAAGCTAATCACTTTCCTTTCATTATAACACTCACATTATATACAAATCATTATATTCATTTCTGTAAACGTTGTCAATGTGCAAATTAAACAGAAGATATTTACGAATTTTGTTTATAATCATAGTTAAACGTTTAAGCAGCTGAAAAATTTCTGAATTTATACCAGACAGGCTGAATATAATTACATAGCAAAACGCCTTTTCATAGTGCGAACTTAAAAAGCGTAAATTTTTCTTCTGATAATGTTGATTTTCTGTTAAAGCTGTGCTATAATTAAAGTTAGCAAAGGTTAACTCAGCCTTCGCCGTATTAAGCGAACGCCACGAAAGGAAATGTTTTAATGAAAGAAGCCACCCTTAACGATCTCAACGCCGGTGAATATGCGACAGTAACAAGAATGAACTGTCTGGGCGCAATGAAGCGCAGGCTCATAGATATGGGCATCACTCCCGGAGTAAGAGTAAAGCTGTATAAGGTCGCACCGCTGGGAGATCCTCTGGAAATAAAGCTGAGAGGTTATATGCTTTCGATAAGACGCTCCGAGGCTAAAAATATAACGGTAAGTAAGGAGCCTGACGCATGAATTCTGTTGCTCTTGCGGGAAATCCCAACTGCGGAAAAACTACTTTATTCAACGCCCTTACCGGTTCAAACCAGTATGTAGGAAACTGGGCTGGAGTTACGGTAGAAAAAAAGACCGGCAAAACAAAGGACGGAAAATTTGAGATCGTCGATCTTCCTGGGATATATTCGCTTTCACCGTATTCTATGGAGGAAATAGTCAGCCGAGATTTCATTATAAAAGAAAAGCCTCAGGCAATAATTAACATAATCGACGGTACAAATATTGAAAGAAACCTCTACCTTACCGTACAGCTGGTCGAGCTTGGAATACCAATGGTCCTGGTAATAAATATGATGGACGACGTGAAAGCTCAGGGAGGTTCTATAGATACCTGCTACCTATCAAAGCTTCTGGGTATGCCGATAGTACCTGTATCTGCCAGAAGAGGCGATAATATAGATGAAGTCATGAGACAGATCTCATACGTTATTGAAAATAATATCATACCTCCCGAAATTAACTTTGACAATAAGACCCAAAATGCGCTTAACCAGATATTTTCCGAAATTTATGATGAAAACAAAGTTCTTCCCTATTCATTTTATGCTTCAAAGATCCTTGAGGGCGACGAAAGCGCAGTAGGAGAGCTTGAACTGAGCGCTGAAAAAGCGGCTGCACTTGAACGTATTGCGCAAAAGTATGAAAGTTCGGGAAGATACGGCGACCGCGAAACAATGCTTGCCGACGCACGCTACAGCTTTATAGAAAACGTTACTGCAAAATGTGTAGTAAAGGGCAAGAGTGAGGAAAAGCTTACGGTATCTGATAAAATAGATATTGCAGTTACAAACAGATTTCTTGCGCTGCCTATCTTTATTCTTATAATGGGTTCTATATTCGGACTTACCTTCGGACCGGTCGGAAGCTTTTTATCCGATATTATTGAAAAGCTGTTCAATAATATTCTTTCTCCTGCGGTACTGAGCTTTATGGAAAAGGCCGGCGCTCCTCAATGGACGGTTTCTCTGATAACGGACGGGGTTATAAGCGGAGTCGGAGGCATTCTGACCTTTCTTCCGCAGATATGTATATTATTTCTGTGTCTTTCAATACTGGAGGACAGCGGTTATATGGCAAGAGCCGCATTTATAACCGACAGATTTCTGCGTAAGCTGGGACTTTCGGGAAAAAGCTTTATACCAATGCTTATGGGCTTCGGCTGTACGACCCCGGCAGTAATGGCGACAAGGACCCAGGAAAATATCAATGAACGCCGTGCCACGATACTGCTTATACCCTTTATGTCCTGTGGCGCAAAGCTTCCGGTATATGCACTGTTCGCAGGAGTTTTCTTTGCCGCTCATCAGGGACTGGTCGTATTTTCAATGTACATAACTGGTTTTGCCCTTGCTATACTTATAGGACTGATCCTTAAAAAAACCGTCTTTAAAACTAATCAGGCGCCTTTTGTTATGGAGCTGCCTGCATATCGTCTTCCTATGCTTTCTTCAGTTCTCAAAAACACATGGGATAAATGCAGAGGCTTTATTATAAAGGCCGGAACGGTTATTTTTGCAATGTCTATAGTTATTTGGGCGCTTCAGTCGTTTACTCCGTCGTTTGAATATACTCAGGACAGCGGGATAAGTATTTTCGGTCATATCGGAGCTTTTCTTGCTCCCGTATTTGCTCCTCTAGGGTTCGGGAACTGGAAAGCGGGAGTTTCGCTGCTTTCAGGTCTGGTAGCCAAGGAGGCCGTTGTAAGCACCATGCTGGTGCTTTACTCCGCTCCCAATGAAGCTGCTCTTTCAGGCGCTATTTCAACAGTCTTTACTCCCCTTTCGGCTTTCAGCTTTATGATCTTCTGCCTGCTGTATATGCCATGTATTTCAGCCTTTGTTACAATAAAAAAAGAAACCGGCAGTTTAAAATGGGCTTTGGCAAGCGCTGCTCTGCAATGCACCGTCGCTTACGCAGCAGCTCTGGCAGTTTACCAGATCGGCTCACTTTTTATTGGGTGAAATTTATGAAGTACATTATAATTGCTTTCTGTATTATGCTCATTATACTTGCGGTTCTGATACTTATTCGCTTTCTCAAGGACAGCTTCAGCGGAAAATGCTGCGGTAACTGCTGCAGATGCATGAACCGCAGGTGCGGACATGAAAATAAAAGGATTAAAAAATAAGCTTTCAATTTTCTTCCGTTTGACATAAAAAGAGCCATATGCTATAATTATCAAAACGGGGGTGTTTACTGTGAAAATAGACTTTCATTCGCATATCCTGCCGCAGATCGACGACGGTTCGGGAAGCACGGAAGAAACTGTTAAAATACTTGATCGAATGGCTGAAGATAACGTAGATATTGTCGCCGCCACTCCTCATTTCTACTGCGGTCAAACCTCGATCGATATTTTTCTCGAAAACAGGAATAATGCGCTTCAACGTATCAAGCCTTATTTAAAGCCTGAACACCCAAGAATAATTACCGGAGCCGAGGTGCTTTATAATCATGCACTTGCCGGAAGCGAAGAAATTTACAAACTGTGTCTCGAGGGAACTGATTTTATACTTCTTGAAATGCCGTATTCGCGTATTACCGATGATATGATCAGCGATATTGAACGCATTACCGGAACTACGGACGTCAAGGTCATGATCGCCCATATAGAACGGTATCTTTCGTTTACGAGCTATAAGGAACTTTCAAGGCTTATGAGTCTTGACGTTTTAGGACAGATAAATGCAGATTCGCTTATGACTTTTCGTTCCAGGAAGAACTGTCTTAAACTGATCAGCGACGGCTATGTTCATGTACTGGGAACAGATTTTCATCGTACGGAAAGATGTCATGCCCTGCTAGGCGACGCTGAAAAAGTTATTCAAAAAAAGGCCGGCGCTGCGGTCATGCACCGTATTGAAGAAAACGGCAAAAAGCTGCTTGAAAATCTCAGCACAGAAGAAATCCTGCTGTGACATTCACAATAAATTTACAACTCAGTTCTTATACATATTGACATAACGGGTCGATTGCTGTATAATAATATTGTTATAATTTAATACCTTATCAAGAGTGGCGGAGGAACAGGTCCTGTGAAGCCCGGCAACCTAGTTATTAAGCTAAGGTGCTAATTCCTGCGGTGTATTCCGGGAGATGAGGAATTTTTCAGTAAATTCAGGCGTTTCGGAATGAAGCGTCTTTTTTAATGCTCTTATTTACTTGATAGGTTTTTAACATACAGTCTAAAATGAAAGAGGTAATAAAAATGTCAAGACGTTTATTTACATCCGAATCGGTAACGGAAGGACATCCTGATAAGATATGCGATCAGATCTCCGACGCCGTACTGGACGCTATGCTGGCACAGGATCCTATGTCCAGAGTAGCCTGCGAAACAGTAACGACAACAGGCTTTGTTATGTGCATGGGAGAAATAACAACTAAGGCGGTCGTGGATATTCCTCAGATCGTCAGAGATACGGTCATCGGTATAGGCTATGACCGTGCTAAATACGGTTTCGACGGCTATACCTGCTCGGTGCTGACATCTATAGACAAGCAGTCTCCTGATATTGCTATGGGAGTTGACAATGCTCTAGAAGGGCGGGATGAAAACGCTTTCGATATAGGTGCGGGAGATCAGGGTATAATGTTCGGATACGCCTGCGACGAAACACCCGAGCTTATGCCTATGCCTATTTCTCTTGCTCATAAGCTTGCCCTTAAGCTTACCGAGGTAAGAAAAAACGGAACCCTCAGCTATCTCCGTCCAGACGGCAAAACTCAGGTCACTGTCGAATACGACGGCTCAAAGCCCGTCAGAGTTGACGCTGTTGTCGTATCCTCTCAGCACGATGAAGCCGTATCGCTGGAGCAGATAAGAAAAGACATAATCGAATATGTAATTAAGGCAGTTATTCCTGCAGAGCTGCTTGACGAAAATACTACCTATTTTGTAAATCCTACAGGACGCTTTGTAGTCGGAGGCCCTCAGGGCGACAGCGGTCTTACCGGAAGAAAAATCATTGTCGATACCTACGGCGGCTACGCCCGTCACGGAGGCGGAGCTTTTTCAGGAAAGGATCCGACTAAGGTAGACCGCTCCGCAACATATGCGGCGAGATATGCTGCAAAAAACATTGTAGCGGCAGGTCTTGCAAAGCAATGCGAGGTTGAACTTGCCTACGCTATAGGCGTTGCCCGTCCCGTTTCCGTAATGGTAGATACCTACGGTACAGGAAAATATCCTGACGAAAAGCTTGCAGAGGCAGTAAACAAGGTATTTGATCTCCGTCCTGCGGCGATCATAGAAGATTTGGATCTAAGAAAGCCTCAGTATAAGGCGCTTGCAGCGTACGGTCACATCGGACGTGAGGATCTCGGAGCTGCATGGGAGAAAACAGACAGAGTTCAGGCTCTTCTAGATGCATTGAAATAACACAAAAAAACCGCTTCCGAATTTTGTTTCGGAAGCGGTTTTAATATAATTATAAGTTATTTATTCTTATTATAAATAATACGCAGTCCTTTTAAAAGCAGCTGATCGTCGATAATTATCTCTCGTTTGCAGAACGGAATGATAGTTTTTGCTATTCCGCCCGTAGATATAACCGTACATTTTTCTCCGAGTTCTTCTTCTATACGCTCGATAACTCCGTCGATACTTGAAGCGGTACTGTTAATTATTCCGCTCTTCATACAGTCTATCGTATTAGTGCCTATAACCCTTTTCGGAGGAACAAGACTGATGTTCGGAAGCTGAGATGTTCTGGAAGTCAGCGAGTCGAGGGATGTTCTCAGTCCGGGGATTATAAGTCCGCCCATAAAGTTCTTATTTTTATCTATAACGGATATAGTAGTAGCCGTACCCATATCTATCATAATGCATGGAACCGGATAAAGATTAATTGCACCCACCGCGTCAGCTACCCTGTCGCTTCCAAGCTGAGCGGGATTATCCAGCATTATCTTAAGTCCTGTTTTTATTCCCGGTCCTACTACCATTACCTGCTTGCAGGTAAGACGTTCCATAGCTTCTTTTACTGTAAGCGTTACCGGCGGAACAACAGAGGAAATAATACCGCCCTGAAAATCCATATGGCTTATACCGTTAAGCTCCAGTATGTTTTTGAGCATTATCGTATACTCTAAGGCAGTAGCTTCACGATTTGTTGATAAGCGTTCAATAAAAAGGATCTTATCGTTTTCAAAACAGCCCATCACTATATTTGAATTTCCTATATCAACTGCAAGAACCATTTTTAATATCCTCCGAAAATCAATCCGCTTGTGAAGCTGAAACAGGTTTTACCGCAGCGGGAATAAGCCTGGCTTTATAAAGAGCCGAACCTACAGCTCCGGTCACAATCGTAGAAGCAGCTATTTCAAAAACCGCATTTATACCAGCAAAAGTACAGATAAATACGATTATATTCTCTCCGGCAATCAGGCCCCTAACATAATCCGTATTTCCATAAAGCACAACCAGAGCAGTCATAAAGAACAGCGTATTTAATAAAGCTGAGCAGAAGCCTGTGACTGCACAGGATATATAGGTATTCGATGATTTTCTTACTTTTCTAAATATAAATCCGAGCAGAAAACCGTCAAGTACACGCGGAACAAAGCGCTGAATAAAAGCTAATACAGGATTTATATCGAATAAAATTACTCCCATAGCACTTGTTCCGCCAACTCCGATGCACTGCAAAAAGCTGGTAAGACCGAATACCGCGCCCGCAACAGCTCCTCCGGCAGGTCCCAGCACGATCGCCGCCAGCGCTACCGGAATTACATTAAAAGTAATAGCCAAAATGCCGACGTTTAAATATCCCAGCGGCGTATATGCCATAATGAGCAGGATAGCTGTCAGCAATCCAAGAATAACCAGCTGTTTTGTTTTTAATGTTGATTTCATAATAATGAAAACCTCCTTGTTATTATTCCTCATTCCGAGGATACAATACACGGCAGCTGCATATGGGATATACAGATGTAAGCGCGTCAGATTTTCTTTGCAGGAAATATCTGCGGACAGGGTATGTACTTGAAATCCGCTCCGTCTGAAGTCCGGCAGCCGCTGTTTATATTATAGCATACTTTTTTCAGAAAATCTATATCTTTTTCCGTTTTTTTGTGATATAATATTAAAAATACTTTTTTAAATCACGGGAGATGTGCAATATGCTTAAAGGAAAAACAGTCGTTCTTGGAGTTACGGGAAGTATTGCGGCATATAAGACCGCAAACCTCGCCAGAATGCTGACAAAGCTTCACTGCGATGTTCAGGTTATTATGACTCAGAATGCAGCTCAGTTTATAAATCCTATTACTTTTGAAACCATAACTCAGAATAAGTGCCTTATGGACACCTTTGACAGGAACTTTCAATACAGCGTGGAACACGTTGCACTTGCCAAAAAAGCAGATATAGTAATGATCGCTCCCGCTTCAGCAAACGTAATAGGTAAGATCGCCAACGGGATCGCTGATGATATGCTGACTACAACCGTTATGGCTTGCCCATGCAAAAAAATTATTGCCCCGGCAATGAACCATAATATGCTTCATAATTCAATAGTTCAGGAAAATATAGAAAAGCTCAAACGCCACGGCTATGAAATTATAGAGCCGGTAAACGGTATGCTTGCAAACCGAGATATAGGGGACGGAAAGCTTCCCGCAGAGGACACCCTGCTTAAATATATTATAAAAGAGATCGCTTTTGAAAAGGATCTGGCCGGAAAAAAAGTGCTCGTTACCGCAGGAGCTACCAGAGAAAGCATTGACCCGGTACGCTTCATTACCAACCATTCAAGCGGAAAAATGGGCTGCGCCGCCGCCGAAGCCGCAATGCTGAGAGGTGCTGAGGTTACTCTTGTCTGCGCTCATATGGACGTAGAACCGCCTATGTTTGTAAAAACTGTTCCTGTAATTTCAGCCGAAGATATGTACAATGCAGTTGTTTCTCTTTCCGACAGCCAGGATATAATAATCAAAGCCGCAGCGGTTTCTGATTATACTCCTGCAATAACCTATAAAAGCAAGGTAAAGAAATCAGACGGCGATATGAAGATCATGCTTAAACGAACAAAGGATATTCTTAAATACCTGGGTGTACACAAGCACATAGGACAGGTCATCTGCGGCTTTTCAATGGAAACGGAAAATGTGACAGAAAATTCCCGCAGAAAGCTGGAATCCAAGAACTGCGATATGATCTGCGCCAATTCACTAAAAAAAGAGGGGGCAGGCTTCGGAGCCGATACGAATATTATCACGGTAATTACAAAGAACGGCTGTGAAGAGCTTGGGATTATGTCTAAGGAAAGTGCGGCGCATATAATTCTTGACAGGATTAAAGCTATTCTTGACAGATAACACAATGAAAGAATAGGAGGATCATATTATGAAGATAAAGGATGTTTGGTACTTTAACTGCAAACAGGGCAAGGAAGAATTTTTACAGCCTGATTTTTTCAGTACAAGCTCACATATAGGAATATACTGTGAATTTACTGAGCTGACCTTCCCGCTGACAATATCCGTCTGCGGCTACTGCGGAACGAGTCTTGTATTTGAGAAAAACACTGAAATAACAAACGACGGCTTCTCCGACGGGATATATGTAAAAGCCGCAGAAAAAAACGCTTTGATCAAAATAGCTGAAAACAAGGACTGCTACCCTGACTTTATTCACGTTTCATGCACCAGCGGCTCTCAGCATTCCGAGCTTGACAAAAAATGCGGTTACTCCACAATATCCGGAAATGTATCGAATTTCGATGGGAAGCCTTTTCCGTCGGCAGTAATGCTGTACCGTTACGGCTTTGAGGATGGTCCTTATATTATAGGCACATGGACCGATAAATATGGAAGCTATTCACTTAAGATACCCAACGGACTTTACAACGCAGTTTACTCCGATGACAGCAGCTACGGCAGCGGCTCCCTTGAATGCTGGGGCTGGCATTTTATTGCCGACCGTGACGAAACTGTCAATTTAAAAATAGGCAGCGGGGAAGTTTATTCGCTTAACGTATTTACAGATAACGGCGGAATAAACAATTTATTTCTTTCCTTCCGTCCTATGCTATATTACAAAAAAGACGAGTATGACGTAATTTTCGGAAAAAACAAATTCAATGTAACCGATATAGCGCCTGAGCTTGAAACCGACGATATTACGGTAACTATAAACGGTAAAAGCAGCAGAGTCATATCATTGCAGAAAATTTATGAAACGGCGGACGACGGCTTTTCAATGCCTATGTATATAGTTCAGGTCCCGAAGCCTCTTGACTGCGATCTTACAGACAAGCAAACTGTAATTCTTGAATATGATACAAAGGACAGACTTGAGAAGCGTGCCGCAAGCCGCGGATTTGTACAGTTTTACTACAAAGACGGTTTGGCTTCCGCAGTAAGATAGGTAATAAGAATACTATGAATAATCATAAATATATAAAGATAATTGCAGTTATTATCTGCATTATACTGACCGAAAACTCCTTATGGAGGATCTCTAAAAGCTCTGAAAGTCCAATACTGATCATACTGTGTATGAACGCTGTCTTTGCCGCATTAATATACTTGGTCGTACATATTATACGAAAGTCACCTGAAACCGTAAGAATAATAAAAGCAATAGATGAAAAAGAGCCGTATGCAATTATAGGACCTTTTATCGTGGTTATAATAGGCAACAATATGTTAATACCATTCGGCAGCGTATCAAAATCATTTTTAATTTCTCTTCTAATTGTGAATTTATTGTTTTTTATAGTAATAGCCGATTCCATTTACCTGAAAATAAAGAATTATAAAAAACGGGAATTGGACAACTGTATTACCGATCTTAATAAAATATTTGATAAAAGCGTCAGACCGCACAGACGTAAACAGTCCGAAAAAGAAGCTGAAGCTTGTGAAAGCGAAATTACAGAAACAGCTGACCATATACCTAATTACAGCTCTCTCAGCCGATCGGACAAGCAAATAAGCTCGGAAGATAATGAAGAATACAATCCAAAGCTTAAAGCTTTGCTTTTTCCTCCGTATTTCAGCTATGAAAAAACCTCGTCAGCAGATACTGAAAAGATCATATCTTTTACGGGAAACGGCAAAGGTGTTCCTGAGTACTGGTGCGCCGACAGAATAAACAAATTTTATTTCGCCTGTACAGACTGTAATGAAGGCACAGAAAATAACGGAAAGTTCAATTATCTCCTGATCCTAGAAGATAAGAGTTTTGCTTTTTCATTTGATAAAAGGATACCTGAGAATATACTTCCCGACTGTATTGATAACTCCTCCCAGCGTGAGCTTGGCTATAATAAAGACAGCATTTCAACTATTCTGAACTGCGCCTTTGAGGTATACAAAAATAATACGATCCAAAATTAACAGCGTCTGAAAGGATATAAAGACTATGAAAAGAATAGAACTTTGTGAAAACGGAATACATTTCGTCCTTGAGATAAACGATGAAAACGAAGCAAAGCTGCTGCATTTTTCCGCACTGCCGTTTAATGAAAAAAATATAACCTCCCGTACCGGTACGCTCGGCTTCCGTCTTGCTGAAATAAACGTTTCCGGTCTGGACAGGCCGTATGAAAGACACGGCAACAAGTACATAGTAACTGCTCCCGGCTACAGAATGAAATTCAGGGATTTTACCGATACTGCAAACCAGCTTGGAAGAAAGCTTGAGATCACGACATTCGATGAAGAAACAGGAATAGAAGCTATATCTCATTTTCAGTTCTGTAATGGTATCTCAGTTGTCCGTACATGGACCTCGGTCATCAATAACGGTACAGAAAACCGTACTCTTGAATATGTATCCTCATTCAATATAAACGGCATAGAAAAAGAAGGCTTACTTGAACAGGACAAGAAAATGGAGCTTTCCGTATGCCACAACTCATGGCAGAGAGAGCTTCAATGGTCAAAATATACCCTTCCTCAGCTCGGACTGGAGCAATGCCAGCCCAAGGATTACCAGCATTCCTCAAAGGTCATCGGCTTTACAAATGTCGGAAACTGGTCAGCTAAGGAATATGTGCCTATGGGATTTCTGGAAAATACGGAAACAGGCTCGGCAATATTCTGGCAGATAGAGCATAACGGCTCATGGCACTGGGAGATCTCCGATCAGGAGGGTCATCTGTATCTTCAGCTTTCAGGCCCGTCGGAAATAGAATCTCACTGGTGCAGGGTACTGAAGCCGGGAGAACGTTTTGAATCCGTTCCCTGCGCCGTAGGAGTATGCGCTTCCTCCGCTGAGAACGGCTACAGCTGCTTTGACGGCGCAATGGGTGAGCTTACAAAATACCGCCGTAAAATACGCCGCCGCAATGCCGACAACGAAAGGCTTGCCGTAATTTTCAACGACTATATGAATTGTCTGTGGGGCGATCCTACGACGGAAAAGGAGCTTCCGCTGATCGACGCTGCTGCAGAAGCCGGCTGTGAATATTACTGCATAGACGCAGGCTGGTATGCCGACGGCTTCTGGTGGGACTGGGTAGGCGAATGGAAAGAAAGCCGCAGACGCTTTCCCAACGGACTTAAAGAGGTAACTGATCATATCCGCTCAAAAGGTATGATACCAGGAGTATGGCTTGAGCTAGAAGTAATGGGAATTAAATGTCCTATGGCTCAGACCGTCTGCGACGATACATGGTTCTTTACACGCCACGGAGAAAAGGTTCACGACCGTTCACGCTATCAGCTTGATTTCAGAAATCCGAAAGTTATCGCTCATGCTGACGAAGTTATCGACAGGCTTGTTTCAGAATACGGTGTAGGCTATATAAAAATGGACTATAATATCGAGCCGGGTATCGGTACAGAGCAGAATGCCGACAGCGCAGGCGACGGACTTTTACAGCATGAAAGAGCATATCTCTCGTGGCTTGACGGAATATTTAAGAAGTATCCTAAGCTTATTATCGAAAACTGCTCATCCGGCGGACTGAGAATGGATTACGCAATGCTGTCGCGCTATTCTATCCAGTCCACCTCAGATCAGGACGATTACAGAAAATACTGCACTATCGCTGCTAATTCCCCGTCGGCTCTCTGTCCTGAACAGTCGGCTGTATGGAGCTATCCTATGACCTCGGGAGATAAGGAGGAGGTCATATTCAATATGATCAATGCAATGCTTCTCAGAGTTCACCAGAGCGGACATCTGGGGAATATAGAGCCTGAAAGAAAGGCTTTGGTGAAGGAAGCGCTTTCCGTTTACAGGAAGATACGATCCGATATAAAAAATTCCGTTCCGTTCTGGAGTCTGGGCACATCGAAATTTTCTGACGAATGGGTATCGCTGGGACTGAGAACCGAACATACCGCATACATTGCCGTATGGAGAAGAGAAAGCGCCGACAGCGCCTGTGTGCTTCCTGTATCATTCCTGAACGGCAGAAACGCTGAGATCAGCTGTATTTATCCGTCCTGCAACGAGGAAAAATTCTTTTACAGCAAGGAAAAGTCAGCAGTTACCGTTCAGCTCAGAAAACCTTATACCGCCAGATTATTCAAGCTCGTCTTTTAATTTTGTTGTCGATATAAAAAATCTTACGGTAAGGTAAAGTATACAAAGAGAAATAAACAAACCATCGCCGGTTCTTGTATAGACGCTTTCCGCTTTCAGCATCTTGATACTGTCTGCAATTACCGCCCGCTGCGAGCTTTTTATTGACGAGGATTCTTCGCCCCAAGGAGTTATGACCGCAGAGATACCGCAGTTCCCCGAACGAAGCGTATAACGCTGATTTTCAACCGAACGGAGTATACTGTGGCGGTAATGAGCGTATCTGGCGAAGCTTTTGCCGAACCATGAATCATTAGTCGGGATCACAAAAAACTCGCCTCCCTGCTCTGCCTGCCGACGGAAAACAGACGAATAGATACTCTCGATACAAATACCGCAGCCTATTTCATAATCCTGAGTTTCTATAGGCTGAGTATACTCGTCATCGTCGCAGCAGGAAACGGTAGACAGTCCGAATAATCCGGCCAATGGGATCTTTTCTCCGAAGGGAACCAGTATCTGCTTATAATAGGGTCTTTCTCCTGCGCCGTCGGGAGTAAAGACATAAAGAGCATTATAGGTTTTTCCGCTGTTCTCACAGAATGCCCCCGAACATATTATAACGTTTTTTTCCTTTGCAAGCGAAAGAAGTCCTTTGAAATTTTCGCTCTCTTCATCAAAAGTCTTAGGAACGGCAGTTTCCGGCAGGAGAATAAAGTCTGTATTGTCAGCCCAGTTTTCTGACAGTACGGATATATAATGCTGTGCGGCTTCCTTTCCGTTCAGCTTGGATTTATCCTTACCTTCAACATCGTCCTGAGCGATAAGCACATTAAGGTTTTCTCCGCTTTCCGCAATAAGGTTCTTAACGTATAAAATATGATTCGCCCCGTAGAAAACGGTTAAAGAAACAACGGCGGCAGAGCATATTATACAGCCGAGTTTATGTCTAATGCTTCTGCGGCTAAATCCGTATGCGATAAAGCCGTTTGTTATGAGAATAATAAGAGAAGTAAATTTACCGCCCAGCAAGCTTGATGACTGTATAAATTCCTGCCACGAAACAGTAGAAAGCGAAACTGTAGACCAAGGAAACGAAAGCACAAAAACATTTTCGCAAAGCCATTCCCCTACCGTATATAAAATAGAAAAGCTGAATATATCCCATATTCCGCCGCATTTAATTTTCTGAAAAAATATTATCGGTACAGAAATAAGCAGGGTCAGCCACAGCGAAAGCGAAAGCAGAGCAATTACCGACAGAAGCATTCCTATCACCGCCGGCAGAGGTATCAGCCTATAAACCGTAATAAGGAACGAGCAGGAGGTAAGCTGCATAAAAAATACAAAAATATGCCAGCTTTTAAGCCATGAGAACCTGCCGTTAAATATTTCCTTATCATATATAACGCTGTAAAACATCGGAATATAAGCTATAAGCGACAATACAGGAATATCTGCGCAGGTCTGAATAATTCCCGCCGTAACTCCGCAGATTATTAGAATCAGCTTCAGTTTCAAAAATCTCACCTGCTTTTCAACTTTTATGTATATAAGCTTCAGCAGAATTTATCTTTCCCAAAATGCTTTGATTTATTATTTCCCGAAGAAAGGAGGTCTGTAAAATGATAATAAACGTACCGGATTTTGCTCAGCACGCAATAGAACTGCTTGAAAAAAACGGATATGAAGCCTACTGTGTAGGCGGCTGCGTAAGAGACAGCCTTATCGGAAAAGAACCATATGATTGGGATATATGCACAAATGCGCTTCCGTCAGATATGCAGGAGGTTTTCTCTGATTGCAGAACTATTGAAACAGGACTGAAACATGGCACGTTGACTGTTATAATAGACAGAAACGCCGTTGAAATAACGTCATACCGCAGCGACGGAAATTACGCCGACCACCGCCGACCTCAGAGCGTTGAATTTATAAGCGACCTAAAGGGCGACCTTGAAAGACGTGATTTTACTATAAACGCTATGTGCTACAATCCAAAGCAGGGACTGATAGATATTTTCGGAGGTGCAAACGACCTTGACAAAAAAATCATCAGGTGCGTCGGAGAGCCTCGGAAACGCTTTAAAGAGGACGCGCTGAGAATACTTCGGGCAATACGCTTTGCTTCGGTTTTAGGCTTTGAGCTTGAAAAGAATACGAAAGAGTCGGTTTTTGCTGAAAAAGAGCTTTTGCACTGTATATCTGCGGAAAGAATATTTTCCGAGCTGAAAAAGCTTGTATGCGGAAAAGACGCGGCGGAGATACTGCTTGAGTACGGCGAAGTAATTGGCGTATTTATTCCTGAGATACTGCAATGTATCGGCTTCAGGCAGAATAATCCTCATCACTGCTTCACAGTCTGGGAGCATATATGCAGAAGCGTCGGATATTGCAGACCCGAACCGGCTATACGGCTTACAATGCTGCTCCACGACATAGCCAAGCCGAAAATGGCTGTTACCGACGAAAACGGCGTAGATCACTTCAAAAAGCATCAGTTTGCCGGAGCTGAAATATCGGCGGAGATACTGCACCGCCTGCACTGCGATAATATGTCGCTGAGATATATCCACGATCTGATATATGAACATGACAACCGCATTCCCGCTGAAAGAAAAGCTGTAAAAAGATTTATATCAAAATACAGCTTTGACTTTTTTATGGATTACCTCGAAGTCAGACGAGCAGATACCTATGCTCAGTCAGATTATAAAAAGGCGGAAAAGCTGAAAAACCTGGACGAGCTTGCTTTGATAGCCTTTGAGCTTGACGCAGAAAACGCCTGCATGAAAATATCGGATCTTGACGCAGACGGAAACGATCTTATAGAGCTTGGATTAAGCGGACGGGAAATTGGCTCTGCGCTTGACCGTATACTTGAAGCAGTTATTTCCGAGGAAATAATAAACAACAGAGAAGAAATACTGAAATATGTAAGGGACGTAATTTTATGATAAGAAAGAAGCAGCTGATATTCTTGATCATGACCATCTTATGGTGCGCTGTAATATTTATGTTTTCAGCTCAGAATGCCGAAACTTCCAGCGAAACCAGCGGTTCTTTAATAGAAACGGTATGCAATTTCATAGTACCTGAGTTTGACAGCTTTACGGGAAGCCAACGCAGCAATTTCGTTGAAGACCTTCAGTTTTTTGTACGCAAATCAGCACATTTCACTGCTTACTTAATCCTAGGCATTTTAGCCTTTAACTCAATAAAAGCGAAAAAGCCAGCTGTAAGGTTTTTTATTCCGACAGCTTTTGCTTTTATTTATGCCTGCACTGACGAGCTTCATCAGTATTTTGTTCCCGGAAGAAGCTGTGAATTCCGAGATATATGCATAGATACTCTGGGAGCGGCAGCGGGAACAGCGGCGGCGCTTGCTTTCTCGGCGGTTATTTCCGCAAAACGGAATAAAAAAGAAAAAGACCGTATTACCGGCTAATGAAATCCGATAAATACGGTCTTATATAGATCATATGCTCTTATAAAACGGCTTTACGTCTTTAACTGCGTTTCTGCCGAATTCGCTGTCAAATCTGACAAGATCCAAATATTTTCCGTTGGAATACGGCATTCCGGCGTTTGCGATCATTCCGAAAATACTATCCTTATCTCCCTCAAAATCTGCAACAATAAGATAGCTCTGTTCTTTATCTATTATCATTAAAAGCAGATATAATGCATGAACATTTTTATTTGATTTGACTGCCCTGCATATCGCCTTTGTCATTTCCTCAGGATATTCCGCCGGCAATCCCAGCTTAACTTTTGTACCATTCGGAAAACTTTGTTCGCACATAACGGCTTCCCCACTCTTAGGTATGGGTTTCTTCGACGCTTCTTTCTCGTTTTCCTCCTTGACTGCATTGTCTATTATGCCTGCCATATTCTTATCTAATATAAAATTAAAACCAAATGGATTTATAACTGCTCCGTCGACTTTTTCAACCATCTGCCAAATATCTTTATAATTTATTATTAATCCGCTGTATTTACTATTTTTGTCAAATAGTCTTAATTGATACCAATCGGTAAATATCGGATAAAATGCTTTCCCTTGAGAATTTTTGATCAGAGGTATTCCAAAACAGCTGTTTTTTTTAAAAGTACACTTATCTCCGCCGTTTCGCTCGATATCTAATTGTTCAGTATCCGCCGGGATAAGAAATTCCGCCTTTACCAATTCTCTAAACATATTTAATTCAAGTATCCGGTCAGCTCTTTTTATGCTGTACGCCTGAAAAAACACATTTGCCGCCCGACAGAACGAAGGATTCATTACAGGTCTGCTGACTTTAGGAACACTTGAAAAATCAGGCTTTTCGATTATGTCACACAGATCCGTCCAAAGATAAGTCTGTCCGTTATCAATTATAACCGCCTCGATACCGTTCATATAAAGCTTCTGGAAAAAGCCCAATCTGTCCCCGTAACTGATTTCTTCCGAAGTAGTAAATATATACTGCTGGTTCAAAAAATCGCAAAATTGATTATAATACGCAATATCAGTAAATATATAAGCGCACGCTTTTCCGTTTTCTATTCCTATGTAAAAGTTATGGGTGGATTTAGTATAAGCCGCCCATAGTACAGGCTCTGTCTTAATACGGTCTATAATAAGCTCATAAACCTTGACGCTTTTTCTTTTATTATACTTTTTTATAAGTTCTTGTATGGTTTTCATTATTTATACCCCCCTATTTACATTTATTGTTTATCTGCCAATTTTCTCTCTTCTAACCGCTTCAGAATATAATTCAGCAGCTTATTTACACCGATACCTATAAGGACTCCGAGCAGACTTCCTATTATTACATCTGACGGGAAGTGAACATAAAAATACAGTCGTGAAAATGCTATCAAGGCCGCCATAATATACGCCGGTATTCCCAGCTTTTTGTTATGCATATAAACTGCTGTAGCGGCGGCAAATGAAGAAGCAGAATGTCCTGACGGAAAAGAGTATCCGCTTGGCTGCCTTATTATCGTATCTATCGCACTGTTCTGTATAAAAGGACGCTCCCTTGCGATTATTCCCTTTATAATTCCGTCGTTGAGTATTACCTCGGTTATGAGGGTAACAGCTGTAAAAACCCCTATTCTGCGTGTCTTTGGTATGCACAGCAGAACTATACATAAAGCGATCCATATATATCCGTTATCCCCGGATAAAGTAACCGCCTGCATTATAAAATCCAGAACCTTACTGTGAAGCTTCTGTAAAAAATCCAAGACCGCAAAATCTATATTTGTTATAGCCTCCATAACTTTCCGCCTTTCGTGCTGCTTTAATTTAATTAGTATACCACAAAATTAACAAAATTGCAATATAGATATTGCCATGAGCTATAATTTTATGGTATACTAGCTTTATATAAAGTAATTAAATTTTAAGGAGAATTATTTTGTTAAAGCTGTTTAAATATCTGAAAAACTATAAGCTTCAGAGCATTATCGGACCTTTGTTCAAGCTGATAGAGGCCTGCTTTGAGCTGGCTGTGCCTTTGGTTATGGCAAAAATAATAGACGTAGGAATTGCACGGGCGGATAAAAACTATATTATAAGCATGGGAGGGGTTTTGGTTTTTCTCGGCGTACTGGGTCTGCTGTGCTCTCTTACCGCTCAGTATTTTGCCGCCAAGGCTTCTCTGGGTTTCGGAACTGAGCTGAGGAGGGATCTGTATCATCATATAAACACCCTGTCTCATGCTGAAATAGACAAGCTCGGAAGCTCTACTCTGGTAACTCGTATGACTGTAGATATCAATCAGGCTCAGACAGGAGTAAATATGCTCCTCAGACTTTTCCTGAGATCGCCGTTTATCGTAATCGGCTCTATTATAATGGCTTTTACTATTTCGGTAAAACTGACGCTTATTTTCCTTATTGCGGCGCCGATCCTGGGACTTATAATTTATCTTGTAATGACTAAAACCGTTCCTATGTTTAAAAACATACAGAAAAAGCTTGATAAAACTACTCTTATGGTAGATGAGAACCTTTCGGGAGTCAGAGTTATACGAGCGTTTTCCCGTCAGAAAAACGAAGAAGATGAATTTCATAAAAACGCCGACGAGCTTTTCGGTTTACAGGTTAAAGCAGGTAAGATCTCCGCGCTTATGAATCCCTGCACCTACGTTATTGTCTATATAGCCATAATTGCTATAATCTGGTTCGGAGGGATCGACGTCAATATCGGCGGTATTACACAGGGAGAGCTTATTGCTCTTACAAGCTATATGAATCAGATACTTCTGGCTTTGCTTGCCGTTGCGGTTCTTGTTACGTCGATAACCAGGGCTCAGGCCTCGTCTATAAGGATAAATGAGGTCTTTCAGTATAAAACGTCCGTATCGGACGAAGGCAATCAGACTGTTAACGAAAATGAAAACAGTCCTAGGGTCATATTTGACAACGTTACCTTTTCTTATAACGACTCGGAAGAGCCTGCACTTAAAAATATAACCTTTACCGCAGAAAAAGGCGAAACTGTCGGAATTATAGGAGGAACCGGCTCAGGAAAATCAACTCTTGTAAATCTCATGCCGGGGTTTTACAGGTATCGCAGCGGAAAGCTTCTAATAGACGGATATGAAACGGGAAAATACCCATTTGAACAGCTTAGACATAAGATAGGTATAGTTCCTCAGCGGGCAGTATTGTTTAAAGGCACGATAAGAGAAAATATGCAGTGGCGCGACAAAAACGCATCAGATGAAGAAATATACAAAGCGCTTGAAATAGCACAGGCGCTTGAATTTGTAAACGCCAAGCCGGAAAAACTGGATCATATGATAATGCAGGAGGGAAAAAATCTTTCAGGAGGTCAGCGTCAGCGTCTTACTATAGCAAGAGCGCTGGTCGGCAGTCCTGAGATACTGATACTCGACGACTCCGCTTCTGCCTTGGATCTCTCGACCGATGCAAAGCTCAGAAGAGCAATTGCCGAAAAAACACAGGATATGACTGTATTTATAGTTTCACAGCGTATTTCTTCAATCAGAAATGCAGACAAGATAATAGTTCTTGACGACGGTGAAATTGCAGGGACAGGCACACATTCGCAGCTTTTAAATAACTGTGCCGTTTACAGGGAAATATGTCTTTCACAGCTTTCCGCAGAGGAGGTCGCAGAAAATGGATAAGAAAAAAACAGTATCTGATAAGGAGTCGATTTTCAAGCCGCTTATAAGTTATGCCGGGCCTCATATATGGCTGCTTGTAATTGCTTTGATACTGGCAGTGATCTCCGTAGCGGCAACGCTTTACGCACCTATCCTTATGGGCAGAGGTATCGATCTGATAATTGACGAGGGAAATGTGGATTTTAACGGGCTTATTCCGATACTGATAAAACTTGCAGCAGTCGTGACGGTAACCGGAATTTCCCAATGGCTTATGTCGCTATGCACAAATAAAGTAACCTACAATACTGTACGTGATATAAGAAACGACGCTTTTAAAAATCTCCAGCAGCTTCCTCTGAAATATATAGACGGTCATTCACACGGAGATATTATGAGCCGTCTTGTAACTGACGTAGAACAGATATCAGATGGGCTTATCATGGGGTTTGCTCAGCTTTTTACAGGAATTGTAACTATTTTCGGAACGCTGTTCTTTATGCTTTCCATCAATGTAAAAATAACTTTGGCAGTAGTAATAATCACACCTATTTCTCTTTTTGTCGCAAGATTTATTGCTAAAAACACCTTCAAGCTTTTTCAAAAGCAGTCGGAGGCCAGAGGCGAAATGACTTCTCTTGTAGAAGAAATGATCGGCAATCAGAAAGTAGTTAAAGCCTTTGCATATGAAAAAGAATCCGAAGAAAAATTTGACGTGCTGAATAAAAATCTTCAGCAGGTCGGAGTTAAGGCTACCTTCTTTTCTTCTCTGACAAACCCGTCTACACGTTTTATAAACGGTCTTGTTTATACCAGCGTAGGTATTATCGGAGCATTTGCGGCGATAGGAGGAGGTTTCTCTGTAGGTCAGCTTTCATGCTTCCTGACCTATGCAAACCAGTACACTAAACCGTTCAATGAGATCTCCGGCGTAGTTACCGAGCTTCAAAGCGCTTTCGCTTCGGCAAAACGGGTCTTTGAAGTTATCAACGAACCGGCAGAAGCTCCCGACAGTCCGGAAGCAGAGGTTCTTGAAAGTGTGGACGGAACTTTAAAGGCAGAAAATGTAAGCTTTTCCTATAATCCCGAAATACCGTTGATAGAAGACTTTAATATTTCAGTAAGCTCAGGTCAGAAGATCGCTATTGTCGGCCCTACCGGCTGCGGGAAAACAACGTTAATAAACCTGCTTATGAGATTTTACGACGTAACGGGAGGAAAAATAATTCTCAGCGGTATTCCGATAAAGCAGTGCACCAGAAATTCTATGCGTTCAATGTACGGTATGGTCTTGCAGGAAACCTGGCTGAAAACCGGAACAATACGGGATAATATCGCATACGGCAAGCCTGACGCTTCTATTGAGGAGATTACCCGTGCCGCTAAGTCTGCTCACTGCCACGGTTTTATAAAAAGACTGCCCGACGGTTACAATACAGTTATTTCTGAGGACGGCGGCTCGCTTTCTCAAGGTCAGAAACAGCTGTTATGTATTGCAAGGGTTATGCTTGCGCTGCCGCCTATGCTTATTCTTGACGAAGCTACTTCTTCTATAGATACAAGAACTGAGATCCTGATACAGCAGACCTTTAATGAAATGATGAAGGGACGTACAAGCTTTATAATAGCTCATAGGCTGTCTACAATTAAGGAAGCCGACTGTATACTTGTTATGAATTCCGGCCATATTATCGAACAGGGAACGCACAGCGAGCTTATGAATAAGAACGGCTTTTACGCTCAGCTTTATAATTCGCAGTTCAGCGTATAAAAAAATGTATTTAAAAAGCCTGAACCGGCACTGCTAGCAAAGCAGTCTGGGTTCAGGCTTTAATATTACGCAGTTTTATTGCATCAAAGCTTTCTGGAGCATATATCTATCCAGCAGCAGTCTTCGCAGACCTCGTTAAGCTTCCCTTTTGATACTATCTGATCATAGGCTTTTTTAAAAAATAAACTGGACGTAATTTCTTCACCATTATGAAAACCGCAGTAAAACGCTGTTTTTATATCGTATTTCTCTGCCTTTTCCTTACAGCTTCCGGAAAACAGATCAGGACATTCATTACACAGATCATCATATCCGAAAACTATTTTTATTACAGGATCATTGTTCAGCTTTTCTATTACGGAATACATATTCTTAGTAAAATCTTCGCTGTAGCCCTTTCCTTCAAAAAAGCGTACGCACAAAGCATGATGAGGCCTAAGCTTTAATTCCTGCATATTTTCTTACCCTTTCTGTAACTATTGCGGCACAGACTATTTTTACTGCGTCAGGAATCAGAAAAGGAGTTACACACCAGCCGATAACCGTTCCAAGACCTACCGCACCGGTATTTTGCGTATATACTATCATATACCACGCTGTACCGAAAGCATAGCAAACTGCAAGACCGACTATCATGGAAACAATAAAAACAGGAATACTTCTTCCCAGCAGCCTTTCCATTAGCCACATAATAAGGGCGGTAAAAATAAAACCGACTATATATCCTCCGGTAGTTCCTGAAATAACGCCCATTCCTCCTGAAAAGCCGGAAAATACGGGCACTCCTACCGCTCCAAGCAAAACGTATCCTGTAACCGCCGCTGTTCCGAGCTTACCTCCGAGTATTCCGACAGCTGCAAATATTCCGAAAGTCTGTAGCGTAAACGGAACAACAGTAGGGACGGCTATCCATGAGCATATTGTTATCAATGCTATAAACAGTCCGCAGTAGGTCAGATTCTTTATCTTGTTTTTGTTTGTCAACTTAAACACGTCCTTTCAGTTGACAATTATATCATAAACCGCCGCACTTGTCAACCTATATTTTATTATTAGTTGACAATATTAATGAAATTACTGATCGAAATAAAATCACGAACATATAACAAATCAAATATATTCAATTTGAATCTTAGCGTTGATTTCCGCGCCGTGCTTACTTTTTTTGACTTGACAACACGGAATAAATAAGGTATAATATTAATTTGATAGTACAGAAATTTTTATGAACAGGAGAGTTTATATTATGGCAAATACAATTTCTAAGGCAGGATATGCTAAGCTTGAACAGGATCTTGAGCATCTTGTTACAGTCCGCAGAAGCGAGGTTGCGGAAAAGCTTAAAGAAGCACGTTCTTTCGGAGATCTTTCGGAAAATGCAGAGTATGACGAGGCTAAAAACGAACAGGGAATCCTTGAAGCCAGGATCGCCGAGCTTGAAAATATTCTTGCAAACGCTGTCGTAGTTGATGATGATGATATTTCGATTACAGAAGTTGGCGTAGGCTCAATAATAAAAATACGCGACATTGAACTGGACGAGGTTGAAACCCTGCAGATCGTCGGCTCTACGGAATCCGATCCTGAAAATAATAAGATCTCCGATGAATCTCCTATAGGAAAAGCCGCAATAAACAAAAAGGTCGGAGATGTCTTTGAAGTCGAAGCTCCTGTTGGAGTAATTAAATTTGAGGTCCTCGAGATCTCAAAGTAAATCTGCCCGAAAGGAAGATCAGCCAATGAGTGAAGAAATAAAAAGCAATTCCCCCGATGAAGAAATTTCAGCGGAGGATATAAACGTACTGAAAAAAATACGCATGGACAAGCTGGAAGAGCTTAAAGCCGCCGGAAATAATCCCTTTGAAATAACTAAATATAATGTTACCGCTCATAACGCAGACGCAAAAGCCGAATATGAGGCTTTTGAAGCAACCTGCAAGGAACAGGCCGGCGACGATGAAGAGAAGCTTAAAGAACTGCTTGAAACAGGCAGAAAAACCGTAAGCATAGCCGGAAGAATAATGTCATGGCGCGATATGGGAAAAGCGAATTTCATAGATATCCGTGACAAAACCGACAGAATGCAGGTTTACGTTCGTATGAACGATATAGGAAAAGAAGAGTTTGCGGAATTTAAAAAATGGGATATTGGAGATATTGTTGGAGTTGAGGGTTTTGTTTTTAGAACAAGAAGAGGAGAGATCTCTGTTCATGCCCTGAAAATAACAATGCTTTCAAAATCACTGCTTCCGCTTCCGGAAAAATGGCATGGACTTAAAGACCAGGATACAAGATACCGTCAGAGATATACCGATCTTATCTGCAATCCTGAGGTTAAGGATACTTTCATAAAGCGCTCTCAGATAATTTCGTCGATAAGAAGATACCTGGATTCACAGGGATTTATAGAGGTTGAAACTCCTATGCTGGTATCAAATGCCGGCGGAGCTGCCGCAAGACCCTTTGAAACACACTACAATGCCCTTGACGAAGACGTCAAGCTGAGAATTTCCCTTGAGCTTTACCTTAAAAGGCTCATTGTAGGAGGACTTGAAAGAGTTTATGAAATCGGCAGAGTTTTCAGAAACGAGGGTGTAGACGCACGTCATAATCCTGAATTTACTCTTATGGAGCTTTATCAGGCTTACACCGATTATTACGGAATGATGGATCTGACAGAGAATATGTTCAGGCATGTTGCAACGGAGGTTTGCGGAACAACGACGATTCCATACGGTGATGTTATGATTGATCTGGGCAAACCGTTTGAAAGAATGACTATGATCGAAGCCGTAAAGAAATATTCCGGTGTTGACTTCTCTGAGGTAAAAACTGAAGAAGAAGCCAAAAAGCTTGCCGACGAGCGTCATATCGAATATGAAGCAAGGCATAAAAAGGGCGATATTCTTAATTTATTCTTTGAGGAATATGTTGAGGAGCATCTTATTCAGCCTACATTTATAATGGATCACCCGATAGAGATTTCTCCTCTTACAAAGAAAAAGCCGGACGATCCGGAATATGTTGAAAGATTTGAGCTGTTCATCACTGGCAGAGAGATGTGCAACGCTTATTCCGAGCTTAACGACCCTGTTGACCAGCGTGAAAGATTTATAGCTCAGGAGGAGCTGCTCAAGCAGGGCGACGACGAAGCAAACCGCATTGATGAGGACTTCCTCAGAGCGCTTGAAATCGGTATGCCTCCTACAGGCGGAATCGGATATGGAATAGACAGGCTTGTTATGCTTCTGACAAATTCGCCTGCTATAAGAGATGTTCTGCTGTTCCCGACCATGAAAAGTTTGGACTAAAAAACAGCGTATTTACGCAGTTTTCCGAACCGACAAGGGCAAATTTACGACCGATTTACGACCAAATATTTCGGGGACACGTTTGATACTATTGTAAATAAAATACCGAAGCTGACCATGTGGTTGGCTTCGGTATTTTTCATTTCAAGTAATTAATCACATAAAAAAAGCTATACTAATGATTTTAAAAATTTAACTATTCTTTTGAATACGTTGAGTTCATTGTTGGCAGGGATGGAGAGTCTAATCTGGTGGCAGCATCGGCAATCAGGAGAGCCTTCCGCAGTTATGGTTGTGGTAACACTCCAATTGTCCTTGTGCTGCCATATATGAAAGCTGAATTCCGAGATAAAGAGCGGAGTTTTCTAAATTATTGATAAGGTCGAAATCTACTTCGAATCGTGCAAGGCTCATTTCAAGGGAGCAATACAAATCTGCAATAGGTGTATGGTCGATAGATCTGATTTGGCGGTGTGTTACATTCAGCATAAAAGTGGTGGGGCTTATCAGACGGTGAAATACATAATCAAACTAGATAAGCAATTAATAAATGTTTCGGAAGTGTATAAATGATCGAGGCTAATTAAACTATTTTGGTGTATTAATAGCATCTTTTCTTTTTTTGTAGAAATCGATAAACTATTTAACCTTTGACTTAAAAATAATAACAGATTGACTTATTAGCACGGATGTGATATAATAAAAGTGATTATAAAAACCATATGGCTTTTATATTATATAAAAGTTGCTATAATTTTAGTAGTTGAGTTTTTAATTCAAGATAATAATAAAATATTATCTTTAAATCGTATGTTTTCCAATAATAGGTTTATTTGATTAAAAGCATATTTCATGGTTTTATTTATCTGTTTAATATTACGAGAATAGTGAGTAGTTTAAATGAGAGTTATAGATTTCTTTTGTGGAGGCGGAGGTTTTTCTGAAGGCTTTCGTCAAGCTGGATTTGAAATAGTTTTTGCTGTTGATAATTGGGCGCCAGCAGTCAATACATATAAGGGTAATAAGCCAGGTGTGAATGTGATTCAGGATGATGTTATACGTATTTCGAATCTTCCCGATAATGAATTTGAAGAATTAGTGCCTGATTCAGAAGTTATTATAGGTTCGCCACCATGTCAATCATTTTCACATTCAAATAAATCAGGGAATGGAGACAAATCACTTGGTATACGGCTAATTGAAGCATATCTAAAAATTGTAGCTCGTAAAAAATACAAACAAGGTTCAATCCTTCGTTATTGGGTATTAGAGAATGTTCCCGCTGTTAAACAGTATATAAAAGAAGAATATACTGCTGTAGACCTTGGCCTTGATGGTGATTTTGTATTAAGACCTCATGATGGAGCATCTGGTAAGTATAATGCTAAATATTTTGGTGCTCCTACAAACAGAGAACGATATCTTTGTGGGGAGTTTCCAGAACCTACAAGGATTAAAAATGATAATAATGTAATTACTTTACGTCAAATTCTCAACTCTCTTGGAGACCCGCTCAGATTAGATAATGAATTGATTACAGATATTAATTATCCGACTTTACAAATAAATGCTCAACAAATTTCAGATCAACGTTATATATATGAATTAGCAGATTTTGAATGGAAAACCGCAAAGCGTCTAAAGCAGGATAAGGGTTATATGGGGAAAATGTCATTCCCCGAGAACCTTGATAAACCATCGCGAACAGTAATGGCAACTATGACTGCAAGTGCTCGAGAAGCAATGATTCTATCATATGGTGAAGGACGATATAGATTACCAACTGTTAGAGAATCAGCATGTATGATGAGTTTTCCTATGGACTATTGGTTCTATGGAGATTCAAAGGGAGTAAAGCATACCCTTGTTGGCAATGCTGTTCCACCAAAGCTTTCATATGCTGTTGCTATAGCTATTGCATCAGCTGAAAATGAACCTATACCTGAAAACTATATACCAATTCATCACCCCAGTAATGAAGAATTACCATTTCTAAATCTTAATGGGAACACATATGAAATAAAAGAGGAACAACCAAAACGTAAAACTGCAAAATTCAAGTATCATATACCATATTTGATTATTAACGCATATCGTGTAGAACTTACCAACTATAAATCGGATTTTGAGAATTATAATTTCTTATGGGAAACAGAAATACATTATAGTCAAGGTAAAGATAAGGCTAGAGTTTTTACTCCTGATATTACAATGCAAATGATTCCTTCGGAATACAAGGAAAGCATTCAAAACTTTATCAATCAAACAATCACCAAAGTTCCCGATATGAATACTTTTCAATCAGTATTTTGTATGACAACCAAAGAGCGCCAAAAGCAAAGATACTATGGCCCATATGAACTGCTTGAAAGCATAAAGCAGTTCATTGATTCAACATTCTCTAAAGAAAAACAAAAAGAAATCATTCATTTTAATAAAGAACCAACTGAATTGCCTTTTGCAATAACTGTTGGATATTTGATATTAAAAAGAATTTTGTTAGAAAAAAGGAGGTAAAATATGGATTCTACAACAAGAAAAGCAAAATTAGAAGAACTGAAATCTAATTCTAATAATCAGGTGATGACAGGTATTCCTCTTCGATATAAGGGTTCAACTCGTACAGAAATAGTATGGAGAATTCCTTTGGATTACCTTATTTATAACAAATACAATGGTAGAATCGGTTCTGATGTATTGTCTTATGAGACTCAAAATGGAGAATTAAATGCTGAATTAGATTCGGATTGCGAACTCATTGAAAAGTTTCTTTTTGATTCAAAAGAAGAGAGAAACAAAACAACAATGAAGAGTTTGTTGGAAAACGGACAACAAAAGTATGGAATTGTAACATCAGATGGTATTATTGTTGATGGTAACCGTCGTGCAATGCTATTGAATAAATTATATCGCGAGCACGAAAAAAGTGGAAATTCTTATGCAAAGGTTGAAAAGTGTAAATACTTTCTTGCAATCATCCTACCGGATGATGCTGAAGAGAAAGATATCCAACAGCTTGAAACCATTTATCAAATGGGTGAAGATGAAAAGTTGGATTACAATCCTATCGAAAAATATTTAAAATGTAAAGAACTACAAAGATTAGGATTCACCAATAAAGAGATAAGTGAATTTATGAGTGAAAAGGAAAGCCAGATCGAAGAGTGGTTAGATATCCTTGCTCTAATGGAAGAGTATTTACAAGAATATGGTTATGATGGGATATTTACACGTCTTGAAAAAACAGAAGGTCAGTTTGTTGACTTGAAAAACTATCTGGATTCATACAAGAAAAAAAGGAGCAAATGTTCGAAATGTAGATTGGACATATAACGATTCTGATATTTCGGATTTGAAACTTGTTTGTTTTGATTATATAAGAGCACGTTACGAAGGAAAAGAATTTCGTGAAATTGCGAAAACAGGAAAAGATGGAAGTATTTTTTTCTTCAAAGATTTATGGGATGATTTCCTTAAACAACACCAAGAGAATATACCGCAAGATGAGGAGACAGTTGAAGAACTGCGTCAACGTTGTCCTGGTGAAGATTTAAGCTTGCTACTTAAACAGCGTGATCAAACTTGGAATGAAAAGGCAAAAGGTCAGTTGAAAGGTAATCTTAATCGCTTTTCACGACGTTTAGAAGACAAACGTGACACTAACAAACCTGCAGACTTGATTGAACGTGCACTTAGTGCTATCAGATCTGTTGACTATGAACAAGATAGTTTTATTAATGATCCTCGAATAGAAGAAATGGTTAAAGAAATCAGTAAAATCTCTTGGGAGATGAAAAAGAAATTAGAGCGGAGATGAGAATAGTGGCTAATATTTCTATAGATTTCAATTCGACCCAAAAGGAGATATATCTATTTGGAGATATCTTAGCTCTGCAAAAACATCGTTATGCATGGAGATATGTACGAGACTATTTGCATCCTTCTGTGGAATCAGACCGTATTATAATTTCTGTTATAGATAGTGAGCCATTTGATGTAATGACGAATATTAGTTCTATGCTCTCAAAATATGGTTTTACAGAAATTCAAAGTGATAGTTCAGAAAAGATAATTAAAGAGTACTATGAAGAGGAACAGCGTTTTGCCGAATTCTCAGATAAGGCACTTCATATACGTAACAATGAGTGTAATTTAGAAGAGTTTAAACAGTTTACTGAGTCTGTATCTAATAATCTTCCTTCACGTTCTTTATATCCGCTACAATTACTTTCTGCTTATCATATGGCGTTTTCGCAAAATGCTTGTAATTTTTCCGTTCCAGGTGCAGGAAAAACAAGTATAGTCTATGGCGCATATGCTTATTTGCATAACTTACCAGAGGATAATCCAAAACACATTGACTATCTTCTAATAGTTGGCCCTTTAAGCTCATTCGGTCCGTGGGAAAATGAGTATGAAGAGTGTTTTGGAAGACCTGTTAAATCCAAACGTCTCATAGGTGGTGTAGATAAAGAAGATAAGAAAAACTATTTAATTTCAAGATATCCGTTTGAACTGACTTTGATTTCTTATGCATCACTAAATTCACTTAAAACAGAAATAGGTTTTTTTCTTAGAAACAACAAGGTAATGGTTGTTCTTGATGAGGCTCATAAAGCCAAGAATTCTTCAGGTGGGGTTATTGCTCAAGCAGTAATGGAGATGTCAAAATATAGTAAAGCTCGTATTGTATTAACTGGAACACCAGCTCCAAATGGATATGAAGATATTTATAATATGTTCAAGTTTATTTGGCCAAATAAAAATGTGATTGGGTTTGAAGTTAATCAGCTGCGCGATATTACTGCAACTGGAGATTCAGCGAGGGTAACACGTTTAATAAATAATATTTCACCATACTTTATTCGTATTCGAAAGAGCGACCTTGGTATTCCGCCAGCAATTGTTCATCCTCCTGTTTTTGTACCTATGGGTTCTCTACAGCAAAGAATATATGATTTTATCGAAAAAAAATATATGGATGAATTAATGGCTGATGGAAGTGCAAACACTTCCTCTCGATTTAAATCAGTATTAGCTCAAGCTCGTACTATTCGTTTGATGCAAGCGGCTTCAGATCCTGCTATGTTAAAATCACCACTTCGTAATTTTTTCGAAGATGAGGATATTCCAATAGAAACATATCAAGCAATTGATGACTCTGATGTATTAAAATCGATACTGGATTATGAAAATAATGAAGTGCCATCAAAATATATTGCAGTAAAAAATATCGTGAAAAAAATAATATCTGAAGGTGGTAAAGTAGTTATATGGGCAATATTCATTCATACAATCCATGGCTTAAAACAGTACCTTGAAGAAGAAGGAATCGCTTGTCAGGAATTGTACGGTGAAACACCGATTGAACGTGAAGGCCTTGATGATGACAAATTTGTTATTACAAGAGAAAAAATAGTAAAAGATTTTCAGCGTTCAGATTGTCCGTTTAAGGTCATTATTGCAAATCCATTTGCTGTTGCTGAATCTATTTCTTTACATAAAGCATGCCATAATGCGATTTATGTTGAAAGATCATTCAATGCGGCACACTTCGTACAGTCTAAAGATCGTATACATCGTTATGGATTAAAGCCGGGAACAATTACAAACTATTATTATGTATTATCTCAGGATACCGTCGATGAAACAATAGATTCTAGGTTAGCAGAAAAAGAGCAAAGAATGACAGAAATAATGGAAAGTATGCCAATCCCATTATTTACAAATGTTTCTGAAGATTTTGGCGACGAAGATATAAAGGCGTTGATAAGAGATTATGTTAGAAGAACTAAAAAATCTTAAGTATTTTGGTGGGAAAGATGGCTTGCTTTACTTTATTTGCGAGGTAGTTGGCAGCAAAATAATTAGTATACAAGATGCAAAAGTTATTTGTGCACACGCCCCTGGAAAGTGCAATATTTCTGTAGATGACCTTATTACATATTGTCGCATATTGGGATGGATTCAAATTGAGTCTGATAGAATTTCACTTTCTCCTGCATTATTAGATTTTTTGTCTGACAACATAGCATTAAATGATGAATTAATAAAAATTACAGTAGCACAGCTATTCAAATCGGAGATTATAAACTCAACTATGTTTTTTTATGATTCTGTACAGTGTTGCTATGCTTTTAAAAATGAATTTTTGCCTCTGTCATTTTCAACAGTTAGGAATATGCTTATTGGTCAAGGTTTTTTTGTTCCGATAAGAGATTTAAACAGTTCAAAGTTATATATTTCTTCTACATATGATTCCTTAATAGCTGAACATTGTAGAGTAGAACGGAGACAGATTTCTTTAGAACAACTAAAAAAACAATTAGTTGATAACGAACTTGCAGGTGAAAAAGCGGAGTTATTTGTTTTGGATTACGAAAAGAAACGTATTGGTAAACCATTATGCGACAAAATAAAACGTATTTCTGAAATAGATGTTGCAGCCGGCTATGATATAGTATCATTCAATTTCGACACTTCTCAAATGCCAGATCGCTTTATTGAAGTTAAAGCAATATCAAATGTAGGATTTTATTGGTCAAAAAACGAATATGAAATTGCTAAGCTAAAAGGGAAATCATATTACTTGTATTTGGTAGAATTAAACAAAATCAATAATTTAGAGTATTCACCTGAAATAATAAATAATCCGGCAGAAATAATCATTAATTCAGATAAATGGTTTATTGAACCTCAAGGATATCATATTATAAAAGTATAATATCAAACAAAGGATTATAGTATTAGGACGGTATCGTGTTCATTAGCTCGGTACTGTTTATCTTTTTCCTGAATCGTATGATTCTTCCGGGGAGGTCTCGGAGGGGAATTTTTCCCCTCTGAGCAGGTAGTACCGCAGAAAGCTATGCAAAACCCATCTTTAGCCGGGATTTGTATAGCCTGCGGTGCTACCTGCCTATGCCGATAATCTTATCGGCATTACAAGCGCCTATGTGCGCTGGTGTATTTATTGCACGAAAAATCATTGCAGCGATACCAAAACTTAATCTGTTCGGTACCGCTGTTTTTTTGCACTCATTTTTCATACTGAATATTGCAAATACAAATATCAGGCGCGTATGCGCCGAGATAATCTTTGGTATCAAACGAAAAAGTGCAGCATAAAATCTGTCAGTATCAAGTTAATTTCCGCTCAATGCCATATCGGATAATCTGTGGTATCATAGATAATGCGGAGAGGTATGATAGGCATACCAACCCGCACCGATTTGAATGGAGGCATGCGAATGAGAGAATTGAAAACAGTATTGAAGATCATCGGCATCGAACACGGCTACGGAAATATCAAAACGGCGAACACAATCATTCCGATGGGCATCAATGCCTGCAAAAGCAAGCCGACCTTTGAAGGAAATATCCTGCTGTATGATGAAACGTATTATCGCATTGGTGAGGGACGTAAGCCGTTTGTGGCGGATAAGTCTATGGATGATGACTTTTACCTGCTGACGCTGGCAGCTGCGGCTCAGGAGCTGCACTGCACTTACACGACTGAGGCTGATGTCCACATCGCAGCAGGACTGCCGCTGACTTGGGTGAAAACGCAGCGAGAGGACTTCCGCAGATACATAATGAAGAACAAGAATGTGAAATTCGTTTTTAACGATGTGACCTACAAGCTGCACATTGTCGGCTGCTCGGTCTATCCGCAAGGTTATCCGGCTGTGGTGGACATGCTCCCGCAGCTCACGGGCGTGAATATGCTTGCCGACATCGGCAACGGCACGATGAATATTATGTTTATCAACAACAAGCGCCCAATCGAGAGCAAATGCTACACCGAAAAGCTGGGCGTTGACCAGTACGTGATAGCGGCTAAGAATGCCGTAATGGACAGCTTCTGCACCAAGATCGACGATGAGATCATTGAGCAGGTAATCCGCACCGGCAAGGCGGATATTCCGGAAAAGTATTGTGCAAAGCTGTTTGAAGCGCTTGCAAAATATGAATACGACCCCGAGCTGATACGGCTTTACGTTGCGGGCGGAGGTGGCTGTATCATCAGGAATTTCGTAGAGTATGATGCAAACCGCGTAACGATGATCGATGATATATGTGCGGCTGCAGAGGGCTTTGAGACTATCGCATATCAGCGGTTAAGTAAGGGGTGATCGTATGAATAATATTAAGTGTACGACCCTGCGCTTTAACCTCGACAAGCCGCTTAATCGGCAAGCATGGGAGTATTTGCAAAGCATGGACAAGGAGAAATTCAAGTCATACAGTCAGGCCGGTCGCTCTGGCGGTAACGGAGTATTTCAAGCGGTATTACACGCTTGAGGACGATCCGTACTTTGAAACCCGCTAGCGCGAGGAACGCTTTGTAGAGCAGATAGTTTCGGCAGTGGAGGTATCACTGCAAAAGGTCTTGCCCATATTTCTGGCGGGCTGCCTTTCCAATGTGCAGATACCGTATGACATGGTGCAAACGTTAAAAAAGAAAACTACAACTACAGATCCCCCTACCGATGATATAGATATTGACTTTGTGGGAGGATGAGAATGAACAGAACAAGAGACAGACAATTCAACATACATCTGACCGAAAAAGAGCTTGCGACATTTGAGCTCAAGTGCAGGACAAGCGGGCTGAGCAAGACCGATTTCTTTGTAAAGCTAATGCGCGGCTCAAATATAACGGTGTACCGCTTTGATGATGAGATAAAAGAGATCGTCCACGAGCTTAGGAAGATGGGCGTAAATCTCAATCAGGTCGCATATCTGGTGAACATCATGCAGGACGGCGAGGCACTTCGCGAGCTTCACAAAATGCAGGACTCGTTTTGCGATGCGCTTGAACGGCTGTCGCAGTTTTTGGATAAACCGAAGGTCAGAAAAGCAACGGATGACTAATGCCGTTCGGGAATGTCAACGTAGATTACAAGCCCTGCAAGTCGGTCGGCTCACTGAAATCGGCGGAAAAATATATGCTCGGCAGACAGAAGGAGCAGATTGAAAATGGTGTTAGCAAGACCCGCGAGGGACTATATACCGCGCTCGGCTGTGACCCGACAACTTTGCCAACTGCATTCTGGTGAAAAGAAAGCTGAACGGCAAGAGCTATTCCAAGCACAAGGCGAATACCATTCTAGCGCACAAGATGTCGATCTCATTTCACCCCGATGATAATATCTCACACAAGATTGCGTTTGAAATATCAAAGGAGTTTGCGGAGCATTTCATTCATAGCAAGGGGTATGAGGTGCTAATCGCGGTGCATACCGATACCGACCATGTTCACGCACATTTTCTCATCAGCAACTTGAATGTCAATACCGGAAAACCATACCGCAGAAGTGAAAAAGACCTTTATGAGATGTCGGAGTGGCTGGGCGAGAAATGTATGGAGTACGGTCTGACAAACTCGGTGCGGCAGGATTTTTACAATCACAATCTCTAGCTTCAAAAGGACAATCTGACATTCGGAGAAGCGCAGATGAAAAAGCGCGGTGCGGAGAGCTTTAAGGACGAGCTGAGAGAAGCAATTAAGACAGAGATAAATGCCCCCGAAAATCACACATTTGATGATGTTATCCAAGCACTTTATGAGCATTACAATGTCAAATGCAGGGTCGCGGGGAATATAGTGTCATATCGGCACCCGAAGTATCTGAACAAAAATGGAAAGCCTGTTTCCGTTCGCGGAAGCAGGCTGGGAGAGGAATATACAAGAAAAGGAATTTAGTATGCGCTTGCAAAGAAGCCTGCACCTGTCATAAAGTGCACCGAAAACAGAACGATAGAGCCTAAAGTCAGACGCAAAGTACGACGGCGTTCAAGATGATGTTACTCATTCTTCTGCGGAATCACTATCATTAAACGCAAGATATTTCGGCAGGCTTGCTATTTCCACACGCTCAAAATACTTAGCGGCAAGCGCGGCTTTTTCCCATCGGTCAGCACCGTGCGGTATATCCTGAACGCGCGGATAAAATACTGCTCGGCGGCCTGCACACCGCTTGTCTGGATCGTGATTGCGGCAATATCGAAAATCAGGTCAGCATAGTCGGCTGACATTTCGGAATTGGTCGCCTTGACAAGCTCGGAGCATTTTTGCAGAGCTGTTACGGCTCGGACGGGTTCGCCTGTTTCGGCGAGAAGCCCTGCGTAGTTGTGGCTCATTATCACAAGGTCGTGAGTGGGCGCGTCTGCGGCAGAAAGCATCTGCATCGCCTTTTCTATTTGCGGCTTGGCAAACTCCGGCTAACCGCTGTACTGATAGAGATAGCCGAGATTCATATTCAGATTGGCGGCAAGCAATAGGTTTTCATCTACGTTACATAGCTTTATGGCACGCTTTCCAAGCTCAATAGCTTTTGCATAATTGCCGTCAAGAAGTCCTATGCAGGAGGCTTTATTGTTCAGTAATAATGCTCGGTCATTCTGTGTGCCGATGTTATCATCGGAAAGCATATCTGACATAACGCTGACCAACTTTTTCATAATGGCTGAACTGCAGTATTTCTTGGCATAGGAGAAAACGTCCTCGATGAACAGCAGATAGTCGGCTTTATCGCAAAGGATGATGCTGTCCGCGATGCTTTCGACCATGCCGAACAGCACTTCATAATACGGAATATCGATGCCATGATGCAGGCAAATTCGGTGAATATTATCAAGCAAGGGTCGGCAGTTTTCGGTGTCGGGCGCAAAGTCTGCGATGATAATCTCTTGCACAAGCGGGTGGAGCGTGATAATATCCATTCCGGGATTTTGCAGCAGACCGAGCTCGATAAGATTGTTTACCGTGTCGGTCGTTTCAAGTCCTGGGAGCCTTGCAAAAAGCCTTGAACGCATACCGCCCGCAGGGATAAATGCCGCATATCTAAGGACGGCGCGAACATCATCGGTCAGCGCAAAGGGCGAGAAAAGCGTTCTGATGTGATCGCGGTAGGTCGCCTTTTTGCTGTGACCGTACTTAATGACGGATATTTTGTCGGGAGCATCGGGTGCGGCGGTGCTCTCGCGCAGCTTTTCAAGCACCTCGGCAGGCTCTAAAATTCCCGTCTGCAAAAGCCTTGCGGACAGCTCAACAGACTGCGTATGTCGGTGGACGGTCTCGATAATGCTTTCAACGGTCGGGCGGTTTTCCTGCGCGGCGGAATAGAAATATGCCGACAAATCAACAAGGCTTTTAAGGTCGGTAATTTCGCCAAGCTCATAGGTGAAGCCGATTTCAAAGCGGGAACGTGTGGTGAAAATGATCTTACAGCCGTACTTCATCAGCACATCAAGCTGTGGCTCATTTGCTGCGGTCGTATTGAAATTGTCGATGATTATCAGCGTGTCGGGTTTAAGGCTCCGAAGAAATCGGTTGTGCTTTTTGAAACGCGCGGTGCCGTTATCGGTCGTCAGGTCGCCCACAAGGATAATATCCTCGATCAGCGTTTGCAGGCTGCCGGGATAGCTGAAATACAGGGTATTTGTGTACTGCTTTTTATACGTCTTGGCGTAGGCTTTAGCAAATTCGCTTTTGCCTATACCCGCGAGACCTGTTATGAAAATTTTGCTGTGAGTGTCAAGCAAAGAGTGCAGCTCGACAAGCTCATTATCTCGTCCACAGAAATGCTTGCATGGGTTTGGAACGGCACAGTTCATTATCATATCGGAAACGACAGTAGAAAGTGTACCGCCTGCAAGCGATTTGACATCGTTCTTTTGGAATTTGCGTTCCATAGCGAAAAGCAGAATGGCTGCATAAGGTCGGCGGTATCGGTGGTGTTTTGCGGAGAATATATATCAGTGAGTGCGTTTTTCTTTTGCTCGGAGACCGTCACATCATTCATCAGCAGATCGTATATTCGCTGTGCTGCCATATCTGAATTGGTCATCAGCGGGAACACCTTTTCTTCAATATCGGAGGCGAGATATTCGAAGTAGCCCTCGCGGGTATAGTATGCGGTTATCTTAGGGCTGACGGGCTCCCTACCTTTGAGCCAGCGGTTAATCCTGTCGCTGTCAAAATCGAAATCGTCATGCTCGTCCACAAACTGTGAGAACAGCAGATAGACAAGCTCGGTCTGATTGGGAGCTTTTGTTTCGCTCAGGTATTCTGTTATAATCCGCATTACAGAGCAGAAATCGCAGCGTTCCATGGTGTGCCTCTGTTTGGGTGGGCAGCAAAAGACTTATAAAGCGCCTAAAGCTAGAGGAATATCTGGCTAAGGCTTATTCGATATATGACTTTTGAGAGACGCAAGGATAATAAGGAGGGCGAATACCAGAGGTCCAACGATACCTTTGAATTCAAGTGGCGAGATAAGACGGGCAAGCGAGATTCGGTATATGCTAAGACGCTTGATGCGCTCCGCGAAAAAGAACGTGTTCTGCTGAAGGATACGCTTGACGGAATAAATTCAGCTGCAAAAACACTTACCGTGAACGATCTTTAAGCAAAGTGGAAGGCTCTGAAAAAGGGTTTGAAGGACAACACCTTCTCGAATTACAAGTGTTCCTATGAGCAGTTTGTCGAGCCGAGCTTTCTCAGGATAAAGCTGACCGAGCTTAAACGTACCGATGTAAGGGCATTTTACAATCATCTTGCAGACGAGCGCCATTTAAAGGTGAACAGCATCGACAATGTGCATACAGTTTTGCATCATGTGTTGGAGCTTGCTGTTGAGGACGATTATCTGAGATACAACCCGGCGGACAACGCATTGAAAGAGCTGAAACGTGCGCACAATTCCGACGATGATAAAAAACGTGCGCTGACTATTGAGAATCAGAGGATTTTTGAGAATTTTCTTGCCAAGCCCGGTAAATATGAGCATTGGCAGCCGATATCGGCGAACTGACCGGCTTGCACTGGGAGGATGTTGACTTTGACGAAGGCACGATACACATAGACCATACGCTGGTATATTTCAGCAGGGGCAAGCAGGACGGCTGTACATTTGCATTCAACACGCCCAAAACCGAAGCAGGCAAGCGCACTATCCCTATGTTGCCGATCGTGAGAACTGCACTTTTGAAAGAAAAAGCATATCAGGAAGAAATCGGCATCAGATGCAGAGCACAGATCGACGACTTTACCGATTTTATATTCGTGAACCGTTTCGGCAATGTTCAGCATCATGGCACGCTAAACAAAGCGCTCAAGAGGATAATAAGGGACTGCAATTGCAAGGAAGTCACCACTCTGCCGAATTTCAGCAATCACTCGCTGAGGCACACATTCACGACAAGAATGTGCGAGGCGGGGGTGAACATAAAAGCGATGCAGGACATTCTCGGACACGCCGATGTAGAAACGACGCTCGGAATCTATGCCGATGCCACCAAAGAACTCAAAGCAAAGGAAATGTCGGGCTTTGACGAGTATTTCAAAGAGCTGACAGCAGGTAAGGACGCATAAGCGCCTTACGACCAAATTACGACTAACTGACGACTGCCTTTAAAGATCTTTGCAGGGATACATAAAACCGAAAATGAAGATACCATTTAAATACAGGCTTTTGAGCAGTTATGAATGGTGATGAGTTTTCGGGAACGGGTTCCCGACCATGAAGACTATTTCTGACAAATAACCTTTACAGCAAAATCATATATTAAAGCAAAAGAGTATCAGCCGCACATTACTGATACTCTTTTTGATTATAACTAAAACAATTCAGGCATTAAAAAAGCGCATACTTTATGCGCTTTTTTAATGCCTGATAACATTGTATTAAGGCTGTATGGGGTGGATAGTGGGATTCGAACCCACGGTCTTCAGTGCCACAAACTGACGCGTTAACCAACTACGCTATACCCACCATAAGCTAATAAAAAAGCACGATTCGGCGGCAATCAGCCGTCCGTGCTTAAAAATATTGGCGCGCCTTACTGGACTCGAACCAGTGGCCTACTGCTTAGAAGGCAGTTGCTCTATCCAGCTGAGCTAAAGGCGCACATAGGATATACATAAAAATTGCACCATAAGGTGCATATTGGAGCGGGTGATGGGAATCGAACCCACATGACCAGCTTGGAAGGCTGGAGTTCTACCACTGAACTACACCCGCATATGTTAACTTGCCGAGCAAAGCTACATTCAAATTATCTCTCAATCAACGAAATTAATTATACCACAATAAAACCGACTTGTCAATACCTTTTTTCAAAAAAACAATAAAAAAATCGTAAGGCGGTCAATTTTGTGAATAACCGCCTACTTTTGCTTTTTATGTTGCTTAATTTTGTTCAAAATAGTGTCTTTAAAAAATAAACCTATAATTCCTATTACCATAAACGCCGCAACTATTCCAATAGCGATTTTAAAGTTTCCGCTTCCGACATTGCTGCCAAGAACAGTTGACATTATAATTGCCGGAAGCCTGCATGGCATTACATACATAAAAAAGTCCTTTGTGCTTACTTTAGTAAGGGGAACTATATAAGTCAATACGTCCTTAGGTATTCCGGGTATAAGATACAGTACAATAAGAATACCTGTAAGCTTCCTTTCATCCTGAAGGAATTTAAACTTTTTCAACTGCTTTTCATCTACAAAAGCTTCGACGATCGGCGTTCCTATTTTCTTTACAAGCAGAAAGATTACAAGACTTCCCAGCACAACTCCCGCAAAGGAAAGAATAGCCCCGAAAAACCAGCCGAACAGCAATCCTCCGACTATTTGTATCGGCGGGACAATAGCTATAATTACCTGCAGCGCCTGTATTGCCGTAAATATCAAAACAGATACCGGTCCGCCGTATCTGCTGAGGGTTTCCTTTACGCTTTCCATTCCCTCGTCAGTACGCAGACTACTTATAAAAGGCCACATAAGATAGGTAGCTCCGGCCATAGCCGCAAAAAAAACTATCAGACTGATTATCTGTACTCTCTTACGGTGCTTGGCGGTATTTCTCTTTCGTTCCTTATCCTGCTGCCTGTATTCTTTTGTTTTGCTGTCCTTTTCTTTCATATTATTCAGCTCTCTCTTTTGAAAATTCTATTTTCTTCTGAGTATCTTTTTTCTGAACCAGTTTACATATATGTCGATCAGCTGACCTAAAAGCCTGTCATAAATAAAGAAAAAAGCGTTAGCTGCCAACCACATAACCATAATAGCGTATTTTCCGAACATTTCCATGCCCTCAAGCATATCGGCTCCGGCAAAAACAAACTGAAACAGCAGATAAAAAGCCGACGCCGCCGCATTGAACACTATGTATTTCACAGTCCACGAAGCAGCCCTGCTTTTTATTCTGTCCAGATAAAATTTTAATATTGGATAATATCCCATAAAAAGAATAAACAACAGCGACGCCTGATAGTTCGGAGTTATAAGCAGACACAGAAAGCTTACTGCGGCATACGTAGTTACAGCCCACTTTGTGCTGGTTTCAACTATCATTATAACCATAAGAAAGCCTGCGAAGGTAGGAATAGTATAATCAAGCATAGGAAGAAAACCTGTACAGAACATTGAAAACAGGCATACCGCCGTAACGATCCCTCCGAGAGATACCTTAAACGCCAGTTTATTTCTCATATGCTCCTCCGATCAGCAGCACGGTATAAGATCTCCGCCCATCATTTCACAGCAGCAGTCGGCACAGCAAAGTGAAGTACAGCAGTCCATCGAGCCTGCCGGCTGATTCTGATAACCGACATTAGGATTACCTCTCATAAATCCGCCTCTCTGCTGATTCATCTGATTAACCGCAGCCTGATATTCAGGATTTCCCGGCTGCATCTGAGAAGCCGTTTGAAAATTTATATACGCATCGTTGAGCCAGCCTCTTGTATAGCATACGCTTCCCTTTAGGAAATACCATTCTGCGCCCCTCTGAGGCTGAGGCACTGTATCAAGCAGCCCGTCCGCACGGGTTATATCTCCCGTCTGGATCATTCGCCGTATCTCCTGATAATTGACCGCCCCGTATCCTCCTTCATAGGAAGAACCTGATGAATATCCTCCGCTTCTGCGTTCCGCCATTATCTGGTCGTATGCCGCATTGACCTCACTCATTTTTTCTTCTGCAACGTCGGCTATAGGACTGTCCTGATACTGATCGGGATGATATTTCTTGACTAGCTCCTTGTACGCTGACTTTACCTCGTCGTCTGTAGCGCTGGGCGATACTCCCAGTACCTTATAGGGGTCTTTCATTTTTAATGACCTTTCCTTTCCGAGCCTTATTCCTTTTACAGCAAACCGAAACGGAGTCTGTCAGGCAAAGCTCACGGCTTGACACTAGCGATCCAAGCCTTTATTATTAATTTATCTTATTTTAATTATCTTAGTTATGATTTGGTTTTTTCCTGAAGGTTCCGTCACGGATCTGTTCAAACACATTTTTCAGACCGAGATAAATAATATTGTCAATAATCGGCTTATACATTTGAATATCCAGCTTTACATATGCTTCGGCAAGCTCACCCAGAGTAAAATTCACGCTGTCCTCAGCATATTCGCACATAGACCTATAATCACTGTCCGACAACGCCTTGCCCTCTGAATCCCCGATTAAATAAAGCAGAGGATTATAGCCGCCGTTTTTACAGTCGTCCTTAACGTCGTCAAGGGCGTCACAGATATAAATATATCTTCCCAACAGATACCCGAACCGTTTCAGTGCAGGCTGCATCTCCTCATTATCGGAAAGACTGCCCGCAATTGCCTCCATCATTCCTGCCGTAGGCTCACAGGCCTTGTCTATACTCTGAGTTTTTTCAGCCTCGGTCTTACTCTGAAGCTTCATAAGCTCTTCAATAGTATCGGCAAGCTGAGGATATTTAATCCTCGCTTTTTTATATGAGCGCCTGAAAAACGGCAAAGCTGCCGCCGCAGTAAGCTTTCCTTTCAATCCCCTGTCGGCTAAGTCATCTCTTAGCTTATGGTATACAAGTATTACCGCTGCATACGCAGGATATTCAAAACCGGAACTGCATACGGCGCATACTCTTTTTTTAAGCGGATGAGCGATACACCTCTGCTTATCGGCTGTCAGTCTTTTACCGTTCAGCGACATATTCATCAAAGCCAGAAATGTAAAGTCATAGCTGAGAGTAAATCTGGAAGCAAGTCCGAACTCCCTGCCCATTTTTTTGCAGAGTCCGCAGTAAACTCCCTGATAGGTGTCAAATTCACATACTCTCATATACGGCTTGAAGGCTCTGACATATCCAAACATCAAATTCTCCTTAAATAATAATTATACCCTGCTATTGTGTAAAGACTGTGATAATTCGGCAAAAACAAAACATATTCCTCATTATCCCGCAGCTCTGAATAACGTGATATATCCATTATTTATTATACTATCCGCATAATAAAAAGTCAATATAATAATTAACATAATTCATTATATTAAACTCAGTCCTAACTGTCTAAAGAAAAAGCCTATTTCCTTACGGCTGAGTTATAAAATGATACGCTGAGGACGGATATTTTTTTATATTGAACAAACACTGTTATTTAATTAAAAATCACTGGACTTTTACTTCTGTACATGATATAATTAAGTGTTAGATATTACAGCTTAAAATAAGGAGAGTATTAAATGATTACAGTTTCAAACGTCAGCCTGTCTTTCGGAGGACAAATGCTTTTCAAAGACGTTGACTTGAAGTTTACAGCGGGCAACTGCTATGGAATTATCGGAGCAAACGGAGCGGGAAAATCCACATTCCTCAAGATCCTCTGCGGTGAAATAGAACCGACTACAGGTGATGTTTCAATTGATAAGGGAACAAGAATGTCTGTACTCAGACAGGATCATTTCGCTTTTGACGAATATAATGTACTGGATACGGTAATTATGGGCAACAGACGTCTTTACGATATAATGCAGGAAAAAGACGCTTTATATGCAAAGGAGGACTTTTCAGAAGAGGACGGCGACAAAGCGGGACAGCTTGAAAGCGAATTTGCCGAACTTAACGGCTGGGAAGCAGAGTCTGACGCTTCAAAGCTTATTCAGGGTCTTGGACTTTCAGAGGATATAATGTATTCACAGATGTCCTCGCTTTCCGGAAATGAAAAGGTAAAGGTTCTGCTTGCGCAGGCGCTTTTCGGAAATCCGGATATTATACTTCTGGACGAGCCTACCAACCATCTGGATATTGACGCTATACGCTGGCTTGAGGATTTTCTTGCAGAATATTTCGGAACTGTTCTTGTCGTATCTCATGACAGACATTTTCTTAACAATGTCTGCACTCACATAGTAGATATAGATTATACAAAAATTAAAATGTACGTTGGAAACTACGAATTCTGGTATGAATCCTCACAGCTTATGCAGAGAATGATCAAACAGCAGAATAAAAAAGCTGAGGAAAAGATCAAGGAACTTCAGGAATTTATAGCAAGGTTCTCCGCTAACAAATCAAAATCAAAACAGGCAACCTCACGTCGAAAGCTTATTGACAAGCTTACTGTTGAAGAAATGCCTGCTTCGTCAAGAAAATACCCCTATATCGGCTTTAATATGGACAGAGAACCCGGCAAGGAAATTTTAAGAGTAGAAGGAATTTCCAAGACTGTTGACGGTGAAAAGCTGTTAAATAATGTTTCCTTTACGCTTGGCAGAACAGACAAGGTTGCTTTTATCGGTGAATCCGAGCAGGCTATCACTATGCTATTTAAAATTCTTATGGAAGAGGAACAGCCTGACGAGGGCAGCTTTAAATGGGGTTCTACTACCTCCCGCTCATATTTTCCGAAAGACAACAGCGAATTTTTTAACGGCTGCGATATGACAATAGTAGATTGGATAAGACAGTATTCCACTACCGAGGAAACCGACACCTTCCTAAGAGGCTTTTTAGGAAAAATGCTGTTCTCAGGCGATGACATATACAAAAAGGTAAATGTTCTGTCCGGAGGCGAAAAGGTAAGATGTATGTTCTCAAGAATGATGCTGTTCGGTTCAAACGTACTGCTGCTTGACAGGCCTACAAACCATCTTGACCTTGAAAGCATTACCGCTGTAAATAACGGTCTTAGTGATTTTAAGGGAGTAGTTATATTTGCTTCTCATGACCATGAAATTATGCAGACGGTTGCAAACAGGATAATCGAGATCACCCCCGACGGCTGTATCGACAGAATCGGAACCTACGATGAATATCTGGAGTTCAGGCGTGAAAAGGGAATGAGATCATATATAGAATGATCCGCAGTCATTAGAAAGAAGGCTAATAATATGACAAAATTATCTGAAAATATTAATTTGGACACACCTTCTGTAACGGATAATAATAAGCGTCTGAAAAGAAAAAAGAAGATCCGTATAGCTGCCATTTTAATTACGGCTTTGATTCTGCTGTATGCGGTTTCTTGGATCGGACTTAACGTAATCTACAGCAAAACCAAAGTACCCGACGGTCTTTCGGCGCAGGAAACTGTAGAGAAATACTTTGATTACTGGGACAGCGGCAATCTTAAAGGACTTAATCTTATCAAAACCGATCTATGTGCCGAAGAATTCATAGAAAAGGACGGTGCGCTTGTCGGCAGCGGTAAGCGGGAACAGCTGAAGTGGCATGAATGCTATTCCGCAGAAAATCTGCTGGACAATATTAAAATCACCAAAATAGAAGCAGTTAATGAAACTCTGAACAATAAAACAGATTATAATTATTATGAGCAGCAAGTTTTCAATGTACATTACAGTAAAACAATAGACGAGGGCGTACAAGGCAAAGTATCAGGAGATAACTTCACCTTTATAATGGTTTGCAGAGAAACCAAAGACAGTCCGTGGCGCGTCGGAGCAATTTTCACAGGATGGTAATCACTTTTATTCAGTAAAAAAGGGGTCAATATGAAAAAAGCAATAAAAATAATTATGATAATCTTTATTATGATCGCTCTGCTTGCAGGCTCAGCGGTTCTGTTCTGCTATTATAAGAACAGGCAGTATGAGAAAACCTCCGTTCCTGAAAACCTTTCCGCTTCAAATACAGTCAGACAATATTTTGAATATTGGAACGACGGAAATAACGTAGGCATGAGTCAGCTTACCTTTGCTGAAAGCAAATTCAATACGGCGGAAACAAAAAACTTTCTGCCGTCCCTGTACTTTTTCTGTACAATAGAATGCACCGAAAGTATTCTTCTGGACGAAAAGGCTAAAAATTATGACAGCTATTACGATAACGCGATTGTTTCAGCTTCATTTACATATAAAAGCACACCGGGCTTTGCCGACGACCGTTTTTCAAAGGAGAATACAGGCTGGTACTTTTATCTTGTAAAGGAAGAAGAAAATTCGCCGTGGAAGATAATAAGTTGGGAGCATAAATAAAAACACTTATTTATACAGTTAATAATATCCGAAAGGTTCTGATTTATATGTTTAAGACTGCTGCTGTATTTTCTGATAATATGGTTTTACAGCGAGAAAAAAATATTTCCGTCTGGGGCGAGGCTGACAGCGGAGCTGCTGTAACCGCAGAGCTTAACGGTAAAAAAGCCGAATGTACTGCAAATGACGGTAAATGGTCGCTGATTCTTCCTCCGATGCCGGCAGGCGGACCGTATGAGCTGCATATTGTATGCCGTACTGACAGTGAAGAATCCGTTATCTTCCGCAACGTTATGATAGGAGAGGTTTGGCTCTGCGGGGGACAGTCAAATATGGAGCTTGAGCTTCAAAATGCAAAAAACGGAAAAGCTGTTTTAGCTGAACTTACTAACGATATGCCTGTACGATTTTACTATACTAATAAAGTCGGAACGGTAAAAGCCGCCGAAGAAGCCGAAAGAGACTCCTGTTGGGGAATGTGTGACCCCGAAGGCTCAAAGGCATGGAGCGCAGTTGGATTTTTCTTCGCAAGAAAGCTTGCAAAGGAGCTTGGAGTAACAGTAGGGCTTATCGGCTGCAACTGGGGAGGAACATCAGGGTCAGCCTGGGTAGACAGAAAAACTCTTGATACAAACAAAGAGCTTAATTCATACCTTGAAGAGTATGATAAAGCAATAGAGGGAAAATCGGTACAGGAGCAGGAAAAGGAATACGCTGATTACCTCGATTACGATAAGGCGTGGAATGAAAAATCGCAGGAGGTATATAAAAAAGAACCCGACGCAAGCTGGGATAAAGTTCAGGAACTTTGCGGAGAAAACAAGTGGCCAGGACCTATAAACTGCGTCAATCCTTACCGCCCTGCCGGACTTTTTGAAACTATGCTTTCAAGAGTTTGCCCTTATACGCTCAGAGGTTTTCTGTATTATCAGGGAGAATCGGATGATCACAAGCCGAATACATACTATACTCTGCTTACAAGTCTTATATCTCTTTGGAGAAATATCTGGAACGACGAAAAGCTGCCGTTTATTATTGTTCAGCTTCCTATGTTTAAATATAAAAACGATCCAGACTATAAACACTGGTGTCTTATAAGAGAGGCTCAGATGAGAGCGTTTCAGACTGTAAAGAACACAGGTATCGCTGTTATTACAGACTGCGGAGAGCTTGACAATATTCATCCTACAGATAAGCTCCCCGTAGGAGAACGGCTGTGTCTACAGGCTCAAAAGCTTGCTTACGGCATGAACGTCAAAGCGTTCGGGCCGATATACAGTTCTTATGAATATATAAACGGCGGAATTAAGCTCAGCTTTGAGTATGCAGAAAACGGCTTTAATGTCAAGGATGAAGAACCAATCGGCTTTGAGATAGCTGGAGAGGACAAAAAATTTTACCCTGCTAAAGCCGAAATAACCGAAAATAAAATATTTATCAGCAGTGAAAAAGTTTCTGTTCCCGTCTATGCAAGATATTGCTGGGTAAATTACGGCGAAGTTAACATATATAACGAAACTGGGATACCTCTTGCGCCATTCAGAACTCATAGAAACGACGTCTGATCATAAACCGAGCAGCCATTGCAAAAACGGCTGCCCGGTTATTTTTATACATAAAAAACTCTGACCTTATTTAAATAAGATCAGAGCTTTTTTATCTCTATTATACGACCGCTCCGTTATTTGGTCTTTCGGTTTTCTGCTTCTTGGCTCTCGACTTTTTAGAAGGGACCGGAGTCTTGTTTTTATTCTTCTTCTCCACATGATCCTGCCACATTACCCAGAGGGTAGGAGCAATACAGTTTGAGGAATAAACTCCTGCAAGCATACCGATTATAAGCGGAAATGCAAAGCTTATTATTGACGTAATATTGCATATCAGACAAACAACACATACTGTTGCCATAGCCAGAACCGTAGTTACTGTAGTATGTACAGAACGTCCCATAGTCTGAGTTATCGACAGGTTTACAAGCTCGTTCAGAGGCATTTTCTTTCCGAGCAGTCTGCGGTTTTCACGGATACGGTCGTAAACGATAATAGTTGCGTTTATCGAATAACCCAGTATCGTAAGCAGAACCGCCATAAAGTTTGCGTTTATATCAAATCTGAAAATTACAAAACAGCCGTAAACCATACACATATCATGTATAAGCGCCAATACCGCAAAGCAGCCGGCTGAAAGTCCGCCTATCTTTTTAAATCTGAAGCCTATATAAATAATAGTTACTATAGCTGCAAAGGCACAGGCAACCAGACACTTGAAGAAAAATTCCGTACCGTTTGAGGCGGCAATATCATTGGATTCAAGCAGATCTATATTATTGTCCGCAAATCTGCTTTCCATAGCGGTTTTAAGCTTTTCCTGATTTTCATTGCTTATACCCTTCTTTGAGGAAAGGGAGATCTTGATAGTAGTATCGTTGCTGGAGAAATTTTCTCCCTTCGTAACTACAGCGCTTTCGCCTATGGTATCGCTTACAAGCGTTGAAACCTCATTGGTATCTATATCGCCTGTATATGTATAGGTTATTATCGTTCCGCCCTTGAATTCAATAGCTACGTTAAGACCGATAACAGCTGTAATAATTATAAATACTGCAATAAGACTGCATGAAACAGTATAAAATATCTTGCGGTGAGAAGTAACGTTAAGTGATTTATTTTTCTTTTCCTTAAGTTCAGCAAGCTTCTCTTCAGTATCCGGAACTCCGTAAAATCTGCGATTCTTGAAGCATTTGAATTTTGAGAGCGAAGAAAGCATCAGCCTTGAACAGAAAATTCCGAATACAAAGTTAAGAATAATACCTACCAAAAGAGTATATCCGAGAGAATAGATCGTTCCGGCAGTAGCCGCTCCGAACATAAAGAATATAGGCTTTAGTATAGTGCCAAATACACTGTCCGTAGGCCCGAACGCACCCATTAGAATTACAGCTACAAACACTACTGTGATATTTCCGTCAAATACTGCGCTCCATGCACGCTTATAACCCATTTCGATCGCACCGTTAAGGGTTTTTCCGTTGCGCAGCTCTTCCTTTATACGCTCTGCCGTTATAACGTTGGCGTCAACGCCCATTCCTACTGCAAGAATTATACCGGCAATACCAGGAATAGTTAGTGTAAAGCTTTCGATATTTCCGAAGAAGCCTGATATACATGCTATAGAGCCTACAACCTGTCCTATCAGAGCAATTGAAGCAACGAATCCCGGAAGCCTATAAATAACTATCATATAAATTGCAATGATTATAAAAGCGATAACTCCTGCAATAAGCATTGCGTTTCTCGCTCCCTCTCCCAAGGTTGCAGAAATTATATTCGTGCTTGAGGTAGTAAGCTTGAACGGCAGAGAGCCTGCGTTGATCTTGTCTGCTAGCGCCTTTGCAGTATCATAAGTAAAGTTACCGGTGATTTGCGCCTTGCCGTCGGTTATTGCGCTTTCAACATTAGGAGCTGATATGCTTTTATCGTCCATCCAGATCGAGATCTGTCCCTTGCCTGCAAGCTCAGCTGTAGCGTCGGCAAATTTCTTTGCACCCTCGCTGTTGAGCGTAAGTCCGACTCCGAATTTTACGCCGCCTGTCTTTTCGTCCTGATACTGCTGAGCCTCAGCCTTTTTGACGTCTGTTCCCGTAAGAACCTCTTCCCCGTCGGCTTGAGTTCCCTTTCTGAAAGTAAGTACAGCAGTTTCACCCAGCTCTGATACCGCAGCCTCCGGATCAAAATTCTCTTCTCCGGCCTGCCACGGGAATGAAACCATTACTCTGTCCTTGGAGTAATCAACATAAACCTCGCTGTCTGTAATATTAAGACTTATAAGACGCTGTTCTATAACAGCCTTTGCCGCGTCCATCTCATCGTCCGTAGCATTGTATCCGTCCGCAGGCTGAAAGGTCGCATTAACGCCGCCCTGAATATCAATACCCCAGCGTATTTCGTCCGCGCCCTTTATGTAGGTCGTTTTTATATCGCCGTACTGAGTATGAATTCCGGCAAACGTAAGATAGCCTAAACCCAGAATACAAATAAGAACTATAAAAAACACGGGTTTTTTAACTCGTCGCACGATTGTTCCTCCTAAAATTTATTCTATGCGTATTTTGTCAATTCCGCACGCACATTCACTTTATAATTATAGTGCTTTTTTATGCAAAAGTCAATAGATATTGAAAAAAATGAAGACAGCAAAGCGCACAATTTTCAATAAATTTCTTGTATACCATAAAATTGCACTACAGCCCTTATACTTTTATAGATTCAGGAAACTATAATACTGTTGAATTGCACAAATATATTCGTATGCTGTTATATTATTTCACATTATACACAAAAATATAAAATTTATATATCGGTATGTTGCTTTATGTAACTGTAAGACGTGTTATTAATAGATACATTTAACAACGAAACGGGGAAACGATATTGAAAATTATTACCGCAGGAATATACAATATAATTTTTCTATTGCTTTTTATAAGCAAAAGGGTGATGCTTAATGAAGTCTGCCGCTAATAAAATATTTCATTGTTTATATGCAATACTGTTTATATATATCTTCGTAAACGTAGTTATTAACTATTATTTGGAAGAACGCCTTAATACGGCTCTGTTCGGTATGCTGTTTCTCGCCGCTGCCCTGATGATTTTTAAAACGGTAAAGCGCAGGGAAAGAATAAACCGAGAAATCAAAACCTACCCGATCTTACTGCTGATTATAATACTAATGACAGCAATACAGATTTTTCTGATAATAAGTCTTGACTATAAGCCTGTTTATGACAGTAAAATAGTTGATACTGCCGCTAGGGATTTTGCCCGTACAGGAACTTTTGACGGCATACACGGACAGTATTATTATTTTTCACGCTATACGAACAACTGGGGAATACTGGTTTTTCTGTCGCTGATATACAGAGCTATATATCTTGTTTTCGGAAGCATTTCTCGGTATGTGCCCTCTGTTATAAATCTTATCGCAATTCAAGGCTCGGTAATACTGATGTACTTTACTGCAAAGCTTATTTTCAGAGATAAGACACGCCCTCTTTTCTGTGCCGCCCTTGCGGCTTCAATGCCCGTATTGTATCTTTACACGACTATTTTTTATTCCGATACGCTGAGTATGCCGTTTGTATTAGGCGCAGTTTATCTTTACCTGAGAGCGCTCAGATCGAAACGTTTATCGAGAAGCATAATACAGCTTGTTTTCAGCGGACTGCTTGCAGGAATGGCTTTCAGTATAAAAGGCAGCGCTGCCGTACTGATACCGGCGTTTATTATCTATTTTCTCTTAAAGATCGGCTGGAAGCGTGCGCTGTGCTTTTCAATAATCTTAATTACGACTTTCAGCACATGGTGCATTTCATTTAATAAGGCGGTAATGCTAACTGACCTTACCACGCAGGAGCTGCTGGAAACCGTCAAATTCCCGCCTACTCACTGGATAATGATGGGACTCAAAGGAAATGGCGGCTACAGTTGGAGCGACAGGGATTTTACCAAAGGCTTTAAAACCTATGATGAGAAAAAGGCCGCCAATATTGAAGAAATAAAGCTCAGACTTGAACAATATGACGCTCAGAGCTTTTTTAAGCACCTGAATCAAAAAATTACTTTTACTTGGAACAGCGGAAAGTTCTATTCAGTCCATCATCTGAAAAAATGTCCTAAAAGCTCTCTAATGTATACTATACGAAGCGGAAAAAAGTTCAAATTTTATACTAACGGAGTTCATTTAGCAATGCTTACACTTATGCTGCTGTCGTTTATTTACGGAGCGGTTCATTCAAGAAAAAAGCCTGTGTCCCTTATAAGACTTTCCATATTCGGACTTGCTCTTTTCCTGCTTATATGGGAAACCCGTTCCAGATATCTGGTTAATTTTCTGCCGTTAATGTTTATAATCTGCGCCGATGGCATGAATTATCTGAATGGACTTGTTTCGTATATTATCAACAAACTGTCCCCTGGAAAAGGTGCAGATAAAAAATACCGGAAAACGTATTAAATCGTTTTTCCGGTATCTTATTATCTTAACGCCTGATTATCTGTTCATAAGCGCTTTTACTTCCTCAGAAGTAAAATGATAAGCCTTATCGCAGAAATGACACTTTACCTCTGTAATCTCATCATGCGAAAGCTCTTCAAGCTGTTCCCTGCCCAAAGAGACCAATGCCCGCTCTACTCTTTCCCTTGAGCAGTCGCAGATATAATCGACCTTGAAGTCGTCAAGCACATTAGGCTCAAGCCCCTCAAGCGCCTTCATAGCTATATCCTCTGCGGATAGACCGTCCGATAACATAGAAGTTACCGACTTCATTGACCGTATATTCTTTTCGATCATATCCGCCGCCTCATCAGGTGCAAACGGAAGCAGCTGTATCAGAAAACCTCCTGCCTGAGCGCAGGTAAGATCCGGATTTACAAGTACCCCCAAAGCGCATACGCTTGGGACCTGTTCGCTGACTGCAAGATAACTTGTAATGTCCTCGGCGATCTCTCCGGATACTATCGGTATCTGACCCGAATACGGCTCTTTAAGTCCAAGATCCTTTATAACGCTTAATGTTCCGTCCGTTCCGACCGCTCCTCCTACGTCCAGCTTACCGACGCTGTTGAGCGGAATTTCAACTATCGGGTTCTGTATATAGGACTTAACGTTGCCGAAGCTGTCCGAAACTGCAATAAGCGTTCCCGCAGGTCCTCCTCCCGCAATCCTAAGGGTAATGGAATCGTCCTTTCCTTTAAGACCGAAACCTAGAAGCGAAGCTCCCAGCGTAAGTCTGCCCAGCGCCGCGGTACATACCGCAGAGGTCTTATGTATCTGTTCAATACGAGCGACAATATCTCTGCCGTCAATGGCGCTGCATACAACCGAAGCGTCCTTACTGATAACTCTTACTATTCTTCCCATTTATACGAATGTACTCCTTTCAGACTTTTTAATACCTTCCGCCTCTGCCGGCATACTGCTTCAGCTGTTTATTTTCCTGACAACGTAAACGATCCTCTCCGAATCTTCAGCAGGAGGAGCGTCGGTATAGCCGTCGTATTCCCCAAGTACCTCAAAGCCTGCTTTATTAAGGCACTGACGTAGAAGCTCACGAGAATAGGCCTGCTCCGCAAAGCTTTCCTGATAACGGTCATAGCCGCCCTGTCCGTTTCTTTCAAAAAAGTCTAAATATATATCAACAGAACTGTCCTCAGCATTATATTCATTCTGCCATACGCAGAAAAGTCCGTCAAGATCATAGACGAAAGCATTATTTGAAAGCACTTCCCTATGCTTATAAACTGTATTTACGTCAAAAATAAACAAGCCGTCCGGATATGCAAAAAGAGAAACTCTTTCAAAGACTTTCATTACAGCTTCTATATCCGTCAGATGATTTATACTGTCAAGAGTGCATACGGTAACGTCGACAGTTCCGTACATATCAAGCTTTGTCATATCCTGACAAAGATACTGGATCGGCAGACCGCTGTCGTATTTCTTGTCAAGCGCTGCGTTAAGCATTTGCTCGGAGCTGTCAATGCCTATAACGTCATAACCCATTTTTGCAAACCGTTCGCACAGTGAACCTGTTCCGCAGGCTATATCCAGCAGTATATTTTTCCTGCCGCCGAAGCGTTCCACATACCTGTCCACAGCCGCAGCGATTTTATCATACTCAACATTATCTGTCAGCCTGTCGTAAAACCAGGCAAACTTGCCGTACCCGCTCATTAACCGTTGTCCTTATCCTTTTTTTCCTTCAGCCTATCGAATACGATACTGTATCCGCCGCTTCCGTCATAGGAAATTGAACGGTTTACTCGGCTGATAGTAGCGGTAGACGCTCCCGTTTCCGAAACTATATCGCTGTAAACATGATTTTCAGTCAGCAGCTTCGCTACCTGAAAGCGCTGGGATAAAGCCTTCAGTTCGGGAACAGTGCAGAGGTCTTTGAAAAAAGCCCTGCAATCCTCAATAGTCTGCAAACAGAGAACCGCTTCAAAAAGATCGTCAAGATTTTTTATTTCCTTTTTTTCCATCATAATAACGCCCGTCCGCAAATTCATATATATAAATATGAAATAGCGTACACAGACCCGCCTCCTCTTACTGTTTATTGTACTTCTCAGCAAAAAGCCCTTTACTTATCATAGTGTAAAGTGCTAAACTACCTAATGCTATTTTAGCACATCACATAATAAAAGTAAAGGGGTTTTAATAATTTTTATTTATTTCTTTTTCTCGGAGTAAGAAAGCCTGAGCCGATATCCGAACTGCGGTCATCTTGCGGCTCTTCTTTAAAGTCTTCTTCTAAGCTGTCTGACGGTATGCCGGCCTCCGCGACCTCCTCTATTATTTCCCTGAGCCTTTCAACGCCCTCTCCGGTAACAGCTGAAAACTCAACGCACACTATATCCTCAAAGCACGGTATCTCTTTTGCAAATTCAGCCATACGGGCTTTTCTTGCAGACGGTTTAAGCTTATCGGCTTTCGTGAAAACTATTGCAAACGGCATTTCATTTTCGATCATAAAATCTATCATCTGCAAATCATCGGCAGTAGGCGAATGACGCATATCTATAAGCTGAAAAACAAGCTCAATATACCTTTCGGGACTTGCAAGATAGCCGCCTATAAGCTCGCTCCATTCCCGCTTTAGGTTTTTGGCCGTTTTCGCATAACCATATCCGGGAAGATCCGCAAGATAAATATTCTCCAGCGAGAAAAAATTGATCGTTACGGTTTTGCCGGGAACAGAGCTTACCCTTGCAAGTGATTTTCGGTTAAGAAGCTTATTTATCAGCGACGATTTACCGACGTTTGATCTGCCGGAAAAGGCAATTTCGATCCTGTCAGGCTTCGGCATCTGCGATAAGCTTCCGAATGACGTAAAAAACTCCGCTTTATTAAAATTCATATGTCACCTATTTCTGCACTGCCGCTTTACTTGCCCTGCGAACAGGCTTTTTTACTATTTCATAGGTTATGTCCTCGGGATTCGGTTTCCTGACCAGTGCGGCGTCAAGAACGTCTTGTATCTTTTCTGCGAAAATAAATTCAAGTCCAAGCTTTACCGTATCGTCGATCTCGTCAAGATCGCCCATATTTTCCTTGGGAACTATTACTGTCTTTACTCCCGCCTTATATGCCGCCATTGTTTTTTCACGAAGCCCCCCTATAGGAAGTACATTTCCTCTTAGGGTAATTTCGCCTGTCATTGCTACGTCCGAACGCACCGGAATACCGCTTAGCGCAGAAACCAACGCAGTAGTCATAGTTACGCCGGCAGAAGGCCCGTCCTTTGGAACTGCCCCTTCTGGAGCATGAATATGCAGATCGTTTTTCTCATAGAAATCGGAAGAAATTTTATATTTGTCTGCAATACTTCGGACAAGGCTTACTGCAATTTTAGCCGATTCCTTCATTACGTCTCCCAGCGAGCCTGTAAGCTCAATCTTGCCCTTGCCGTCAAGTACAAGAACTTCCAGAGGCATAATAACTCCGCCGACAGATGTCCATGCCAGACCGTTTACGCAGCCAACCTGATCTTCCTTTGAAACAAGCTCCGGCAGATACTTTTTATGACCTAGATATGCTTCGAGATCTGCGTCCTTAAAGGTTACCTTTACAGCTCCCTCCTCGACTATCTCCTTTGCCGCCTTTCTGCAAAGAGAGCCTACGGCCCTTTCAAGCTTACGAACCCCCGCTTCTCTTGTATAGCCGTCTATAAGCGCATAGATACCGTCGTTTGTAATACGCATCTGCGACGCTTTCAGTCCGTTTTTGGCAAGCTGCTTTGGGATCAGATGCTTCTTTGCAATATTAAACTTTTCCTCTCTGGTATAGCTTGAAAGCTCAATGACCTCCATTCTGTCAAGCAGCGGCGGCTGGATAGTTTCAAGCGTATTGGCTGTAGTTACAAAAAGCACGTCGCTCAGATCAAACGGAAGCTCTATATAATGATCCCGGAACGAGAAGTTCTGCTCGGAATCAAGCACCTCAAGCATAGCTGATGACGGATCTCCTCTGAAATCATTGCTCATTTTATCAATTTCGTCAAGCAGTATTACAGGATTCTTTGTACCTGCCTGTTTGATCGCATTTATTATACGTCCTGGCATAGCGCCGACATAAGTCTTTCTGTGGCCTCTTATATCGCTTTCGTCCTTTACTCCTCCGAGTGAAACACGGACATACTTACGGTTCAAAGCTCTTGCTATAGATTTTCCGATAGAGGTCTTTCCGACTCCCGGAGGGCCGACAAGACAAATTATCTGACCCTTTATACCTGGTGTAAGAGATCTTACGGCAAGATTTTCAAGTATTCTTTCCTTTACTCTCTTCATTCCGTAATGATCCTTGTCCAGAATCTGCTGCGCCTTTTTTATATTTGTCTGATCCTTGGAATATTTATTCCAGGGCAGAGAAATGCAGGTATCGAGATAGCCTCTTATCACAACCGCCTCCTGCGAGCCTGAAGCCATTCTTGACAGCCTTCTTACCTCGGAAAAAAGCTTTTCCTCTACCTCCTTGCCGGCATGAAGCTTATGTATTTTATCTATATAGTTCTGGATCTCATTTGCATCGCTGAAATCTTCTCCGTAGCCGCCTTCGCCAAGCTCGTTCTGAAGCGCCTTGATCTGCTCTCGGATATAGAATTCTCTTTGATTCTGTTCAATTGCGGCGTGGACCTGCTCATGGATCTCGGCTTCCAGCGTAAGCACGTCAATCTCTCTAGACAGAACTGACAGCAGAAACGCCGTTTTCTCACCTGCCGAGGGTATCTCCAATAGCTGCTGCTTATCGGTAAAAGGCAGAACTATATTAAACGCTATAGCTTCAAAAAGCGACTTGGCGTCAGCCGCTCCCATAACCTGAGTATACAGCTCCTGCGGCATTCTCGGAAGAACTCTTGCATAATCTGCAAAGACCTCCTTAAGCTCCCTGAAAAGCGCAGTAATTTCGTTATCGCTCAGAGTTTCACGGCTGTAATTAGCCATATCCCTGACCTCGGCTTCATAGCAGGCATCTGTGTCGATAAGCTCGACAAGCTTTGCTTTCTGCACGCCTTCCACCAGACATCTGTAAACTCCGTTGGGAGTTTTTACTATCTGTTTTACCTTTGCTACCGTTCCTATTTTATATACGTCGTTTTTCTCAGGACGTTCTACATTTACATCCTTCTGTGCCACAAGGTAAACGTATCCGCCGCTTTGAAGCGCATTTTTCATTGCTTTTACCGAGCCTGCACGTCCTACGTCGAAATGCATTACCATATTAGGGAATACCACAAGTTCTCTTGTAGGTACGCAAGGATATATCTGTACTCCTGAACTTTCCTTTATATTTATATTATCTTTCATAGCTGCTCCTATCTATATTTACAATAATCTACATTTTTTATATTCAACTTCCGATTTCAAATATATAATACCACATTTTATTAAACTTTGCAACCCCTAATGTATACTAAATTACTGTAAATTTACATTCCTGTTTATTACAAAACAAAAAGAGATACCCATAAACGGATACCTCTCAGCTTTACAGTTAAAATTTAATCTGCAACATACGGAAGAAGCGCCAGATGACGAGCTCTCTTAATTGCTGTAGTAAGCTCTCTCTGATGATATGCGCAAGTGCCTGTTACACGTCTTGGAAGAATCTTAGCTCTTTCAGTCATGCACTTTCTCAGCTTCGCAATATCCTTATAATCGATTTTTTCAGCTCTGTCTACACAGAACATACAAACCTTCTTACGACCTCTTTTAGCAGGTCTATTATTTCTTTCCATGATTAATCCTCCTTACTCAACATGATGACTTTCAGATCAGAAAGGTACTCCGTCGTCGCTTAATACCTCGAAATCATCAAGGTCGCCTATATTCAGTGCGTCATTGGCGGGCGCACTGCCGTAATTGTTATTCTGCGGCTGAGAATTGCCGGAATAATTACTATTCTGCTGATAATTATTATTCTGGTATCCTCCGTTGTTAGGATTCGAGCCGTAATTATTCTGATAACCACCCTGACCCTGCTGCTTCGGTTCTCCTGTAAAGGACGTATTATCCACAAAAACCTCGGTAACATAATGTCTTGTGCCGTTTTTATCATCATAGGTACGGGTCCTGAGCTGTCCTTCAACGGCTATCATTCTGCCTTTGGCAAAATACTTGCCGATAAATTCAGCACGCTGATTCCACGCTACGCAGTTAATAAAATCCGTCTGCCTTTCTTCGCCGGGCTTAGTATAGCCTCTGTCTACAGCAATAGTAAAGGAAAGCACACTAGCTCCGCCCGGAGTCTGACGCACTTCAAGATCCTGCGTGATTCTACCCATCAAAATAACTCTGTTAAGCATAACTTTTCCCTCTTTTCAATCGGCCTTACTTTACTGTGATCAGAAAACGGATAACTCCGTCTGTGATCTTGAGAACACGCTCAAGCTCAGCAGGGAAAGATGTTTCGCTTGTGAAATTCCACAATACATAATTTCCTTCTGTTTCGTAGTTAATAGCATAAGCCAATTTACGCTTGCCCCAGTCGTTCATTTCAACATTGGTCGCATTCGCCTCGATCATCTCGTTGAACTTAGCGGTAAGATCCTTTACAGCATCCTCACCGGCCTTTGAGCTGAAAACAACAACAGCCTCGTAAGTTTCATTAATCTTTGCCATTACTTGCACCTCCTTCTGGATTTCGCCTGTATATATAATACAAGCAAGGATAACTTAATTATTATAACACAGTCCGCGAAAACTGTCAATTAGATACGCAGACTGTAAATATTAATATTTTGTAAATTTACGCAAGCAGCTTATTTGCTATAAATACCACCAATATATTAAGAGTCATAAATACCAACAGCGACATGATCAGCGCCGCAAAGGAGGTTCCTCCCTTAGACGCTATTCGTTCCTTAACAGAACTTTCATCACCCGATTCCGAGTATACTGAACGGATCGAAAGTATATCCCGTCTGGCAGTTTTATAGTACCAGTAGTTGGCAAACATCGCAGGCACAACTCTTACTGCCATAGAAAGCACATACGCAAGATTCAGAATTGTACCGAATGCGTCGCTGTTCAGGTTCATGCCTGCTGAAATAACGTCGATACCCATAAATCCCGACTGGAACGAATACAAAAGATTCGGTATTCCGGTAAGGATCGTAAGAAACATAAAAAGCGCCCCGATAAGCGGCATTTTTCTGTAAAAGAAATAAAACTGAGGAAACAGCAGAGCGCCGAGATTAAGACTTGACTTTCCTCCGAATTTTCCGAAACGTATAAAATTGGAGAGCATTACGACAGGATTCTTTCCGACATATTTTGCATAGTCCCCAAGCTTTACCCCGTCTATATCTGAATCCTGATCAAAGGTCATCTGCTGACCGGCTCCGAAAGGAGGCATACCCTGATAAAAACCGCGTCCGGCATTATTCTGATTCCCCTGAAAACCTGAGTTATGAGAATTTTCGTGAGGAGTGTTAAAGGGACGCGCCTCGCCGGAATTGACCGTAAGAGGCATACCGCACTTTTTACAGAAAAGTCCGTCCGGAGGATTTGTTTCTCCGCACCTTACGCACCTTACGGGCTTATTTTCAGTATTAGCCGACCCGGTATCCGAATCATAATGCGGCTGCCACGACTCTCCCTTTTCATGAAGCTCAGTATTAATGCACTGACCTTCCTTTTCATAACAAACACGGTGATACGGAGTTCCGCATTCAGGACAGACAACTACATCTTCGCCCTCCCTGAATATCTCACCGCAGCTGATACACTTTGTTCCGATATAATTTGCCATAGCGACGTTTCCTTTCCGACACTGCAACGATATGCTCAACCGTAATACTATTCTAAAATAAATTAGTATAATTATAACATACCTTTTCAAAAAAAGAAAGAGTTTTTACTATTTTTTCTTTACTTTTTATAAAAAAGGCTTTATAATATATTATGACGATAAAATAAGGAGATTAATCTATGGTATTTTTAGAAAATCTGAGAACTGAGCTTGAAAGCTACAGACCCAAGATCAAAGAGCTATACGAAGTATTTGACATTGAAAACAGCAGGGAGCGTATTCTTGAGCTTCAGGAAAAAGCGGCTGAACCCGGCTTCTGGGACGACCTTGAGAAATCGCAGAGGGTGCTTCAGGAAACAAGAAACCTGGAAAGCAATATAGAAAAATACTCAAAAATCAAAAGCTCCTTTGAGGACATTGAAGTAATGCTCGATATGGCGGCGGAAGAAAACGACGAAAGTATGACCGAAGAGATACAAAGCGAAATAGAAGCCCTTGCCAAATCAGTTGACGAACTTACGCTGGCTTCACTTCTTACAGGTGAATATGACAAATGCAATGCGATAATCAATTTTCACGCCGGGGCAGGCGGAACCGAAGCACAGGACTGGTGCGAAATGCTTTTCAGAATGTATAACCGCTGGGGCGATGCTCACGGCTTTAAGGTCAAAACTCTTGACTATCTTGAGGGCGGCGACGCGGGAATGAAAAGCGCTTCGATAATAATTGAGGGCGAAAACGCATACGGCTATTTAAAAAGCGAGTCAGGTATACACCGTCTTGTACGTATATCTCCTTTTGACAGCTCGGGAAGCAGGCATACCTCCTTTGCGGCTATAGACGTAATGCCTGAAATTGACGATTCGATTGAAGTGGAAATAAGACCTGAGGATATTGAAATGCAGGTTTACCGTTCCAGTGGAGCAGGAGGTCAGCATATCAACAAGACCTCGTCGGCAGTAAGACTTATTCATAAGCCTACAGGAATAGTCTGCGCTTGTCAGACTCAGCGTTCTCAGTTTCAGAACAGGGATTACGCAATGAAAATGCTGAAATCAAAGCTTATAGAAATAAAAGAGCGTGAAAACCTTGAAAGAATTGAAGATATAAAAGGCGTTCAGAAGGAAATCGCCTGGGGAGCGCAGATACGCTCTTATGTTTTCATGCCGTATACTCTTGTAAAGGATCACAGAACAGGCTTTGAGACCTCGAACGTAAACGCCGTTATGGACGGAGATCTTGACGGATTTATAAACGCATATCTTAAATCACTTTCCCTAGGCAGTCTTAACGATGAAGACAAAAAAATATAGCATAGAAACAGCGGATAAGGGTCGAGATCCTTATCCGCATATTTTATGCTTTTATTTCACATATACTAAAGCCTTTAACAGCTTTAAGAAACTCCTTCTCTTCCAAAGGCTTGGAAAAATAGTTGCCCTGAATAAAATCGCAGTTCATATCCAGCAGCATTCTTACCTGCTCCGATGTTTCAGCGCCCTCGGCGACTATCTTCATATTAAGCTTTTTTATCATAGCTATCGTACTTTCGATAGCTATCCTCGCTTTTTCATTTTCAAGAGATTTCCAGACTATCTCCTTTTCAAGCTTTATAAATCTGAAGGGAAGATTAAGAAGATAGCTCATATTTGAATATCCTGTCCCGTAATCGTCAAGCGCAAGCTTTATTCCGATCTCAGAAAGCTGTTTTATATTCTGCTCCATGATATGCGGAGTATACGCCGCCGAGGTTTCTGTAATTTCCAGACAGATCTGAGACGGGTCTATCTTATATTTGTCCATTATATTGACAAAGCTTTCAACTAATCCTGACTGCATACACTGAACCACCGACAGATTTACCTGAACATACTCTATCCCAAGAGCTGTTGCGCTTCCCTTTCTCATAAAACGGCAGGCTTCCTCGAAAACGAACTTTCCTATCTTCATAATGCTTCCGTTCTGTTCGGCAATAGGTATAAATTCATCTGGAGGAATATTTCCCAGCTGTTTATCAAAAAGACGTATCAAAGCCTCACATGAAACTATCCTGTTTTCCTCGGAATCAAAAATAGGCTGATAATTTACTCTGAAGCTTTTCTCTGAAAGCGCCCTTTCGATCGCTCTTTCAACATCGATCCTGCGTTTTTTATCATAAAGATTTATATCTGCGGTATGCAGAAGCTTGCTTGTAATAAACGCCGACTGCTTGAACTGCTCTATATAATCCATGACCGTTTCGACGTCAGCTGCGTCCGCAGGACAGTCAATACGCAGAAACAGCGCTGATATCATTGTATCTACAGCGCCTATCTTCCAGTTTGAACTGAGTCTTGCGTCGATCTCCCTGTAGATCCTGCCGACCTTGTTATGATCCTTGGAAAATGTAAGCGCAAAGCATTCGTCCTCAAGATAATATCCGTCGCCGAGATTGACAAAAGAATAAAGATATTCCGAAAAGCTCCGCAGAAGATTATTTGAAAAACGTCCGCCGAATGTCTTTATAAGCAAGGTAAAATCAGGTATTCTGATAAGCAGAACCGAAAATTTATTTTCCGCAGAAAAATTTATCATGCAGTTATTTGCAAACGTACTTCTGTTAAGCATTTTAGTTACTGAATCTATCATATCGTCCTGATTCTGAAGCATAAACATAACCAGCATTATACACAGCGCCCCTCCGAAGCATTCAACAAGAAGCTCGGGATTGAACATCTGAACAACTACGGCAGCGCAGGTCATTCCTATAAATCCAGTTATGGAAATAACGACCTGAGTAGAGATCATGCGTCTGTTTCTCAGAGTATAAACAACGCCGAAAACAAGATAATAAACCGAAACAGCATAGCAGACAGGCTGTAAAGGCCCTCTTGTATAAACTCCGTCGGCGTCTAGGTAAATTATCCACTCAGTAAGCGGTGACGTTATGATCAGCAGCAGGTCAACACAGATAGGTATATAAAGCGCAGCCTTGAAGCCCTTTGAGATAGACGTAAAATTATCCGTTAGAAACAGCACATACATCATAAATACAAAAGTAATCAGATTATGCGTAAAATAATAAGCAATATGACAGAAGATCTTTGTGCCGCGCCCTACCGTTTCAACTGTTGTAAACACCGAAAGCAGATCAAAAAAGCAGGATACCGCCGCTGTTCCCAGTAAAAGACCGAATATCTTGTTTCTTCGGCACGGTATTCTCTTTCTGAAATAAAATATAACGGCAGTTACGATATAAATTACCAGTGCAGCTATATCATAATGTACTATATAATTCAAAATGCCGCCTTCCTTTCAGTAAGCTTAGGCGAAACATTTCAGTAAATCGTTTTCGTTCATTTATTTCGCCATGCTTTTTTCTATATTAAATTAATTATATCACTTGAAATTATTTTCGACAATAGACTTCACAGTTTATTATAACTTTTTTGCTTTCTTGCATAATATAAACGTCTGAAATATATAAGATATATCAAAATGCTCCGAGTTTGCTGATCCTGACGACATGGGATTGTTAACTTTTTGAAAATTATATTACGAAACTCTCCGAAAATTTGATTGATTTTAAGTAACAAAATAAAAAAACGCCGTTCCAAACTGAAAGAACGGCGTTGATTTTATACAAGATCAATGATATTTTTTATATCCCGGATGTTTTCCGGTTACTCCGTATTTTGGACGCATTGAAATAAGCCTGTCGATATTTTCCTTTGAAATATCAACTGCTCCTCCTAAGATCCTGGCATTGAGAGAGATCTGTGCCTGAAGCTCAAGAGTTTCCATTCTGTAATACGCAGTAATAAGGTCCGCTCCTACAGTCAGCGCACCGTGATTTTCAAGCAGCATAACGTCATGCTCCTGAAGATACGGAGTTATAGCGTCGGGAACTTCATATGTAGACGGAGTACCATACGGAGTAACAGGAACCGAACCTACGGCAATTACCGTTTCGATCATGCAGTAATCGTCAAGCGGCACATGAGCGCAGGCAAAGCCGGTCGCAGCCGGAGGATGAGCGTGAACAACGGCTCCGACATCGGGGCGCTGCTCATAGCATCTCAGGTGCATTTTTACTTCTGATGAAGGCTTCCAGCCCTCCTTGGCTTCGATTATATTGAAATCTCCGTCGATAAGTCCTATCTTATCAGCCGTAATATAAGCCTTGCTTACTCCCGTCTGAGTGGCGAGAAACCTGTTTTCTCCCACCTTCACAGTAACGTTTCCGTCGTTTGCGGCTACCCAGCCCTTCTGCCACATTTTATGGCATATCTCAACCATCTGCTCTTTAATTTCCTCGTACATAAATTCTAGTCCTTTCAAAATAATGTTTAATTATGAGTTTGCTTATCTGCATTCAATAACAAATATTCATTTCTCAGCAGTGCAAAAACATACATATTATCAAATATTTCCTTATTTTCTTTTCTCGGAAGCAGTTCTGCGAATTCTGCCTCTTTCCTCATTTTCAATCGTTCAGCCAATTTAACTGATCTTAAATTTCGTGCATTGATTTCCGCAAAAATACGGCGTGACTTTAAATTTACAAAAGCATGATCAAGCATACCTTTTACGCTCTCATACGCATACCCTTTGCCCTGATATTCGGCGTTGAAAGTGTAACCCAATTCGCAGTTGCCACCGCTTCGCTCGGAAAAATATATCTTGCCGATAACTTTATTTTCCAAAACCACAGCAAAAAACTCATTACTTAGGGAAAATTTGACCGCTTCCTGAACGCACGCTTCTTCCGTAAAAGTTTCGTACGGTTCAAAGTATGTAACCTCTTTGTCTGTAAGTATTTCTGCTAAGTCCTTAAAATCTTCCGGTCTGAACATTCTGATAGATAACCGCTCTGTGGTAAATATATTAGACATGCAAAACCTCCTCAGAATCAGACTACTCCTTTTTGCAGCATTAAATTAGCGTATACCGCCTTTTCACCCGTCGCAACGATAGCGTAGGCAGTCTTTGCCTCTTCATAGAACCTAAAGCGCTCGATTTCGCCGATCGCGTCAGAACCTCTTTCGTCATGCTTTGCAACTATAGCCTTGTACTCCTCCCAGATCGGAGTTTTTGTGTTGTCGCCGGGCATGACCTGCATAAGGTTTACCGGCTTTTCAACGTATGTGTCCAGCGGAAACAACTGCAATATAGCGTCCAGAAGTTCGGGAACACCGTGACCGTCACAGCGGATGACCTTTGCGTTTCTTCCCATGCTTTCGGCGGGGAAGTTGCCGTCCGCAATAATAATTCTATCCGAATGTCCCATCTCGCAAAGCACCTTTAAAAGCTCGGGAGAAAGAATTACAGGTATATTTTTCAGCATTGTATTCATTCCTTTCGTATCTTTAGTGAAAATACGGGCAGATGTTGCCGCCCATATTTCAACAACACAAACTATTTGATATGATCGATAAAATCATTCTTTACTAATTCGTAATCAACGTATGTTTGCGGATTCCCCAGCTGGTCATTCCACGAATTATAGTTTACTCTCAGCCTTTTGAAACCAAACAGTTCATAAACGTGCTGAGTTCTCGTATTGTTCAGATTTGTATTAAGAATGATTTTCTCATATCCGTGATCATTAAACAGCGAATTTATCAGCATACACAGAACGATTCTTCCAATTCCTTTTTCCTGTTTGGTATGATCGCATCTTTTTATACCGATCTCGACAATGTTGTTACCCTCATTATAGTAATTGCATTCGCCTATGGGAATACCGTTCAGCTAAATAATATGTCTGGGTGTTGTATTGTCGCTGTCATTTGAAATTTATGCGGCAGCCTTGTCTGCACTTGTACCAATACCAAGCGGAAATCCGGCGTGCGCCATGACCCTACCGTCGTTCCACCAACCTGCAAGGATTTTTGCGTCACAAATTTCTGCGTTTCTGATTACGAGATTATTGTGTTTTTAATACATATAGATACTCCTGTTTTCTGCGGAGGACTGTTATTTATCAACCCACCTGTGTTTTGTGTGAATGTTGATAAATGTTTTTTTCATATAATATCACCCTTTTGTATGGTCCTTTTTATTTTACTATTTTAAGAAATCTCTCATAAGCCCTGTCCCAATCTTCTGAGTTTTCTCCCTCAAAAAGGAAAATATCCTCGGAGTTTCTTATGATTTTCCTTGCCTCGCCAATATCTTCAATGTCACCGCTTGCAATAAGTTGAACGGCAATATTTCCAAGAGCGGTAGCCTCCACAGGTCCGCCGGAAACTTTTATTTTACAGGCGCTTGCCGTAAGCTTTGACAAAAATCTGTCCTTTGTGCCGCCGCCGAACATATAAAGCGTTTCAAACTTTCTGCCGGTACATTCTTCAAGCTGCCCGATCGCCGAGCGATATTTGAGCGCAAGACTTTCGTAAATACAGCGCATAATTTCGCCAACGCTTTCGGGAATCGCCTGCCCCGTGAGCCTACAGTATTCTTTAATACGCCTGGGAATATTTCCGGCAGGAGTAAATTCCGGCGCATCAGGATCGATAAAGCACTTAAACGGCTCGGCTTTCTTCGCTAAGTTTTCAAGCTCCATAAAGGAGTACTCCTTGCCTTCTCTTGCCCATTGGCGGCGGCTTTCCTGAATAAGCCACAAGCCGATAATATTTTTAAGAAACGACGTTTTGCCCTCGCAGCCAAGCTCATTGGTTACGTTGAGGCGGTTGGAGTTTTCATCAATAATAGGTTCGTCAAGCTCAGTTCCGAGCAGACTCCATGTTCCGCATGAGAGAAAAGCGAAATCCTTTTCAGCGGCAGGACAGGCGGCGAGCGCAGACTGAGTATCATGACCGCAGACTGCAATTATCTTAACGGGCTTTATGTCAAGCTCTTCACATATCTCATCTGAAAGCGTTCCGACACAAACACCGCTATTGACGATCTCAGGCATGAGCGATCTTTTTATTCCCAAAGCAGACAAAACATCATCTGACCAGCATTTGTTTTTCTGGTCGAAAAGCTGAGTTGTCGAAGCTATCGACTGCTCGGCGTGAATTTTACCGCTGAGAAAATAAGCAAACAGGTCAGGCATAAGCAAAAGCTTATCCGCACGCTCAAGCAGCTCCGGACGGTTTTTTACAAGGCTCAGCAGCTGAAACGCTGTATTGATTTCCATAAACTGATTACCTGTTATGTCGTAGAACCTATCCTTGTCGATAAGCTTGAAGCTTTCCTCCATCATTCCCGCCGTTCGTGAATCCCGGTAATGAATAGGATTCTCCAGCAGTCTGCCGTCTTTATCCAAAAGCCCGAAATCAACGCCCCAGGTATCTATTGCAACACTTTCCACCTCATACGGCTTAGCCTTTATAAGGCTCTGCTTAATTTCGTGAAAAAGCCTCAGCACATCCCAGTACATGGTTTTGCCCAGAATAACGGGGTCGTTTGAAAATCGGTGAATCTCTTCAAGAGTGATTTTTTCACCGTCGAACGTGCCGACAATGGCACGACCGCTCGAAGCGCCGAAATCTATCGCCAGTACTTTTTTATACAATTTATCATCTCCGATCGGGTGTTAACAATATATCAGCCTCTGTACACTTTTTTGTACTCATATTCTTTATCCTGAGAAATTATCTGATATTTCTGTACATCGGACCATATGCCGCACACGCTCTGAAATCCTGACCTTCCCTGTCCATGCCAAAAGCGTTCCATGCCGCCGGACGGAAGATCTTGTCCTCCGGAACATTATGCATACATACTGGTATTCTCAGCATTGAAGCAAGAGTGATAAGGTCTGCGCCGATATGTCCGTAGCTGATTGCGCCGTGGTTAGCGCCCCAGTTGTTCATTACGTCGTATGCGGTCTTGAACGCACCCTCGCCCGTAGTTCTGGGTGCGAACCAGGTACAGGGCCATGTATAGTCGGTTCTTTTCCAGAGCTTGTCGGTTACCTCGTCAGGCAGATGAACCGTATAGCCCTCGCAGATCTGCAGAACAGGTCCGAGACCCTTTACAAGATTAAGCCTTATCATTGTAGCAGGCATTTCGGCTTCCGTTACAAAGCGTGAGGAATATCCGCCGCCTCTGAAATATCCGCAGTCTGCATAGTTCCAGGTGGTAGCCTTCATGATGTTATCAATGTCGTTGTCGGTTATGTCGTACCAAGGCTTCATAACGTTGTTTCCATTTTCATCAACAGCCTGACCGTTTGCGTCAAGACAAGCCGCACCTGAATTGATAAGATGGATAAATCCGCCTGCGTCCTTTGCTACTCCCTCAAGCTCATAACCTGTCGCTTTCTTGACAGCTTCAGGCGACCAGTATGTACGAACATCTGCAAAAATCTGGGCGCGGTTTGTCAGAAGCTTCATAAAGAGCATACCAAGTCCGTTTAGAACATCGTTTTCCGTAGCAAGAATATAAGGCTCTCTTGCGCCGTTCCAGTCGAACGAGGTGTTCAGCATTGCCTCGGGGAAATCGCAGTTAGGATAAAAATCAGTCCACTGACGCTGACCCTGGAAGCCTGCGGCAATAGCGTTGTGACCAACAGCTTCTTCCTCACAGCCCTTAGGAAGCTTATCGTTGCCGTTCATCAAATCCTTGATAATACACATCATCTTAACTACAAATTCCCAGTCTGCGTCCTTCTGCTCTCTTGTTTTCTGGATCTCCTCTGGATTCTTGTCAAAGCCCTCTATGCATTTTTCCTTAGTCCATACAAGAGCCTTTTGGAACTCTTCCTCGTCGTAAATACCCTCGGTCATTCGTCTGATAACTTCAACCTCGTCCACCGATTCAACTCTCATTCCGAGATATTCCTCAATAAACGCCGGGTCGATGATAGAGCCGCCGATTCCCATTGTAACAGAACCGATCTGAAGGTATGATTTTCCTCTCATAGTAGCGCAGGCAACAGCCGCACGGCCGAAGCGGAGCAGCTTTTCCTTAACGTCTGCCGGAATTGTAGTATCGTCAGCCTCCTGAACGTCATGACCGTAAATTCCGAATGCCGGAAGTCCTTTCTGAGCGTGAGTAGCAAGCACAGATGCAAGATAAACCGCACCGGGACGCTCAGTTCCGTTGAAGCCCCAAACTCCCTTTATCGTCATAGGATCCATATCCATAGTTTCAGCGCCGTAGCACCAGCATGGAGTAACCGTCAGAGTTATGTCAACTCCGGCTTTCTTGAATTTATCGGCACAGGCGGCGGCTTCCGCAACTCTGCCTATAGTTGTATCGGCTATGATTACCTTTACAGGCTCGCCGTTTGAATACTTAATATTATCCTCAAACAGCTTTGCCGCCGATCTAGCCATATTCATTGTCTGCTCTTCCAAAGAACCCCTTACGTTAAGAACCCCCCGTCTTCCGTCAATAGTCGGACGGATTCCTATAACCGGGTAATCTCCGATAAGTCTTGATTTTGCCATAATAAAACCTCCTGAAAATTTCTGATTTACAATGTATTTCCGCCGCCCTAAAGCGGTAACGTTTACATTTCTATATAATTATATCACAAATCCGGCATTTTGTCTTGCAAATTTATTTGTGGGAAAGGTAAAATTTTCAGCATTATTTTTGTGCAGAATCAATAACCGTCATACTGAAACATACCTATTTTTATTTACACAAAGAAACAAACCGCGCTTCACAGACAGCAAAGCGCGGTAAAAAACTCATCTGTAAAAATCATGCTGCTGAAAGAAATCAGATCTGTCCTGTTCTTCCGGCTTATAAGCGTCAATATTTCCGTCAAGAATATCTTCAAAACCTGTTGAAATACACTGATCCTTATCCATTCTTTTAAGATATTCAGACATCTGCTCTCTTGAAAGCGAGCTTTCAGCAACCATTTTTTTATGCTCTCCGTTAAACGGAAACGACGGCAACTCTCTCATTTCATTTATAGTTCTTATCAGTTTTATATCTGCTAACTCCGCCAGATAAATATACGCCAGCATACAAGCCATTAAAATCGACAAGTCCAAACCGCTGAGTTTAAATACCATAAATAGAACCATATAAACTCCGGCAAAGCAAATTATATTTATTTTCTGTATGCGTATATCGTCAATAAGCAGCACAATTCCGTGAATAAACAGCGCAATATAAAAAAGAATACCTAACCCAAATGAAGAAACGTTTCTGAAAAGAAATAATTCAGCCGCTAAATAGTTCACCCATCCTGAAAAACCGTATACTAAAACGCAGACAGCAAGCAGCAGCATAGGTACGGCTGACAGAAACTTCTGCTGCTTTACTTTTCTGCGGTATATTTTTCTCAGTTCATGATCGGGCAAAATAAGAAAATCGTTCTTTGAATACATTGCTTTACTCCTGCTTGTCAGTTGTTCTTAGGATACCGACCTACCGTTTCACTTGACATATTTTCAGACCATAGAACATAATCAAGCTTTCCGTCCGTAATAAAAACCGTAAAATAAGTTTCATTCAGCTCCTCCGGCAGACCTTTCTTTATCTCATTGACAAAATCGTCGTTCTCAGTGCTTATGTAGTTCATATACTTAAATTCATATTTTCCGTCCAGAGCAGTACATGCCTTCTCCGCCGCCTCGTAGACAGCCGCTGCATTACTGTCCGCTTTATCGGACTTATCATCGGCTATTATCCCTGCGAGATACGCCTGGCTTTTCGTTCCGGCATACGCTATTTTCCACTCATGCTCGGGAGTTTCTATTACTATTGCATACCCGTCATAGAAAGCTTCCTTCCCCCGATTTTTATAGCTTACCGTCCCTATAAGCTCGACTGCGGTAATATATTCGTCCTTGATATTAACGCTTTCTAGTATTTTTGACTGCTCTCTGTCGGCGGTAAACGAAACGTCTGAAAGCATATTTTCCTCATGCTCGTCGTATCCGTGATCATGCCCCTGATTCTCAACAGTATCCTTGTACTGCTCCTGCATCTCAGAGGTCATAAGCTTTAGCATTGACTCGTCAAATTCAAAATTCGCATACTTCATATACTGACCCAAAACGTATTCGGCATTCTCGATAGGATCGTCGGAAACCGAATTACCTGTGCTTTCATCAGTCGCTTCGGAAACGTATCCGTTAACCGAATCGGTATCGGGCGATTTTCCGTCCGAAACTCCGCCGCTGTTTTTTTGATTGCAGCCGGCAGCCGATAAGCATAGGATAACGGCAGCCAATATTGCAGAAATCTTTTTCATAAGCAGATCCTTTCGCTGTTTATCGTCTTCTTTCTTTTGTATAAAATCCAATCTGTCATAGGGTAAGCCAGCTTGATCCTATGATCCAAGTATATCGTCAAGAACCGCGTTTATATCGGAGTATGAATATCCTTGACGTGCCAGTGCGTTTTTAACCTTTTTTACGCCGTCCTCGTCCTCAAGCTTTCTAAGGTATTTTTTCTCAATAAGCTCCGCCAGACGCTCATGTACCGTATCCTCGTATCCGCTCAGGACTTCATCTATAAGCTCCTTTGAAAGCCCTTTAAGCCGCATCTCCTGAACTGCACGGAAATAGCCGAACTTTTTTACCTCCATGTATTTCCTTGCAAGGCTCTCGGCGTACCTCCTGTCATTGATAAAACCAAGCTCTGCAAGCTTATCGCATACGTCGTAGCAGATCTGTTCGCCGTAATTATTAAGCAGCTTTTTATAAAGCTCGCTGTAGGAATAATCCCTGTAATCAAGAAGATACATTGCCCGTTCCCTCGCGCGGCGGAATTCGTTTGAATAAACGATCTCATCCCATACATCCTCAGAAACCTCCATGCCGCCGCGGAGATTATATTTTGAAATTATTTCAGAATTAAGGAAGGCAGGCTCAGAGTTCTCAATATCTACACGGTAGGTGCTTCCCTTATATTTTTCAGCAGAAATTATTTTAAGCATTTATCAGTCGCCAAGCTCGCTTATATCCACCGGAGCAAACTCCTCGAAATCGTCCTCCGCCGAAACGGTAAGATCGGGCATTACAGGCTCTTCCTTTTTGACAGGCTTAGCCGCTGCCGCAGACTTTTCCTCAAGCTTCGCCGCCTTCTTATTTTTCTTTGAAGCCATAACTACTTCAACTTCGCTGCTCTTGATCTTATCCTCTATCTCAGCCATAATTTCAGGATTGGCGTCAAGGAAATCCTTGGCGTTATCGCGGCCCTGTCCCAGCTTCATATCATTATAGCTATACCATGCGCCGCCTTTTTTGACGATATTCATTTCAGCAGCAAGGTCAAGCACCTCTCCTGTCCTTGAAATTCCCTTTCCGTACATAATATCAAATTCGCATTCCTTGAACGGAGGAGCGACCTTGTTCTTTACGACCTTGCACTTGGTACGGTTTCCTATTACCTCTGCGCCGTTCTTTATCTGCTCCCCTCTTCTTACCTCGATCCTTACCGAAGCATAGAATTTCAAAGCGCGTCCGCCAGGAGTAGTTTCGGGATTACCGTATATAACGCCTATCTTTTCACGAACCTGATTGATAAAGATCGCACAGCAGTTTGATTTTGCAATTACAGAGGTAAGCTTTCTCATTGCCTGCGACATAAGCCTTGCAAGCTGTCCTACATGAGTATCGCCCATTTCCCCGTCTATTTCCGCCTTTGTTACCATTGCCGCAACTGAGTCTATAACTATACAGTCGATAGCTCCCGATCTTGCAAGAGCCTCGGCTATCTCAAGAGCCTGCTCGCCGCTGTCAGGCTGAGAAACCAGCATACTGTCAATATCCACTCCCAGCTTTTCTGCATAAACAGGGTCCAGAGCGTGTTCAACGTCTATAAAAGCAACCTCTCCGCCGGCTCGCTGAGCCTGAGCAATACAATGCAGAGCTACGGTAGTTTTACCGGACGATTCAGGTCCGTATATCTCAACGATCCTGCCTCTCGGTATTCCCCCTATTCCTAGAGCCATATCAAGAGTCATAGAGCCGGTAGGTATAGCCTCAACGTCCAGCGCTTTTGAATCACCCAGCTTCATTATTGCTCCCGCTCCGAACTGCTTTTCTATGTATGCAATAGCGGTATCCAACGCTTTCTGCTTTTCTTCCTTGTCAACGATCTTTACAACGGTCTTTACTTCCTTTTTCTTCTTGTCGATAGCCATATTAAAAGCCTCCTATGTTTAATGGGATTTTCCTCTTCATATATATTATAGCATACTTTTTCAGTTTAACAGTATCTTTTATCGGACAGTTACAGAAAACCCCCGATTTTATGTACAAAATTATGTACTGTTTATCAGTTCCGCCAGTATTCGCCTACAGTCGCCCTGTAAATTCCGCACATATCCTTTTTTGCCCTGACATTTTTAAAGCCGTGACGGATCATAATATCCATAACGTCGTTTTCCTGACCGATACCGATCTCAAATATCATCATTCCGCTCGGCTTTATTCTGCTTTTCCACAAACGGGTTATGCTCCTGTAAAAATCGAGTCCGTCCTCACCGCCATATAGAGCGCTTTTCGGCTCAAAGCCAACTTCTCTCTGAAGCTTCTTCATATCCTCTGAGGTAAGATAAGGCGGATTGCAGATTATCAGATCGGCATCGGGAGCTTCGCTGACAACGCTGCTGTCAAGAACATCGCCCTGAATTATTTCAGCAGCTGAATTATTAAGAGTCTTATTCGCTTTAAGATATTTCAGCGCCTCATAAGATTTCTCGATACACAATACCCTTTCACAGCTAAGGCTTTTTTCAAGTGCGATTCCGATACAGCCTGAACCTGAGCATAGGTCTATAACGGTTAACCCCGATTTTCCCCTGTATTTTTCAGCCGCATGATCTACCAGCGTTTCGGTATCCTGCCTTGGGATAAGAACACCCTTTCCTACCTTGAACGGCAGGCCGTAAAATTCCCATTCACCCAGAATATACTGAAGAGGTTCGCCTTTTTTCCTCCTGCCGGCAAGCTCAAGATACCCCGCCGCAGTTTTGCCGCTTACGCTGCACTCAAGCATTTTCAAAAAAGACGCACAGCGGCAGTCCGTTTTCAAAGCTGCACCCAGAAGCTCTCTGGCTTCAAATTCCGCATTATCTATCCCAGCGTTTCTAAGCTCGCCGCTGACTATTTCCATCAGACTCTTATATGTACTCATTTTATTTCAGTTTCAGTATCCGTTTCAGACGCCTGCCTGTGAAGCTTTTCCTCGTCCTCTGGTATTACGGCTTTCAATGCCGCTACAGCACACTCAATTTCCTTTTCGTCAGGCTCTCTTGTCGTGATCCTCTGTATCCAAAGACCGGGAGCGGAAAGTATTTTTGTTGCCGGGTTATCGTATTTTCCGGCAATCCTTATAAGCTCGTAGGCTATTCCCATAACAAGCGGAAGCAGTGCAAGCTTGCAGAGCATTCTCAGCGCTACATTTTCCCAGGTAAGCCTGAAAACCGTATTTACAAATATACTTATGAACAATACAAGAAAAATAAAGCTTGTACCGCACCTTGGGTGAAAGCGGGAATACTTTCTGACATTTTCAGGAGTAAGCTCTGCACCGTGCTCGAAGCAGGCGATAGTCTTATGCTCCGCACCGTGGTACTCGTAGGTTCTGCGTATATCCTTCATAAGCGCGGTCAAAGCCGTATAGCCTACAAATATTCCGATTTTAAGAAGCCCCTCTATAATATTTTTCACTATTACCGGCATAGGAACAAAATGCTCTATCCCCTTTGATACCCATGAGGGCAGCATCATAAACAGAAAAACCGCCGCCAGAACCCCGATCACCATGGATATTACCGATATGACCGGCATAAGCTTATCGCCGACCTTTTCGTCCAGCCATTTTTCAAACCTAGTCGGTTCTTCTTCCTCTTCATATTCCATCTGCTTATTTGCAGATCTGGTAAGGCATTTATAGCCGTCTATCATTGAGATAACAAAATTGAATACTCCCCTTACTAAAGGGCATTTCCTGTACCACGGAACATTTTTTCCGCCTTTTATATTCCAGACCTCGAGATCTATCTCTCCTGTCGGCAGACGGTTAGCCATAGCCGCCTTATCGATCCCGCGCATCATTACGCCCTCGATAACCGCCTGACCTCCTATTTTGGATTTAAACTTTTCCGTTCCCGAAGCTTCCTTACTCTCGCTCATTTATATGATAATACCAGCACAAAGCCGGCATATCCTCCTTCCGATAGTATAATTATTTACTTATCAAGCTTTTCTCCTTCGCTGAGCGTATTATCTGTTGATATAAGCTCTACGTTTACCGTCGATTGATTGTCCGGCTTTTTCTTCTGCTCGATACATGGCAGAGTTATCATTACTGTTGTTCCTACGCCCTGCTCGCTGTTTATTTCAAGAGTTCCGCCGTGCCTCTGGATAATTTCATCGGCTACTGCAAGGCCTATTCCCGAGCCTCTTCTCGTATGATTTGCCTTAAAGAACTTAGTCTTTATTTTCGGCAGATCTTCCTTTGAAATTCCCATTCCGGTATCCGATACCGAAATACAGATCTCGTTATTTTCCTCATACGCCTCAACCGATACCGTATCTCCCTTATCGGAATATTTTATCGCATTGTCAACAATATTGATAAATACCTGACGAAGCCTGTTCTTATCTCCGTATACAAACGGAAGCATTTCAGGCTCATAGTAATTCAAAGTTATGCCCAGCGCTCTTGCTCTCTCCTGATAAATAAGCACCGTTTCACCAAGCTCTGCAAGAATATCTATCGTGTCCTTATTAAGAGAAAGCCTGTTGTCCTGTATTCTTGAAAAATCAAGCAGCTCCTCTACCATCTGGGAAAGACGTTCGGTTTCGGAGGTTATTACTCTCATTCCCTTTTTAAAGGTCTCGGCGTCGTCAATAGTCGTCATTGTTTCGCTCCAGCCCTTTATTGCCGTAAGCGGCGTTCTGAGCTCATGAGAAACAGAGGAGATAAACTCATTTTTCATTGCCTCGGTATTTGAAAGCTCCTCCGCCATATAGTTGATGGAATCGCACAGCTCTCCCAGCTCGTCATCTGAGGTTTTTTCAATTCTTTCGGAAAAATCCCCCTTGGCAAACTTTCTTGCTATCTGACCTATCTGTATAACAGGATAAACGATAGATTTTATAAAGAACATTCCCGAGAAAAACATAAGCAGTATAATACTTGCCACTACAAGAGTTATCAGCAGGAAAATAATAAAAAGCTGATGATCTACGCCCTTCATTGAGGAGATCATTCTAAGGGCTTCGTATTCACAGCCCCTCGGAGAAATAACTGCGGTGACCGCTATGACCTTTTCGCCGGTAGGAAGCCTGAATATCTGCGACGCTACTCCTGTGGATTCCTTTTTTGCCGTTTCATAATCGGAAAGATCGGTTTCCTGTGCCGGAGAAAACCCCGAAGAGGTTATATCTATGCTTCCGTCGGTCTTTATAGCCATAAGCTCTATCTTATCCTTGTCCTCGTAGCTTTCGACTACCGAACGTATTTCAGAATTATAATTTACCGAAGCGTCGTCGCTGTTCTTCATAACGGCTCCGGTAACAACATTCATCTTTGAGGTTACATACTGTCTTGCGGAGCTGTAGTAGTAATTTCTTACAACCAGAACAAGAAGCACCTCGACTATAAGCAGTATCACGATAACAACGCCCAGACTGTTTCTGATCCAGTGCTGAGTAATGCTGTGTCTGCCGTATTTGCTCTTATTTTTATTTATGCCCACCGGCAAGCCCCTTTCAAAGCTAATAAACCGCCGCTGTAAGGCGCAGTATTAAAAATCAGGTCGAAGCCCATTTATAGCCAAAGCCCCAGATAGTAAGAATATATTTAGGACTTGACGGCTCATCTTCTATTTTCATTCTTATACGTCTTATATTTACGTCAACAATCTTATCGTCGCCGTAGTAGCTTTCGCCCCAGATATGATTGAGTATACTGGTTCTGTCCAGAGCCGTATTCTGATTCTTAAAGAAGTACTCCATTATCTGATACTCGACCTGAGTCAGATCTATCTGCTCTCCGTTCTTATAAACAGTGCGGCTTTTTAAGTTGAGCGTAAACGGACCTGAAACCAGGGTGGAAGCCGCCTCCGGCTTTGCATGGGACATATTTACTCTTCTGCAAACCGCATCAACTCTTGCAATAAGCTCGGAAATCGAAAACGGCTTGGTAATATAGTCGTCAGCACCTATCATAAGAGATGAGATCTTATCCATTTCCTGAGATTTCGCCGAAAGCATGATAATACCCATTGTATCAGAACGCTCTCGGAATCTCTTGCAAACCTGCATTCCGTCTATCCCCGGCATCATAATATCAAGCAGCGCAATATCAATTCCGCCGTCATTCTCTTCAAAGACCCTTATTGCGTCCTCGCCGCAGTTAACGTCAATTACGTCGTAGCCGCTTCTTTTAAGATTTATTACCACAAATTCGCGGATCGAATCCTCGTCCTCACAGACCAAAACCTTTTTCATATCAAAACCTCCCTGTAAATGCTTTTAAGCTATTCAACGGTATAAAAATTATTCTGAACCTCATCTATCGTAAGTATCAGCTGTTCCCGCTTATTAGTCGGCAGCTTTACAAGATATTCGAGCTGACCCTTGCTTCGTATAAGCTCGTACCCCTCATAAAGATAGTCCTCGCTTTCCTGCTTTGAAGCTACGGCTATTCTCATAAGCTCGGTCATTTCCGAATTAATATCCCCCTGATACTTATAAAAAACCGTTTCACCTGTATCAGCGTCCTTTTTGACCGTTACCTTATCCGTCCAACGGCTGGGAAACATCATCGAGTATCCGTCGGAAATAGCATAGTAGCCTGAATATCTGGCTTCAAGATTATAGAAATCCTTATAAACGGACCAGGTCGTCATTAGCAGCTGCTCCTCAGCTACGGCGTTTTCATAGCCGAGCATCGGCTTTGAGGACGGTATCTCGATAATTCCGTCGTCGTCTATATCGGATGAATAGTATCCTGACGGACGAGTACACAGCGGAAGCAGCTTTTCGCTTCTCAGCTGCATAGGATTCTGAAGCGTAGAATACCTGAAATATACTATTTCAGTCTGAAGCTCCCCCGACGCATTAAGTCCGTCAATATAGATCGCCTGACGCCCGTCCGGAAGATAGCCTTTCTTTGAACTTACATAGGACGCAACGTTATCGCACATATCTATTCCGTCGCCCTTTGTTATCTCGCCGTCCTGAAGCTCCAGCAGCGCCGCCTTTGCGGTAACGATACCCGTATCTGTATTCGTGCTTCTCTGAATAGTAATTATTTCGTTAAAGCCGTCCGAATTTATATCAAAGGTTTCAAGTACGGAATATGTGTCTGTTCCTATTCTTGTAAAATCGCCTTTGTCATAGCTGTATATTTCAAGAGTTTTATCGTCTCCTGCAATATTCTGATAACCGACGAGGACGTCGATCTGATTGCCGTTTCCCATAGGAGTTATAATGACCTGATCTATTTCAGTCCCCGCTCCTGCGATCTCCTTTACAGAAACCCACTTTCCGTCGCTGTTTTTATCAAGGAGATTTACCCGAAGTCCGTCGTTTTCTCCTCCGGTTCCCGTATATTCATAGAAAACGAGAGCCTCGTCGCTGTCCTCGCCGTCTATATCAGCGATAACGTAAGCTGACCTGTTGGCGCCGTTTCGCGGATATTTAAGCGTTATGTTGTTTCCGACAGCAGAAATAAGCGCTTCGTGTATTTCACTCTGCTCCTCGGTAAGCTTAGGCGCAGTGAGAATATTATCAACATTGAAGTTAACAGGCGAACAGCCCGTCATTGCAAGCACAGCCGCCAGCGGCAGCGCCGCCCTTTTCAATCTCATTTCACCACTCCCGTTAAAACAAATAAAACGCCCGCTTATTTACAGCGTACATATATTTATATTATAACACAAAGCCGCATTCTTTTCAAGCTTAATCGGCAAATATTTTGCAGAAAAAAGCGCCGCTTTAAACGGCGCCTGAAAATCTTAAAATAAGCTGAGAAGCTGTTCTTTTTTATAATCGGAAATATTTCCGTAAATTTCTGCGGCTCCGGGGACTGCGGTATATTTGTTTTTGTAATCCACATATACCTGCTGCTTCAACAGAGCTTTATTTCCGTCCTTGTCTTTAAATTCAACAAAGTAGCTGAAGGTTTCGGTTCTGTTATCTTCATCAAAAACTCTCTGCGACGGAATACAGCTGAGTATTTCAGAGCCGTCCGCAGTTATTTCCTCCGCTCTTTCTTTAAATCCGTCTTTAAAATAATCATTGCTGCAAGGCTGCTCTTTTACAAGAATGTTTTCCGCCATAAATTGATCGAAGCTGCTGTCTGCGTCAGCCTTGCAGCTACAGATATAGGAAAGCGCCTGTACAAAGTCATTGGCAGCTTTATTGTTATGGTCATCGGTAGACGCCTCAATATCAAATACGCCGCCGCTGTTGTAACGGTAAAGAATTATACAAATATCGCCGAGGTTATCGCTTGTGAGCCATATCTGCGAAGCCAGATAAACTGCCTGATCGCTTTGTCCTTCGCCTAAGTTTTCATAACCAGATCCGGTATAATACACAGGCTGACATCTTATTTCAAATTTATGTCCTTTGATATATTTATTATACTGCGCCTCTAGGAGTTCTTTGTCATGAAACTTTTCATATACACAATTTTCACTGATCACATTACCTTTCAGAAATCCGTCGATATCTCCGTCAAGGAGCTGTCTGATCTTTTTCTCTGAATCATAATACCATTGTATTTTTTCAAAATTAGGTATTTTGTCCGATTTTACTATCTGCGAATATATCATAAGTCCCAGCGCTATTATTACAGCCGAAAGCACAGATATTACGGTTACCGATATTATTTTTGATCTTCTGGCTTTTTTGTTTATTTTCTTAAACGGTTTTATTTCATTATCCGTTTTGATCTTAAGCCTGGTATCAAGACCGGTCTTTGCTTCCTCAGCCATATTGCGGCAGTCATCGCAGTCCCTTAAATGCTCCTCAAGCTCATGCCTGGTCTCCTTTTCGCACAATCCGTCCGCATATAACGGAATAAGATCTCTTGCAACATTACAATTCATAGCCGTCCTCCTTAAGTAACTCGATAATTTTCTGCTTTGCTCTGAAAAAATTCACCCTAGCCCAGTTTTCAGATCTTTCAAACAATCCGCCGATATCCCGAAAGCTCAGCTCACCCATTACCCTGAGTGAAAAAATCTCCTTGTATGGCTCGTCCAGAGCGTGCATTGCCTTATGTATTCCAAGCGCCTGCTCCCTGTCCTCAAACATATCCTCAATATTAAAGCTGTCGCCGTAATATGAAAAATCGTCTGTTGAAATGTTTGAATTCTCCTTTTTCTTTGTAAAATTGATATACTCGTTTCTGGCAATAGTACAAAGCCAGGTTACGACCTTGCATCTGCCGTTAAATCTGTCAGAATACCTAACCGCCTTATAAAAAGTTTCCTGCATTATCTCTTCTGCAATTTCGGTATTGCCGCAGAGCTTCAGAACAAATCTGTAGACCGGCTGAGAATACAGCCGATATATCTCGTCAAAATCCTGCACGCTATTCCCCCCTTCACTTTATTAGACAGCCTTAATTGCATTTCGTTACAAAAAATGCCGTGAAAAAATCACGGCAATAAATTTATTCCTCATAATTTGATTGTATAGTAAGCCTATCCATAAATTCTTCAAGATTCATTTTTACGGAGATGTCTTTCTTGCTTACCGTTACTGTAACAGCCTCCGAGCCGTGAATATCGAACCAGTTATCCGAAAAGACGCAGTCGCCCTCCTCCAGATCAAGGCAGACGGACTTCGCAAAGCTTTCCGCTGAGAACCTCAGTATAAAATCCTGCTTATTTTCCCTAGCTGTAACGGATATATACGGCTTCTCAAAAGCAAACTCCTTAGGGCGAACAAAAAGAGCAGTGCCGCGGCTTATAACCTCTCCGTCCTTAATAAGGCTGTATTCAAGATATTTTTCACGCTTGTCCTGTCTGGTATCCAGTTGACCGCTCAGCTCGCATACGGCTGCATTTTCAGCGCAAAGCGCCGGAACTTTGATATCCCCGCCGCCCTCCAACAGAACTTCCGCCCTGCTGTTTCTAAGCCGCCAGCTTAATCGGCAGGAAAGCGTTTCAAGAGTTTCGTTTGAAACATTCAGCACAGGCTTCTGCGGATCGCTGCTGTCACATGAGATGAGCACAGGATCATAAAACCGCTTCGCATAATAATGCAGGCCCTTCCAGCGTCCGAAGTAATCAATACCTGACCAAGAGATAACCGGGTTTGAATCGTTTATCTGCCAGTAAGCCGAACCCATGCAGCGCCCTCTGGCACGGCGCATATGCTCAACGTTTGAACGTATGCAGTCTGCCTGAACGAGCTGAGAGGAGTATATAAGCCGCTCAAAGCTGTATGGATACCTGACCATCTGAGCCAGATAGTACATTATCTTCTCATTGCCCTGAGCACATTTCTGATGAGCCTCCATTACCGGCGACATAAGGTCGAAATCACCCTTATCCTTATCGGCAAAAGCCTTTACGGTTTTTAAGCAGGGCAGGGATTCAAAGCCGTATTCAGAGCAGAAGCGGTAATAATACTTTCTGAAATCCTCTATAGGCTTCAGATTATGCCATACGTCCCAGTAATGCATATCTCCCGCATGATTTGATGAGGAATTATTAAAGCCTCCGCCCGACGAAGGCGACGAGGGCCAGTAAAATATATCGGGTGAATATTCTTTTACAAGCGACGGTATTATCTCCTCAAACTGCCGCAGATAATCCGCCTTTGACTGAGGATCGTCGGGTATCCCCCAGCCCTCCCAAGCCGATTCTATCTCGTTGTTTCCGCACCACATTCCAAGAGAGCAATGATTTCTCAGACGGATAATATTATCCTTTACTTCTTCCCTTACCGTTTTTTCAAATTGCTCGGTCAGCAGATATGAAGAGCAGGCGAACATAAAATCCTGCCATACGATAAGGCCAAGCTCGTCGCAGCAGTCGTAGAAGTAATCATCGGGATAGTAACCTCCGCCCCATACCCTGATAAAATTGAAGTTTGCAGCAGCGCACTGCTCCAACAGTTTACGGGTACGTTTTTCTGTACACCTGGAAACGATCTGATCCTCTGGGATATAATTGCCGCCCATCGCAAAAATCTTCTTACCGTTAAGCTTAAAGCAGAATTCCTCTCCCCACTGATCCTTTTCCCTGCTTACCGTAAGAGTCCTCAGACCTATTTTTGTAATTCTTTCATCGACGGCTACTCCGTTTTTCATAAGCCTTAAAGCGCATTTGTAAAGCGGCTGATCTCCATAGCCGTTTGCCCACCAAAGCCTTGGCTTATCAATTATACAGCTTATCTCATGATACCCGCCGCCGTTAAGCTTGATCTCCTCACAGAACAAGGAACGGCCGCCGGGTGAATAAACCTCGAGAACCGCCGAACCGCAGCCGTAGTTCTCGCTGTGAACAAAACATTTCAGCCCGACCCGTCCGCCCTTATGCTCCTGTGAATAGCGAACGTCAAGTATCCTGCCTTCTGTAAAGCATTCCAACCGCACACCACGCCATATACCCATATCCGGCAGCTTAGGACCCCAGTCCCAGCCGAACATACAGTGAGCCTTTCTCAGATGGGTATAACCCGGCATTGTGGAATCTACTCCCCAGAGAGGGCGCTCAGTCTGCTTCTGAGCTATATATCTGTTAGGAGATAAAATTTTCACCCTCAGCTGATTTTCACCGGCACATAGCAGCTGCTTAACGTCAAACTCCCATACCCTGTGCATATTATCGGTTACTCCGATAAGCCTATCGTTAAGATAAACCTCACTTAAAGTATCTATACCGTCAAAAACAAGCCTGATATTTTTATAGCGAAGAACGCTTGAATCTGCATAAATAACAGTTGAAAACTCATAGTCGTCGTCCGATATACAGGTTGAGCTGTACTCATTTTCACGCCGATACGGATCCTGAAGCCTGCCGTGCTCCAGCAGGGTCTTATATACCGAGCAGGGAACGGAGCACATCAGCCTTTCGCTTCCGCCGCATTTTGTCATAACCCAGTTGTCGTTAAGCTCAATTTTCACGCAGATACCTCATTTCAATTCTTAATAATCAAGTTTTCTCCTTAAAGCCAGAAAAATCAGCCGCATTATGTTAAACCTATTATGAACTTTTTGGACCGTCAAGTCAACTGATATTTTATGAACAAACGCTTCTATATGTTTTTATTGCGTTTATGCCTTAATAAAAAAATACCCGAGGAAGCAAACGTTTCCTCAGGTATATATTACCTGTAAATTATAATTCGATCTTACCGCTGATCTTGCCGTTTACTACATAATAAGCAGAGCTGTCCTCGGGTTTTACATATACCTCGAGTTTTCGTACGCAGCCCTTATTATTAGCCTTGAAATCAGCTCTCGCAGCTTCGGCAACTGAATCAATATCGATTTCCTTTCCAGCAAACTGAAGATAAACGGTTTCCTTTTTAACAGCAGGCTTATCAGCCGCCTTTGCTGAAGTTTTTTTAGCGGGAGCCTTCTTTTCGGCCGTTTTTCTTCCTGCCTTTTCAGAAACCTTTTTTTCAGCAGTCTTAGCGGCGTTTTTTACAGCTTGTGCTTCGGTCTTGACCGCTTCCTTTATTGCCTCAGCTTCGTTCTTTACAGCTTCCTTTGCTGCCTCTGCGGTTTTCTTTACAGCCATAATAAAATCTCCTTTCGGTTCAAAACATGCTTATTACTTCTTATCAACAGCCTCTTTAAGAGCCTTGCCTGCCTTAAATGCCGGCACCTTTTTTGCAGGGCAATGTACAGGCTGCTTTGTAGCAGGATTGATAGACTCCTTAGCCGCTCTGTCGCGTACCTCAAATGTTCCGAATCCTACGATTGAAACCTTTTCACCCTTTGCAAGAGTTTCTGATATTGTATCTACAACAGCACATAGAGCCTTTTCAGCGTCTTTTTTTGTATAACCGCCCTTTTCGGCAATTACAGAAATGAGTTCCGATTTTGTCATGATAAAAACCTCCGTTAATTAAATTTCTGCTTGTATTATAGCCTATTTCGCGTTGTTTGTCAAATTTTACAGCGTATTTTCTTATCGTTTTCACAATATTTGTACGAATATATAAAAAGCCGTTGCAATATCCAATGCCTTTTTGTATTTATTCACAGAATATCAATAGCTATTCGGTCAAAATAACAGCTAAAATTTTGAGCTTCAGTGTAAATGTTCCCTATTTATCGGCTTTAAAACCCCTTTATGTCATATAAAAACCACATAAAAAAAGCCATACCCATATGCAAACAGGTATAGCTAAAAGTAATATTATATTCACAAATCACTGCCTGAGATTTGAATAATAAACAACTATATGTCTATTTTCTCCCGTATTGGAATCGACGCCTTTTATATCAGCTCCGTTGCGGCTCATAAGTTCCGCGGCTGAAGCTCCGTTTTTTACGCACCTGAATATCTCATGGCCGTCACAGACAACGATTATCTCGTTGTCAGTTACGGAGATACCGCCCTTTCTGCCCAATACAAGCTCGTCTGACCCGTTTCTCTCAACAGCATATGAAAGCCTTTTTCCGTGCAGGCTGTCAAGCTCCTTTGATGAAGTCCTTTTCTTTTTAAATAATCCCATTGTTTTATGCGCTGATGTAAAAGCGCACTCCTTTCATTTATTCCATAATTACTCCGTTATTCTGATCAGACGGACTGCACAGAGCCTTTGACGCAGGAATAACCGCCAGCGCTTCGCCGACTAGCTGTAAAAGCCCGGCAAGCAGATTTATTTCATCGTCACTAAGACCCTCGGACAGTGCGTTAGCAATAGATACGGCAATAAAATTCAGCTTCTGACCATAGCAGTTGTTCAAAATAATCAGCCCGTTCCGTCATTTAATTTCTACATATTTATTATATGTATGTCTTTCTCTTTCAGTGAATAAAGCAGATAAGACAAAGCATACTAATACAGAAATTATTTTTGAAAGGAAGTCGCTGCAGTTTTGTTTGTATTAAAAACTATTCTCGCCACTATAGCCTCAATAGTCATCATGTTTCTGCTGTCTAAAATGCTGGGAAACAAACAGATAAGCGAAATGAATATGTTTGACTATATTAACGGAATCACAATAGGCTCTATAGCGTCCGAACTTGCAATATCCAGCAATGGTCAGGAGATCATTACCGCCGTGATCGCTATGGTACTTTACGGAGTAACCGGATTTTTGCTTTCTATCCTGACGATCAAGTCCATACACGCCAGACGTTTCTTTGCAGGAACCCCTTTGATCCTTATGGAAAACGGTAAGATCTATCCTGAAAATATAAAAACCGCAAAGCTTGATACCAGTGACCTGCTTACCAGAGCAAGAAACTCCGGTTACTTTGACCTCTCTCAAATATCATATGCTATTCTTGAAAACAACGGTAAGATCTCATTTCTCCCTAAAAAAGCCTACACTCCCGTTACTTTGAAGGATCTTGGGCAGGAGCCTCCCGACGACAAGCTGTGCGCAAACGTAATTCTTGACGGAGTAGTAATGGAGGATAACCTGAAGCATACAGGAAACGATATGAAATGGCTTTCAAATGAAATGCACAAGCAGGGCTATTCCTCACCCTCGGACATCTTTATGGCTTCAGTTGACGGAAATAACAAGATAACCTTTTATCCGCAATGCAGCCACAAAGTCAAAAAGGATCTATTTGATTAAAGAAAGCTTTCAAGCAAAACGGCAAGCTTTGAAACCGGCATTCCGACTACATTGAAATAATCTCCGTATATTCCGGAAACAAGCAGAGAACCTGCGCCCTGGATACCGTAGGCTCCCGCTTTATCAAAAGGCTCGCCCGTTTCGATATAATCTGAAATATCCTCTTCAGTCAGACGCCTGAACGTTACCTCGGTAATTTCGGAAAATGAACGCAGCTTTCCATTGCAGATAAATGCCGCTCCGGTAATTACCTTATGAGTCCTGCCTGAAAGCGCTCTCAGCATATTTGACGCATGAGCGCTGTCCTCAGGCTTCCCCATTATTTTTCCGTCAAGCACAACCACAGTATCACAGGCTATAATAACATCTCCATTGCACTTGTCAGCCGCTTCCCTGCATTTTTGAACGGCAATAGCCTCGGCAGCGTACTCCGGATTTATCCCGTCCGGAACGATTTCCTCGCAATTAGCAGGACAAACCTCAAACTCACTGCACAAAAGCTTCATCAGCTCCCTGCGGCGCGGCGACTGTGAAGCCAGAACTACTTTTTTACCCTTTAACAGCGTTCGTATTTTCATCGGCATTATGCATTTTCCTTTCAAATTCAACAGACAAAAAGGATTTCCCGCATAGGAGAAATCCCTGTTGATCTAAGCAAGCTTATTTCCACACTCAGAGCAGAACTTAGTACCCGACGTTTCCTTATGGCCGCATTCCGTACAGAAAATTGACGCCGCTTCCGGCTGTTCCGAAATGACCGGCTGAAACTCCTGAGCTTCTGTGCTTTCAGGTGCGGCTTCCGGCTTAAACTCATCTGACGGAACGAACTGTGGTACAGCCGCCGGCTGACTGCACTCCGCTTCCGTAATCGGAAGCTGCTCGGACTTAGCTGCCTTTACCTCCTGCTTAGTTCCGCAGATAGGACAGAATACCACGTCGGCATTTATGGAAGCGCCGCAGCCTGAACAGTTTTTAAGACCCTTTAAAGTATTGACCTGTTCCTTCATCTGAGATACCTCCGAAAGCAATGCGTCGATCTCAGCGGCAAGGCTCTTTACCTCTTCATCATCTACGGTATCGAGCAGACGAAGCTTTACCGCCCTTCCTATCTCAGTATACTTTTTATTGATTTCCGAAAGTGCGGAGTTGATTCTGCCGTTAAGCTTATTTGTTTCAGCCATTCTCTTAGCTGAATCCGAAACCGCAGTTGCTCCGGAAGAAATTTTCTCTCCCAGCTTATTAAAAAATGCCATATTTAAAACCTCCAATTATATAATTAAATTATTTATCAGCTATCTGCAAATCTTCTGAATCAACAGCCGAATCCTCCTGAGGAATATCCTGCTGTGGAGCAGAAGTTTTTTTGGTAGTCTGTGCCTGATCAGTGCCTGATGAAACTGTCTGTGAAGCGGAAGTCTGAGTTGAAGCAGAAGTCTGAACTTCATTGCTGATTATCGAATTTGCAGGAATATCATTTTCATTGCCGCCTGAGATCTCAGAATTGCTTATCTCTTCATCAAGCTCCTCCTGCGACATTTTTCCTCTTTCCACAGCCTTTTCGTTAATATCTGAAACTCTTAGATAAGTATCTACATAATAATGCATAAGGATCCGATCATAGGTATAGCCGTTTTCGGCATAAAGGCAGGCACCCCACTGAGACATTCCTACTCCGTGTCCATAGCCGTAGGTAGTAAATGTAAACACGCCTTTTTTGTAATCTATAGTAAATGCATTGGATCTAAGGCCGAAAAGCTTCTGAACTGTCGTTCCGGTGATTCTTACCGAGCTTCCGCCTACGGAGCATGAGGTATGTCCGTCAATAGTCATGCCTCCGATATACCTGCTGCTGTAGCGTGAATCAGTTCTGAACCAATTTTCAACATTATCAGAAAGAGTCAGATTTGTTTTCTCTTCAAAAACCGATTTTACCTCTTCCTCGGTAAATTCAGTTTTAAGCCCGAAATTAGGATCCTGATCGTCATAAGCGCTTACAACAGCCCGCAGATAAGGATAATAAACGTCCCATACATTTTCGCTTTCCGCTGAATATCCCGCAGATGAAGCAGAGTATACGGCGTTGATTATATTACCGTTATAGTAAACGCACTGACCTTCCACGGCGCTTATACAGTTTTCGATCTTAGAAGGATAGCCCGATTTCAGACCTACAGTAGGTATAAGACCTAAGCTGTCGTTAAAGCGCAGATACGAATAAGCTGCTACTGCCTGAGCCTTTATAGCGTCCTCTTTCCACTCCGCTCCGATCTCGCTGTAAACCATACGGCAGAGAAGCTCATGAGCGTTCATAGTAACAGTCGAACCGGAGATTATATCGTAAACCGTATAGAATTCATCTGCAACGCTTCTGGTTTCATAATAATTCAGAGGCTCGGGCTGAGGATCGTAAAACATTGTATCGTCTTCAGGAAGCTCCATAGAAAAGCTTTCAGATTTTTTATCTGTTTTCTCAGCAGCCGCCTTTTTCTTCTCGGCTTTTGAAACGACCGTCATATCATATTCGTCGATCCCGGCTTTTCTGAAATCAATAAACTTTGCCGCTTCGTAAGCGTTGGACGTATCCGCAGCAGCAGCTTCAATATTAACGGGTGTATTATGACTTATCTTTCTTGCAGTCCTGCCGTCTTCAAATGCAGCAGCTCCGAACGATCCTATAACAGCAAATCCAGCAAGCATTATTCCCGCATTTGTCAGCATTTTTCTGATCTTACTATCCATAAAATACCTCTTTGTATTTTTTATTCCTTTAAAAGGCTTATTTTTTACCATCGGTTCTTATGGCAACACCTAATTTAATTTTAATCATTAATAAAAAAAAGTCAAGACATTTCAAATTATGTCCTGACTTTTTGTAGTTTCTCACAAACTATATTAAAATTATTCAGCAATATTCACAAAACTGATTTAGTTCTTAAAAAATCTCTGTCCTTCAAGCTCCATACAGAAAGTAAGACTTTCAAACCAAGCCGCTGATGAACCTGAACAGTATTTCGGAGCGTAGTAATATGTAGCGCCCTTGGAGGCGTCTGCTCCCTCTCCGTTAAGAGCCCTTTTAGCACAGTCTTTTGTGTTTTTGGACGGAGCATTGGTTTTATTGTAATATGCCGAAATTGCGGTAAACTGATTAGGAGCCGTAAGAACTCCCTTGATAGAATCAGGGAATCTGCTTGATTTTACCCTGTTTATAATGACATTCGCAACAGCGATCTTACTAGCGTCGGAGCAGCCTCCTACTTCTCCCTGAAGAACGTAGCACATCATTTCAAATTCTTCATCAGTATAGCTTATAACGGATCTTTCGCTGTTATCCGATTTCTCCGTAGTAGTTTTCTTTGTCGTATCGGCAGCCGACGCTGTGGTATTGGTCTTGCTTTCCGTTACCTTCTGCGTCTTAGCAGCAGTTTCCTTAACAGGCGCATTTGCTGTAAGATATTCAGCCATACAGTAGCCTTCAGTTCCGCTGAATTCAACTCTGTACCAGCCGTCATCGGTTTTTCCGGTGCAGTTTACCTTTGTTCCTGCGTCAAGTACCGTAATAACATCGCTGCTCTTTGACGGACCTTTTCTCATATTGACCGCTTCCGCTGTATACATAGCCTTAACGTCGGCAGCTTTGACCTTTGAACTTTCAGATTTCTTCTCTGATCTCGCAGTTTCCGCTGAAGCCTTTGTTTTCTCAGTCTCAGAAGTTTCGGATTTCTTTGCCTTTTCAGCTGTAACGGTAGTCACCGCATTTTCGGCAAACTCATACTCTTCAACTCCGGCCTTCCACCAGCTTACAGTTGCGCTTGAAGCGCTTGTATATGCAGGGATTCTCTCTTCTTCAGCAGCCTGCACTGCCACAGCGTTATACTCAGTTGCAGCTTTTGTTTCTCTGCCGGAAATTTCGGTCTTATCCGAAAGTCCGTAAACACTGATCGCGCCGATAGCCAGCACAGCCATTGCTCCGGAACCCAGCATTGTTCCTACTTTCTTGATAGAAGGCTTCGAGCTTCGCAAGACTCCCTCTACAGATTGTTTCTGCTTCATTTGTATCACATTACCTTTCCGACAGCCTTATACCGCTTTACATTCAAGCCGTCTCCCCTGCGGGCGTGAGAGATCCGCAGAGCAAATATATATTTACATCTTTAAGATGCAGTAAACTTAATAGGACCAGCCGAGATATTTTTTATTGTTTCCCCATACATCTCTCCAGCACTTAGGGAAATATATATCCTTATCAGCCTTTTCCTTATATGAATCTACTATTAGATCAAGATTATCGTCGGCAGTCATTTTCTTTGCAACAACGACCCATCTCATTTTGCTTACCTCATTTGAGCAGGTTGAAAGTGAAATATAATCATCGTCCTCAGTACACTCGACATCAGAAGAATACCAAGACTGTTTTCTGACGTTGTCTATCCAGCTTTCAAACGAATACTCATCGTCATCAAAATTACGGTATCTCCAATAATCAAAAATCGGCACATCGTCCTGCCGGTCATCCTCGGCAGACAAAAAGCAGCCTATAATAACATATTTTTCGTTGTTATCAAATATAGTATTGAACTCAATTACAGGATACTTCTTAAGAAAGTCGACCCCGCCCTTATACTCGGCAAGATGAGTAAACGAAGTACCGAGCTTTCTCATATGATGTCCGTAAATCGTAATATTGTCTGCCTGTCCGTTTTTATCAATAGGAACTACGCAGTCAGCATAAATACTGCCGGATTCATAATATTCCTTATCGAGATTTCTTTTCAGGTAGTAGTTGTTTCCTTCTTCAATATCGTCTGTAACGTGCTGAAGGACCGGAAAGTTTATGTATTCCTCGCCATTTGAATTGACAAAGCCCGGTATCTTAATCCAACCCACGACTTCATCGTTTCTTTTCAGCAGATCCTTAGCCCAGCTCTGAACCTTTCGCTCTTTAACGGTATTTTCCGGATTGGAATCGCCGTCCTCCGCTGTTCCGCTTACGTCGTTGAGCTTAAGGTCGTCAAAATTCGGTTCATACTTTACTATTTCCTGAGCGTAATTGATCTGCTCCTGATCGCTTTTAAGAAAATCGGTAAGCTCGTTGAGAGAAAAAACAAAAAGGAAAATAGAAAAAATAAATACAGCCTTTCTGATAATCTCTGAGCTCTTATCGCCTTTCCAAGGAATAAAGTATTTTACAAATCTGACAAAAAAATTTGTGTCGTCATTTTTTGAAATATTTTTGATCTCGTTAGCCATAGACATAATCAATCCTCAACTTTCTTTTTTTAACAGAAGCTCACTTAACATTTTAAGCGCCCTCTGCACAGTTGTCAAACGGATAAATTTTCTGTCCATATCTTCATATTCTTTATACAGCATTAAATCTCTGACTTCTTCATAGTCCTTATACTTTACGGAAACGTAAACCGTTCCCACAGGCTTTTCATCAGTTCCTCCGTCAGGTCCTGCAAGCCCGGTAATGCCTATTGCCGAATCGCTTCCCGTAAGACGCATTATACCTGCGCTCATTTCCGAAGCCGTTTGCTCCGAATAAACCGTATAGCATTCAAGCGTTTCAGCGCTTACTCCCAGCAGCTTCATCTTGATTTCCTCGTTATATGCGCATACGCCGCCGAGAAAAATTTTTGAAGCTCCGGAAACCGAGGTTACTGTCTGGCTTAGCATTCCTCCGGTACAGCTTTCCGCCGTGCTGAGTGTTATGCCCTTAGCTATCATATATTCTACTACACTGCTTGTAACAATGTCAAGAGTTTTTGTAACCAGTTTGTTATCTTCGGCAAATTTCACAGTACCTGACCCCCGTTTATTTAGTATAATGCACATAAAAACCGCTGTATAATTGACACATATATTAATATAGACAATTCATTTAACATAATGTACTGTTAAATTATGGATATTTATGTAACCTTTTTGTTACACTTAAAGCTGTATGTTTAATTGTTTTCATCATTTTTACGTCGGTTTTCTTATGCCGAAATACCTCGGATTTTCCCGAAACTGCGCGATTTGAGCAACTTTAGAAGTCATATGCCGAAATGTGGAAATGTCCATTTTATCGTACATTTTATTTAAATTCGGTTACATTCTTTACCGACGCGTAACTTTTTCAATTGTACAATAAAAGTCCCATAAAATATTGCTGCGCAAAATACATAAGAACGAACAGCAAAGAAAATTTTAAGCGCAAAATTGTTTCGTATCTTCAATTTTACTGTCTGATTTTGCGTACACGTCCGCAAAACAAAGGCTTGCGCCTTTACAGCACATTCGTTTCCTGGAATCAGCGCTAGGATTGAATTTTCGTTTTATTTTCCAAAAATAGAAATAAAGCACAAGCAAAATTCTCTGACAAGTTAAAATGCTTGTCATCTGTAACCCCTTATTTTCCGCAGTTTCACTTTACCATACAACTAAATCACGCTTTATTTTTGATTAATTTTACCGTTGTGTTTTCAACCGCCTTTTGTATCAGAGGTTCATAATCAAAAGCTTCCTGAGCTGCTTCTACCTCTGCGAGTACAGGCTTTGTTTTAGGATGTTTAGGTGTGAATACCGTGCAGCAGTCCTCATATGGCTCGATAGAAGTATCAAATGTTCCTATTTTTCGCGATACCGCAACTATTTCGGACTTGTCCATTCCTATGCAAGGACGGAAAACCGGAATGCGGCAGGCAGCGTCAGTACATACCATTGCGTACATAGTCTGACTTGCGACCTGACCGATGCTCTCTCCGGTAACCAGACACTGGATATCCTCTTTTTCACAAAATCTCTGAGCGATCTCCATCATAAGCCTGCGCATCAAGATCGTAAACAGCTCTTCGGGACAGTTATCCCTCAGAACCTCCTGTATCTCTGTAAAAGGAACACAGTAGAAGTTAATATCTCCGCAGTAAGCTGCGATCTCCTCGGCAAGCTTTTCAACCTTCATTCTGGCTCTCTCAGAAGTATAAGGCGGAGCCTCAAAATGTATCGCCTGGATCTGTACTCCTCTTTTTGCAACCATATATCCGGCAACTGGGGAATCTATACCTCCCGAAAGCAGAAGCATTCCGCGTCCGCTTGAACCTACCGGCATACCGCCTGCACCGTCAAGCTTCAGAGCATTTATAAACGCGTGTTCCTCTCGTATTTCTACCGTTACCGTAACGTCCGGATCATGAACATCAACCGTTAGGTGCGGAAATCTCTCCAAGATCTCATGCCCCAGCTCTCTGCATATTTCCGGAGACTTTAGAGGAAACTTCTTATCTGCCCTCTTTGCATTTACCTTAAAGCTGTTTGCACCTTCCAGCGCTTCCTCAAGATAATCCATTGGATCATTCAGAATAGATTCCATATTCTTTTCAACCATAAGTGCACGGCAAAGCTTGGCAATTCCAAAAATACATGACAGCTTTTTAACTACCTCGTCCATATCAATATCTTCCGAAAGCGGCTCGATATAAAGTGTTGACTGAGCCCTTGAATACTTAAAGCTTCCGCAATCGCGCAGACGCCTTTTAACATTTTTTACAAGGATACTTTCAAAATTATTTTTGTTCAGCCCTTTAAGAGCAATTTCACCGTATTTGCACAGTATAAGTTCTTTCATTGCAATTTTTCTCACCTTTCAAAAATCCTGTATATTTTTCGTCCTTTATATATTATAAATAGTATAAACCATTTGTTCCTAATATTATTTTATCCTGCACAGTTTTTTCTGCGCCTGTTTCAAGGCTTCAATCAAAGCGTCGACATCCTCAAAGCTGTTTTCATCGCAGAAGCTTATGCGGAGTGTGGAGTCTAGGTATTTATCCGGTACCTTGAACTCTTTCAGCACCGAACTTTTCTTTCCCTTTGAACAGGCTGAACCGCTCGAAACATATATCCCCTTTTTTTCCAGAAAATGAAGCAAAACCTCGGATTTATATCCTTCTACAGCAATGCTGTTAATATAAGGCGAACATTCAAGATCCGAATTAATGAATATCCCATCGGCTTCTGCGCATTTGTCAAACAAATACCTGCGAAGCGAGTCAACCCTTTTAAATCTTTCCGAAATACTGCCGCAATATTTTTCAGCTGCAGCGCCAAAGCCGCAGATAAGCGGAATACATTCGGTTCCTGAACGAAAGCCCTTTTCCTGACCTCCGCCGAGAATAAATGCCGGAACTCTTACTCCTTTTTTGATATAAATTGCTCCGATTCCCTTAGGAGCGTGAATTTTATGACCGCTTAGGGAAATAATATCCGCAGAAAGCTTTTTTACATTAACGGGAATTTTCAGATACCCCTGAACACAGTCACAGTGTGTTATTATCTGCGGGAATCTGCGTTTTATTACGCTGAAAGCCTTTTGTACCGGAAATATACGTCCTGTTTCATTATTGACAAGCATACAGCTTACAAGACAGGTGCTGTCGTCTGCTGCGGAAATTATATCCTCTGCATTTATATTTCCGTCTGCTCCCGGAGAGATCCTGACAATCTCAAAGCCCCGCTTTTCAAGCTCCGTACAGCACGACTGAACCGACGGATGCTCGACCGAAGTCGTAACGATCCTTTTTTTCCTTTTACCCAATGTTCCGGAAATGCCGAAAAATGCAGCATTGCTGCTTTCGGTAGCGCATGATGTAAAAAATATTTCTTCGCCCGAAGCGCCTATTGACTCGGCGATAAGCTCTCGCGCATTATTCATAAGTTTTTCGGCTTCGACTCCGAGACTGTGTAGTGACGACGGATTTCCGAAGCATTCCATTCCCTTTACGACAGCTTCCGCAGCTTCCGCACAAGGCTTCGTAGTCGCCGCATTGTCAAGATATATCATAAAATTTTCAGTTCCTTTCAGAAAATTTTTACTTAATATGTACTATCCAACAGACTGTACACCGCAGCAAAATATATGATCATTATTTCCTGCCGTTTTCGCACTGCTGCTACAGTCATACTATTTTATTATAGCACAATCTGTCCGATAATGCAAATAAATAAGTATATTCTGATAAAAATACGGCATAATAATTCTGACAAGGATAATATATGTACTTTTTATTGTACTTGTTTTCAAATATGTACAATAATATGTACCAATTGTTTTTCATCATAAAAGTATATAAAAATGTACAGCAGTAATAACAAGTACGTTTATATGTACAGTAAATTCAAGGAGGCAGTTATGTCAGTTACAAGAAGAGGTTTAATAAGGATCTGCTCGTTTGCCGCCGCCGCGGTAGCAGCTCTGGGAGTACGCAACGCTCAGCTTATGAATCAGCAAAAAAACAGCTCCAGGGCGCTTGAATATTCATATCTGCGGGCTGTTGAGGATCTTTCAACTGCCGCTGACAATATCAGCAATACTCTCCAAAAGGAGCTGTATGCCGGAACGGCGGATATGCATGAAAGCCTTGCCGCAAAGCTCTGGAGGGAATCCTCAGCCGCTAAAGCGGCACTATCCCAGCTACCCGTAGAGGAGCTTCAGCTTGAGAACACCTATAAATTCTTATCTCAGGTAGGAAACTATGCATTGTCGATCTCTGAAAAAGCAAGGAACGGAGAAGAGATCTCAATAGAGGAATATGAAAAGCTCAGAACACTGCATGATTTCTCAAAACGTCTGAACGATGATATGTGGGAACTTGAAAACAGTATTTCAAGCGGAGAAATATCACTTTCAAACGTCGCCAGCCAAACCAGAACAGCGGGAGAAAACGAAAAAGCGCCTACTGTTACCGAAGGCTTCGAGGATTTTGAAGAGGGCTTCGATTCCTACCCTACGCTTATATACGACGGTCCGTTTTCCGATCATATCCTTGAGAAAAATCCTAAAATGACCTCCGGCGCAGAAGAAGTCACTCAGGAAAAGGCTCTTGAGCGCTGTACGCTTGCCCTAGGTATCAACTCGACTGAGTTTACACAGGTCAATGAAGAAGCGGGAAAAATGCCTTCATGGGTCTTTTCTGACGATAAAGGCAGTGTAACCTGCGGAGTTACCAAAAACGGAGGATATATATCCTATTTTCTAAAAAGCCGTCAGGTTACCGACAGCTCCATTTCCCAGGAGGACGGACTTAACGCAGCTGATAAATTCCTCCAGGAACTCGGTATAAACTCTATGACGAAAACCTATTATGAAAACTACAACGGAATACTGACCGTCAATTACGCTTATGACGATAACGGAATATGCTGCTATACCGATCTCGTAAAGGTTTCTGTAGCTATGGATAACGGAGAAATACTGGGTTATGATGCAAGAGGTTTTCTTGTAAATCACGAAGAAAGAACCTATAAAGAAGATAGGGTTTCCGTACTGGACGCTCAGAAAAAGGTATCTCCTATGCTCGAGGTGCTTTCACGCCGCCTGGCAGTAATTCCGTCGGACGCGACTGAAGAGCTTTTATGCTATGAGTTTAAATGTCAGGCGGAGGACGGCTCTCACGTTCTGGTATACGTTAACGCATATACCGGCAAGGAAGAGCAGATACTAATGCTTTTTGAAAGCGAAAACGGTACGCTTACAATGTAAATTCAATATAATTTTTCATCACAGAAAGGAAGTTTTATCATGCCGGCAGATTTCAAATCAAGCAAAACCAAAGAAAATCTTATGAGGGCATTCGCAGGAGAAAGTCAGGCAAGAAACCGCTATACCTTTGCCGCGGGACAGTGCCGTCAGCAGCAGCTTTATGTAGTTGCAGACCTGTTTAACTTTACCGCAAATCAGGAAAAGGAACACGCAGAGGTTTTCTATAATCATCTTACCGAATGCTCCGGAGAAACTATTCATATCAACGGAGGCTATCCGGTAGATATATCAAAGAAATGCGAAGATCTTCTGAAAATGGCTCATCACAACGAATACGAGGAATATGAGGACGTATATCCTTCCTTTGCCGCAGTAGCAAGGGAGGAAGGCTTCTCAAAGATCGCCCAGGACTTTGAAAATATCTCAAAGGTTGAAAAATGCCACGGCGACCGCTTCAATACTTTTAAGACCCTGATGGAGTCAGGCAGGCTTTTTGAAGCTGAAGAAAAAACCACATGGGTGTGCCTTAACTGCGGATATATTCTTGAAAGCGCTCAGGCTCCTAAAAACTGCCCCGTCTGCTTACACCCGCAGGGCTATTTCCTGAGAATGAATATGGCTCCTTGGGGCTGTCAGCAATAAATATTTAAAGAGTATCCACTAAAATTCGGCAGCTGTAAATACGCCTCAGAGAATAAAGAGCTCTGAGGCGTGTTTTTGTACTACGCACCCGTCAGACATTAATTACTTTAAAAACGTAAAAAACGCTTCTGATACAAATATCAAAAGCGTCTTTATAATATTATTGTAATTAATATTTAAATCTGCTGCCGCCGATAAATTCTCTTACAAGCGAATCGTCGGGAACATTGTCAATGCATACGCCGTTCAATTCTTCCAGAACCTCCAGCATAAGTCCGTAATTATCAAAATCCTTGAACTTATGCTCCTCTGACTTCAGATCGCCGTATAAAAATTTCTTATAAACGGAAAGCTCATAAGGGTGAAAGGTATCAATAGAATACTCCGCTCTGTATTTAAACGGCATGATAAACCTGTTTTCTCCGCGTTCTACGTTTTTGAACATTTCTATTGTGCTTTCAACTTCCCTTCCGCGGAAAAACTTATCCCTGATGATACGCCTCATCAGCCTTATATGCGACGGATGAAGCAGTCCTCCTGTTCGGGTCTCTATTCTGGTTCTTACGCTTACATAAACAAAATTTGCAAAGCTGTCGGTAAGACCGGTGACCTGAGGATTAAGAGCGTGGATACCCTCAAAAACTACCAGTTCGCCCGGCTTTCTCTTAAACGCTCTTCCCTTTTTTCTGATCTGTCCGGCAAAATCAAAGTCGGGGATCTCGACCTCCTCACAGTTTGAGATCTTCAGCATATGCTCGTTGAGAAGCGGAATATCCAGCCGCATAGGCGATTCATAATCTATCTCGCCGTTCTCGTCCTTAACAGCAGTTTCAGGATCTATCGGAAGAAAGTAATCATCCATTGAAATAGTATGCGTTTCAATTCCTCGGCCGTCAAGATAATCCTCAAGCCTGAGAGCGGTAGTCGTCTTTCCTGCGCCGGAAGGCCCTGAAAGAAGAATAATTGGCTTTTTCTTTCTGCTGTCAGCTATGGAATTAGCAACTGTTTCGATTTGCTTGTGATAATTGTATTCGCTTCTCCTTATAAATTCAGCCTCGTTTTCCTCAAGCTTACGGTTGATAGATGTGCAGTGCAGCTTTCTCATACCTGTTTTCTCCTGTTAACTTAATTGATTTGTCCTTTTACTTTATGCTGCGGCAAGCTAAGCCGCTCTATATGATAAGTATTATATATTATATGCAGCAAATCTCAACTCCGATTATTACTGCTCCCATTTAGAGCAAAGGTTATTTATAGTATCAGTCATTTTTCCAAGCTCCTTATTTGTAAGTCCCTTGCTTGACTGTACTACGGCAGATAGCCTATCAAGTGCGGCGGACAGCCATTGATAAGCGGTAGACGGCTTCGGCTTTCTGACGATCGCTTTCGGCTCTGCGTTCATAAACTGCCCTGTCGCCATATCAAGCTCTGCCCCGCTGTACGGACAGTAAGCATCAAGTCCAAGCTCTTCCCTGAGGTGCTTTGTAAAAGCCTCAGCAACTGCGTCCTCTCCGTGAATTACAAATACCTTTTCAGTCGCTTTGATATGCTTTATCCATTTGTCAAGACCGCTGACATCAGCGTGACCGCTTATTCCAGGAAGAATTTTTATCTCAGCGTTTACCGTTATCTCTTCACCGAACAGCTTTACCTTTGACGCTCCCTCGCAAAGACTTCTGCCCAGAGTATTGGCGGCCTGATAACCGACAAAAAGCACTGTGCATTCCTTTCTCCAAAGATTATGCTTCAAATGGTGCTTGATCCTTCCAGCTTCACACATTCCGCTGGCGGAGATAATTACTTTCGGTGTCTTATCAAAGTTAATCGCCCTTGATTCGTCGCTGGTGGTAGAAAGATGAAGACCGCTGAAGGTTATGGGATTTATCCCCTTTGAAACAAATTCCATAGCCTCTTCGTCAAAGCAGGAATCCTTATTTTTATTGAATATGGCTGTAGCCTCTATCGCAAGGGGAGAGTCAACATAAACCGGAAAATCACCGTGTCCCTTTACAAGTCCGCCGTCCTTTATGTGCCTTATAAAGTACAGCAGTTCCTGTGTTCTTCCGACTGCAAATGACGGAATAACAACGTTTCCTCCCCTGTCAAAGGTCGTCTGAATAACTCCGGCAAGAGCCGCAGCATAATCAGTAGGTCTGTCATGGATCCTTGTGCCGTAGGTCGATTCCATGACTACATAATCTGCGTCGTCAAGATACTGAGGATCTCTTATCAACGGCTGATCGGTATTTCCTATATCGCCGGAGAAAATTATTTTCTTGGAAACACCGTTTTCCTCCAGCCAGATCTCAATGCTTGCAGACCCCAGCAGATGTCCTGCGTCAGAAAACCTTACCTTTATTCCGTCTGCAATATCACACATCTCTCCGTACCTGTGAGGTACAAAGCATTTTGCTGCGCCCTCGGCGTCCTGCATTGTATACAGCGGCTCGATCTCCTCCTGACCCTTTCTCCTGCCCTTTCTGTTACGCCATTCAGCCTCGAATTCCTGAATATGCGCTGAATCCCTCAGCATAATATCGCAAAGATTACAGCTTGCCTCAGTACAGTGTATCTCACCCTTAAAGCCGCCGGCAAACAGCAGCGGAATCAGTCCCGAATGGTCTATATGAGCATGAGTAAGCAATACAAAATCTATTTTCCCCGGAGATGTGGGTATCTGTTCGTTTTCAAAAGAATCAAAGCCCTGCTCCATACCGAAATCAACAAGAAATCTTTTTCCGCAGGCTTCGATATAAGTACAGCTTCCCGTTACCTCGTGAGCCGCTCCGATAAAGGTAGTTTTCATAAGATCGTCCCCTTTTTTTATTTAGCAGAATATCCTAAACTCATTTCACAGCAGTTAAACTGCTCTGTTTTTATTATAACATATCTCCAATATATTTTCAATGTGTTTCTTATATTTTATCAGTTTTTCACAAAAAGACGCTCTTATAGCAAACCATATAAAAAGCATTGCCCTTTTGATGTGAGAATATACAAAAACCGCAGAGCTTTACAGTCCTGCGGTCGTTTGATCATTAAATTAAGGAACCATTTCGCTTGATGTGCTGTCCTGTTTGTTTGAAGCAGAACTATCGGCCTTGCTTGATGAAGCGTCTGTTGCTGCCGACGATACGTCAGCCTTTGATGAAGAATCATCATTCTTATCAGACGCTCCGGACGAGCCCTTCTTTATCTCCGTTACCGTTGAACCCTCTTTCTTTATATATATCTTTAATAGGTCATTCTTTTTGGCTTCTACATTACATGAAACGTACCCGCTTGAAACCTCAGCCTTTCCGTCAGTGGTCAGATAAGGACCATCTGCCTCAAACGATACATAAAAGGTTTCAGTTGACTTTTTCTTATCGTCAAGCTTTACCTTTACCTTGTAAACTCTGTAAACACAGCTATCAGCTCCGCTAGAGAAAATAGAATTTTTTTCAGGAAGATCTGCATAGTAAGTGTTTTCAAGCTCAAAGCTTTCAAAGCTGGTTATCTTACCGTCAAATGAGCTTAAACCTATAATAAACGAACTATTAAGATTATCCTGTTTAAATTCCTTTACCTGCTCCGCAAAGAAATCGTCCAGCTTTTCAAAATCCTCATAAGGTGAATCCGCCGTCAGATATTTACTGTATGACGCTTCATCAACGGTAAATTCCTTTGTATAATATCCGTCGGAATCCTTAGTTCCTACAGCCTTGTAGCCTTCTTTTTCTAAACTCGAGTAAACGTAAGCCTTTATTACAAACTTATCTCCTGCCTTGTATTCCTTATCACTGTCCTCAACATGGAAATTAACGTTTTCCTTTACTATGTCGGGACAGCCTTCAGTGATTACGTCGGTTATCCTCAGCCTTGGCAGTGCGCCCTTTGTTTTAAATTCAATACCCTCAAATACATCTATTTCTTCAAGCTCGGTAAGTCCTTCTACAACAAAATCCTTTTTCCCCGACAGATTTTCTACTATATACGTTACATTTTCATAAGTAAAGTATTTTCCCGAATCGCTGTCGTAAGGGTCAATATCTTCAATATCCCCAACGTCATAGATGTTTATGTAACCCTCAACAGTAAATGTATCTCCGTTTGAAAGCTCATACTTGCTGATTTCATGACAATAACTTATAAACGGATATTTCTCCGAATTTCTGGGATAATCAGCCTCGCCTTTTCCGTCTATTCCGCTGAACTTGACATTGAAATCCTCGAAAATATCCAGCTTAGTGCCTTCATTCAGACCCTTTACCTCTACCTCGAACTCTGTATTCGTAAGCTTTATCTTTGCTTCTTTAAGATCGTCCTCGTCATATTCAACCGTACAGGTTATCTTATCTCCGTTGGAAAGCCCGGAATCCTCAGACAGATCCAGAGTCATTTCAAATTTCCCAGACTTCTTGTTAATTTTCATAAGAGCGTCACGCATATCCTCCGCTTCGCCTTTATCCTTAGCCTTCGTATAAACCTTCAGAAGAGTTTTCTTATCGTTTGAAAAGTAATCGCTGTATTCAGCGTCCTCATCCTCATCGTCTGTTCCTCTGTAGCCGAGATCCCCCAGATCTCCCAGATCCCCGAGAACACTTGACAGATAATCAGACGGCGGACAATTAAGAGCGGCCGTACATTTTCCCAAACCGTTTATACCCTTGAATTCTATCTTAAAAAGCTCCTTAGCGTCTATCTTCTGATATTTGGTAGTATTAATTATAACGATTATAACTACTATAAGAAGAACTATCGCCGCAGCGGCAATAACAGCTAACATTACTTTTTTCTTATCCTTTGTTCCGGAAACCTCTGCACCTGCTGTGGGTACTGCGGTATATTCCGGTGTCTGGACCGATCCTGCCGACTGCTGCTCAGGAATTACCGCTTCAACAGGCTCCCCGCACCTACCGCAGAACCTTTCATTTTCGTTCAGCTGACTACCGCATTTTGCACAAAATTTTGGCTGACTCATAATCTACCTCCGAATTTATATTATTATTTACTCCCCGGACAAAAAAATTTATTTTTCGTCCAATTGTTACCTTTTAATTATATTATAAAAATATAGCTTTGTCAATACATCAAACATACAAAAAAGCCCCTTTGCAGGGACTTTTAATATATATTATAACGTTTATGAACAAATTTCCGAAAAACTGAGCTTTTACAGCCGTATTACAGGACTGAATGAAGATATGGAAACTGACTGTTATAAATGAGATATGCCCAGTACCTGATACTTTTACATTCCGAAATAAACTCGTCCGAATCCTCGTCAAGCAGCGGCGCAAGCTTTATTACCGAATATGAAATATCGTCCAGGGTCGAGGATCTTGCTACAAACGATATACGGATATAATACTTTTCCCAGAAATCCTCCAGCTCAGCTACCTTATCTGCCGTTTCCTCCGACTTGTCCTCATGCAGAGAAATTATTTCGTCTATCCTGCTGTAAAGCTCCTCGTTGCTGTTTTTCATTATGCATAGCGAATATACGGATATGCCGATTATCAAAGAAAATATCCCTATGCATATATATACTCTTTTCATATGGAATATTCCTCCGCAGCTTTTATTTGTTTTTTCCGCCGGTTTTCCTAATAAGCTTGTATTTTCCGTCACCGTCACAGGTCATAAGAAATACCTGGTCAAGGGTGCATTTTTCCTTTTTAAGCACGTTCATCAGCCACTTTCTGTCCGAGCCGATAAAGTCGAGAGCGTTATCCGCTATTTCTCCGTCGGTTACAATTAGCTGAGGGGGGTTTTTGCATTTGACATCTATGCCAAGATCCTTAGGCGTACACGGCTGGCAGGACTGCTTCTGATAAACAGAGATTTTTCCTGTTGTTTCAACAACAGCAAGCTGCACCTCGTCCAGATCAAAAACCTGCATACTTCTCAGTGATTCCATTAGGTCGTCTATTGTAAACCTCAGCTTTTTCATTACCGCCTCGTCCACAACTCCGTCCGATATGATTATTTTCGGACTTCCTGAAAAAAACTTCCTGACCTTTCGTGAATAAAGCGAAAACTGGGACATAAATACATCAAGACAGACCAGCGTAAAGATCGGAACGACTCCCATGATCATCGGTATATTTATATCCTCTATCGGAAGCGTTGCAATATTGGACATAAGAATAGTTACAACAAGTTCGGACGGCTGAAGCTCTCCTATCTGACGTTTTCCCATCAGCCTTATAGAAATAACAATAATGAAATAAAGTATTATCGCTCTGAAAAAAACTATCAGCATAAGCCTTCGCGGCTGATCCGTTAGGATACTGCGCTTAAATACGCCTCCGTTTCAATGAATTTTCTGATATGCCATAGAAAAACACATCAATCGTTCAGAATTATTTTAACTCAAATTATCCTGAATATTCAGAAATGTTATGCAGATAATAAGCACGAACGGCAATATTTTGCATATAAACCTGTCATAAGGAAAGGAGCTGTATAGTATGAGTAAAACCCTTGATTACTCCAATTATAAAGAAGCGCTGATCTCAGACGATATAACCGAAAATCTGATAAATTTAAGAGCGGTTACCGGAAATACTATGGATCTTAACGTAATGGAGATCAATCTCGGCGGAGTAGACTGCGCCGTTGTTACAATCGAAGGAATGGTGGCTACCTCGTCAATGGCAGAGCTTATTTTCAGACCGCTCATGAACTTTAAGGTGCCGCAGAAGGAGCCTGCTCAGGGTATTTTCAGCTTCTGTACCAGACAGAGTCTTTTTGCCAACGAAAGAAAGATAATCTGCTCCTACGGAGATATTATACAGCTGCTTTTTTCAGGCTTCGCTCTGATCCTTATAAACGGTATATCCAGAGCTGTTGCCTACGGTATACAGGGCTACGATAAAAAATCCATATCCGAGCCTACCAGCGAACGCAATATTATGGGCTCTCAGGAAGCGTTTGCCGAGGTAATAAGAACCAATATCTCACTTATCCGCAGGAGAATAAAAAATCCCGCCCTTCGCTTTGAAATGCTTCAGCTGGGAGAAGAATCCTCTACCGACGTATGTATTGTATATATGGCGGGAAAAGCTCCTGCCCGTATAGTTGACAGAGTCCGCAAAAAGCTGAAAAAGATACGGATGGATACTATTATAGCAAGCGGCTATATCAAACCGTTCCTTGAAGAAAAAAACAGCCAGAATCTGTTTTCAGGTATATCCGCAACCGAAAGGCCTGATATATTCTGTACTAAGCTTAACGAAGGAAAGGTAGGCGTTCTGATCGACGGAACTCCTTTTTCATTACTGTGTCCGTCGCTTTTTGAAGAAAATTTCAGAACAATAGATGACTACTGCTCAAAATCCTACTTTGCTTCATATCTTAAATGGATACGTTATATAGCATTTTTCTTTGCTGTAGCCTTTCCCGGTATCTACGTTGCGATCACAAATTTTCACCCTGAAATGCTTACTCTTCGGCTGCTGCTCAATCTTTATGCTTCCGAGCAGTCTACTCCGTATCCTCTGTTTTTTGAAATATTGATAATAATGGCTCTGCTGGAGCTGATGAGGGAAGCAAGTATACGGCTTCCCAGCGCAGTAGGCAGCGCAGTCTCTATTGTAGGAGGACTTGTTATAGGCGACGCCGCAGTAAAAAGCGGAATAATATCGTCGCCATTGCTAATAATCGTAGGACTTACCGCTACAGCTTCCTTTGTTATCCCGAGCCTTAATCAGCAGACGTCGATCTTGCGTCTGGTATATATAGTAGCGGGAGGTGCAGCAGGCTTTATCGGTATTGCTGTATGTACGATAATGATAGTTGCCAACATCTGCGCAATGGACGAATTTCACATTCCTTATACTGCGCCTGTTTCACCGTTTTCAATAAAGGAAATAAAAAATGTTATATCGAGAAAAAGCTATTTCCAGATGCAGAAGGATCATACTACGGTAGAAGAATTTACTGAAAAATAAAAGGCATAAATAATTTATCATCGGGAGTTTTTTAAATGAAGAAAATAACACCGGTACAAATGGTATCAATTTTAATTTGCTGTCTGTTTGCACGGCTTATGACATATATCCCGTCGGAGGAAGACAACGCCGTTCTGCTTTTATGCTCCAAGCTTATATCAATTGCCGTTCAGTGCGTAATAATTATACCTCTAATCAGACTATATAACAAGACCGGCGGCAGGGGAATTATTGAAACTGCCTTTGCAAAGAACCGTTTTACAGGCTGTACGGCTGCAATTCTATATCTTTTGTTCTGTCTGTTTATACTGTTCCTGACTATAGGAAACTTTACCTACTTTCTTCAGTACAGCTTTTCGTCATCTTATTCTGCATGGACTGTAGTAACGGTATTTTCACTGGCTGCAATCTATGTCGCTTCAATGGGTATTTCCTCCGGTGCACGGACTGCGGTCGTCGTTGCGTTTATAACGATCCTCGGTACTTCACTGGTTCTTACGGGATTTAAGGGAGTTGTAGATTTCCGCGCTCTTAATATTGCAGCCGAAAACCGCGGGAAAACGCTTCTTACCGGATTACGGGATACCTTTTCACGCTCAGAGGAGCTTGTAATATTCGCCGTTCTGCTGCCGCAAATGAAGTCAAAACCGGGGAAGACAGCTTATTCATATATTGCGGCTAAGGCTCTTTTATCGTCAGCAATTGTGATCTCGATAGCCGTGATCCTCGGAGAATATGCAATTGATACAACGCTTCCCTTCTTCTCGTTATCCTCATATTCAAAAACAGAAATAATAGAACGCTTCGACGCATTTTTCCTTATGTTCTGGACATTATGCGCTTTAATAAGAACCTCTGTTTTAATATTCTGCATTACCGACTGTATGAAATACCTGTTTCCGAAAACACATAAAAGAATATGGATGTTTTCGTCAGTTATCCTTTGCTCAGCGGCGGACGTAGTATTGATCACGCTTGATAAATGGAACGTTATAAAATTTGAAAGGTTCGGATATATTCCTATAATTATTCTGACAGCAGCAGTTCCGCTTATAGTAATGCTCCTCAAAACCAGGTATACTAAAACAGGAGGTGCAAAATGAAAAGAATGTATTTCTGGATAGTAATACTTGCTCTTGTTCTGGTTTCGGTCAATAACAGAGAATCCGTAGAAATATCGGAACGCTCTCTTATTCACGCTGTTGGAATAGACCAAACGGACAAAGGGATAACCGTTACTCTTCAGGTATTCAAATCAAGCGGCGCAGGCTCGGATACCCAGATAGACCCCAGCAAATCAAATACCTTTGTAATATCGAATACCGCCGCGACCTTCGATGAAGCTATCGGTAAATGCGAAAGCCAGCTCGGAAATTACCTTTTTATAGGTCATAACCAGATAATCGTACTGGGCTCAGGCGTAAAGCTGGATGATCCGAATAAGCTGTTAAGCTATTTTATTAAAAACAAAAACAACTATCTCGGTGTTTCAGTAGTAATGGCAGAAAATACGGCAAAGGAGATCATGGAAGTAGAGCTTACCTCAGGAGCTATCGCCTCAGAAAACTTTACCGATATTATAAATATGTATTACAATAACGGAGAAACCGTATTTTCCGATATGCTTCATTTCTTAAACTCAATGAAATCCCAGGATAAATCCGCAGTTATCCCTGTCGTATCCGTAAAGGAGCTGTCAACTCAGTCAGATGATTCCGGACAGGAAAGCTCCGAAGGATCCGGCGGGTCTGAACAGGAAAGCGGTTCGTCAGAGGAAAACAGCTCCGGAACAGAATCATCTGAAAATGAAAGCTCTTCTCAGGACAGCAGTTCCTCAGAAAGCCAGAACTCCTCAGAGAGCCAAGACTCTTCGGAAAGCGGAAGCAAAGCGGAAGAAAGCTCTGAATCCTCACAGCAGGGGGGGCAGAGCGGCGGAAGTAAGGAAAGCGGCGAAGAAGGCTCTCAATCCGCTGAGAAACTTATAACAATTGAAAAAGCCGCCGTTATTTCCGGAGGAAAAGTAAAAGGATATATTTCCGGCGACGAAATAAAAGGAGTAAACTGGATCACCGACCATATGCATGAAACTGTGATCAATACCGAGATAGACGGAAAGTCTGTAGGAGTTACCGTAAAAAAGAGAAGCTCTGAAACAAAGCTTGAAAAAAAAGATAATAAGCTTGTTTACAAAATTGATATTAAAGCAATAATTCTGACCGATACCAATATCCTCGCCGAGCTTGATGAAAACGAGCTTGAGAAAAAGGTTGAAGAAAAGATACGCTCCGACTGCGAAGCCGCAATTGAAAAGGCTTATTTTGAATACAACGCAGACTGCCTGAACGTAACTCAATTGGTCAAATTTTATTATCCTCAGATATATCTTGATTATATGGATGATTTTAATACCCTGAAGCAGAATATTGAATTTGTAACAAAAGCAAAATGCTATGTAAAATAAAATCAAACGGGCAGCACAGCTTATCCCTGCTGATCATGCAGGAGAAAACTGCGTCTGCCCGTTAAATATTATTTACGAAATGATAACGGAAGTCCTGTTAAACCGCTTCAACCGTCAGCTTTCCGTCCTTTGCTGTAATTCCGAGAGCGCTTACCGCTCCCTCTCCCTTGTCTATAAGAACCTCTGCGACCTTATCCTCTATTTCGTCCCTGATAACATGACGTATATCTCTCGCTCCCAGCTTCTTGCCGTAAGCCTTATGAGCTATAAGCTTCAAAGCCTCCTTATCATAAGCAAGCCTGATATTTTTCTCACCGAGCGGCTCCTTCATTTCGTCAAGCATAAGAGCGGCGATTTCCGCATAATTTTCCTCTGTCAGCGGATTAAATACTACTATCTCGTCAACTCTGCCCAGAAATTCAGGACGCAGAAATTCCCTCAGAGCCTTCATTGCCTTTTCCTGAGATACCTCGGCGTCGGTCTTGTTAAAGCCTACTCCCGTATCCTTATCTGTAGAACCGGCATTCGACGTCATAACTATTACGGTATTTTCAAAGGAAACCGAACGCCCCTGAGAATCCCTTATCTTTCCCTCGTCAAGGATCTGGAGCATTATATTCATTACGTCGGGGTGTGCCTTTTCGATCTCGTCAAAAAGCACGACCGAATAAGGACGCCGCCTTACCTTTTCCGTAAGCTGTCCCGCTTCGTCAAAGCCTACATACCCCGGAGGAGAGCCTATAAGCTTTGAAACCGAATGCTTCTCCATAAATTCCGACATATCAACCCGTATAAGCGGTTCGGTAGCGTCAAAAAGCTCTTCTCCGAGAGCCTTAACAAGCTCGGTCTTTCCTACTCCCGTAGGACCGACAAATATAAACGATGCAGGTCTGCGGCGCTTTGTAAGCTGAACCCTTGTACGCTTTATCGCCTTAGCTACCTTGTCTACCGCCTGCTCTTGACCTATTACCCGCGCAGACAGAGCCTTTTTAAGACTGCGTATCTTTTCGTATTCCGTTTCAACTATTTTGTTTGCGGGAATTCCGGTCCAAAGCTCGATGACCTTTGAAATATCCTCATCGCTGACCTGAATATTCTTAATTATATCCTCGACCTCTTTAAGCCTGTTCTGTATTCTCAGTATTTCAGCTTTTTCAGTTGCTATTATCTCATAGTCCGGATTCTCCGTAGCCTCGTGATCGGAAACCAGCTTTTCGTGAGTATGAAGCTCCTCGTTAAGACGGTCAAACTCCTCCAGCTCAGGACTTCTTATGCTTGCGACCGCACAAGCCTCGTCCAGCAGGTCGATAGCCTTGTCCGGCAGGAATCTGTCGTTGATATATCTTTCAGAAAGCACCGCGCATTTTCTAAGCATTTCATCTGAGATCTTTACTCTGTGGTGCTTTTCATAGTATTTTGCGATACCTTCAAGAACCTTGACCGTATCCTCTACGGTAGGCTCTGAAACGGTAACCGGCTGAAAACGTCTTTCAAGAGCGGAATCCTTTTCAATATACTTTCTGTATTCCTTGAAGGTAGTCGCTCCGATTACCTGGACCTCGCCTCTGGAAAGCGCAGGTTTAAGTATATTAGCGGCGTTCATTGTGCCCTCGCTGTCGCCTGTTCCGACTAAGTTATGAACCTCGTCAATAAAAAGGATAACGTTGCCCTCGTTCCTGACCTCCTCTACAAGACCCTTGCAGCGGCTTTCAAACTGCCCTCTGAACTGAGTTCCCGCAACCAGAGCCGTTAGGTCAAGCAGATAAAGCTCCTTATCCTTGATATGAAACGGAACATCGCCGCTTACTATCTTCTGAGCTATACCCTCAGCAACAGCAGTTTTTCCGACGCCCGGCTCCCCGATAAGACAAGGATTGTTTTTCTGTCTGCGTGAAAGAATGTGAATAACTCTCGATATCTCCTTATCCCTGCCGACTATATTGTCAAGCTTTCCCTCTCTTGCTCTTTCGGTAAGATTGGTGCAGTAATTAGTAAGAAATTTAAGCTTTTTCTTTTTATCCCCTTTTGCGTCCGAATTCTTCGGCGCAGCGCCGCGGTTCTTTATGGGTTCTGCCGAAATGCCGTTATCCTGCGGCTCGCCCGGAGCTCCTCCGAAAAGACTGCTCAGAAAGCTGGGCATAGTGCCGCTTCCGCCTAGCTCAAAGTCGTTTCCGTCCGTAAGCTCCATAAGCTGCTCCGACATTGCCTGGATCTCATCCTCGCTTATGCCCATTGATTTTATATAATCGTCAACCTGCGAAATTCCCAGTTCCTTTGCACATACAAGACAAAGCCCCTCGTTATGCTTCTGATTGGGATCGCCGGCGTTCATCTGAGAGATAAATACAACGGCGGGTCTTTTTTTGCAGCGTGAACACATTAACATAATTCATCTGTTCCTTTCCCCGACCTTAAAGGTCTTTCTGATTTTTATTTATAGAAGATATAGAATATATATCTGAAAATATACGTTTTGTTTATTAACTCAGTATTAAGCGGAAAAATATCGGGATTATCTCCGCCTGCACTTACTACGGCGGAGCAGATAAATCCTATAAGCAGAAGATAAAGCGTTCCCTTAGCCATTCCGGCCAGAAGACCGAAAAACCTGTTTATACCGTTTGCTACCGGTATCCTGTCAAATACTCCGGCGATTGCAAATATAATAGCAAGCACCGATTCTGCGGCTATCAGGATAATTATAAAAAGAATATACTTAACGACCGAAGTGCCAAGAGGAGCAGCAGTGCCTGTAAGATATTCTGCGCCCACAGTTTTATCCTCGTCTGCCAAGGCTCTTACCGTATCATAGACAAAGCCTTTTGAAAGATCTTCGTCCGTTTCTTCAATACCAAGTTCAGCGCAGACCTCCGACACAAATCCGCCCTCAAAAAATTCATTCATTTTATTCTCGATCTGCTCAGCCTGAGCGCTGTCAAGTCCGCTTTCCTCCGCCGCCTTTGCAACTGCCTGAGGAATGCTTCCGCTGTCGGTAAGCGCCTCCCTAAGCTGCTCATCGGAGATCTCCGCCTCACAGCCGTTTTGCTTCAGAAAATCCCTTACCGAATCCTCAATACTGAAATCCTCCAGCTTTTCGCTTATTGCAGCTTCTATTTTCGGAGCGGCAAATCTTTCGTAAACCGGTCCTGACAGCAGCTCCGCCGCTATCAAAGCGATTATTACGCATACTATCGTACCAAGCATTTTCAGAGCGTATCTTATAAATCCCCTGCAATAGCCTATTACCGCCGAAAGAGTAAATATCAGAATAACCGCAGTATCAAGCGCAAAAGCCATAAGTTCAGTCCTTTCCGGAATAGTATCATGATTTAAACAGTATCTTGTTTACTTCCCTATAGCCCATAAAATAAACGGCGTCATTAAAATAGACAAAATCGGTATAGTCCGGAGAAACGGAAGCGGTAGCCAGCAGATTCCCTTTTTTATCAAAAGCTTCAACAGAATCAGAGCCGAGTATATACGCTGTTCCGTCCTCACAGCGGACTCTTTTTGGACTGCCGCTCTGCGATTCTATAAGCGAAGGCTGAGCGTTATCCGAATCGCAGTCAAAAACCGCAAGGCGGGAAGAGTTTCGGGCTGTACCCCTTACCGCTGCCGCCGCACATTCCTCACTTAAGGAATATGATACCATATCCGAGGTATATTCGTAGCTGTCGATTATTTTTCCCTTTTTGTCAAGAAGATAAAACTTTTTATCTCCAACCGCCCATATCCTTCCTCCGTCGTTTTCACAGGCGCTGAACACAAGCGAATCCAGCTTTTCGCTTTTCATAAGTTCGTCGGTCTTGTCAAATTCAACATAATGTATCTGAGAAACTATCTCTCCGTCCTCAGAGGTGAACGCGCTTACATAACAGCCTGCTCCGTCAGATGCAAAGCTTACGTCCATGATCCTCTGACCGCTGCTCCAGCGGTATATTTCGGTTCCGTTTGAATCAAAAACCGTCATACAGGCGGCGTATTTTTCAGTCTGTGTGATAACTGCGGCGTTTCCGTTTTCAGCAAGCGCTGCGTAAATTATCTGATCATCTATAGTTTTCTCATATACCTCTCCGCTTTTATTGTAAAGCCTGAAGGTATATCCGCCGTTATCAAACGAAAGCAGACGCTTTCCGGCAGTTTTTATCATCGGATTGGCAAAGTTATGGTTTGCCGTATCACGAAGCTTTCCGTTTTCGTCATAAAAATAAATACGGCTCTCATCAGCTATTATAATATTGTTGTCCATTCTGTCAATAATATTTACCGAGCCGCCGCTAAGTCCGATAGGAAAATTTCCCGACTGAGTTACACCGTCGTTTACAATAGTATCGTGCGGTTTTTCCATTATCCCTTCAAGCTTTGGTATCCAAAGCTCTCTCGTAATATAAACGGCAAGACCCAGGAGAACTATTATAAGAATAATAATACCCTTTTTAAGTCTTCTGCGGCGTTTTTCCTTTTTTCTTGCCGCCCGAAGATCCTCCATATCAATAGTCTTTTCATTCTGAAGCTCACGCTTTTTCCCTTTTTTCTTTTTGTCAGACTCGTTAAGACTTACCTTTATAGGCTTTTCAGCCGCTTCGTCAGCCTTTTCGCCCGACCGCAGAGCTTCAGTTTCGCTTATACTGAATTTCATAGTCTTTTCGTTTTCATCTTTTTTCACTTTTAGTCAAATCCTTCTTCATCATAAAAAACCTTGTTGAGATACAGTCCCTGAGGAGGCACCGTTATCCCTGCTTTTGTTCTGTCCCTTGATCTGATTATTTCTTCAATAGCGTCCGCTTCTATTTTTCCTTCGTTTATGTACAGAAGCGTACCCACCATTATCCTTACCATATTATATAAAAATCCGTTTCCTGCAACGGTAAAAACGACCATATCGCCTTCCCGCCTAACCCGAAACCAATATATTTTTCTTACCGTATTTTCCTTTTCGCAGTCGGCGGAGCAGAACGCCCTGAAATCATGCTCCCCTACAAATGCCTGCGCCGCCTTATCAAGCAGCTTTTCGTCTATAGCTATACGGCTTCTGTAGGCGGTATCCTTATAAAAGGGATCCTTTATACAGCTGTTATGGACGATGTACTCATATTCCTTTCCTCTGCACATAAAACGTGCATGAAAATCCTCCGGAACTTCTTTGCAGTTAAGCACAGCAATATCGTCGGGAAGCTTGTCGTTAAGCCCGGCAATTATCCCGCGGCAGTTTATTCCGGACTCTATCGTAAAGCTGAAATAATATTCTCTTGCGTGAACTCCTGCGTCGGTTCTTGAACAGCCGTTTATCGTTACAGCCTGCCCTGTCAGAGCTTCTATCGCTTCCTCAATTACCTGCTGTACCGCAAGAGCGTTGCTCTGACGCTGAAAGCCGTGATACGCTGCGCCGTTGTAAGCCGCCCTTACAAGAAAATTCTTCATAGCCATTCTCTAATCAACAGTTATAGCTTCTATGGAATCTATACGGACTATTTTTGTTATGTCCTTTTTCCTGCCGTGAACGGTAAGCTTTACCCATTCCTCGTCTGCGTCCAGAACCGTGCATTTTTCCTCCAGCAGCTCGTCGCTTTCAACAGTACATTCCATGCCTATAAGATCCTTTATTATTTTCGACATACCGTTTCCCCCGTTTATTTTATTTTCAAGCCTGCGTATTTTTTCAGCAAGACGCTTTATCTTATCGTCCTGCTCAATATCATTTAACCAGCCCATTACGTCACCCCTTGACTAATATGTTTATCACAGCGACCGCCCCTATAAAAGCCGCCGTTACTGCGATTGCGATATAATCCGCCGCTCCTGTCCTCAGCTGCTTCATTCTGGTCCTGCCCTCTCCGCCGTGATAGCAGCGGCATTCCATTGCAAGCGCAAGCTCCTCCGCTCTCCTGAATGAAGAAACAAAAAGCGGTATCAGTATCGGAATAAGCGCCCTTGCCCTCTGCAGCAGCGAACCGCTTTCCATATCAGCTCCCCTTGCTTTCTGAGCTGACATTATTTTGTCCGTTTCCTCGATAAGCGTCGGTATGAACCTTAGAGCTATTGTCATCATCATAGCAAGCTCATGAACAGGCACTTTTATTTTCTTAAGAGGAGAAAGCAGCCGCTCGATCGCGTCGGTAAGGTCGATAGGCGAAGTAGTATAGGTAAGCAGAGATGTCCCTATTATAAGACAGACTATCCTTACTACCATAAATACCGCCGTATGAACGCCCTCCTGAGTAATTTTTATAAACTTGAACTGCCACAGCACATCTCCCGTTCTTACAAACAGCAGATTCAGCAGAGCCGTAAAAATTATAATCGGAATTATAGGCTTAAGGCTTTTCAGCATCATTTTCGCCGGGATCCGAGATACGGCGAAGGTCAGCAGTGTAAAAGCTATACCGGCAAGCAGACCGTAAAAGCTTGACGACATAAAAAGCATTACTATAAACGCCATAGTAAGCACCAGCTTTACCCGCGGATCCATTCTGTGAACGGGCGATCTGCCCGGAAAATACTGTCCGATAGTGATATCCTTTAACAAAGGTACATCCTCCTTAATTCTGCGGCATACCATAATACGTTTCAGCAACGTAAGGTATTTAAATTGATTGTATTATTCTAATTATCGTTTGAATCCCCGCCGCTTCCGCCGCCGATAAACATCAGTATAAATACAGCCGCAAGAAGCGCTACGGCAAACAGCATGGCGTAATTGCTCAATATCTCAGTAACCGCCGCGCCGAGTACAACGCCGAGTATAAAAAATGCTATTATTCCGTAAACCTTGAGTCCTGCTCCTAAACATTCTTTTTCTCCGGTAAGCCTGTATTTGCATATATTTTCCGTCGCAGTTCTCAGATTTCCGGTACACATAGTAGTTGCGAAGCTTATGGAATGGACCTTCCTGAAGCTTTCCACCTGAAGCGAGCATACAAAGGAGATCATTATATTGGCGGCGATATTGTATTTTCCTACCGGAATAAACGCTGCTGCGGCAAGCACGGCTGATTCTATAAGAATTATATACTGCCGCCAGTGAAAACGGGAATCCGAAAAACGTTTTCTTATCCACTCCGCCATTGCAACGCCAAGTACGAACATAACTATAGGAACAAGGTATTTTACAAGAGCCAGCCAGTCGTTCCTGAACGCCGAGATCCCCAGTAATACTATATTTCCCGTCTGAGCGTTTGCAAATACGCCGTCCCTGCACACATAGCTGTAGGCGTCAAGAAATCCGCCTGCCGCCGCAAGGATCGAAGCCACGGGATAGGTTTCGGACATCTGTCTTTTTACGCTTGTCATATTCCGATCTTCTTCTCTCCCGCTAAGATCTGCAAAAGCAGCTTTCTGCCGAAATCGACAGTATAAACGTCCTCTCCGAAATCGAAGCCCATTGCTTTGAGCCTGCCGAAGACCCTTGTTATCTGCGGAACGGCAAGTCCCATAGCCTCAAGCTCCTCGGAGCGGTGAAATACGTTTACCGGCGTATCGTAGCAAAATACCCTCGCCGAATTCATCACAAGTATCTTAGAGCAGCTCTTAGCCACGTCCTCCATTGAATGAGATACCAGCATTACCGTATTCTTCTTCTCCTGATGATACTCCCTTATAAGTCCCAGGATCTGTTCCCTGCCTTTGGGATCGAGCCCTGAGGTCGGCTCGTCAAGAATAAGTACCTTCGGCTCCATCGCCATAACTCCCGCTATTGCAACACGCCTTTTCTGACCGCCTGAAAGCTCAAACGGGGATTTATCAAGTATCTCCGGCGAAAGTCCGACAAGCCTTGCGGTCTCCTTTACCCTGCGGTCTATCTCAGCGTCAGAAAGTCCCATATTTTTAGGGCCGAACGCAATATCCTTATAGCAGGTCTCCTCAAAAAGCTGATATTCGGGATACTGAAATACAAGTCCTACCTTGAACCTTATAGGTCTGAGCCTCGACTTATCCGCCCAAAGCTCCTCTCCGTCTATGAAGATCTTTCCCGACGAAGGCTTCAGCAATCCGTTGAAGTGCTGTATAAGCGTTGATTTCCCCGAGCCGGTATGACCGATAATTCCTACAAGCTCGCCCTCTTCTATTTCTATATTGACATTATCTACGGCTGTCTTTCTGAAGGGAGTTCCCTCACCGTAAACATAAGATAAATTTTCAGTTCTGATAACTGCCATAAAATACTTTCCTTCTTACAAAATAAAAAATCCGTTATCGTATAATTATATCATACATTTGTGTAGATTTCAAGAAAATTGTTTGAATGACGGGTGATTTCTTTGACCGCTATTCGTCTGCGCTTATCTCAGCCTGAGCCTTTATGCTTTTTCTTATCAAAAGCACGGCTATAATATTCCATACCGGCAGAAACAGCAGAGCAATATACAGCAGCCTGCGGCTTTTGATCTTGGGACAGCATCTGCTTGTTCTTACTACTGCGGAAATACCGAAAACAAGTATCATAAAACTTAATATGCATACTGTAACGGAAATAACCGTTAATGCTGCAAACAGCTGAATATTTACCGCAAAGAATAAAAAGGCTAACCAGATAAGCCCCAGTCCTGCTGTAGCAAAAATAACAATATACAGCAGCAGAGGATTAAAGAGCATTACCGATGACTGAACAAGCGTTTTGATCTGAGGAGCTATGATAAAAGCTCCCGCAGTAAGGGATACCGCCGACAAAGCATAGGCGGCAATGCAAAGAGCCGTCAGCCGTTTTCCGATTTTGACCGCCGTTTCGCATACGCTTTCTCCCGGCTTCGCTTTAACGGGACATTTCACAAGCCTTATTATTATGTAAATCGCTCCGGCAACTACCGGAACAGACAGGCTGAGGCAGAATAATGCGTAAAGTACCGAACCGCCGCTGAGCTTATCGGATAATGCCTTTGTAAAGGCAGCTGCAAAGCTGATGATAATCTCCGAAATATAGACGCTGAAAAGTACGGGAACGGCTGTCATATACAATATTGACGCACCAAGAGAATCAAGCCTTGCTTTTCCGGATCTTTCAAGAATGATAAGCGCCGCAAACAGCGCGATGATTACAAACGAAACCATATAAAACCTTCCCCTGCAATTTATTTTTTACCCCTGTCCCAGTCTTTCTCTGAGCAGTCCTGCGACCGCCTCAGCACATTCCTCCTCGGATATTATTTCGGTAGAAATATCATATCCCGCTTTTTTCAGTCCGTAGGCAAGCTCCGTTACCTGAGGTACGTCAAGTCCGAGATTTTTCAGCGTTTCGACCTGAGAGAAAACCTTTTTAGGAACGCTGTCCATAACTATCTCGCCGCCGTCTACAACGACTACCCTGTCCGCCTGCGCCGCTTCCTCCATATAGTGAGTTATAAGCACTATAGTGACTCCGTTTTCACGGTTAAGCATTTTTATTGTCTTCATGACCTCCGCCCTGCCCTTAGGGTCAAGCATTGCAGTCGGCTCGTCCAGCAGGATACAGTCGGGGCGCATAGCGATTATTCCTGCAATAGCTACCCTCTGCTTCTGTCCTCCCGACAGCTTATGGGGAGCGTGACTGCGGTATTCGTACATACCAACGGTTTTCAGCGCCTCGTCTACTCTCCTGCGTATCTCCGTAGGCTCGACTCCCATATTTTCAAGAGCAAAGGCTACGTCCTCCTCGACTATCGTAGCAACTATCTGATTGTCCGGATTCTGGAATACCATTCCTACACGCTGACGTATCGGAAGCAGGTTTTTCTCGACCTTTGTATTCATTCCGTCGGCGTAAACGTCGCCGCTTTCGGGAATATTTATAGCGTTAAAACACTTTGCGAGAGTTGATTTTCCAGATCCGTTATGCCCAAGGACAGCCACAAACTCGCCTTTTTTTATTTCAAGCTCTACTCCTTTAAGCACCTCGGTTTTTACGGGAGGCTCTTCCATTTCATTTATATATGAAAAATTCAGATGCTCCGCTTTTAAAAATGCGTTCATTTTGTTTCCTCTTTTCTCGGTTACGATTATTCACATCTTCAAATCAGTCTTAAGTTTTAAGAGTTTACAGCAGCTGTAAACCTGTGCCGTAAATTTATACCCTCAGAAACGGCTCATCTCACCGCTTTGAACCTCCGTACTGTTTTACAAGCCTTTCGACCTCTTCAAGCTTAGGAGGATACAGCGGTATCGGGAATTTTGTAACCGCCGTTCCCGCTGCTGCGCAGGCGAATCTTACAAGCTTATCATCGTCAAAGCCCTTGTAAAGTCCGTAGACCGTACCTGCCTTAAAGCTGTCACCTGCTCCCAGAGTTGAAACAACATCGACCTTCACCGAGCCGCAGGATTTAGGCAGCTGACCTTTTCTGCCGTACATTGCGCCCTTTTCGCCGAGGGTGAATATAACCAGTCCGTCGGTGTTTTCAGTATAGAGCCTGTAAAGCTCCTCATAGCTTTTATCGGGATAATGACCGTCAAGATACTGGTGAGAGACCGCATTTACGGCGCAGTGCTTATTCATATAGCTGTCGTGATCGCAGTCTATCGTTGCATACGGCTTATTGTGCTTTACGCAAAGCTGTGCGATCTCATCTCCGAAAAACGGGTCAGCGCCTACGCAAACGGCGTTTTTCACCGATCCCTCGCAGGGCGGCTCGTAAAACGGCTTTTTTCTGCCAAAATGCTTTTCCCATTCTCCGAAGCAGGTACGGGTGCTTTTGTCAATTATCACATAATCAATTATTCCGTCAAAGTCCTCATGAACAAGCTCGCTCGTATCACAATTCTTATCCTTAAAATAACCAATTATAATATCCCTGTTCAGATTTCCGATATGCGTTCCTCCAAGCCTCAAAGACACTCCCAGACTGCAGAGCACCGCCGCCGCAGTTCCCGTTTCTCCCCCGACGTGATGATATTTCTCCTTTATTTCAGCATAGCCGTCGGCTTCGGGATAATTGCCGCACAGCAGGTATGCGCAGGTCGACATTACCATGCCGTACATATAGATATGATCTGACATTTGATCACTCCTCTTTCTCTTCAAAAAAGCTTTTAAGCTCTTTACGCCGAAATTTCTTTTTTCAGCATACCCGATCGTGTTCTCCGAATACGCCTTTCCGAAAGTCAGGACTTTTGCTTTTTTCGAGCAGGTAAAGATTTAATATATCCATCACTGCTCATTTACCCACACCGCCGTTGAGCCGCAGGGAAGGGGCATTCCCGACTTTTCAACAGGCAGCCCTATCTCGTCGGCTGTTACCTTTCCTCCGAATCCAGGGGTAATGACTTCATTCAGAATATAAGCCATAACTGATGGAGAAAGCCCTGTTGTATAGCTGTTTAGCAGGAAGAAAAGCGGCTTGTCCGAAAGCACCTCGGAGCAGGTCTTTACCAGATCATAAATGCAGTCCTCAAGCTTCCAGACCTCTCCTCCCGGACCTCTGCCATAGCTCGGCGGATCCATTACAACCGCATCGTAGCGGTTTCCCCGGCGTATCTCACGCTGAACGAATTTAAGGCAGTCGTCAACCAGCCAGCGGATTGGCTTATCCGAAAGTCCGCTTGCCGCGGCGTTTTCCCTCGCCCACTGAACCATACCTTTTGAAGCGTCGACATGGGAAACCTGCGCTCCAGCATTGGCGCAGGCGAGAGTCGCTCCGCCTGTGTATGCGAACAGATTAAGCACCTTGATCTCACGTCCCGCACTTCTGATTTTATCAGCCATGAAGTCCCAGTTTACCGCCTGTTCAGGGAAAAGTCCCGTATGCTTGAAGCCTGTGGGACGGATAATAAATTTAAGATCCCCGTAGCTGATATTCCAGTTTTCGGGCAGTCTTTTGCGGTATTCCCACTCGCCGCCGCCCTTTGATGAACGGTGATAAACTGCGTCAGCTTTCTCCCACAAGTCAGTTTTGCGGGGCGTTTTCCATATTATCTGCGGATCGGGTCGCACCAGAGTTTTACCGCCCCAGCTTTCAAGCTTATCGCCGTCCGAAGTGTCGATTATCTTATAATCCTGCCAGTTATCTGCAATTCTCATATTTTCAATCCTCAATTAGATCCTCGATTATTATTTTACGATGCCCGAACAGAAACATTTCCGTCCAAATTCTTATTTCATCTATACCTGCCGTTTCCACGGTCTTTTCTTCTCCGTCCAGCCTCTGGCGTTCCAGTATTCGGTATCTGCCTTATTCCATGAACCGCCTTTGTTCATCATACGGGAGATCCCGAAGAAGAAACGTCCTTTCAAGCCTGCGGCAGGTCTGAATCCGGAGCTTTTTATCCTTGCGGCGATCCGGCTGACCTCCGACTCTATACGAGCCTTATTCTTTTCACTTACGCCGTCCCAGGAAGCCGCCCTGACTGCATTTCCGACAGAATAGACCTTCGGAACTCCCCAAAATATCAGGCTGTCTTTCATATCCTTATTGGTGGATCTTGAACCGCCTCCGGCACAGGTGGAAATTACTATCCCCTTTTTCGAGAACATTTTCTCTTCCGGACGGTGTATTATCCATCTCCAGCCGTAGTGGTCGAGAAATGCTTTCATTGAACCTGTGCAGTGATAGACATACACAGGAGAAGTAAGAATTATCACGTCGGCGTTATCCATTGCGTCGGTAATAGGCTTGAGCTTTGCGGCATGAGGACAAAGGCTTTCGCTTTTTACGATACAGTTTGTACAGCCGCAGCAAAATTCCCCGAAATCCCGCGGAAGAAAAAATTCATAAATATTCTTTTCCTCCGCAAGCTTCTGAGCCATAAGCCTGCCGATATGATATGTAGAGCCTTTATGGTTCTGACCGTGAATAAGAGCTATTTTCATTGCGCCGCCTCCTGAAATTATTGTACTTTGTTTTTCCGTGCATTTTTATTTTGTGCGATATACCCCTCTACTAATAGGCAAAAAAGGGGGGAAAGTTGCACGTAAATGTACAACTATGAACAAAAAAGTTTTTAATTAAAACAAAATTTGGATACCCTTACAAATCAGCGCCGCAGAATTTATGCAATATAACGGTAAAAACAAGCGGAGCAGCGGAATTTCAAAAAGTCTGTTTTATATTACATTTCCTCTATCAGCCTGGCAATATTATTGGCATATTCAGTAATAATTCCCGTACGCTTACCCTCAAGCATAACTCTGACCAGCGGTTCTGTTCCGGATTCACGGACTAAGATCCTTCCGTCGCCGCCCAGCTTTTCCCTGTACGTTTCAATAGCGTTCCGAACCGCCTCGTTTTTCTCCCACATACCCTTTTTATCGGCGGTTATCTTTACGTTTACAAGCACCTGCGGATAGCATTCCATACAGGAAGCTACCTCGCTCGCCTTTTTCTTTGTTTTCTTCAAAACCTCGAGAAGCTTTACTCCTGTTAGCTCGCCGTCGCCGGTATTCGCTTCGTCAAGGAAAATAATATGCCCAGACTGCTCGCCGCCGAGATTATAACCGAATTTCTGCATTCTTTCAAGAACATACCTGTCGCCTACGGCTGTTGTTGTTGCGCTGATACCCTCGTTTTCCGCAAATTTGAAAAAACCAAGATTGCTCATAACCGTAACCACGCAGGTGTTTGACTTTAATTTCCCCTGAACTTTCATGAATTTTGAGAATATCGCCAGAAGCTTATCGCCGTCAATAAGCTGACCGTTTTCGTCCACTGCAAGACACCTGTCAGCGTCGCCGTCGAAGGCAAGACCCAGATCGCACTTTTTCTCAACGACTGTTTTCTGCAAATCTTCAATATGCGTTGAACCGCAGTTTTCATTTATATTTGTTCCGTCAGGCTCGTTGTGAATGAACACGCAGCTTGCGCCAAGGCCCTCGAAAAGCTTTGGAGCGACCCTTGACGCTGAACCGTTTGCACAGTCGATCGCGACCTTAATGCCCTTGAAATCGCAGTCCACGGTTTTCATAACATACCTTATATAATCCCACTCGGCGTTTGCTTCATAGAAGACCCTGCCGATCTCACAGCCGTCTTTAAGCTCCATTTTTTCAGGCTCATCCAAGATCAGTGACTCTATTTCCTCCTCGATCTTATCTGAAAGCTTAAAGCCCGTTCCGGAAAACAGCTTGATTCCGTTGAACTCAACGCTGTTATGCGAAGCGGAGATCATAACGCCTGCGTCGGCTTCGTATTTCTGAACCAGCATAGCAACCGCAGGAGTAGGAACTACCCCGAGAATATGAGCATTTGCACCTACCGAGCAGATACCTGCTATAAGCGCCGCTTCAAGTACGTCGCCTGAAATTCTTGTGTCCTTTCCGATTATTATTTTAGGCGTATGTTTGGTTTCCTTGGCAAGCACCAGAGCCGCCGCTCTTCCTATGTTCATAGCGGTTTCACAGGTAAGCCCGGTAATTGCAACTCCCCTTGCTCCGTCTGTTCCGAATAGTCTTCCCATTATAAATTACTCCTTTTAATGATTTTCAGTTTTTATAAACAGCCCTTTTAAGGCGGCAGCAAACTATCTTTTCAGCAGCATTTCAAGCTCGGTTATTTCTCCTCCTGCGACCTGCTGAGTTATTTCGTGTCCGGTAGGTTTAAAGCCCATATGATGGTAAAAGCCTATTGCGTTTTCATTTCCTTTCAGCACAAAAAGCACAGCTTCCCTTTTTTCAATTTTATTCAGACAGCTTTTCAAAAGTGCTTTTCCTATTCCGATTTTCTGATATTTTTTAAGAACGTACAATGCTGTGATCTCTCCGGCATTTCTGACAGAGCAAAATTCCCTGCATTCCTGAAGAAAAGCGGCAAAACCGCCGACCTGTCCGTTCACAACGGCTGCAAGTTTATTCTCATTTACGCAGGCGAACTTTCTGCTTTTTTCAAAAGTATGAGAAGCAAGAAATTCGTCCGGCATAAATCCTCTGTAGGTTTCCTGCCACGCTTTATAATGCACATATGCGGCTCCCTCTGCGGTTTTATCCGTCTGCCGCTGTATTTCAAAGTGCATAGATCTTCACCTCAGCTCATAGAAATGAATACAATTTGACATTTTATTATACCATATATATGAGAGCAAGTCAAACACAAATTATCCTTTGAGTACGGTTTTTATTTTCCCTGCCGTATCGGAAAACAAAGCGTAAAATACTCCGCCGGATATATCTGAAAATCAATTGCGATTTCACCCAGAGCTTATCAGTTCGGCAAAACAGAAGCAAAGATTTGATCAGCAAAATTGATTTACGAACTGCTCTTACCTGATCTGTTGACATTAAACCCCGGCTGTGATATAATTGTTTTAAATGTAAATTTAATTATATCGGAGGAAAATTACTATGTCAGTAATTAAGCTGAAACCCGCTTTTAAAGATTACATCTGGGGCGGAACAAGACTGCGCGACGATTTCGGAAAGGACTGCGATTTTGAAAAGGTTGCCGAAAGCTGGGAGCTTTCATGTCATAAGGACGGAAATTCAATCGTAGCTAACGGCGGATATGCCGGTATGACGCTTACGGAATATATTGAAAAAGCCGGCAGGTCAGTTTTAGGAACCGACTGTGAGAAATTTGACAGCTTTCCTATTCTCATCAAGCTTATCGACGCTAAGGATAACCTTTCGGTCCAGGTACATCCGAATAACGAATACGCTCAGAGAGTTGAGGGAGAATACGGTAAAACCGAGATGTGGTATGTTGTCGACTGCGACGAGGGCGCTGAACTGCTCTACGGCTTTAAGCACGAGATCACAAAGGAAGAGTTTGCAAACCGTATTGCAGACAATACCCTGCTTGAAGTAACAAACGCCGTTCCTGTAAAAAAAGGCGATGTATTCTTTATTGAGGCAGGAACGCTTCACGCTATAGGAAAGGATATCCTCATTGCGGAAATTCAGCAGAATTCAAATACTACATATAGGATCTACGACTACGGCAGAGTCGGCAATGATGGCAAGCCGAGAGAGCTGCACGTTGAAAAGGCTAAGGACGTAACCGTTCTCGGACCTGCAAAGCAGTATCCAGAAACGCCTGCTGAAGAAAAGGACGGCTATAAGATCAAGCTGCTTTCGTCTTGTGAATATTTTACTGCATACAGAGTTGACGTTGAAAGCAAGGCTGTGCTTGAAGCTGATGAAAAATCTTTCAACAGTATTCTGGTGCTGGAGGGAGAGCCTGAAATAATTGCCGACGATATTGTCAAAGCGAAAAAGGGCGACAGCATTTTTATATCGGCGGGCACAGGAAAATACACAGTTGAGGGCAAGTGCCGATTCGTGCTTACCAAAGTATGACCGACGGAGCATATGCCTGAATCAGATAAATAGGCGCTGCGGCTTTTAACGAGCCGCACACTGAAATATTAATAAACAAGCAAAAGGGAGAATGAAATATGAAATATTACATAGGTATAGACCTGGGCGGTACAAATATAAAAGCGGGAGTTGTCGACGAACAGTTCAATATCGTATCTAAGGCTTCCTGCAAAACCAATCTTCCCAGACCCGCTGAAGAGATCTGCAGGGATATGGCTGAAATAGCCCTGAGAGCGGTAGAACTTGCCGGCCTTACCCTAAACGAAATAGAAAGCGTAGGAATAGGCACTCCGGGGATCGCAAACTCTGCAACGGGAATAATCGAGTATTCAAACAATCTGGGCTTCGATAACTTTCCTGTAGTAAAGCTTATGAAAACTCATATTCCGAAGCCCTGCTACGTTGAAAACGACGCTAATGCCGCAGCTTACGGAGAATTCGTTGCCGGAGCGGCAAAGGGCGCAAATGACGCAGTATGCATTACTCTCGGAACAGGAGTAGGCGGAGGAATAATCATCAACGGGAAGATATACTCCGGCTTCAACTTCGCGGGAGCTGAAATAGGACATACGGTAATCGATCCTGACGGCCCGTTATGCACCTGCGGACGAAAGGGCTGCTTCGAGGTGTTTTCCTCAGCTACAGGACTTGTACGAATGACAAAAGAAGCTATGGAATACAACCGAGGATCTCTTCTCTGGAAGGCTTCTGAAAACGAAGGAAAGGTTTCTGCAAGAACCGCCTTCAATGCTATGAGAATGGGCGATACTGCGGCCAAGGCTGTCGTTGACAAATATATAAAATACCTTGCCTGCGGAATAACCAACACTATCAATATATTCCAGCCTGATATTCTCTGTATCGGAGGAGGAGTGTGCAACGAGGGAGATCCGCTGCTGCTTCCTTTGAAGGAACTGGTCGCAAAAGAGGTATACACAAGAAATTCACCGAAAAACACCGAGATAGTTATAGCTCAGCTCGGGAACGACGCAGGGATCATAGGAGCGGCTTTCCTGGGACTTTCGCATTGATATGGATATTATTAATGTGAAATTATCACGGCGATGCATACTGAGCTTGCCGAATATGATCTGTTTTAAACCGAAAGGTTTTGAAGTATGAAAAAGCGTCCGATCATATCGGGAATATTCATTTTTGCAATTTTACTGCTGCCGCTGTGCGCATACGTCGAGCATATGCTTGACAGCAGCAAACAAACCGCAGCAACGACCGGAATTATGACTGTATTCGGAATCGCTTTTCTGATACGGCAGCTCTATCTTCTGCAAAAAGACAGAGCAAAAATAAACAAGATCAAGGTATATGCAAAGATGATATCGGCGCTTTGTGCAGCAGGAATATTCTACATGATATATGCTTATAGATTTTCCTGCGAGCCGCCAGATTGGACGCTGATTCCATTTGTGATAGTTTTATCGGCAGTATTGCTTCCAAATATTTTCAGCGGATATTTGGATAAAAAGCTCAGAAAAATATTTTCAAAAAATAAGGAGTAAAAATTATGGGATTTTTAGACAAGCTAACAAAGGTAATTAAAACAGTTGACGAAATACTTGACTCAACTCCGAAAAACAGCGGAGCGGCTGATCCTTCGCCCGTTCAGGATAAAAGCAGGGATACAGCAGTCCAAGAGAAAAACAGCGCTTCTTCGATAATGTCCAAGGCAGCTAAAACTCCTGCCCGTATCCTTGAAAGCGGTACGACAGCGGCAAAGCCGTCCAGACAGGTAAATGAAACGTTTTACGACGGCGAAGACGCAGAGGTCGAGGTCGAATATTCTTTTAAACTCAGCGGGGATTTCCTTCCTCTTGAAAGCGGAGCAGCAGACGATGTAGATTATATTGCAGAATACCTGCCTTACAGCAATGAGGAATACGGAGATAAGGAATATTCTTCGGACATTCCATACTTTTGTATTACATGTGCAGCCGAATATAAAATATCTAATATGATAGCCGAATGCAAGAACGGCGGAACTCCCGAAGATGCCCTTATGTTCCTAAGAGTCAGCGATCTTGGCGAAAAATTTTATTTTAAGGCTAAAATACAGTTAGGTGAAAATATAATTTATTTCTATGCGCTTGACAAGGGTATAAACTGGGACAACAATTATATCGGAGTATGGTATAATCCCGACGTTTTAGGAACTCCGCTTGAAAAAAAGCTTATGGCGGCGGTTGACGAAGCGGCGGCAACATATAAGGAAACAGTCTTATAAATCAAATTATAATAAAAAGAGGTAATTAATATGTCAGAATGCAAGGATTGTAATTTTTTCTGCGGCGGAGCGGACAAGGCTCCGCAGAGGTCGCTTTTCAACGCACTGGGAATGACTAAGGAGGAAATGGAAAGACCGCTGGTAGGTATAGTTTCCTCGTATAACGAAATAGTTCCGGGGCATATGAATATCGACAAAATAGTTGAAGCCGTAAAAATGGGCGTTGCAATGGCGGGCGGAACTCCCGTAGTTTTCCCTGCTATCGCCGTATGCGACGGTATCGCTATGGGACATCAGGGAATGAAATACTCCCTTGTTACACGCGACCTTATCGCCGATTCCACCGAATGCATGGCGCTTGCTCATCACTTTGATGCGCTGGTTATGGTTCCTAACTGCGACAAAAACGTTCCCGGACTGCTGATGGCGGCGGCGAGAGTAAATGTTCCGACTATATTCGTATCAGGCGGACCTATGCTTGCCGGACGTGTCAAAGGCTCAAAGACTTCGCTTTCAAGTATGTTTGAAGCGGTAGGAGCGTACAATGCAGGTAAATATTCTATCGAGGACGTTGAAGAATACGAAAACAAGGCCTGCCCTACCTGCGGAAGCTGCTCGGGTATGTATACCGCAAATTCAATGAACTGCCTTACCGAGGTTCTTGGAATGGGGCTTAGAGGAAACGGAACTATTCCGGCAGTATATTCCGAAAGACTTAAGCTTGCAAAACACGCAGGAATGCAGGTAATGGAGCTTTACAGAAAGAATATCAGACCGAGGGATATAATGACCAAGGAAGCGTTTATCAACGCAATTACTGCTGATATGGCGCTCGGCTGTTCTACCAACTCTATGCTTCATCTGCCGGCGATCGCCCATGAATGCGGAATAGAGCTTGATCTTGACTTTGTTAACGAGATCTCAAAAAGAACGCCTAATATCTGTCATCTTGCTCCTGCCGGACATACATATATGGAGGATCTTAACGAAGCGGGCGGCGTTTACGCTGTTCTCGGCGAGCTTAACAAGAAATCACTTATCAATACGGACTGCATGACCTGCACGGGAAAAACCGTAGGAGAAAATATCAAGGGTGCTGTAAACAAGGATTCGGATATTATCAGACCGATAGATAAGCCTTACTCAGAAACCGGCGGTATAGCAGTTCTTAAAGGAAACCTCGCTCCCGATACCTGCGTTGTAAAGCGTTCGGCTGTTGCACCTGAAATGCTTGTTCACGAAGGCCCTGCAAGAGTATTTGACTGCGAGGAGGACGCTATTGAAGCTATCAGAGGCGGAAAGATCGTTGACGGCGACGTTGTCGTAATACGCTATGAAGGCCCTAAGGGAGGCCCCGGAATGAGAGAAATGCTTAATCCGACCTCGGCTATAGCGGGAATGGGTCTCGGCTCTACAGTAGCGCTTATTACCGACGGACGTTTCAGCGGCGCTACAAGAGGTGCGGCTATCGGACACGTTTCCCCTGAAGCGGCGGTAGGCGGTCCTATTGCGTTGGTTGAGGAGGGAGATATTATATCAATAGATATTCCTGCAAATACAATTAACGTAAAGCTTTCTGACGAAGAACTGGCTGCAAGAAGAGCACAGTGGAAGCCGAGAGAGCCTAAGATCACTACAGGCTACTTAGCAAGATACGCTTCACTGGTAACCTCCGGAAACAGAGGAGCGGTTCTTGAGATAAATAAATAATAATCCTTAAAACCGGCATTGTAATTTTATCTCCGGAAATTTGAAAGGACGGAATTTTTATGGTAAAGAAGATCGTACAGTTCCTTTTGCTCCTGATTTTTATAGCATTTGTCATATGCGCCGTTATCGTAGGCAGCTATATGCTTAATCACCCCGCTACCGACGGCGATACCAGAACGCTTATTTCAGGCGCATGGTATGATGACGACAAAAACGTAGCCATGACTTTCGACGAAAACAGTAAGTTCAAGATACTGCATATCGACGATGAAAGCGTTATCGCAGAGGGCTATTTCAAGGTAGATGAGGACGCAAGGAAAATAAAGCTTTTTATTCTGCCTGGAAACCATTCGCCTGAATTTGACAAGGCGATGGATTTTAAGTTCTTCGCTCAGATCTCCTATACTGACCTTAACGACCCGTCAGCTGACAAGGAGGCCTCGGAGCAGGAAAAGAGCAAGCCTTGTACGGCAACATTTCTTATAAACGGCTCAAACAAAATATACGACTGTGAAATGCCGGAAAAGACCCTTGATCTTTATTCAAAGGGCAAAAAATTCGAGGAAAAGAAATAATGAAGCTTTTAATTAAAAACGTATGGGCGGCAGACCCTCAGGCAGAGCTTAACAGTATAACGGATATTCTCGCCGAGGACGGAGTTATTAAGGAGATCGGAAAAATATCCTGTGAAGCGGACAGAATAATCGACGGACATTCAAAGCTGGCAGCTATTCCCGGACTATTCGATATGCACGTTCACTTCCGTGATCCGGGGCTTACCTATAAGGAGGATATTATAACCGGTGCAGACGCCGCAAAAGCGGGAGGAGTAACCGGCGTGCTGCTTATGCCCAATACAAAGCCTGCCTGCGACAATCCCGAAACTGCTGAATATATTCTGACAAAAGGCAGTCAGACGGGAATCAATATTTACACCTCGGCTTGTATTACAAAGGGTATGCAGAGCGGCGAGCTGTGCGATTACGAAGCCTTGAAACAGGCCGGAGTAATTGCCGTTACCGACGATGGACGGCCCGTTGAAAATGCGGAGCTTATGAGAAAGGCGCTGGAGCTTTCAAATGAAAACGGGCTGACCGTGCTTTCGCACTGTGAAGATCTGAAAATAATAAACGGCGGAATAATAAACAAGGGCGAAGTGTCCAAAAAATTGGGCGTCAAAGGAATGGACAGAGCGTCTGAGGACTATATTACCGCAAGGGAAATTGCGCTTGCGGCTTCCTGCGGGGCGCATATCCATATCTGCCACGTTTCGACATACGGTTCGGTAAATATTATACGGGCGGCAAAGCGTGACGGAGTAAATGTAACCTGTGAAACCGCACCGCATTACTTTACCTATACTGACGAAAAGCTGCTGAGCCGCGACGCAGACTACAGAATGTCACCGCCGCTGAGAACCGAAAAGGACAGGCAGGCTATAGAGGAAGCATTGCTTGACGGAACTATAGACTGTATTATTACAGATCATGCTCCCCATTCGGCAGAGGAAAAGGCGGATTTTGAAAAAGCGCCAAACGGAGTTGTGGGACTTGAGACCTCTCTTGCCGTAACGCTTACAGAACTTTATCATACCGGGAAGTGCGGACTGGACAGAATATCCGAGCTTATGTCGGTCAATCCCAGAAAGATCCTAAAGCTCAGACCTGTAAAGATAGCTGTCGGAGAGCCATGCGAGCTTTGCATTTTCGACCCTGAGTTTGAATGGACGGTAGAGCCGGAAAAGCTTCATTCAAAATCAAAGAATACAGTATTCAAGGGAGAAAAGCTCAAAGGAAAAGTATTCTTTACAGTCTGCGGCGGCAAAGTCGTTTACGAGCTGTAACAGTGTTATCATGATATAATCAATTGATGATAGGCTTAATTTGAAAGGAAGATGAAAATGTCATTTGACAGACTTATTGAAAATATTGTAAAGACTCAGAACCCGTCGGTAGTGGGACTTGACCCGAAGCTTGAGTATATTCCGTCATTTATTACAGACAAAAAGGTTAAAAAGTACGGAAAGACCCTTAAAGCAGCGGCAAAAGCTATACTTGAGTTCAACAAGAGCATTATTGACGAGATACACGACATCTGCCCTGCAATAAAGCCTCAGGCGGCCTATTATGAAATGTACGGCTACGAGGGAGTCAAGACCTTATATAAAACTATCCAGTACGCTCAGGAAAACGGTATGTTCGTTATGACAGACGGAAAGCGCAACGATATAGGCGCAACTATGGACGCTTATGCGACGGCTCATCTTGGCTTTACAGAAGTATGCGGAGAAGAAATTCCTGCTTTCGGAGCTGACGCTCTTACTGTAAACGGATACCTGGGAACTGACGGGATCTCACCTCTGCTTGAAAAATGCAGATCCTATGATAAGGGAATTTTCGTTTTGGTGAAGACCTCGAACAAGTCGTCGGGTGAATTGCAGGATCTGATGATCGGAAATAAAACAGTTTACGCCACAATGGGCGATATGTGCGAAAAATGGGGCGTTGAGGTCATGGGTAAGTACGGCTACAGCGGCGTTGGAGCAGTTGTCGGCGCAACCTATCCCGAACAGCTTGCTGAAATGAGAGCGGCGCTTCCTCACACCTTTTTCCTTGTTCCCGGCTACGGCGCTCAGGGCGGCGGCGCTCAGGGCGTTGCAAAGGGCTTTGACGCTAACGGCTTAGGCGCTATCGTTAATTCTTCCCGTGCGGTAATGTGCGCATACAAAAAGGAGGAGTGCGACGAGCATGACTTTGCAAAGGCAGCAAGACGTGAGGTTATCAGAATGAAAGAGGATATTATTTCTTATCTGCCTAAAATAGCGCTTCCGGAATAAAATTTACGCAGGCGAGGAATGCTCAGCCTGCGTTTTGGTTTGATAAAATCTCTGATAGGGCATATTGTTTTATTTACAAATAGAATACGGAACAAATTATGAAAAATAAGATTTCATTAATACTGAATTTCATGCTCTCAAGCCTAATTGCATTTTCATTACCTGTTGCCTCCGGAATTATTTTTATGAATATAACCGGTCATTCCAAAGGTTACGGCTACGATTTACGTGATGAAAAAGACATATCAGTTTTGTTTGGCTGCTTTGAGCTTATAATATTACTTACGGTAGCCACTTCTTCTAACGTCTATTTGTTCAAGAGAATCAGCAAAAAAGGAAAGCTGATTACATCACTCACGGTATTGTTTTTTGCAGCACTGTTCGCTTTATGTATATATCTTATCGGAGGTTGGAATGAATTCTGAAAAGCCTTTAATAACACAACATCAGACATAAAAGTAAATCATATATGGAAGGAATGATATAATGTACAGACAAGGCAAATATCCGATTGTTGAAAAAGCTGCCATTGCAAAAGGAGTTTTCGACCTGACGGTTAAATGTCCTGAAATTGCGGCTGACGCTGAGGCAGGTCAGTTTGCACAGATCACTGCCGAGGGATTTTTCCTGCGCAGACCTATTTCTATCTGCGATATTGATAAGATAAACGGAACTATCCGCTTTGTTTTTGAAGTAAGAGGCCACGGAACTGAGAAAATTTCCGAGCTAAACAAGGGAGATCTGATTGATATTATCGCTCCTTTAGGCAAGGGCTTTAAGGTTATCGAGGGCGGTACAGCTGTCTGCATAGGCGGAGGGATCGGCACTCCTCCTATGGTGGGAATTGCTAAGGCTTACGGCGAAAACGCCACCGTTATCAGCGGCTTCAGAACCTCCTCAATTGCAATTTTGCAGGACGATTTCAAGGCGCTCGGAGCTGAAACTATTCTCTGCACAGACGACGGCTCGGCAGGTATTCACGGCTTTGTTACCGAGGCTCTAAAGACCTGTCTTGAATCTAAAAAGCCGAATATTATTTATGCCTGCGGTCCTATGCCGATGCTTAAAGGTATCGTTGACATAGCTGAAAAATACGGCATTGAAACGCAGGTTTCGCTTGAACAGCGAATGGCTTGCGGCGTGGGTGCGTGTCTTGGCTGCGTATGCAGAACCGTAAAAAACGGCAAAGAAATTTACTCGCACGTCTGCAAGGACGGTCCGGTTTTTGACAGCAAGGAGGTAGATCTCAATGGCTGATCTGAGAGTCAACGTTGCAGGCGTAGAGTTTAAAAACCCTGTAATCCCTGCAAGCGGAGCGTTCGGCTACGGACGTGAATATGAAAAATTTTATCCCCTTTCAAGGCTTGGCGGTATCTCGGTAAAAGGTACGACTCTTCATGAACGTCAGGGAAATCCGGGACCGAGAATTGCCGAAACTCCCTCGGGAATGCTCAATTCCGTAGGACTTCAAAACGGCGGCGTGGAAAAATTTCTTAAATATGAGCTTCCTAATCTTGTCACAAAGGAAACAAGGATCGTTGCAAATATTGCAGGCTCAACCGTGGAGGAATGCGCCGAGCTGGCGGCAATGCTCAACGGCACGGCTGTCGATATGATCGAGCTTAACATTTCCTGCCCTAACGTAAAGCAGGGCGGCGCAGCCTTTGGAACCGACTGCACCGTTGCAGGTCAGGTAACAAAGGCGGTAAGGGACGCTTCAGAAAAGCCTCTTATGGTCAAGCTTTCGCCAAATGTAACAAGTATTGTAGACATTGCAAAATCTGTTGAGGCTAACGGAGCGGACGCTGTTTCGCTTATAAACACTCTGCTGGGCATGAGAATCGACATCAAAACCCGCAGACCTATTCTTAAAAACAATGTCGGCGGACTGTCTGGACCTGCGGTATTCCCCGTTGCGGTAAGAATGGTATGGCAGGTTGCAAATGCCGTAAGCATTCCCGTTGTCGGAATGGGCGGAATTGCCGGCTATGAGGATGCTGTTGAAATGATGATGGCGGGAGCAAGCGCTGTCCAGGTAGGTGCGGCGATTTTCTCAAACCCGTACGCACCGATTGAAATAATCGACGGAATGAACAAATGGTGCAATGATAACGGAGTAAAAAGCATCACCGAGATCGTTGGAACGGTCAGACCTTGGTAGCAGCGGCATATTTACGGAGCATTTCTGCTTAAAATTCGCCGAAACCTTAATAAATATATAAAAACACCGGGCAGATTTGAACTGTCCGGTGTTTTTGTATATAATTTTTCTATGATGCTTCAAACTGAGAGTTATAAAGCTCGGCATAGAAACCGTTTTGCTCGATAAGCTGCTGATGATTTCCCTGCTCTATTATATCTCCGTCCTTCATTACGAGAATAAGGTCTGCGTCGCGTATAGTAGAAAGCCTGTGAGCTATTATAAAGCTGGTCCTGCCCTCCATCAGATTATCCATAGCCTTCTGTATCCTTATTTCGGTCCTTGTATCTACAGATGAGGTCGCTTCATCAAGGATCAGTATCTTATTATCGGCTAGAATAGCTCTGGCAATAGTAAGCAGCTGCTTCTGACCCTGAGAAACGTTGGAGGCTTCTTCATTAAGCTCCATATTATAGCCGCCGGGAAGCGTCTGAATAAAGTGATGAACGTGCGCCGCTTTCGCTGCCGCAATAACCTCCTCGTCGGTTGCGTCAAGTCTGCCGTAGCGGATATTCTCCATAATAGTACCCTTAAACAGCCATGTATCCTGAAGCACCATTCCGAAAGCTTCTCTCAGCTCGCTTCTGTCAAAATCCCTGATATCGTAGCCGTCGACCTTGATCTTTCCTCCGTTAAGATCGTAAAATCTCATAAGCAGCTTTACCATTGTGGTTTTTCCTGCTCCGGTAGGTCCTACTATAGCTATCTTCTGACCCTGCTTTACATCTGCGGAGAAATCGTTGATTATTATCTTTTCGGGGTCATATCCGAATCTTACATTCTCAAATTCTACATCGCCCTTTACGTCGTCTATAGAAACGGGAGCGTGATTTTCGGCCTTCTGCCGCTCCTCCGGCTCTTCCAAGAACTCAAATATCCTTTCAGCAGCAGCCGCTGTAGTCTGCAGCATACTTGAAACCTGCGCCATCTGCTGGATAGGCTGTGTAAACTGTCTTACATACTGGATAAACGCCTGAATATCTCCGACGCCAATAGAACCTTTCATTACCAGAAAGGCGCCGTATACCGCTACTCCGACATAGCCGAGATTGCCTACGAACTGCATTATAGGCATCATGATACCGGAAATAAACTGAGATTTCCATGCGGAGTTATACAAAATATGGTTTGCCTTGTCAAACTCCTCAGCGGCGGCTTCCTCACGGTTGAACGCCTTGATTACCGTATGACCGCCGTATACCTCTTCTACCTGACCGTTTACATGACCAAGGTATTCCTGCTGCTGCTGAAAGTATTTCTGGGATTTCTTAACTACTATTCCGACAAGTACGGCGGAAACCGGCAAGATAACCAGTGCGATTACCGTCATAGCCGGACTTATAGACAGCATCATTATAAGGATCCCTATAATGAGCGTTATTGATGTGATAAGCTGAGTAATAGACTGATTAAGGCTCTGAGAAAGCATATCCACGTCGTTTGTTACTCTTGAAAGCACTTCTCCGTGAGTTTTCGTATCAAAGTAGTTCATCGGCAGACGGCTCATCTTCTCGCTTATATCCTTTCTCATTTTATAGGATATTTTCTGAGAAACCCCCGTCATTATCCAACCCTGAATAAACTGAAGCACAGCTGACAGGCAGTAAAGTCCAAGGAGGATAAGCAGTATCCTTGCGATCTTATCAAAATTTATACCGCCGATACCCTCTATCTTAGCGACAAGTCCGTCGAAAAGCTCATTTGTTGCGCGTCCGAGGATTTTTGGACCGAGAATATTAAATACCGTTCCGCCTATTGCAAATATTATTACGGCCAATATCCTGAATTTAAACTGCGCCATATATTTTATAAGCTTAGAGGACGAGCCTTTAAAATCCTTAGGCTTTTCCCCCGCCATCATAGGACCGTGACCCATAGGGCCTCGCCTCCTCGGCGGCTGTCTTTTCATTTCAGACATTTAATACTCCTCCTTTTCCGTATATCCCGCGGCCTCAAGCTGCTCGCTGTATTCCTTTTCGGAAAGCTGCGACTTTACTATCTGCCTGTATACCTCGCAGCTGCACAGAAGCTGTGTATGAGTTCCGATCCCTGCGATCCTTCCTTCATCAAGCACGATTATCTTATCTGCATTCAGGATAGTTACTATTCTCTGTGCTACGATTATTACCGTTTTGTCCTTAACCCTTTCTGACAGCGCTTTTCTGAGCTTTACGTCGGTCTTATAGTCAAGAGCCGAGAAGGAATCGTCAAAGATATATATATTGGGATCCTTTGCAATCGCTCTGGCAATAGAAAGACGCTGCTTCTGTCCTCCAGATACGTTTGAACCGCCCTGAGCGATATGGGAGCTGTATTTATCGGGCATTGCAGCTATAAAGTCCGAAGCCTGAGCTATCTCAGAAGCCATAATTATTCGGCTTTCAGGAGCGTCCTGACATCCGAAACGCAGGTTGCTGTCTATATCGCCTGAGAAAAGCACTCCCTTCTGCGGAACAAAGCCTATGCTTTCTCTGAGATTATGCTGGGTATAGGATCTTATATCCTTACCGTCGATAAGCAGCTCGCCGCCGGTAATATCATAAAACCTGGGTATAAGATTGATGAGAGTAGATTTTCCGCTTCCCGTACTTCCTATAATCGCTGTGGTCTCTCCCGGTTTTGCTGTGAAATCTATATCATAAAGAACGTCCTCGTCGGCTCCCGGATATCTGAAATTAACGTGCCTGAATTCAACCAGTCCATTTTCCACTCTGTCCTGAGTCGCAGTTTCTATGTCCTTGACGGACGGCTCGGTAGTAAGTATCTCATCGATTCTCTCAGCTGATACCGCCGCACGGGGAAGCATTACCGAAATCATTGTGATCATAAGGAATGCCATAACTATCTGCATTGTATAGGTTATAAAAGCAGTCATTCCTCCTACCTGAAGATTTCCTAAGTCTATCTGCTTTGAGGCTACCCAGATAATCAGTACCGAAACGCCGTTCATAATAAACATCATAGCCGGCATCATAAACGTCATTACCCTATTCGTAAACAGCATTGTTTTAGTCAGATCCTTGTTTGCTCCGTCAAAACGCTGCTCCTCATATTTTTCCCTTGAAAAGGCTCTTATTACAGGCAATCCCGTAAGGATCTCTCTCATTACAAGGTTAAGATTGTCAACCTTTTTCTGCATGATCTTAAATTTAGGCATTGCGACCTTCATTAGGATCCCTACCAGAACCAGTATTACTGCGACCGCAAGACCGATTATCCAGGTCATATGGGCATTTGTGTTGAGTACCTTGATAATTCCTCCTATTCCTATAATAGGAGCGTACGCTATCATTCTTATCAGCATTACCGCAACCATCTGAATCTGCTGAATATCATTTGTCGAACGGGTAATGAGACTTGCTGTAGAAAACTTATCCATTTCAGCGCTTGAAAATTTGACTACCTTTTTAAATACGCCTATTCTCAGATCAAGACCTACCCCTGCACCGATCTTAGCCGCAATATAGCACACAGCCATTGATACAAGCATTATTATAAGCGCCATTGCAAGCATTTTTCCGCCTGTTACAAATAAATAATCCTTTTCAAGCTGATCAAGATCAACTCCGAGAGAGGTATACTCGCCGATAACAAACGCCTTTCCCGTCTGCTCAACGATCATATCCGACAGGTCGGCATACTTTTCCTCTATTGAGCTTCTGAAATCTGCCGCGCTTACTTTGCCTGATGCTATAAAGGTCAGCATATTGACCTTCTGTCCCTCTTTGACCTCTATTCCCATAGACTGAGCAATCTGATCCAGTGACGCACCCTGCGAATCTCCCTGAGTAAGCATTGCTGCAACAGCTTCGTCAGGCATCTGCATTGCACCCGACAGCGACATCATAGGCATACCGAACGCCTTATCAAGAGATTCTAAAGACTCATTGTCAAGATCAGACTTCAGAACGTAAAGTTCAGCTTCTGAAGCGCCGCTTTTATACGGCAGATCGCTTTCGCTTATACCTTTTTCAAGGCTGTAGCTGCCGTTTACAAGTTCCTTTTCTTCATCGGTCATAAACATCTGAAGAGTCTGCATTGACCCCCGGCTTATCGCCTTGGGCGCAAGGCTTTCTACACCCTGCTGCATTATTCCGGTATCTACCAGTTCAGAGGTATAAGAGGGAAGCGAAAGGTCGCAGTATGCCTGAACAACAAGCAGACACAGTGCGGTCACTATCCACAGCCAATACTTCTTCAAGTATTTAAGTATTTTGCCCATGTTTCTGTTCTCCTTCGTTAAGATTATTATTTTTATATTCCTGCAGCCGCCTGAGGATTATACTGCAAAGTCGTTCGTTAAGGTCAAAAAATGTACTGAGGTTCTCCTCCCCCATTTCTTCAAATACCTTAAACATAAACCTTTTGGTATTTTCCTTATTTGCTTCAAACAGCTCGAAGCCTTTTGGGGTAAAGCAGACCCTTACACCCCGCCGATCAGATTTATCTATAATCCTTTCGACCAAGCCCCTGTTTTCAAGACTTCCCACAGTTTTTGAGATCATTGCCGGCGAGACCCTAAGCTCCTTTGTCAGACTGTTCATTGATACGCTTCTGCCGACCGGATCCTTGCCGCAGTCGCCGAGAATATGCGACATCACCATAAGCGTTGCAAACTCGCTTTGATTAAAATCATTATTCAGAAGTATACTGAAGCTTACGGATTTCATTTTGTGATGAAGCTCCATAAACCTGCGCGCTACGGAGTCGTCCACATCCAAAACCTCCCTTTCACAACCTTTTCACAAGACTTTCACATTGTTAACTTGGTTTATATTTAACCTAGTTAACTATTTATACAGTATAGCATTTTTCAGCCGTACAGTCAACTGCAAACATTCACAAATAATATAAACAATAATCAAAGATTTTGCTTTAATATAACCATAAACGGTAGTAAAATATGAACATATTAAATTACAGCTTGCAAAGGAGAACTGCTATGAAAACAGATAAACTTCCCGTCTGGCTCAATAATGCCGTATTCTATGAAATATATCCTCAGTCGTTCAAGGACTCTAACGGCGACGGAATAGGAGATCTGAAGGGGATCATCCAAAAGCTTGACTATATCAAAACGCTTGGCTTTAATGCAGTGTGGCTTAATCCCTGCTTTGATTCGCCGTTTACAGATGCCGGCTATGATGTACGCGACTATAAAAAAATCGCTCCGAGGTATGGCACTAACGAAGATATGAAACAGCTGATAGACGAAGTGCATAAAAGAGATATGCATATTATTCTTGACCTTGTTCCCGGGCATACCTCAGCTGAGCATGAATGGTTCAGGCAGTCAATGAAGCCCGAACGGAACGAATTTACCGACAGATATATCTGGACAAACTCGATCTGGGAAAGCACCGAAGGGATACCCTGTATCAGAGGTATCTCAGACCGCGACGGTTCGGCAGGCGTAAACTTTTTTTCAACTCAGCCTGCGCTAAACTACGGCTATGCCGACCGAACCAGAGATTATATGCAGGCTCCCAATGACAAAGCACCGATGGCAGCAAGAGCGGCGATAAAGGACGTCATGTCCTTCTGGCTGGATATGGGCTGCGACGGGTTCAGAGTAGATATGGCAGGAAGCCTTGTAAAGAACGATCCTGACGGAAGTGAAAATATAAAACTTTGGCAGGATTTCAGACAGTTCCTTGATGAAAAATACCCTCACTGCGCAATGATCTCAGAATGGGGCGAACCTGAAAAATCTATTGCCGGCGGCTTTCATATGGATTTTCTTCTGCATTTCGGACCTATGTGCTATACCTCTCTTTTCAGAAGCGAAAAGCCGTTTTTTTCAAAATCAGGAGGAGATATTTCTGTTTTCCGCAATGAATATCAGAAGTTCTACGATTCGGCAGACGGCAGAGGACTTATTTGCATTCCTTCCTCAAATCATGATATGGACAGAATCGCACGTTACCGTGATACTGACGATCTGAAGGTATGCTTCGCTTTTCTGCTTTCAATGTGCGGAGCGCCGTTCGTATATTACGGAGATGAGATCGGAATGAACTATGTCGAAGGTCTTACCTCAGTAGAGGGAGGCTTCGGGAGGACAGGATCCCGTACTCCTATGCAGTGGGATAAGACGCTTAACGCCGGCTTCTCTGCCTGTCAGAAAACTCTTATTCCTCTCGATCCGTCTCCCGATCGCCCTGACGTACTTTCCTCATTGTCGGATAAAGATTCCCTGCTTAATACGGTCAGTGAGCTTATAGCTTTAAGACAAGCTCACAGCGCTTTACAGAATTTCGGCGGATTTGAATTTATATACGCCGAAAAAAATAAATACCCGCTTATCTACCGCCGCTACGACGATAATGAAGAGATCTTCGCAGTAATAAATCCGCTGGGTAAAGCTGCGGAATGCTCCCTTGAAATATGTATTAACGGAGATGTACTCTTTAAAACAGGCGGAGAAATAAACACGGAGGCAGGAAAAATCTCCGTACCTCCGTGCAGTGCATTTTTAATTAAAACAAAATAACGCTATTTCAGAGCCTCGTCCCATTCCGGCTGCTTAAAGCCTACGAGAACCTTGTCTTTAAGGACAAGTATCGGACGCTTTACGAGCATTCCGTCGGTAGATAAAAGCTTCAGCTTCTCCTCGTCAGTCATGGCGGGGAGTTTTTCTTTCAGGTTCATTGATTTATAAAGAGTTCCGCTGGTATTAAAAAACCTTTTAAGCTCAAGTCCGCTTTTTTTATGCCACTCTTTTAGCTCTTCATAGGAGGGTCTGTCCTCCTTGATATGCCTGCTTTCAAAGTCCGAAGCTTTAGACTCGAGATATTTTCTTGCTTTAATGCAGGTGGTGCATTTCGGGTAGTTTACAAACAGCATTTTTATCATTCCTTTCATATTCAGCTTTATCACATGGATTAACATGAACCATACAATGCTTTACCGACGGAAACTTTTCCTCAATAATATTATGAACTTCTGTAGCTATCTCATGCGCCTTTTTTAATGTAGCGGAAGCGTCGGCGGCAATTTCTATATCCACATAAATTCTCGAACCGAAAAGACGGGTCTTTATTTCGTCAAGACGTATAACGTCCGGCTGAGCGCTGATCTCTTTTCTCATTTTGTCAACCAACGCCTTATCGCAGGATTTATCAACCATCTTATCCATAGCATCGCGGAAGATATTATACGCCGATTTTATAATAAACAGGCAGATCACAACTCCGGCGATCGGATCCAGAATAGGAAAAGCGAGCCTTGCACCGGCTATACCTATCAGGCTTCCCACTGACGATAGACTGTCCGAGCGGTGATGCCAGGCGTCAGCCATTAAGGCATCAGAATTTATTTTCTTTGCCGCGGCTCTTGTATACCAATACATCCACTCCTTAACAGCTATCGAAACAGCCGCCGCAATAAGCGGAAGAACGGTAGGAACGGCTAAACTGTCATACCCTCCGCCGAATATACTTTTCAGGCCTGTATATCCTATGCATAAACCTGTAGCCATAAGCACGGCGGCAAGTATTATAGCCGCTGCGCTTTCAAGCCGTTCATGACCGTATGGATGCTCCTCATCGGCTTTTTTATCTGCCAGCCTGACTCCGATTATTACCACGACAGTAGAAAAAACGTCCGAAGCCGAATGAACCGCGTCGGAGATCATTGCCCCTGACCTGCCGACTATTCCTGCAATAAGCTTTCCCGCAGACAATGCAATGTTCACAGCTATACTTACAAACGATACCCGCATAGCGATTGCAAGCTCTGAAGATTTTTTATTTCTCATAACCCCATACTCCTTGCCCCATTTAATTAGCAGACGGTAACCAATTTACTGTATACCAAGACAGGAAGCAAGAGAATAGATCTCTCCGCTTCCTGTTATTAGTATACTATATGAAGATGTTTTTGTTTTGGTTAATCCACCATTGCTTTATTACGGCTCTACAGGCTCAAAATCTATTCTTATTTCGGGCAGTTTTTCTATAGTAGTATAAGCGTTATAAAGTCCGTCAGCCGCCGACAGATCGTTTTCTCCGCTTGCAGGAGGAGCGAACAGTCTGAGCGTCAGGTCGCATTCACCTTCAAGCGGCTTTTCAAAGAAAGCACTCATAAGGTCGATAGTTCTGGCCTCCGGAGATTTATAGAACCACTTTCCGTTTATCTCCATCATTATATTAGAATCATTATCAAAGGTTACCTCGCAGAAATGCGGATTCTTTTCAAAATGAAGCGGGATCTCGATTCCCTCAGCGTCCTCCGCTCCGCCCCAGCGAAGAGTTACAGGGAATGAAAGCTCATCGCCCTTAGTCATTGCAGGCTTAAAGAAATCGTCGTGGATAATTTCCTTATAGGTCTGCATAACAGGCTGCTCGATACCGCAGTCGGAATAGTTGGGATCTTCAATTTCAAGGCCAAGACGTCCCCTGTCACGGAACTGATAGAATGTGAAGCCGCTGAACCAATCCTCGGGATCGTTTTTGAGCATTTCGCAGAATTCCCTGACCATAACAGCCTGATCGTATGCGCCGGTAACGTCACCGTCGGCGTTGAACTCGCTCATTACCATTGGCTTCGCAACACCGCCGTTGATTTCCTTGAATCTGTTGTAGGACATTTTTGTAAGCTTATAGGTATTCTCAACGGTATCTCTCTTAAACGACCTGTTCACAGAATCCTTGAGTGCAACATCAAAGGGCCAGCCCCAATGAAGCGCCATATATTTATCTACCGACCAGATATCCGTTTCCTTTACCGCCTGAGAAAATTCCTTTTCCATTATGATCTCGGTTTCGTTAGGATCTTCAATACCGCCGATACACAAAATAGTCGAAACGTTTGGAGCGTACTCCTTCAGTATTTTATTGAAGCGGCAGTAGAAATCCGCAACTCCCTGATAACCTGCCTCCCCTGTTCTCTTTGTAAACGAGAACCAATTTCCGGTTGCCTCATGGTTTACTCTGAGAAGAAGCCTGCCGAAAGGCCTGAGGTCATTGGCAATAGCAATAAGGTGTTCATCAGAAACATTCGGATCAATAGTAAGAGTAAGAGTAACGTCCTGTCCGTGACGGCGCACATCTCTCATATAAGTGAAAGGCTCGTCGTCGGTCGTTCCGTTAAGTCCTCCCTTATAGGTAAAATAATCGTCATAGGGATAGTCCCACTGGAAAGAAATATCAGCGTCCTTCATAACCTCCGAGATCCTGCCGGGCCATTCCTTGTCAAGCGGATAATAGCAGTACATCAGAGAAATACTTCTGTGAGGTCTGCCAAGCTTATGAAGAATATAGTCCTGATTAACATATTCTCCCCTTTCCGAGCCGTCGCCTAAGTCAACGGCGCATTTTGCTTTTCCCATATGAACGGAATACGCTTTTAATTCGCTCATTTTTTTCGTCCTCCTAATTATAATAGATCAATGAATTTATCTCGTCAAATATATCAGCAAGGTCTATAAAGACCTGATTGCTCTTTTCAGTTTCAGGGTACTGATTGGAATAAATACAGAGCACAAACGGTGACTGAGCATAAACTACAGCGCAGTCATTATATACGGACTCGTTAAACTCGGAGCCGTATTTCTGAGATACTTTATATTTCTCAGACAGCTTTTTTCCTATCTGTTCGTTAAGGTCGGTATCAGTCATCAGGTCGGTAAGCCATTCCCCAAGCTCGCTTTCTTCTCCGAACTCATAAATATCTCTGTAAGATTTAAGCATATCCGAAGTTGTGGCATAGGTAAATATCCAGTCAGCTCCTACATAGTAGTAAGAACCCAGCCTATACTGAAGATCATTGAATACATTCCAGCCGTAATGCTGTTCAAGAAGATAATACGCCGTATTGTCAGAACGCTGTATCGCCGCTTCAATCAGTTCCTTCGCCGTAAACTCAGTACCCATAGCCGTAGAGGCTATATAGTCCTCCCCGACAATATCACCCGGCCAGTTTTTATCCTTAACTATTTTTTCGTCAAGATCTATGCCGCTTGCCAGAATGCTTTTTACATACGGAGCCTTAATAGTACTGCATGTCATAAACTGCTTCATAGAATTATAGTTTACCTGAGCGCCGGTTTCAATATTTTCATACGAAAAAGCGATGGAATATCCGAAACTTCTGCATATTTCATCTAACCTGCTGAAGCACTCCTCCAGCTTTTCATTGGACTTTACCTTAGAAAAACCTGAAACAGAAACGCTGTGACTATTAAGCATATCCTGAGAAATTTCCTCCGGTTCGCCTTCGTATATAGTTACCGCAGCAGTTACCGCCGGTCTTTCCTCAGACAGGCTGTCCTCGGGAGCGGATAAGTCGGCGGGTATACTTTCGCTTTCCGTTGTAACCGTTTTCATTGAAACAGACGAATCCGCTTTTACAGCTGAGCTGCCAGCTTCATTTGTACACCCGATAAGAAATGCAGCGAAGTATAGCGCAGCTGCAAACAGCACTGATTTTCTCATAAAAACGACCTCTGTATACTGATTATTTTTCAAACCCCTTAGCATATCATATTTTAATATATAATAACATAATGACCGTATAAAGTCAAGCTTTTATGAGGTTTTATATAACAGAAATACACAACTGACGTAATATCATATAATGTAAAGAAATTTGCTTAAATTGTCTAAAAATGTTTATACAAGATAAATTATATGCTATTATTCAATCAGGGTATTTTAATAAAAGTAAAACTAATTAAAAAGGGAAAACTGAAAATAAAAATCAAGAAGAACGCCTTATAAATCTGCCTAGGGGATATGATGATTTTAAATACATATACGTTGAACCGTGGGACAGCTGCGCAGGCCAGTTTACATATGAGATACCTTCCGACTGGAAAAATGCCGTTCTAAAATATGAAGATACGTGAGAAACCGTAATTGAGCTTGAATCAAAGAATTTTACCGCTCATGATGTTCTGAAAGAAGCCGAATTGTGATCTTACAGTTAATTTAAAGAGATAGGCATAACCAAAATACAGTAAACTGGTATACAGTTAAAAAAAGAGTGCATCACTCACGGATACACTCTTGTTTATAATTTTTATTTAAACACCTAAGTAACCAACTGGCACCCCTAGTAGGAATCGAACCTACAACTAGCCCTTAGGAGGGGCTTG